>Ga0307377_10000093_pt1 | contig 128484 bp, 161 predicted proteins | sample TR3MG_FD_202535 | JGI IMG/M metagenome (GOLD analysis project Ga0307377, IMG submission 202535) | Soil microbial communities from Risofladan, Vaasa, Finland - TR-3 | ecosystem: Environmental > Terrestrial > Soil > Coastal area > Acid sulfate soil | place: Finland: Risofladan, Vaasa...
ATATGAGTCACCAGCGGTAGGTGCGGCTGCAGCACCTACCCAACTTATCGTATTTCCAATTAAACTATAATCAGTGCCCGCAATATAGCTAGCGATCCCTGGCAAATCCCCAACGCTTACAATCTCATTGGCGGTTGTAACTGTCGGAAGCGGATCAGAACCGCCAGTTCCCCGTGTAAGTTTAGTAGTTACGATACGGTATGGGTCACCCTCACCGATAAGTACTGGATAACGCTCAAAAAGTGGCGGGGCGATAATGCCGTTATCATTGACAGTTCTTACGATAATTCCAGGAACTCTAATCGCCATGGAGGATCTCCATTTCTTATATTCGCTACAAAAAGATTACCATTGAATGCTAATCAAGATTAAACTCCTGTTTTCTATCAACTCACATCAAATCGTTTCAAATCATCCTCTAAAGCAAGCTCTTCCAATGTATATGTTTCAATAGCAGTAATTACATTCAGTAATCTATCATTCTCGTCCTTACTCCACTCCTGCCATCTGGAAATTATTCGTATATTCATGGTCGTCTCAAATATGGGATGATCAATTCCTGTTTCGGAAACATCAGATTCAGAACCTAATTTAGGAGCTTCTGGGAGTAACAAATACTGATTCTGAAAATAATCTTTAGTATCTGGATGTGCTAAGTAAATAGCTGTAATATCTACTAAATTATCTCTCTCTTCTACCGTAGTAGCTCTTATATGTAACTGTATACTCACATCAAAATTACCGCCAACCGTTGCATAGGTATCTACAGTAACCCCATCGTCATTTAGTATCTGATCCGATTTCAATTTGTCCTTAGAAAAAGTAACATATGAAAGTCCCCCAGATGCCTTACCTATTAGAATTGCTGGAAGCACACGAGGGGTCCATGATGCCCGTTTAATCGCCTGTGGGGTGCTAGAAAATTTTATCTCTCTCGTACCATCAGTAAATATAATCTGACCTTTTTGGTTAGCCATAAAGAGATAATTCAGATACCTAACTAAATAATCTTTAGCAAACCAAACCCCTCTGTAATACATATGTAGTGCCATCGTTATTTACCTGTATCATAAGGTATTTGGTAGCAACTTGCCCGTGGATCAAGTTCAACCATGTCAAATGTCTGGGAAACCAGTATATTCTCGATATAAATAGGTGTATAGTCTACAACCTGAAATCGCTGGCTAGTAAGTTCTCTTATAACAACGTCATGCTCAACTACTGCAGGGCTATAAGGGGGTGGGTTCGTCCAGAAATCTCCACGAGTTTCCCTAAGCAAACCACCCTCAGTAATTGTAAAGTCAGATTTAATCCCAGGAAACGCTAACAAAAATGCGTTTGGTGCTGCCTTTTTTCGAATCTTAGGAAATGGGTTCAGCCATTGATCAAATCCAAATAAACTGCGCTGATACCCGTCCTGGTTATCACGCATCGGTTGCATTGCGTTAAAATTAGTAAGCGGATTTATATTACCAAAAGTGTAGTAGACTGTATTGTCAGCAGTAAATGGAGGAGTATTGAATATCATATAGACTGCATCGGTTAGCCTATTGCCATCATTATCCAATTGATCCTGGAAGACATCAAACGCATACTCGTCTCTATCAGGGATAAACGAGTATTTGTCCACAGCAGCTTCCCAAACAGTAGTTCCCCCTGATGCTTGCACAGTAGCAGTCAGCGTTCCAATATCAGGGTACGTAGATACTAAATCAGTAGATGCTGACCACATACAATATCGCAGCATCCCCGTATCAGGATCTATACTATAAGAATGAGAACTGGCGGTTTCTGTAAGCGTACTGACTTCTCTAGACTTCCGTTGAAATGTAGTATCTAGTCTAGATTTTCTTTTTAGTAGATAGCATGCCTCGCCACCGAGTTGCAGAAGCATGTTGTTTTGTCTAACCGCAAAGCTAAGTATCTTGTTAGATCTGCGAACTTTATATGCGGGCGTCCAGAAAGGCATCGTTCACTCATTGATATGCAGGATACAATCTAAATTTTACTGTGGCTCCAGGAAGTATCCAATCTGTAGTCTCAACAAACGCTTGTAAACTCCACCACCCTGCTTCATCCCAATCCCCCAATTTTACAGTATAATTTATGGTAGTATAAACTCCGATTTTATTGAAGCTACCTAATTCGCCAGTCCATACAACTTCTTTTCCAGATGGTTTCTTGACTAGAAGGTTTAACGTAACAGCCTCAGATATATCAACATTCGTATCTACTTTAACTATCACGCCGATGCTTCCAACATAATATTTTTTATCATTCATACTGTCATCCTGAAATTTCTGATTCCAAATTAAGATCTATAGTTATCTCAGAAACCAGTTCTAAAGTAGTACAGATCGTAGATGGATCTGTTTCCAATGCTAGGTCTATCTCCGAATTCAATTCCAATGTTTCTGTGCCACCAGACATAGAAATACCTCTGACTGCTATAGTAGACCATTTTGATAGGAAAGATTAACTTCTGATCTTATACAGGCTAGGCAGTAGCTTGTGCTTCCTTCTTTTGATAATAACGTTCCATCCGTTTTCGTTTTATCTCCTCTTTATTAGCTTCATATCTTTGTTTATCATAGGCTTTCTCAGACTCCTTCGCGCCTTCCCGATATAAAGCATTCTTAGCAGCTATTTCTGCTCTATGGTCTTTCTTGTAAGCCCTTGCAGATGCTAGCTTTTTATCCTTGTTTCGCTCATAGGAAGCCTTTTCTTGCTCTCGAATCTTCTCATGATTAAGTTGCCTGAGCCGTTTGTGCTGTTCTGATCGTATTTCAGGATGTTCCTGATTGTGGACACGCTTGTATTCATTGACTTTTTCAGGATTCTGTTGTCGCCATTGCTTTGTAGACTCCCGCCCTTTCTCGGGATTCTTTGCATAATTTTTTCTGCGGACCTCGTTCACATGTCCAATGTTTTCTTTTCTCCATTTGTCAGATGTTTTTCTGTGTTTCTTCTTCTGTCTCTCAGTCATTATATTTGTATTGTATTCATGATTATAACAAACCTTGCACAATCCTTTTGTTCTTGCAGGAAAGCCACATCCAGGAGTTGCACAGATTTTATCTTTCTGAGATTCTAGTAATAGTTTATGTTTCTTTCCAATGATATAGTTCTCATACTTTCTCTGTAGAGTCACTGAGATATTCTTATAAACAAAATTTCCAATACTCACAGAGTCCGCATGACCAAAATGAAGTTTATAAAAATCGGGATGTGTCTCTTCTATTGCTCCTCCTACTACAATTCCCAATCTTTTCAGTCTTTCATTAATCTGCTCCATCAAATGTCTACTTGCACCGCAAATCGAGCAAAGCAGATAACCATGGTTTCCTTCTAAATCAAAAGAACCATCTCCATCAATAATGCCCCTGAGACAGGCATAGAAGATAGCATCCGTCACCCAGTCAGGAATGAACTCACTGCCAGTCTTCTTACCATCAGGAAAGCCCATAGCATCCATAGCGCGTCTGATTGGTCCTGAGTAACGGATAATATGAGTTGGCTTTACGAGACTTCTATGTTCCTTTCCATTTACTATGAATATTTTTTCTTTTCTGTCTGTATATGACACCACATTTTCATAATGAGTGTATTTTACGATATCGTAGATGACCTGCTTATCTATTAATTCAATACTTATTGTTCCATCCTGTTTGGATTTGTGGCCATCGGTAATGAACAATCCAATAAAATACCCGGCAAAGTCAGTTCGTTCATTGAGAAAGTCTGTATCATAATTGTGCTCTCTGGGACGTTGCTGCCAACAGGACTTTGAACAATAACTAGGGTACCTTTGCTGTCTTTTTGCTTTAGATACCTGTTCTTTTGAAATAGGCTTCGAACAAGTCTTGCAAAGATATTCTTTATCAATATTAATTTCTTCAGTACATCTACTTTTCAATAACAAAGTACGCTTAATAAAATAGGTTAAAATATCCAGTTGTAAATATATTCGGGGAGAATGCGCACCATTTTTCCAGCGTAATAATATGTGAGAATTCAGATCGAATTTTTTTCGTAACATGAGGTTCGTTACACCTAAATATTCCATACACTGGTTTATTATCGAAGAAAACTTCTTTGCTTTTAATTTCTCTCCCTTTTTTCTCACACTCATTCTTATCTTAAGCAATTCAGCCCGTACCCTGATCAATTCTTCTTTTGACAATACCATAACTATACCTCTCCTTTCCATTATACTTGGTTGCACACAAGAAGAGTATAACACAGAAATTCATGTTGTCAAGGGTTTTCGGTCACTTTTTTGAGAAAAATTGTAAGTTGTTGATTTATCAGACAAAAGCAGAGGAAAGCATGCGACTCCAGAAGCCGGACGGCATGGCTGACAACTGGCGAGCGGCCCTAACTCCTCCAGGCATCCACTGAAACATAACCATACCTTTTGATCTGAATTGCTGTTTAAATTGCATTACACTCTTATCGAATCTGCCGATTAAAATACCAAGCATACCAGAAATCTTTGACCAGTGATCTATAACTAAGCTGTTTCCACCCAGTGAATAGTTATAATCAGTATCAATGGCGAAAATACCCTGCGACTCTAACGCAGCTATTACTGCGGAATCAGTGAGTATCATTCCATATTGTGCCCACGGAAAGGTAACTGGATTGAACGCTGTATAGGGAGGAATAAGATTTATAAATTGTGCCCCGCGCTCAAGATAGTAAATAAGATGGGCATCTGTATATCCATAAAAAAACTTTACAGCAGGTTCAAACTCTGGCTTATCCATATTCTCAATATCATCAGATATGGATTTTCTTGCTTTATCGACCTGAACTCGCAACGCTGCGGCTCTTGCGAACAATTTAGACGGAGCGCTTTTTACAAATATATTGTTTGTAACTACCTCACCATTAAGCACACATCTCCATGAGGCTATATATTCACCGGGATATGCACTAGTATCAAAAGAATACTGGTAAACTCCAGCAGACGCACGGGTAATCCCTATTCCCCCAGCAGCATTAAATGTAGTCGTGAATTTTACTACATCGCCTTCTATGTCAGTCAGGTTAAACGTACTGGTACCTACAACATCTACAAGCTCCTCAGTTTTTGGATCTCGCACAAACGTTGTAAGTAACTCAGTAGTTCCTGTTCTCAATACATCAAAATCTGTGAATGAATTATTCGGCAAAGCCTACTCCTGCTGCAGAAATTCTGGTTCTTCTTCCTCTTCCTCATCGAGCATATATGGTTCCTCTTCGGGTTCTTCCTCCCATTCAAGGTTCTCTTCCATGAATTGTCCCATGGGATTTTCCACTTGCAATTCTTCTACTTCTTCTTCAATCCCCGTGCCATCCATGTACTGTATCAGTTCATAGTAGAAGTCATCAATTACATCATTCACGGCCTCTAAAATTCCACCAAGTTCCCCAATCTCACGATTCTCTAATTCGGGTCCTAAATCATACACGACCCCCAACCGATGAGCTATATCTTCTGTTGTTTCCTGTAGAGAACCTAACATCTTAACAACCTCGTTAAGTTCATATGCTTTTACTCTTCTAGTCATTTTACACCCCGCTAAACATTATCTTTTTCAAATCACGAACTGCAGCATCAAACCTACGTGATTCAGAGTTTATATACTCCGCTTGCATACGTGGAGCGGTATGTTCTCCTAAGTCCAATGTAAACTTGTATGTCTTTCCTAGTTGTCTAGCATTAATCAATTTACAACCTCGCATAACAATATACGCCGTAAGACTCAAATCATTCGTGACAAACTGATTAATTTCCATGTTAATTTTATTTCTAAAATGTTACTGTTTGTGTACCTGGGTGTCGCTGTTGCCACTGTTGTATAATTGTCTCACGCTGTGGAACTAAGTTTTGATTCTGTTGTGTTTGCTGCTCCAATGTATTAATAAATTCATTGTAATCTTCTATATTTAGCAGGCCATTTACATCTGGGTCTGTTGCTGTGTCTGTTGGGGCAGTTGTGTTCGTAGGAGGAGTCGGAGCAGTCGGTTGCCCCATAGGTATCTGCGCTACATTCCAGAAATCAGTAATAAATGCTATCTTTCCATTCTGATCCTGGGTTACGAGCATATTAATCTTATCAGTATCATCCCGGACAATTTCTGTAATCCTGAATTCGTCGTCAGGAAATAAGGTATGATACACTGTGTCACCTGCTGCCAAAATATTGAGCGGGGAACACCCAATAGCAGCACTCTCTATATCATAAGCTTTCCTGTTTAACTCAGATGCAACACTTTTGATTTCACTCTTACCTTTAGTCTTCGATAAGATAAACTCACTGTAAAGGAAAAATCCTAGATCCTTCACACGAGCATTTACAAATCCCACTGCTTGTCGAATATCTTTAATATCTGTGGCACGCTCCAACATAGCAATAAAATTAGTTTGTGTGATTCCTCTAACGGTATACCACTGCTTGTTCTTAGGGTTATTAAAGTGATTGTCTCGCACCTTTTGCAGGAAGGTACCAAAAGATGTATCTGCACCACACTTCAGGAGTTTTACATTCCCAGCAAAAGTTAGAAATAAAAATCTATGGAGACTTTCATACCACTCAGCGGGGCACTCGATGTCTGCCTTTTTTGCAAACTCTAATATCTTATCGAGGTCACCATCCATTTCTTTCCAGAACACCTGCCAACCAGCCCTATGCTCATCAGGAAAATGATAAAAATTGTAGGGGGGTTGTTTAGTCCATTGGTGCTTCTCTGCCGTAAGCAATGGCATTTTACGCTCTCCTCGTTTTCAAACAGGAGGGGGATAAAATCCCCCTCCATGCAATCAACTTTACTTATTCAGCGCTGCTTCCACTGGATCATTCTTATCCATATCGGCCATCTCAGTGTTTAAAAGTCTGGTCTGTTGAACTTTCGCCCAGCGTTTCACTCCATTATAAATACCATTCATCATCAGATAGTTATAATCATCCATTGTCAGCACCGCCTCCTGCTCCATGAGGCGCTCTAACGCTTCATGCTCCGACATCGCAGCGTGCTTGGACTTCAAGCAAATATCTCCCAGCTTGGGATTGATCTGTACACTTGCCGATGATGCTTTTCTTGCCCGGGCATCAGGGGGTGTCATTTTAGTAAACTTGTTAATCTTGTCCTCTACAATAGCCTTACGAGACTTATTCTTCTTGTAATACTGTTCCGCATTTACAGGATCCAATAATTCCAGAGCTTCTGATTTAACTAGTTTGAATAGGTCCATACAATCAGCTAGAAGCTTAGGGGTAACTTGGTCGGTCAGGCACACAGGATCTTTTCCAGGAGGAATAACAACCCAGTCTGTAATAGTCCCAGACCCTACCTGAAACACTATATTTCCGGATTCTCTCCCTGTGATCTCTCCAGATCTGTTGATTACCCATATCTCCGCACCTTCAGCGATGAGGTTCTGCAGGGTAAGTCTACGGGCGCGTGCTGTCACTTTCTTTTCCTTGGTAGCCATTTTACTTTCTCCTTTTCGTTTCGTGGTGGCGACCCACTATTAGATCACCATCCAATTTCTCTTATATTTTATTCTATACCAGCTAAAAAACTTAACTTCTGTTACGACAACGTGTTTATAAAGAAGAAAGGCCGCGACTAATGTCGTGGCCTTCCAAGTCACACTGCCCAACCCTGAGATAGACAGGAGACTTACTTAGTCTTTGAAATTCGCTTCTGCCTAGAGTTCCTTCTCTCATCTTTTCCGCTTCTACGTGCCTGCCTGGCAGACCGTAAAGTTTCCAACTTTTCCATTGCCTGTTTTCTTTTGGCAACGATTGTTTTTAGGCGTCTCTTCAAGGTTTCTTTGCGAGCATCTGCTGAACGCCGTGAATGTAAAGTGGCAGCTTTTGCCTTAGCTGCTTTTGCGCTTGGTTGATCTTCCTGAAGCGTCGCTAGACGTTTCTTGGCTTCTTGCTGAATTCTGGAAAGTGCCCGCTTTACCAAGGGGATTTCGCTTGGGCTTGCTTGCACCAACCGATAAGCATAGTAATCTACCTTTTCTGCTAAATCGGCAAACCCAGCGCCTTCCAATTCGTTTGCAGCTAAATCTAACTGACTCCGGGCTGCATTTCTATCAAACTTCATTTCAATCTCCTTTTCAGATGTTGTTTACGCAAGTAGACCACCTGGGAAACTCCAGGTGGCTACATGCTAAGCTATCGAATAACCGCTACCTGCTTACAGCTTCTGGCCGATTGCCACACCTGCAGGGTTCGCAAGCACCTGAGCAATCAGTTCGTACCAGAACCATCCCTGACGCGGACGACCTTCCATGAACGAGTTCACGGGCTCAGAGAACAACTCAACACGGATAGGCATACCACCCAGGTATTCTGGGGCAGTAACTGCCGTAACGCTACCAGGCTGCAGAATCTCAAATGTCTGAGTACCTGCAGTTGTGATAATCATAGCATTCAGCACTGTACCGATATATCCTGCCATGATCAATTCACGCCGGGTTACAGGGTCCACCTGAGTTGACAGTGTATTCACCAAGTCAGATACTTCTTGACGGTGAATGATAAACTTATCACAGATCAGACGGTGCTGCTCAATCTGATAACGAATACCTTCCAGTGCCGCCAAGTTCAAAGTGGCGAAAAAGGTAGTCGTATTGACTGCATTAGCGCCTGCGGAGAGCAGACTCATAAGCGCCAAGTCCTCTTGATATTCGATGCTCATACGAGCACGGTCCTGCACACGAGCTAGAATATCATACTGCGCACGGTATTTGTCTTTGATTTCAATTGTAGGATATGCCGTCACTTCAAACTCAGGCGGATATATATAGCGACCTTCAACGGTAGACTGCGGAGTCTGTCCATCCTCTGCAATCACCCACGCTTTGATATATACATCCTTGTCATATCTCACAACTTCCCCGGCTTTTACTGTGCGGGGTGCAAAGACTTTCCGAGCAAGGCCCTCATAGTCGATAACCTCTTTGATTGGGTTCAAGAGGCCCTGACCGACCTGACGGAAGCCCTCACTGGATGGATCGGAAAAAGCTTCACGGAGAATAGCGTCATTCTCCATCCCACTCATTCCCTCACCAGCATACGATGCAGTACGTTCTACATCGTAGGTACCATCAGCCATACCATCCAGGAGATGCTTGATCTTTTCAAGCACTTCGCCGTTGTTAGAGGCGTTAATTTGGCCTCGGTTGTCGAACATGTGCTCAGCGGCTGAAAGCTGCATACTGCCAGACTTACCAACTTTGCCCATGTTCATTGGGTTGAATTCTTGTCCGGTTTTACGATCTAACGTTGTACCGGAAGCTTTCTTGCTGTTGTACGGATTGAACTTCATAGTCATTCTCCTCAAACAAATGGTTAAATTAAGCCTTCCGGCTACGTTGCCTTATACAACTACACCGTGAGTTGCTGTATCCCCAAGTACGGATCATTCGCAGATGGAACGCTGCGCACACGTCCGCACATAGGAGTTACACCAGCAATGGGGGTCCACAGACTAGCTGTATCTGAATATAACGCTGCATTCAGTGTGTAAGTCTGATTTACATCATACTGATCGGTGTATACCTTTGCATCACCTTCAGCGACTGTAATTTTACCAGAACCAAGGGTATCGTCAGGTTGCCTATCATAGTTCTGGCCTGCAGCAGTATAGCCTGTTGAAACATTGTCCCAATACACTTGTGTGGTCTGTAGATTGTATGAATACCATACAAGCACGGTAGCTAGCGCAGCAATCGCGCCGCCACCCAACCGCGTAACAACTCCGTTTGTCGTTGATACGGTGTAATCAACTCCCTGGGTATATACTGTCGTACCAGCCGAATTTGTCACTTTGATAAATCCGGTGCCCACTACATTACCCTTCTTTAGATTGATTGTGCCACCGACATTAAACGTCCCGCTCTCGATAGCAGTGCGAATATAGGTCAGGGCACTATCTTTCCAGAAGGTTCCGATAGGAACGGTTCCACTAGCTGCAGTGGTCGCTACAATTAGCCCTGCAGCATTGGTTGTCAGGAAGGCAACCATACCTGCCCAAATCTGTACGTTAGTGTCTACATCATAGAACGGGCGATCATATGCATAGCCTCTTTTTTTGTCTAACATTTTACTGTCTCCTTTAGTTACTTTTTCCGTCTTTCCGGTTCGTTATAAAAACAAAAGTTTACATCAATCGATTTACTCCATGCAGCCTTGGTTTAGGCAATGCACTTTGAATCTGATCAGCAAAGTTCGTAGGATCTGCCGAACTAGCTGTAGAAAGCGGCAATGATGCATTATGGGCGCGTAAACGAAGTGCCGCAGCTTTCTCATGATACGTTTCTGTTTCTACTTCAGCAGCAGTTTTGGGTGGCTGTGTGCGTAACTCACCAATCTGTGCTTCCATTTCAACAAACGCTTCATCACTCATATCAAGAAACTCAGCAGTCTTGATGAGTGCAACTTCAAAATGCTCGGCTGCAGCACGTGCAAAGGTGGCTTCGATAACCTTCTCTGGGTTAGGAACATCCAGACTCTTGAGAGTTGCATACCACGCTGCTTTGAGTGGGTTATCAGTCAGATTCTTTTGCTGGGCAGACAATGCCAGTCTGAAAGCCCGAACAAATCTACGTTGAATATCTGATAACGAGGCAGTAGCTTCCTGCGATTCTTCGGCAGCTTCCTCTTCGACAGCCTCAGTCTCGATAGCCTCGGCAGCTTCAGTAGCCTCAGTCTCGACCGCTTCAGTTTCAACAGCTTCGCCTTCAGTGGATCCAGAATCCTCTTGTTCCTGTGCCTGCTTCGCAGACATCCCACATGCCTCCTCGTCCATATCTCCTGGAAGCTCCTCTTTCTTTTTCTTGAGGAAAGGAGGCATTTTTTTGTCTTCTTTGGGCTTCATCTGCATTTTAGGCTTGGGCTTAAACCTGAGCTTATCCTTGCCCATGCCTAACCCCTCATCAGCAGCATCGCCGCCATCTTCTTCCTTCTTTTTCTTCAAAAACTCCATAGGAAGTGCCGCGTACTTATCCATGGCTGCTTCCAATCCTAATACACGGACATCGTTAATAACCGCTTCCGCAAATTCTCTCGTTGAAAAAATTTCCTTAGTGTCAGCAGTTGGTTTAATTGTGTAGAAAACTTGATCAGTGTGCTTGTCCACAACTGTCCACTCATCCCCAGATGCATTAAGATCCATCGCCATGTTGGATGCCTTCAGCCTATACTGTCCCCAATCTTCCGGCTCATCTTTTAGCTTAGTGATAGTTGGGGCGGGCACCTGTTGCTTATACTTTTTGTTGGGCATTTCCTTCAGTTCAAAGGTTAGTTCCTTTGCTTGCAGCCGATCTTTACGAGCTTTTCTAAGTTTTGCTTTATCAATGGACATTGTATGTCCCTCCTTACTTACGATAAGACTGTCGTCAGTGTTCCCTAAACCAAATTCAGAAGATGACAACCCATCTTCTTCATCTTTAACTTCATCAAGTTTCTTTTCAAAATCTGTTGGCTCCCCAGTACCCTTCTGCATAGTATTGACTAACTTATTTATAGATTTAGTTAGCCCTTCCATTTGATCGCCAATGGCGGTTACTTTTTCATCTAAGTCATTAATCTTAGTTTCACTTTCCTTCTGTTTGCGAATATCCTTCTCAACGTCTTGTTCTATTTCTTCTTTGGGCTTAGGTGCTCCTGGAACACCAGGGGCACCGGGAGGTGCACCCATTGGGGGCCTTCCAGGTGGCCGAGGAGCCATCGGTGCCCCTCCAGGGGCAGGAGGAGGTGCCCCAAGTGCTGGAGGGGCTGCAGGGGCTGGTGCAGGAGGGGCACCAGGGGGAACTGCTTGTGCTTTCACCAGCCTTGTAGCTTTTTTTGCTATACGAGCACGAAGTCCATGCATTTCAACAACTCCTTATCTATTAGGATATATTTCAAATGAAAAATTGTTAAACTTCTGTTAGGGGGATAGTTTATAGTAATTTATCCGCTAATCTTAACATAGATTCAGGAAGCTTCCCAGCATTTTTACTAAAGAATCTAGCTACTTCAACTTGATCTGATTCAGTAATCAATGTAGAAAGTAAACTAAATGCAGCACGAGACTGCCCAATTTGGGCTTTTCTGGTTGCATATTTAAGCAGCGCTTGTGTTTTAGCTTTTGGGTCGGCTGGGTTACCTACAACCGATAGCTCTTGATATTCTACACCTAAACAATCTTCATAGATAAGTTCTCCATCAATCGTAGACATCTTATACCACTTCAAATGATCGCACAAATCACGATCAGAATTTGCAATGGGATGAGCACATTTACTGTAGCTACATCTCACTTGATCACAAATACAGCCCATGGAAAATGTATCGATCTCACCACTGAGTAATCCTTCTGCTAAGGGCATATCCTTGGTAGTGTCCATTGCCACAATGGTCAGTACATGTTTATCTTTATCTCTGGATGTAACATAATGTGCATCAGGAATATATCCACGAGCAGTTTTAGGATCCTCTGCAGCGTGCTCTACATGCAATGGATCATTCCGGAATGTCTGAAAGACTAAACAACGGTGGTTTGGGGAAAACCTAATAAGTTCATCATGCCTAAAATTATCCCCGTTATTGTTCGGTTCATCTGCAGTTACCGCCCGAGGAACTGGGAAGATATAATCATTAATGTTTTCAGATATATTATAAACTTTGGATACAGCCTTGAGTACATCCTTAGACAAGATGTTCAAAGCAGTTTTTACAGCCTCATCTTCCTGCTCCGTCATATCTGCATTTTGTGCTGCTCGTTTATTGAATCTTCCAGAAGCTTGGTAGACACTAACAATGGGGGTTTGTGCAGTTTTATAAAAAGGCATAATACTCTCCTATAACATAGGGCTGTACCCAGCGTTACAAGAGAGTATAGATTACGATTGCAATAACTATTTAACTACTGATTTTTCTGTTTTTTGGGGGGCAGTATCTTTTGGAGTGGTTTGCAGATTTTCAGGTACCAATGATTTCCCACACTGTGGGCATTTATGTATGTGCCCCTTAATATCGTGGCCACAGTTACATTTGACTTTTTCAATCGGAATTATGCCGGTCTTATGAAATGCCATCGTTATTATCCTTTACACAATATTGTCTAAAATCGCACGAGTAACAATATTTATACTTAAAATTCTGCACGAATTGGCAATTATTCTTCAACTCCTGATTAACTTTTATGTACTTTTCTTTTGCTTCATCCATCATTTCGTCAGAAATGTCGTAACTATGAATACCCTTTTTAGAATCTATATAACGTAAATAAAGATATTGTCCCTTGATCACATCTGCATCAGGGAGCATTTGTCTCAACCAAATCCCATAGGAAGGAATCTGCACAGAAGCTAATTCAGCTTTTTTAGTAGCTGGTCTGCCTGATTTATAATCAATAACCTTGTACGTATTCTCACCTAAATCATCTATTCTATCAGCTTTTAACCATACTACCACACCATCAAATGTAATCTTAGCCAATTTTTCCACTTCGAATACATTAGGAGTATCACTATTTTTCAAATACATCAGATATTTAGATAACATTATTTTTATAGCATACAAGTCATCTTTGGTAATTAAACCTTCGTCTACTTTCTTATATGCTTTATAAGTCCTAATTGCGGATTTAAAACATTTCCCCATTTCCTTTTTCCAGTTATACTCTGAACAACCCATTTGTTTCTTATGTAGATTTTCTAATACTTTATGGGCAATATTTCCAATAAGAAAATATTTATTCTCTTTAAAAATAAATGGGGGTGCCAGGTACTTATAAAGAAAAAGACGGCGGCAACCGTTAAACGTGTCAACTTTGCTAGGTGAAAGAGTCAAAGTAGCAGGATCTTTAATTAATTTACGCACGTCTTCTCAGAAATTATTGTAGTTGAGTAACCGCCCAAGTGTGGACTACATTGAACCCAGCATGTGTCTGGGGTAGCAAATCATACCTATTTATAAGCATATGTTTAACTTTATACTTGTTCCAGGACATCCAATAGTACGCTTTATTAACAAAGCAGTCCTTAGTAAACATTGTGGCCTCTGCCTCTTTATTATACTTAGGATACAGAATAAGGTGTCGCATATACATTGTCATCGCATATCCATTAGCCTCGATATATGTGCGCCATGGGGAGGGCCAGGGAACTAAAAACACAATTGATACTAGGAAAAGTAAAAACCACAAATTTACGAATCCTAAGAATGCAAAAAAACTGAACAGCCCCCATATCTGGGGAGAAAGATACTTTAAAGAAAACAGATTATATCCGTGTGTCCTGTCCCACATATGCGCAAATTCATGCGCAAGTACAATTAGAGCACCAGATGGATTGTCTTCCACCCAAGTATCCGTGGGTACATAAATAGTAGTTCCTATTACAGTAATGTAATCACGCATAAAGGAAGGATTAAAAAATAAAACAACTCCTAAAATCCGCATGAACCAATTTTTATTTTTAACACATAGTTTAGCTTTAGGAAAATTCTTTAAAACTACATTTTCCCAAAAATGATCTACCTTTTCTTTGCTAATGATCATTACGTTCTTTCCACGCTTTGTACCACCACGCTTTGTACCACTCCGCTTCATTTTTCTTTTCCAAATTAACATAGTTCACGGCTCTTTGGTCTTCAATGCATCGTTGCAAACTATCTACACTGATAGTATCATACAAGAAATCCCGAAAGGCTGAAAGCGGAATGTTCGGGCAAGTTTTGTCCGTATTTGGATCTTCATAATGTCCCAGAACATCAGCTAAAGTGAGATTAAAATGTGCCGTCAAGATCTTCAGTAACTCTTTCGCTGCTTCGAGTTGCTTATTTGTAAAGGTATTTCTACCTACTAAACAAATACCAATACTATCAGAATTACGCCCAGCAACATGTGCTCCAACTTCATCAGCAGTAAAGATAGGGTCATCATTGAGGTGTCTTCCAGGCTCGATCTGCCCGTCCAGAAAGTCCCAATAGACTACATCAGCATAGGGTCGCCCATTTAATACAATATAGTGATAACCTACCCCAGAATTGTGCGTAACAGAAACCATACCATTATGCCTAATCATAAGTAACTTGTTGCCTAGATCCACATCCCACGTAGGTTGACATCTGTAACTAATTGACCGTGTTCTAAGATCAAGAGTAACATTATCTTTATCCACAATACTAAGATGATACTTAGGATGGCGTGTAGGTTCAGTATTTTCAGTTTTCTTTAGCGTGGCACGTTTACCTGATGTCACCACCAGCGCTTGTAAGACATCTATATTTTGTTTTGAAGTAGAATACAACATACTATAATGATCTTTTACTCTGCCTTTCGCTGTATGTGTATTATTCCATCCATCTGATTCTGTGTACGCAGAAATAATAAATTCTCTAAAATTTAAAGGAAGGTGTAAGAGATTATAAGATAGCTGCTTGAATTTACCTAAAATATTAATGAAAGGTTGTACGCTTTTTTTGCATATTCTAAACCGATAATAGCCCCTCTTTTTCGGTTGTGTATAGGCAACTTTGGATTTATCTAATAAATTTTTTATATATTTAGCTTTTCGTTCTTTTTTAGTATCTATACCTATTCCATTAATCTCACCATTTTTCTTATAATACCAACCATCAGCGGCAATAAACGCGGCTAATGCATAAATATATTTAGGATATAAACAATTATCGCTATTACTTTGATATGTACCAGCAACTTTAACTACGTTATTGCCTTTTCGAGATTTAATTTCATCCCCCCATTTTCTAATCTTAAACGAGTTTTTCCCCCCAGTACTAGTATAAACGCTATGATCTAGACTAAATTCAAAATCAGCATTTAATGATACTGCTCTGGCAGTTTCTTGTTGTTCATTAAATACAATTCTATGCGCATACTCAAACGTAATTATTCCTTTTTTGTAAACAGCTACTTTATGCTGGATAAGATCAAATTGATGATAATCCTTCCATCCCTTATCTGTTAATACTTCCGTGTGCAAAGGAAAACACCAGCCACGTTTTTTATGCCACTCATCAAATATCAGAACATCCCCCCATGGGGAGGATGAGCAATGTACAAAAATATTTTTCAATTTCATAGACTATTTCCCAGAAAGGAAATCGTTTCCTATGATTGGCATGTCGTGCAGGAGAAGATCATCACGGCGATTCGACCCCTCTTCAAACTCTAAGTCATCAATTGTTTCCAACACATCTCGAACATCTACTTTATTCTCCGTATCGGACATATCAGCTAATCTAGTTTCTAGTTCCTCTCGACTATTCTTCATGTAAGGATTCTTAGAACCATACTTATTTTGGTGTGCACTGGCTGCAGGCATTGGAAGAGGGGGAGGAACCCCTGGCTTCGCACCAGGGGCACCGGGGGCACCAGGCTTACCAGGAACAGGAGCTTGTGGCGCTGGAACCCCATATATTTCAGGGTGTTCCTTCTTGTATGTTCGTTCCTCTGAGACATTCTTTCTTTCAGTATCTTGATCCAGTCCTGCACCTGCTGCATAGGTACGCTCAGAAAGAATTCCTCGTTCCTTCAAATCTCTCCATATATTTAGAATAGCCACATCCTGTGTTGCTTCCAAACTTTTATGCCATTTTATTTTAGGAATGATTAATTCTCTTTCTTCTACTGGACGCTTAATTCTGATTCTATGTTCTATCTCAGCATTTGACCTTTTGTAAAATTCATGGATTTCGGCAATCGGAGTGATTATCTTTTTTATAATCCAGTCATTCTCAAACCGCTCACGCAGTGATTGTAACCGTTGCATCAACGTTTGCAACCCTGCAATACTACTGGCAAAACTTGACTCCCCGGTTAAGAAAGATTTAGATACTCCCAAGCCAAGTAATTTAACTCGTTCGATAAAATCCCATTCGCGGGAAATTAGCAGAACACGATCAGAAACTCCCACTAATTCTGCTGTAACATTATGGTGCATAATAATAGCAGCCAGTGGGTCAGCTTCTGCCATGGACAGCATTTCTGCAAACGCTGCTTCATCATCCTCATCAGGTAACCAACCGCTATTTGGATCACCTAATTTGAATATGCGTAACGGAGCAGCATTTCTCTGGGCAACTGCAAGACTAGCGTTTACAATAAAATCTTCATACATAATAACCCGGAACAGCCGGGTGTACAAGGATGTACCACGTATATCTGTAGAAGAGTTCAATCGTGGCAAATACGTAGTATTTAGTGCGTCTAGCGGGACTTCCCTATTCATCCTAAACGCATTTATAATTTCTTTTGGTATGACTTTTTGTAACCTTCTAATTCTAGGATCGGTCGAATTAATCAGCCTTTTAATTTCTGGAGTGGGCAGGAGTGATAGCAATGGCTGTTCAATTGCTAATCCTATTCCGTCTACCTTGACATAATCGGGGTTATGTGGAATGGTGCGTTCCCATATTCCTTTGGTTGAATTAAAAATATTGTGGAGAACTAACTCTCCAGTTACCATATAGTCACGAGTAAAAGCAGCAAACTTAGGAACTAAGTTTAAAGCAGTGAACATATCTTCGTACACATGGCGAACGTACTTATCGTCAATTCCCATAAGATCGAACTGTGACCATGGGAGTTCTGCATACATATCCGTTGCAGTAGCAACAGCCGGATCTCGTTTATACACTTCCCGCCAGATCGAATTTGCTACTACTCTGTTTTTCGGGAAGTAAAACTTATCCGGTGTAGACCATCTATAATCATAGTAGAGGGGCGACTGTGCCAAAGATTGCCCGCTACCACGAAGAGTAGACCCTGCACCAGAACTTCCCCCATAAGTTTGGGCTGTACGACGAATACGACCATGTGCCTTAGTCTGAATGGTATTCGGGCTATGAAGCATAGGTGCTATATACTTTTTACTTCTAGCTGCTTTCTTTTTTACTTTTCTAGCCATTAAGACAATCCGAATTTATCTGAGTTAAGTAGTAACCATATACATTCCGCATCAAACTCATTTGAAATACAATCTCTACAATCACTGTGACCCGAAAATGGGCAGACTCCATTTACAAATTTAACTATGTCTGTAATCTCACATGGGGGTGTGAATCCTACCCCCGCAGCACCACCCGGATCAACCGACACTTTAGGGACATCAAGCCACATTTCGGCGGAAGAACCTGCTTTCATTCCCAGCAATTCTCTGAATAATGGCAAGATCAACCGCAGCACCCATATTAAACATAGCTTGCAAAGCGGCCTCTCTGGCCTGTGATTCCGTAAGTCCGTATGATCGAAGCAGTACCAAGGCGTGAGTCATAGGCCCTAGAAATACAATGTTATCATCGCCTGCATCCAATGTGAACATCTTAGAGACTCTATCATAGTATAGATACATTGTACCCTCGTTTCTATTATACTAAATAGTCCGTAAAGCAGCTTGAATCGCTTCTTTAGTTTGTTGACTATTTATAGTGCTAAAAAACGATGAGATAAGCTGGATGCCGTTTTTAATCTCTGGAGCTAGTAAGGTTTCCCATGTACTCATAAATTCCTTCGTAGTTGCCCAAGATGCTGTTGCCCACTGCACGGCAGTCTTTTTCCAATCTGCATCATACTTTCCAAATTTTGTAAATTGCTGCACATATTCCCTCGCTGCGGCATTACGCTGTTTAATCCCATAAAGATGCCCTTCTATCTTTGCCGCAATATCGGGAAATTGAGTATCTAAAAAATTAATAACATCTGCATCTGTAGTCGCGCCCTTACGTAACATGTCATCCAAAGCTGCAAGCGTATTGTACAGTTGGTTATGAAATAATTCCTTAACCTCAGAGTCTAGTTGTTTCTCCCCAGCTAATGTTATATGCATATACTGCGCAAAAGTCTTTTCTTCCTCGGACTTAGGTTCCCATTTTTGTATACTAGCTTCCCAATTGGTATGAATTTGGGTTGCCTCACGTTTCACTTCATCGGTATTTTGCTTGATACTCTCCATTGTAGACAATGCTGTATCCACTGAGTGTACAGCGGGTGTTACTGTTTGACTTTCCACTGAGATCTGCTCAAGCTGATCAGTAGAAAGTTTATAAAGCATATGTGCAGCCTTTATTCTTAGATAGTAGGCTTCCCGAAGTTTCTCAGTGTCTACAAGGTTTAACTGACTTGCATTGACATGTACTGTGCCAATGCCCCGTATAGCTACAGCAATACTATCTGCACATTTTTCTTCCAGTGTTCCAACTGATCCATTGATTAATTTTACACTTTGGCCAGTTTTCAATACAGAAAATGGCCCTTCATTCAATATTTTTTTGGCGTACTCTTTAGTTTCTTTTACTGCATAAGTAATTACATTTTTTGGATATTCGGAATCTTCTAACACAGATTCAATCTCATCCCAAGTCCACCCCATCATCCAATATGCTTGAGCTGATTGGGTTGCCTCGTCTTTAAGATCTACAGTAGCCTGCGCGATAATTATGTGATTATCTTTGCGTGCGTAGGCGTTACTCGCAAGGTTCTGCACAAAAGCATCCCCATCCATTTTATTTGTAACTTTCATCAGAATTCCTCTTCTACAGGAGAATTTTCACTAATTATTTCCCTGATTTCAGGCAGCCATGATCTAGCAATGCCCATATCCTGCTCTTGCTCATCAGCCATTTCGTTTTCTTCAGATATACCCATGGGCATATCTGCTGGGGCAACCTGCCCGGAAGGCCATCCTGGTATGTATTTACCCATACTGACATCTTCAAGCAAATCTTCTATGGCGTGCATTTCAGTTAATGAAATATTGTGTCGGCTTTCCCGACTTTGCACTGCATAAATCGGATCGTCCTGTCCCTCATGATATTCACTCAGCAGTTTAAATAATTCAAAAATATCAGATTCTCCTGCATACTCAGGAAGATCTAGTCGGTATTCAGAGGAAAGTTCTGCCGCTTCAACCCTTTTTGAAACGGCACATACTGTTCCGATCTTTAGGTCATGTTTCTTACACGCCCCACCAACAAGTTCTAACACAGCACTGGTTGTAGGGTAAGACCACCAATCGGGAGATTTCGGTTGGATATTTGATACTATCTTTCCAATCTCTAGCCCATGTGGGGAATCCATCAAGAATACAATATCGATTGGGAACTGCACAGACCCCATGTGGAAAGTAGCACTTCCTTCTTCTTCAAACGGAAAGAGCAAACCTTCAGTAGGATCTAGCGAGTCAAACACTTCTAACCCGGCTGCTTTCTGCATTGGTGTTGCTGCTATATAGGCAGAAATAGTAGTTCCATTATCAAACTTAACTCGCATACGGTCAGTGTTCGAATAACCAATTCTAGCAACTGTGGTTGCTATTTTAGTCATTTTTGCCTTCCTAACTGGCTTTACTCTGATAGATGCTGTTTCCAATCCAGATGGTCCTAGTTCTGGTTCTAGCATACGTGTGCCCGAGGGTAATGCTTCTGCAGGGGTCTGTGGTGTCTGGCTTTCAGGAATGGCCGGGTTCTTATCAAACCCGCTTTGGATACCCCTGTATAATTCGCTGAATATTTCAGCTAGTACTTTGGGATCGAAAATCCTAGAAATTGCATTAGTTATACGCTGATTTATGGGAAGCTTTGCTTCAGGGTCAATTTTCAAAAATTCACTTTGTAGTACCGTGTTAGGCACATATGCATCTTCTGGAATCTCATTTGCATATGACTCTATAAGCTGCATAACTGAGCGCTGTGCCTGTTCGTAGTTGCTAAAATCCTGTGCGGTAAGATCCACTGATGCAAGAATTGCAAGGAATTCTAAATTAGTATTCAAGGACGCTTTCCACTTTTTCCATGCAGGAAAAAACTCATCTTCAAATTCCTGCATCTCTTCAATAGTCTTGTTCAGATGAAATGAAGATTCCACTTCTTTTTTCTTTGACTTCTGAAATTTATTTTTGTTTTTATGTGTCCGATCCTTAGTATCTTTCACATCCTCTACGTTAGGATTCTTTACTTTTCGCATCACTTCTTGTTGGTATTGTTGTCCTATTCCTTTTACCAACCTATAGTTCTGTGCAATCAGCCATTCAGCTAACCGAGTCAGCATAGCTTTGTCGGTAATACCATGACAAGCTGTATGATAATCATCCTCACTAATGTAGCCTTGAAATTTTTCCAAGGATGCAAAATGAGATTTAAGCGTAATAAGCCGCGCCATGGTACCCACCATTTCTTAAAAATCGTCTAGTTTTTCCGCACTATCTACTGGCTCTTCGTTAGCTGGCTCTTCTGGTTCTTTCTCTGTGCTACTCTTATAAGATTTTTTATGCCACTTGTTGGACTTCTTTTTATCCTTCTTATGATCTGTTTCAGCTAACAGTTTTTCAACTGGATCTTCCTTTTTTATCGTGGCCTTGGGTTTCTTATACATTTTTTCTGTAACATCTTCTTTATCTTTTAGATCTATAACCCTTGGCTTCGCAAGAACTTTTGACTTTACAATCTTAGGAAGCGGTTTCTTAACAGCGCTAACAGCTACACGCTGGGCTATAGGTACTACTTTCTTAATCGGAACTTTGGGAATGGCTACCTCAGAATCATGGACCAGAATCAATGCATTGACACTAAACAACTTTTTCAGGAGGGGATTCGTCTTTATCCACTTCCTGGAGCAATGAGGATCTAAATCAAATGATTTTCCAGGGGTCAGGATAATACTCCCTACTTCCAAATCTACGGGTAAATTTCCGGGCATGCAGTTTTGAATTTTGTACATTGGTAAATCTCCTTTCTGAGAAAAATCTTACATCGATATGCATCCTAATATTAAACTACCGTCTAGATCCCTTGGGTTCCAAATGAACTACTCGTCCAATTTTTCTATTTCTACCACCGCGAATTCGCTGCTTCATCTGCACTTTTCGCAGTTCAGGTATAGAAATAACCTCCTCGGAATGCAACAATAAACGATGTACCCCTACATAGCACTGAATCATATCGTTTGAGCCACCAGGTGGGTGATCCACTCGCACACCATCGTCATTTAGCTTGCGTAACTCCCACAAGGCTTTTGAACATGGTAAATTCCTAGCGATAGATGGATCCATGAAATCATTCTCTCTAGCCGGAAAACTTACTTTCATTTCCCCCATAGAGTTCACAAACCGTACATGGTCATCTCTATTTATATCTTTCTGGAAAGCTAATATTCCAGCAGTTCTCAACATATGTATCTGTTCGGTGGAGTTCCAACGGTCATAGGACATGTACCTGATTGATAACATCCTATTCAATTTCAAGATAATTTCAGTCATAGCAGGAAAGTAAACTTCGCGTGGGGGCAAGCCCTGCTTATTATTTTTGTGAATTGGGCGGCACTCTATGGCTCCATCGATAATTGCTACATCATCCGGGCTTAAATGTCCAATTGCTAAACAAAAACTATCCTGTCGTTGACCAGGGTCACAATGAATCACGTATTCTATTAAGTGTTTATACTTAACCTCCACAACCTCTGGCTTTATATAACTGAACTTGTACTGATCTAATCTCTCATCGAAAAATACTTCACGGGTAGTCAAACTGGAAGATCTATTTTTATCCACACAGATCTCTATAATAGCAGTATTCGGAATTAGTGGATTTTCTGCACCGGGAGGATTCGCCCCATAATCTCGTTCAGCGCCGAGTGGATCAGATGCAAATTCATCTGCAAGATCCTCTTTGCTAATATCTGGATTGAATTCCCATGTTGATCTATGAAACGCAAACATCTTCTCGGATTTACCTGCCTGTTTCAGGAGAAGCATCGCCTTGTCATCTTCAAACATGGGGGAGGAGATACAGAACATTCGAGCATCCGGGATATCATAAATACCTTGTTTATGTAACCGTTCCACAGATGCTTTAATTGTAATCAACGAGCGCTTCAACACACGGTAAACCTCTGTAGCACTGCGCTTGCTATCACCTGTATCCATTCGGCTGATTTCATCTATAACTGCAAAAATTCTAGTTTTTCCGGCGATGGAACTTGAGTTTGAAGTCAGAGATTTAATTCTAATGTGCTTTTCTTTAAAATGGATAGATTTCTCAGTTTGCCAATAAAGTGTGCCTCTCCGCAGGGTATTATCCAGAATCTCTAAATCTAGTAGTGCCTTCCTGTAGTTCTGAAACCAGGGAGAGTTATCGTAAAGGCCTCTAAAGTGCCCATAGATTGTTTCACTAGCCTGCTCACCAGATGCTGCTACAAAGGCAGCATCAATCTCCTGACTCTTTACTAACCCCAGTTTTTCCTGAAGTTTATCTACCTGCAGCAACTCATGTATGATTGCAGCAGACATACAGGCTACTAGCACGGACTTACCTCCGCGCATCCCAACAACACCAATTAGCTCATTAAAATTATTGAACACACGGGGGTTCTGCAGTTTAGTAAACCCACATTTTGGACAAACATTATACCTAAATAATATCTGTTTATCTCTATATTTTTTTGCTTTAGTATCTGAGGCCCCCATCATCTTAGGGTCTACCGTAGAGTAGACTTCTTCAAGATTGTTACACGTAGGGCATAGCAGTTCAAAGAAGTCACGGACCACAGCAAACTGCGGGTAATGTAACTGTGGACCATCTAAAAATTTAGGCGACTCGATAAATTCCAATTGATTGGGAGCAAGCTCTAACTGTACTCTCCCCTTACTTCTTGGCCTTGCCTGTATGCAACCATCCAATAGCCCTGAAATGCCATCGAAGATATTACTTTCCTTATCTTCGCTTTTTGGGCCAATCTGCATTGAAACAAGATCTTTAGTCATCTTTTAATTTGTCCTCGATAGGGTAACGAGGCTTATACATATATGGCTGTTCTCCCACATATGACATGTTTTTAATCTTAAACGTTCTAATACCCCCACTTTCTAAATCATATGCAAATAAAATTATTTCTCCATTTCTGTGAGTAATCTTGTACGGTTCTACATTTCTGGAAGATTTTTTATTATCCGAGGCTACGTAATCAAAACTTACAACGGATGTACTAGACATAGCCTTCCGCACCACGTTCAAAGTCGTGCTGGCAGACTCTTTTTTTGAGGTATTTAGCAGGGTCTTTGGTGGGGTCTGCGTACCGTGCTCGGTAGTATGATCTCTGAGAGTAATCGCTGACATTTTTTTTACAGGTTCTTTCCCAGATCTTTTAGTATTTGGTAGTTCAGTAAATGTACTTATCACCCCACATTTTTGACAGGTAAATGTAGTTCTATCCTTCCCAGGCTCCGTAAGCACCATCTTGTTAGACTTACAACTCGGGCATACTTTTCCGGTTTGTGCTAAGATTTGCCGGTTCTTTGATCGTTTGTTATAAATGTACACAACTACTTTCGTTTCGGTTACTTTACACAATAAACAACTGTAATTACTGTAGCTGTTCCTAACACCAACCCTACACAAAATGCAAAGTAAGGGTTGCGATACCAAGCATTCCTATTATCCAATTCTTTTTGTAACCTAATATTTTCTACAACTAAAAACTTCTTTTCATCTAAAAGCGTTGTATTTGCCGAAGTTAGCGTTGCAATCTGCAGTTGATTATTTTTTATTTTGTTATCCTGTTGTTCGATCTTTAATTGTAGCTTAGGATTATCCATGCGGTATTGTAGGAGAGTCTGCGCATCCTTTTCCAGAAATCCAACGTAGGTAATTTCTCCCAATTGAAATTTATGAATATCTAGTTCTGCAGGAGGAGTATCGGCAAAGGCAATGCAGGACATACACATGCAAACACAAATTATGGGCAACTTCCTATACATTAGCGTATTCCAATTTCCTTGAATTTGGCAATAATTTCATCAGCAGTCATGCTGGGAGTTAACTTTTCTTCCAATGATTTTTCTACTTTTGCGATATCTTCATCTATTTTCTTGTCTGTTTCTTTTAGCTTTGCAAGATCTTTCATATCTGCATCATATTTTATTTCTAATCCCTGTAGTTTTAATCGTGCGTTTAGAATAGCAAGGCTATTCTCCAATGCGCGGATTTTAGCATTCTTTCTTCCCCACCAAAAAATTAGAATAGAAAATACTATCACGCAAACAATTAGCAGAAATAGTTTTAGATGGTTACTAATCCATTTGAACGCTTTCTGGACAAATGCCCATACAGTACTCATGTGATCTCCGTCACTTGTTTTTCTTTACAATGTAAGGATTATCTAGATGTTTACTATAAAAGCTTTTAGCAGAAAAATTCTTCAATAAATTTGAGAGCACCTTATGCCAAAACCCATCAGGTATTCTTTTAGATCCAGTTACCATTTCTTGGTTATTCTTTTTGTCTAATTTGGCAAATCCATTTGGAAAATATTTCTTTTCTATATCGCTCCAAGTTAGTGATCCATCGGGTGCCGCTTCGAATGTTTCAGCACGCCCGTAATCATCAATATACCTTACCACTACTGGATAAATTACAATTCTAGCGTCCGAGACATCCGTGGCGGGTTGTACATAGATAGAATACAACTCTCCGGTTGCTAAATCGGCCACTGTAAGCTCATTTCCCGCAAGAGTCCCAGATTGGTTGATATAATCATCCCATGCAACTTCCAGAGTCCCTACAGGTTTAGGAGTGGGTTGCTGTGCAACTTCTTGTTCAAGTTCCTCAAATTCTTCATTAGACATGGGAAGAGTTGTATTCTCAGATGTATAAGGATCTTCCAGAGGAACATCTGCAATATGTCTTTTTTGCATGAAGACACCTTTCCATAAAGATGCCTCATGATATGATATAATTAAAGACTATGTTTAACTTCCGTCAAGATTAATGGCGCACGATGGGTGTTGCAGCATCTTCCCCCAACTGGAGCATCAGACACTCTACACGTTCCTGCAATTCTGCAATGGTGCGCTTCAGTTCGCGGATTTCCTTTTTCAATGCTTCATTTTCTTTGTGCTTGGTCACAAGACTCAATCCAAGATTAATGCCTTCCATGAGTTTCTCCTCACTAATACTGTAGGCACGGAGGAAAGGATTGTCAAGTAATTCTTTAGAAATTACTTTATAAGTTTGATTTAACTGAGGAAAACCTGATGTGCTGGAGTTACTTTACGTTCTTACGCGCTATTGCATCCGGAAGGGCATCAACCGTATTGGCACCTAGATAAATAATTAGGCACCATTTCAAACCAGACAGCCACTCGGCTGTAGGTAGGAATCCACCGGATTCTCCCTTTGGGATAAAAAAGGCAACTGTAAGAGTTACAATAAACAGTAACGCCAAAAACATTTTTCTGCCACCAAAAAATTCAAACAGTGCATTTGTTCCGTTATTATCTTCTAATTCTGTATCAGTCCTGTAAAACACATCAGGAAGTGCTTTGATTGTATTGGTTCCAAGATAAATAGCTAAGCACCATTCTAATGCCTGGACCCAACTTTCTGGAGTAATCCAAGCAATAAAAAATCCAACAGTTGCAAATACATAAAAGAAAAGAGCAAGAAAATATTTTCTACCACCAAAAATATTGAATACTTTAGTCATGAAAGCCCTCCAAAATTAGGTTATCCAAAGATGTAAGGAGTGTATGACAGATTTATTTTTAATATTTAAGTAATGTTAGGGTTTAAAACCGATGCACTTAGGCTTATATTGCTTTAGGCGTTCTGCAGATATTCTTACAGCATCCTTGTTATTGTCTATCATAATGAATTTACGCCCCAGGAGCGCTGCAGCTTCCCCGGAGGTAGATGCCCCAGCGAAGAAGTCAAGCACGGTGTCTCCGGGCTTTGAATGGACGCTGACGATACGTCTGAGAACCCCCAAGGGCTTTTGGGTTGGGTATCCAGTACGCTCTTTTCCATTGGTCGGGACAATTGTGTGCCACCAGGAATCTGTAATCGTCTTCCCACGAGCAGCTTTCTCTTTTCCAACTAGTCCAGGAGCCATGTACGGGATTCTTTCAATTACATCAAAATTGAACGTATACTCTTTCGGGTTCTTAGTGTACCACAAAATATTATCATGTTTTGCAGAATACCGTTTCTTTGACCTACCACCGTAATCGTATATCCAAAGGATTTCATTTTGGAAACATTCTCTTCCGAAAATTCCGTCAAGTAAAATTTTTACATAATGAACTTCTCGATAATCCAAATGTACGAATAAAGATCCTGTCTCCTTCAATAAAATATAAGCATTGGTTAGTCTGGGCTCTAGAAATGAAAGATAGTCAGAAAAAGAGTCCTCATACGCCATAGTTCCATTTTTTACAGTTTGATAACGTTTTCCACCAAAGCCGATACGATCCCCTAGCATACTCTGTGTAGTTTTTAATCTGGTATGTTTTCTTAGTTTTTTTGTATTGAACGGCGGATCTATATAAATAAGATCAATAGATCCTGCTTTCATACCTCGCAGAATCTTAAGATTGTCTGCAAGATAAATCTTATTTGTTCCAGAGTTTTTTTGCTTCTTCATCGATAGGCTCGTTAGTTCTTCGAAATATATTATTTTTACACGGATAAAATTCTCCTGCAATTCCTTTTATAATCCAGTCACTTGGGCAAACACGATGGCCGTTCTCCAGTGTATCAATCCAGCCATGCTCGTGAAATCGCACGCCACATTCAGAACAAAGACTCTCCCCATCTATATCAGGGTGTCGAAAGTATCTTACAATTTTTCCCCCACCCAAGAATGGCTTACCGTCTGATCCTGTGAATGTATCGCAGTTATCGTCAGGGTGGTCGCCATTTTTGAACCACTGCACAGCGTCAATTTCTACCGGGAGTTTTCTAAACTTAGCCATCACGCCTCATCCCCAATAAACTCATCGTCGTCTTCGTCTTCATCAAAAACATCGCTCTCTTCCTCTTCCTCTTCCTCTTCCTCTTCCTCTTCCTCTTCCTCTACAGGCTTAGCCTTCTTCTTAGTTTTCTTTGTAGCTTTCTTTGTACTCTTTTTCTTTGGTTTCTCTTCTTCTTCCTCTTCCTCTTCAACACTTTCCTTGGGGTTACCAATCTTTTTTACTATAGTTTTCTTTTCCAGATTCTCCAATGCATCTTCAACTACATGCCCAATACGGACGAGATTTGTAGTGTATAACCCGTGGCGTTTGATAATTGAACCAAATTCTTCAACATCGTGGGGGAGGATAGAATACTTAGGTTCCCCTGTCTTTTCATCGTCTTCCACGAAACAATGTTCCAGTTCATGATCTACCACAGCCAGCTTTTGTTTATCCGAAAGCTCTTTCCAAGTTGGGTAAGCTGTTGTAATCAAAAAGTGATACCCAGAAAGCGCATGGTGCTTTTTACTAATTTTCTCAGCAGTTGCTGCAACTTCCACACCCTTGGAAGTTATAGCCTTATTTTTGAAAAGCCATGCTATACGGCACTGAATCAAATGGCTATGATATTTAGGAATCAGTTGTTTGCCAATCTTCTCTACTTCATCCGCAGGGTCAAACTGGGTTGGAACTGCCTTAGTCGCGTTGCCTTTATTAGTTTTCGCCATAGCAATTTTTCCTTTCCCAAATATTATACTCAGAAAAAAATTAATTTGGAAGAAAATTTTTCTATAACGTGAGGGCAAGGAACCAATCAGGTAGTATCTCGTTTACGTGTGCTGATTCATTGGAGAGCCAATTTCTGCCTGCTCTGATTCTGTGTAGTTCGAAATGATGGTAATGGCATAACCAGATAATCTCGTAAACCTTATTGTAATTTTGGTGATGTCCTTCCAGCCTTCCTTTGCAAAAGCCATTGGCAATCAAGCATGTGTCAGGGCGAACTAGCTTCCCCAATTTTATTGCCTGGTATGCTTTACTGCGTACTAGTGCCCTTTCTCTTCCACCGTTTTTGTATCTCTCCCTCGCTTTTTTTCTATATTCTTCTGTTTTCCCTCTGAGTCTCTGACGTTCATTTGTACACTTTCGTTTTTCGGGGTCTGCATAATATTTTCTCCGAACTTCTTTTATATGCTTTCGTACCTTCACAGTGGTAGCAGCATATATTGTCATTGATTTTATTGTAGCAATCTACGCAAATTGACTGAAGACCATCAGGAGACGTACTTAGCCAATAAAAAGGCCAAATACTTCCACATTTCGTGCATCTTTTCATCTCAAACTCACAAAACACTACTTCCCAGCCAGCGGAGTCTAGCGAGAAACGCTAACCAGGAAGCAGGATATTGTTTTATGAGCCGCTAGACTCTAGGAATAGAATGGCACAGTCGGAACTACTTGTCAACACTTTTTTACCTGCTATGTGTCAAACTCCCTCTCTCCCTGCAAATTTGAGATAACCTACACCTGCTCGCTACGCTCGCCCCCAGGAGACACAATCCCACGGGTATGGGAAAAGCTAGGTGGTAAAAAATAATAACGGGTATGCCGCGCTTCACAGCGGTGTACCTGTTCGGGCAGCAGCGGTTTTTGCTGGTGTCCCGAACAACAGATTATTGTTTATATAAATTTCAACGGGCACATTTGTTCTCGGAGATCCCCTGAAGCTTCTGAACGTAGTGAAGAAGTTTCTGAATATACTATAACTGTAAATTATAAACAGAAACTATAACTATAACAGTTAAGTTAAGTTAAAGGACGCGCTTAAGCGGCCCCTTAATCGTCCCCTTACTCGGCCCCTTAAGAGGCAAGAGTTATAGATTAGTTTTTACAAAGAAGTCAACCCCCTTAAGGGGGTTGAACAGCAACGGTAATCGAACTGGATATTTTCCGTAACAAAATTATGTGTGTGGTATCGTGTGAAGGAACTTACCTATTATTTAGTATGGAATAAATTAACAAGTTGTAAATAACAGTATCGCTTAACTAAAGATTATCTTGGAAAAGTAATTATTACCAATTAATAAACTAAACAACCCCGAGAAGTTATATGAAAAATATTTTGTTAATTATCATTCTTTTTTGTATAATAGATCTGGATAGCCTAGGAGAACTAAGCGTCAACTACCGTCGCCTAAAGACGACGGCTTGCAAGGAGTAGCAAGGCCAATGCGAAACAAGCAAGAGAAAACAGGAGACTAGAGTGGGTAAGGTCAAGATTTATTACTTGGCTGCTCGAAGCCAACTGAGCCAACTGCCCGTGGCAGGGCATAGCATGTCTGAGATGCTCCCCAAGTCCCAGACCCCTGCGTTGGCCAGTCTCGATGGGGGTAATTGCTCGATCCGTAAGGATCGGAGTGGGAGAGGTAACTCTCTGTTGTTTGTTCCAGTTATTTCGTCCGTTGGAAAGCCGTTAATGCCAAGTCATCCTGCCAGGGCAAGAGAATTGGTTCGGAAAGGAAAAGCAGTTCGTAGATTCATTAAGGGGATTTTCTACATTGAGTTGCTGCAAAGAAAAGATGGAGATACTCAACCAGTAGCAGTCGGAATTGATCCTGGTTCCAAGAAGGAGGGTTTTACGGTCAAGTCAGCAGAACATACATACTTAAACATTCAAGCTAACGCTGTTACTTGGGTAAAGGATGCCGTGGAAACAAAAAGAAATATGCGAAGAACACGACGTGCTAGAAAAACTCCTTGCCGACAAAACCGCATCAATCGTAAGCGTGGAGGTATTCCACCATCAACTAAGGCTCGTTGGCAGTGGAAACTAAACATTGCGAAAGTACTTTCCAGACTATTCCCGGTTGAGTGTTTCGTAGTAGAAGACATCAAAGCCAAGACAACTGGTAAACGCAGGTGGGACGTGTCTTTTAGCCCGCTAGAAGTAGGTAAGAAGTGGTTTTATTCTGAACTACGCAAACTTGGTCAGGTAGACACTAAACAGGGGTTCGATACGTTCGGAATGCATAACCAATTTGGGCTTAAGAAGTCCAAAAGCAAGCTGGGTAATAGCTTTGAAGCACACTGTGTAGACAGTTGGGTTCTTGCTAATTCTTGGGTAGGTGGTCATACTGTACCAGACAACAGGAGTTTGATTTTGATTGCACCAATCCAATTGCACCGGAGACAATTACATGTTTTACAACCGGGCAAGAATGGTGTAAGAAAGTCTTACGGGAGCACCAAGAGTCTGAGGTTCAAACGGGGAAGTCTGATAAAACACAAAAAATATGGTGTTGTATATGTTGGCGGAACAAGTAAAAATAGAATTAGTTTGCATTCCATTCAGAACGGAAAGCGTCTATGTCAAAATGCAAGAACAGAAGAGTGTCAATTTCTAGCCTATAATGCATGGAGGATGGGCAATTCCTCTGCCGCCTGAAGGTGACAGTCTCCTTGCCCGGAACTACACATGAGCATACCTGAAAAGTCAAAGATAATATTATTCGTTCAAGGTGGTGCAGGTGATGTTTTAAGCCATACGCCTGCTATTCGCTATTTTAAACATAAGTACCCTAATGATGAAATCATCGTTCTTTCTACCTATTCACAGCTTTTAGAGCACAATCCTAATATAGACAAACTAATTTCACTCAAAGATCCAAAAGATTTTTACAATGAACATGTATTAGGAAAAAACATTAGATTTTTCAAAAAGCATTTTGTGTACGACGGAATTATGGATGAACCAGCGATGGACTGTAAATGCCTTCCAGAGTTTATATGTAAGATGTACGACGCTGAATACGATGAGCAGCCCCTTGATTATAAGCTTACAGATTATGAATTACGAGCGGCACAAACATTCATAGGACAATATAAGTTCCTCAATCGCCCAATAGTTCTACTGCACTGTACTGGAGCGATTCCTTCAGATGGAGCATTCAACAAAACAAATAGTCTCAAAGATCTAAACATTGAATTAGCGAAACAGCTAGTAGCAAAATATAAAGAAAAAATATTATTTATTCATATTGGTTTGGAAGGGGAGCCAAAGGTAGACGGTGCTATAGATGCATTAGGAATGCAAATGCGAGAGGCTATTGCACTTTTGCCATTGGCTGATAGCTACATCCTTATAGAAAGTCTATTCGCACACTGTACAAATGCATTAGGAACTAAGGGAATTGTTGTATTCCAGAACACTGATCCCAAGTTCTTCGGTTACTCTAATAATTATAATGTTTCATGGACTGGTGGATGTAAAGATTGGCCATGTAATCGCCCAGTAGGTGCACTACTAGATTTGCATCCAGGCTATAGAAATCCGAAAACACGGCAACAACTCTTATGGGAATGCCCTAATCAAGTCTGCGCACAAATTCCGCTAGAGAATTTGGAAAAGGCACTATTGGACTCTTTAGCAGAAAAAAAGAAAAGAGGAAATCCTGCATTAGACGCAGCCCGTGCAGGCACTCCCCCACAACAAAAATTTAGCGTGGCAGAATCTCCTTCATATGGAAAAACAATTGCAGGAGATACGAATATTGCAACTATACCTAAAGCAGACTTAGTAGAAGAAATAGAAGTGAAACCTGTAAAGAAGAAGAAGAAAAAGGCAAAGAGAAAATAACCGTTATCTTTGAAAGGAATTATCATGAGAATAGAACAACCATCCATAAAAGTCCTTTTTCATTATCCTATAACTGATGACGGAGAAATACTACAACCTGAAGTCTTTCTTGAAATGGTAGGTAGAACGTGTTATAAGTCTGAAGGTAAGATTACAGAAACAAGTGCTAGGGATTTCATTAGAATGTTGAATGATCGCGGACACGCAGCGATGTTGGAACACTGTGTAGCTTCTGCACATATTGTATGTAATCGTGGGCTTACACATGAACTTGTTAGGCATAGAATAGCGTCGTATGGTCAGGAAAGCACACGGTTTTGTAATTATTCCAAAGATCAGTTTGATCATACTATCGGTGTTATTATGCCTCCATTCGCTACTACTGATGGCAGGGCTGAAATTGAATGGCGACAGGCTATGGTTGACGCTGAGAAGCATTATTTTAATCTTATTGGGATAGGCGAACCAGCACAAATTGCAAGGGGTGTACTCCCGATAGATCTCAAAACGGAAATATGGATTACGACTAATCTGCGTGAATGGCAGCATATCTTTAGTTTGCGTTGTTCGAATAAAGCACACCCACAAATCAGGCAGACATTCCGTAGCGCACTTCCCATTTTTGCTAAAAATGTTCCATCGATGTTTTCAAAACTGAATTCAAAGTTTTCTTAGGGGGCATTATGAAAAAAGGAAACAATGTAGATCATCCTGAGCACTATAATAAACACCCTGCTGGGATTGAATGTATTGATGTAATCGAGCACTTTGGTTGTAATATAGCCAATGCTATGAAGTATCTATGGCGAGCAGGGCTTAAACCAAGTTCCGATTTAATTGAAGATTTAGAAAAGGCCAATTGGTACATTTTGCGTGAAATCGCACGGAAGAAAAAATATAAGGGAGTAAAAAAAATGACTGAACCCACAAAACTTATATGCTATAAAGGCGACCGTAGTGCCTGTTGGCTGTACCGCCTTCACGCTCCCATGGTGCACCTTGCCCGAAATAACCCAAAAGGATTTCACATTACAGTAGCAGGATCTATAGGAGAAGACCAAGTAGGAAAGTATGATTTAGCAATCCTCCAGCGGCAGTATAAACTGGATGTGTTTCAATATATTCTCCAGATGAAAAAAAAAGGAACAAAATTGGTCTATGAAATAGATGACGACTTATTTCATGTGCCCAAATGGAATCCGTCATATCAAGTTCTAGGAAAGAAAAAAGTACAGGATGGTATTAAATATTTCGTATCTGAAGTTGATGCAATGTTTGTAACAACCGAAGCATTAAAATCAGTCTACGAAAATTATTGCAAACATATTTATGTGTTACCAAATTCGATTGACTTTGATTTTATATTTCCGCTAGATAATCCTAGAGAAAATACATCTAAACCAGTAGTCTGTTGGCAGGGATCTATGACGCATGAACATGATCTTGCTGTTGCCAAAAGAGAATTTATAAAACTAGCAAAGGATAAAGATATATTATTTAAAATGTGGTGTGGGTTGGATCGGGTAACCAGAAAACCAAATTTTGATATACCGGGGGCACAAACAATTCAACTTACCCCTTTCGAAGGCTTTTTTCAGATGTTCGGTCAATTAGGGGTTTATATTGGCTTAGCCCCCTTAGCAGCAACACAATTCAATAGAAGTAAATCAAACTTGAAGTTTTTGGAGTATACAGTGTATAATGCAGTCACTGTGGCATCTGACTTTGGACCATATAAAGATACCATAGAAGATGGCGTCACAGGAATTTTGGTTGCAAATAACAATGATTGGTATAATAAGGTAAAGGAACTATTGGACAATGAAGATTTATATACTTCTATATTGACAAATGCAAAGAAATTGGTAGCTGAAAAATTTGATATAAACAAGAATTACATTTACTGGGAACAGGCAATCAAACAAATTTTAGGAGAGTGATATGTCACCAACAGTCTATTTCGTTTTTATAACTTGTCAGTTCGGTATCTGGCTAGGATGGGTAGAGGAGTCTGAATATAACATATGGAAAACTGAGAAATGTGCCTTGACGCTGCATGATGTTCGCGGCTACATTTTTCAGCCCGTACCAGGATCCAACGATAGAATGGCTGTAACAATTGGCCCGCCATATCCTGGGGATACAAAGCAGCTAGAGATCGCATTGTTCCCACATTCAGTAGAAATCATCGGAGAAATTCGTACTGAAAAGGGAGTTAAAATATGCACAGGAAGTCCTACCCTCTACACTCGCTATACAGAAGCCTTGGATAAGTGGCGTGCAGCATTGTCAAACATTCACACACCTACCCCCTCTGATATTGCAAATTTATCAAAGATGAAGAATGTGACAAAGTTCCCCGGAAGATAACATGAAAGCAAAAAAAGAAAGTTTTATACTAGGAAACCTGGATAAAAAGACCAGGTTAGATGCTACACAGCATGCGTTTGTAATTAAAGAGAAAACTAAAGCGACTGATGGGACAATTAGCTGGACTAGTAAATATTATTATTCAGAGATTGGTGACGCAATTCGTGGATATGCACGCCATGTACTGCGTCGTCCTAGCATGGCCAAACATTTAGATGGTGACATAAAGACTTTGATAGAACTTATCAGCAAACTCGAAAAAACAATTAAAAAGATGGGTGATAAATTAAATTTACAATTCGACAGGCAACTGCAAGATCCTGTAGAATCTCATCTATTTAATTCTGAGGATTCAAAATGAATCATAAAGTAAATACTGCAGATTACTACATTGGGAAGATAACTAAGAAATATATCATTGATTTTCTCAATGCTTTGTTATTTTCTAATTCAGTTCTTTGGGATGGTAACGACCAATTTAATGAACTGCCAATATTTAAGACTACTGTAGAAGATGGAGTTCATAAGGAACAACGCGGTGCACTGTTTGTAAACAGTAAAAGCTCCAAAGCACTGCGGTTATCTATAATAGCCATAGAGACTACTATTCAGCAAGTGTGCTATAGACTTTGCGGATTGAACGAACCACTCAGGATCGATGAGGGTAAACGACTATATTACCCGTTAGATGGGATCGTTATTGATGTATCTATTGCAGATCTAAATTTAGGCAGCAGTGAACCTGCTTCCTACTCGTTCTCAGATAATACGAACAACACAGGAAAACTTAACAATAAAAAATTATTTACTATTCTTAATTATCTGCTTACTTCAACATTTATTACAATAGAAGATCCTGAAATTTTTGCGGATTTGACAGAAGATCATTTGAGTTCACCTCCTATCCCTTCCGATCCACATTTTAGGCCAGTATTCGGAGTCCGAGATGTCATCGATACCGTTGATAATAGCAGGCATTGACCTGTAGTGGTAAAAATAGAATAATGAAAAAAAAGACACAAAAAATTCTTTTAGGAAAACATTTTGGAAAATTAGTTGTTATAAGGGCTAGTAAAAAAATAAAAAGAGGAGATATTGTCTGGGAGTGTTTATGTGAGTGTGGTAATACAATTATGCTTCCCACGTATCGATTACTATACAAAAGTGGAACACGGAGTTGTGGGTGCTTAGTGGGAAGTAAAAGAAAAGAATTAACAGGTAAGCGTTTTGGGAAATTAGTCGCCCTCGAACCAACAAGTATAGTAAAAGGTAAAAGTATTGTTTGGCGGTGTATCTGTGACTGTGGAAACGAAGTACTTGTAAAAAGTGGCCATTTACTTAGTAGGGGACAAAAAGGTACGAACAGTTGTGGATGTTTAAAAGGAAATAAACTTAATTTAATAGGAAAAAAATTTGGGGAACTTACTGTTCTCCGGGAAACCCCACAACGGAGGACAACTTCTACAGAATGGGAATGTTCTTGTAGTTGTGGAGAGTATATTACCGTTCCTGCTACTTATCTAGTAAGAAAAAGTAAAAAACCGAAACATTGTGGCTGTTTAAATAAAAAGTTTGGTGAAGATGCTGCCTTTAATGTATTGTATCAGTCATATAAAAAAAGAGCAGAAAAAAATGGATTAATATTTACATTAACTAGAAAGGAATTTAGAACATTAACAAAACAACCTTGTGTTTATTGCGCTTCTAAACCATTTCAAGTTCAGTATATCGGAGGAAACAATCGAAAAAGACATGAATATATTTACAGTGGAATTGATCGTATAGATAGTTCTAAGGGTTATACTTTAGATAATTGCAGTCCTTGTTGTAAGATCTGCAATTTTGCTAAAAGTAATATGAATGTAGGAGAGTTTTTACTTCATATAACTAAAATAATAAAAAATAATAAAAAAATAATTTTAACATTACAGAATAAACACATAATTTCTACTACAAATGCCATAAATATTACAAAACATATTAAGAAGATAAATAATAAGGAGAATACTATGAAACATTTTAAAAGTACTTATGTAGGATTAGATTTAAGTCTAACTAATACGGGTATCTGTGTATTAGGAACTAATAATAGAATTATACATTTAGATGTAATAGCTACAAAAAAATTAAGAGGGGGTGATAGATTAATTTTCATAAAAGAAGCTATCAAAAATATTCTTAATAAATATGAAGATACAATATTAAATATTTTTGTGGAAGGATACTCATATGGAAGCAGAGGTCGCGCCGTGTTTAATATCGGGGAACTTGGAGGTGTTATCTCTGTTATGTTATTAGAAAATAAACATAGCTACTTTATTGTGCCACCCAAAACATTAAAACTGTTTATATGCAATTCAGGGAATGCCCCAAAAAGTATTATGTTTGAACAAGTCTATCGAAAATATAAAATTGGTTCAGAACATCTTTTACACGGAAATGACAATGCGTTAGATGCTTTTTGTTTGGCTAAATTTGGGGAAAGTTATACGCAATGGATGTTAGGAAATATTAATTATTTAAATTATGAATTAAGATCATTCAAAAAGATTAAAGACAGAATAACTTTCCAAGGATGAGATTGCTACACTCAAAGGAATGAACCCTAAATGCACACTGTAAATTAACGTAAAGTAGGTATAAGAAAATATTCTCATGTTAGCTAATCTTGTAAATATAATAGTCGTAGGGTATGGACCAAAGGTAAAACATTTGGATAAAGCGTGCTTAAATAGTATACTTTTTAATACTAGCCACCCTTATATTATTACATATTTTGACAACTATGCTTCTGGAATGTCTTTAACCGCAGTTTGGAATAAATTAGTTAAGTTCAGTGATACAAAATTTATTTGTTTATTGAATAATGACACGCGAGTAACAGAAAATTGGCTAGGAAAACTTGTTGATACATTAACCACCGATGAGCGTATTGGATTTGTTGGTCCATCTGGTAATTGCCACTCGGTACAATCTTCAGTTGTATCTGAGGAACACGCGCAAAAGCACATTGGAAAAGTAGTTATGTTAAAAGATCCACCCAGCGGTTTTTGTTTATTGTTCAGAAAAAAAATATGGGATGAAATAAACGGATTTAATGAACAGTATAATCTTTATGGAAGCGAAAGCGATTTTTGTGATCGTGCTACAAAAGTTGGGTATAAGTATGCTTGGAGAAAAGACGTATTTATACACCATTTAGGCGAAAGTAGCTCAAAAGCCTATGCAATTGATACGATAAAAGAAAGAGAAAAAGCAAAAAAATTGTATTGGGAATCCCGTGATAAATAATAAAAAACTATGGAGTAACGAAGATATTATATTTTTAAAGAAACACTATGCAACTAATGGTGCCCTTTTTATCCATGAACAATTAGGTAGAAGCATACATGCTATTCATAATAAGGCATCCTTGTTATCCTTAACGTATAGTAAGCCTAAAGCTAAAAAAATATGTGTAGCTGCAGGATGTACTAGCCCTGTATGTGCTTTGGATTTATGCACCAGGCATTATCAACAACAAAATATTAAAAAAACAAGGGCAAATGGGTGCACACGTAGGGTTTGTTTGCACAAATGGACAGAGGCTGAATTGGCTATACTAAGAACGCAATTTCCTATAGGTGGAAAAAATTTAGTCGCATCCATTCTGCAAATAAGTAAAAATGTAATAAAATATAAAGCACACAAATTATGTCTTCGGTATACAAAAGTAAAACAATTATGTGCAATGCCTCTTTGTAACAATCCTGCAATATATCGTGGTTATTGTTCAGTTTGCCGTGGTTTAGCTGAAAAGCATTCAATTACGCTTATACAATATTTAGCATTACTTAATTTACAAAACAATAAATGTGGGATTTGTGGAAAGGTAGAAACGAAACAACAATGCGGAAAAGTACAAAATTTGTGCGTTGATCATGACCATAATACATCAGCTATTCGTGGGCTTTTATGCCATAATTGTAATGCAGGGTTAGGTTTATTAGGGGATGACTTAATAGTTATTCAAAAGAATTTGACAGCATATATAAATAATTCCTTTAAATTTAGGATTATGGAAAGAAAGTCATATGTGGATAAAGCTAAACGTAGGAAAGATTATCCATTGTATGCGTCATTCAAAATTAATTTAGAGGAATATATATTTATGCTTGCGCAACAACATAATGTATGTGGGTGCTGTGGTCAAAAAGAAAATATTAAAAACGCGGGTAAACTAAGTGATCAACTCTCCATAGATCATGTACATAATAATTGGATTTGTAGAATATGTGGTGTTTCTATGCAGACACACAGTCGTCCTGATAAATGTTTTGGTTGCTCTGCACACTCTAAATTTATTCGTCCAGTAATACGTGGGTTATTATGCGGTAGATGTAATAGGGGTATAGGAAAATTAGGAGATAATCCCCCAGTCATTTTACAAAATATTGCAATCTATCAGGAAAATATTAATAAAGTGCAATATGTATTAGAAGAAGCCAGTGTAAAAGCATCAGGAATGGACGGAGAGGCTGCCCGTACAGAAGCTAAGAAGCTCTATTGGAGCACCAGAAAATGACCATGCATGTATGTATTGCTACGCCGCATACCCGAGTCGCAGGAGGAACAAAGGTACTTTTGCGGCTGGCCCAATTATTACGATCATTCGATATTACAGTTACTGTCCTTACACAGTCTCTTTCCAGTATAGAGTGGCTGGGAAAACCTCCACAATTTGAAATTAAACAGGTTGATAATATTTCAAAGTATACGGTTCCACCAAGTTGTACACATCTGATTACCTACGGTGATGGTCAATCATTTGGGCCAATGCCGGATATTCCTATAGTACTTTATCTGCAGGGATTTGGAACTAGTCAGTATGAACGAGAATGTATAAATTTGATGTATCCGTATAATGCAGTTATTACCACGTCTAAATGGTTGGCAAATATCGCTGAGAAGCAATTCAAACATAAAAATGTAAGGATAATTCCTCCAGGGATTGATCCTATTTTCATTCCTAGGGAAAGACTGCGATCCCTTGCAGATTTAAAAATTGACCCTTATTGGAGTTGGGATATTAAAGAACCAGAAAAAGTAGATACAGATTCTATGCTTACGATTGGCTGCCTCTATCATCATGCCGGTTCAAAAAATATGGAAGAGTTTTTCAATGCCATGAATGCCGTTCACAAGGACCAAGAGATCCGGGTACTGCTTTTATCTGCCAAGGAAGTACATAAAGACGTATTCAAAAATGCCAAATGTCCCTATTATGTTTATGTAAATCCTCCTCAAGATAGAATTCCTTATCTATATTATCTTTCCAATATATGGGTTGCCCCCAGCAAGAATGAAGGTTTTGGGCTATGCCCCTTGGAAGCAATGGCATGTGGCACACCTGCAGTAATTAAACCTTCGTTTGGATTGGATGAATACTTAATTGATAATCATAATTGTCTATTATTCAACAATTCAATGGAACGAAGCAATATGGCACTACGTACTGGACTTCTTCTAAGAGATAAAGAACTACAAACAAAACTTATAAAAAATGGGATTGAGTTAGCAGGGAAGTTTACGTGGGACAAGTTCATAAAGTCTTTTTTGAGGGTACTTGAAGATACAAAATGAATATAGGATTCATAGAACCCGGATTACACGTCTGTGGCGGTATTAGGCGAATAATGGAAGTATCCAATCGTCTGGTTGGATTAGGTCACAATGTTACGCTTCTCACACCAACGGGAAGTCCGTGCGTGTGGTTGCCCACTAAGGCTGAAGTTATTAAACTTGACAAAATAGCAAATAAACAATTTGATGTAATAATTTTTAATTTAGCTGAACAGTATAAGCATGCAAAGATAGCAAAAGCTGCAAAAAAGATATTTTGGGTGTTGGCACCGGAGGCATTATATAAAAATCCGGAAATACCAATTCGAGCACTTAACCAAGGATTCTATTTAATTGCCAATTCAACATTCACAAAACAATATATAACAAAGCATGTCACTAACAAATTAGATTATGACATTCCAATAGTTCCTGGAGGTATTAATCCAGAACATTTTAAATATGATTCGACAATTCCTACACAATACCATGCCATGTACTATGGTTCAAAGCGCCCATGGAAGGGGACAAGCATTATAGAGACAGGATTACATAGCACTAAATATAGTAACTTTCTAAAGATGGAGGGATTGAATACACCCCAAGATCAATTGTATAAATTATATAATAGTTCAACTGTGTATATTTCAGCAGGGCAAGCCGAGGGATTTAATTTCAATATTTTAGAGGCTTTTGCATGTGGTTGTCCAGTAATTTGTACTGATGATGGTGGTAACAGGGATTTTGTTAGAGATGGAAAGAACGCACTTGTGGTACGCAGGAATTCACAAGATATAGCTAATGCAGTAAACAAATTATTGGATAATAAACAATTACAACGAGAATTACGGAACGAATGTTTAAAAACTGCAAGAAATGTAAAGTATGATTGGGATGTTGTAACTAAGAAATTTGAGAGTATTGTAGGTACGTTGATATGAACATATACGATTATTATGATTTCGGTACTGCATCTGGTGGCAGCTTTAACTTCGGGAAAAAGTTTAGCGGTAAGTCTGGTCTTGGGGTTGAAATACTGAAGCATAGAGTTGACAAATTACACATTAAAGGTATACCGTGCCTTCTAGCGGATATTGCTAAGCATGATTTTGGCAGTGAAAAAGTAAAATTTATACTCATGTGTCATTTTTTAGAGCATTTGAATGATAAAAAAATGGTTAAGCATGTTATTGAAACAGCTTCAAAAACGGCTACTGATTTTATGTATATAGAGGGTCCATCTTTTGATTTTGATAGTTATTTGAAGGGTTTGGGTTTTAAATTTTTCTGGTTGGATGGGTGTGGTCATAAGATAAGAGTTACTATTAATTTATTGAAAACGATTTTTTCTGAATTGGGACTCAAAGACTTTACGTTTCAAACCGAACGACCTTATGTAGTTGATTCGACATCGCGTGATATTTTTCCGTATAATTACCCAACTACTCACACATATTTTGATTCTAAAATTCACGGATCTAAACGTATAGTTAAGTTTAGTGATGGCGTTTTTAGATCATTTAATGTGTTTATTTGGCTTAACAAAAATGTTGATAAAAATAGAAGACAGACTTTATTAAATAAAAGAAAAATATTCTCAGTATATAAATAACTACAATTGGTACGAGAGGTTAATAGTGAATCTTTCAGTAATAATAACATGCAAAGATAGACTAGAAAATTTAAAGTTTTGCCTTGCTTCTATCCGTGCATGTGGTCCAAGACCAAGAACAATAGTAGTGGATTTTGGGAGTAATCAGCCGTTGGCATTTCCGGAGTACAAAAGCTGGGTTCGTATCATACGAGTGGATAGATCTACAAAAATGTTTCATAAAGCGCGTGCAATAAATATTGGAATTAGGAATGTTACTACACGCTTTTTGTGTATTACTGATGCAGATCAAATTTTCCAACCTAATTTTTTTGGTGTCGTAAAGCAGACGCTACAAAAAAATACAAACGCTTTTGTAATGTGCAAGTCTTATTTTTTGACAACGACACCAGCACTTATTCCGTTTTCTTGCAATGGAAAAGAGTATTATAAATTTTTAGAAAGAGCAAAACAAAGTGGTATAATCCTTCACGGAGATGGATGTTGTAATGGCGTTTCTACACAATGGGCAATAAATGTTCACGGCTATGACGAAACATATGTTAGATACAGAGCACAAGATTCTGATTTTGCTCTACGAGCTGTGCGAGGAGGTCTTACTAAAGTATGGATTCATGGTAAGACTAGTATGATTCATTTACCGCATTTACGTCAGGGTGCATATTACGAAGGTGATATAAAGGTTTATAACAAAGCCAAGTACAAACAAAAAACAAAAATGCCAACGAAAGCGATCCTTGTCGCTAACCACAATAAGGAGTGGGGAAAACTGTGAAAATATTTTGTTTAAGGAAATATTTTTTTATTGAGATGGCAGCAACGTCTAATGTACACGTTGTATCGCACGGATTGGCGCGGCCAATTCAATTCAAACACCACTTAGTTGAGTTTACTGACCATTTTGTTGCTGAACAACCTGATTTTTTCTATTTTTGGAAAGATGAGCAGCTTACTAGGGATATCCTTATAAAATTAAAAGCAGCGAGTCCACACACAAAATTTGTAATGTATTATGCAGACCAACGCGGGGGTGTTCCTCCACTAATCGCAGAGAGACGTGGCCTATTAGACGTATTGTTTATAAATAATGAAGACCCTACACAATTTAAGATGTACAAAAAGATTGGTATACCTAAAGTGTTTACATTGCACCACTGTGTTCCCACAAATGAATTTAAAGATTTTGACGTTCCCATTACCCATGATGTATTTTTTGGGGGAAACAACTTTAACCATAAAAAATTTCCTCTAGGAAAATTTAGGTATGATTTGATTATGCGAGTACATGGATTGTTCAAGACAGTTGTTTATGGGAATGGTTGGCCCTTTGGTACTGAAAAGCGGGTTCCCCGACAGCAATATGCAAGAGTTCTACGTAGAGCCAATGTAAATCTAGGATCAAATCATTATGACGTTTTGCGGTACTATGATAGACGCTTATTTGAATGTATGGCTTCTGGCAGAGCGCATATAACTAGATATGTTCCTGGTATGGAGAAGCATTTCGAAAACGGAAAACATTTGGTTTGGTTTCGTTCAATTAAAGAAGGGTTAAACGCTATTCAAAATTTGTTAAAGTACCCGGAAAAAAGAGAAGCAATTGCTGCCGCTGGTAAAAAGCTCGTTTTTGAACAGCACAGTTTTGAGGTACGTGCTAACCAGTTACAACAGATTTTGGAATCGATATGATATTAACTGTTGCCGCTATTTTAGATGAATTTTCAGAGACTTGTTTTTCTCATGAATGCCACCTCATTCCTGTTAGGAGTACTGATTACTTATCGAGATTGAGAAAATCTGGAAAGATAGATTTATTGCTAGTTGAATCAGTGTGGCGTGGTCCCGGAAATAGTTGGAGTCACTACTTAGTTAATAATAGAAAGCACCCAGTCCCTTCTGGTCTGCCCATTTTAATGAAATTAATTAAAGAATGTAAAAGACTGCAGATACCTACATTGTTTTGGGCCAAAGAGGACCCTGTTCATTTTAAGCATTTCATAATATCAGCCGGTGTGTTTGATTGGATTGCTACAACAGATGTGAATTGTATGCAACAGTATAAAAATAAATTTGGGCATAATCGGGTATTTGCTCTGCCCTTCGCTGCCCAAACTGCCATACACATTCCTAAAGGCATAGAGGGAAGGATTTCGCTGGCTTGTTTTGCTGGGGCTTGTAGAAATAAACAATACCCAAATAGAGCCGCTGCAATGGATTTCGTGCTAAAACCGGCGATAAAATACGGTTTACACATCTATGATAGGCACAAAGTAGGTAGTAGCGGGGAAGATTTTCCGGCTATTTATAAAGATTGCGTACAGGGTGGAGTTCCATATACTCAAATGTTAGAAAAGTATACACAGTATAAAGTATTTTTAAATGTAAACTCGATTGATACTTCTCCAACAATGTTTTCGCGTAGAGTATTTGAACTGCTCGCCTGTGGTACTCCTGTGATCAGTTCTCCATCCACTGGAATTGAGAAAATGTTGCCAGAGGTACTGATTTCTCATAATAAAAAAGAAACTGAACAACACTTGCAGAGACTTTTGAATGACGATAAGTATTGGAAACAGATTTCTACGGCGGGGATAGCTAGAGTGAAAAGTGGGCATACATATGCTCATAGATTAAAAACTATCTGTGAAACTATTGGTATAACTGAAAAATAACTATGATAGTAGAAGCGTTTAAAAAATATGAAGAGCAAATCTTGTCTAAACTTAGACTTGAATATTGTGGACTTATATGGTGTGAGTTAGGCAACCAACGTTATTGTGGGAAACCTGCCAAGGGAATGTATGAATTAAAGGGAGTAAAGCACACTTCCATTGACATAAATGGGCTTGGAGGAGCAGTACCTATCGATTTAGATTCTCCTATTCCTAGTAACATGGAAAATAAGTTTGATGTAGTAACCAATTATGGTACATCTGACCACGTAAATAATCAATATTCTGTGTTCAAGAATGTCCATTTGATGTGCAAACTTAATGGCATTATGTTGCATGGAGTGCCATTGATTGGTAATTGGGTTAAACACTGTAGATATTACTATTCTAAACAATTTTTTGAGGGATTGTCTATTAAATGTGGGTACAGAATAATTGATTTAAAGGTGCTTAACTCTGGTTTTTATCGCCATCCTAAGAATTTGGTAGTAGGGGTGCTTCAAAGGGTAGAAAATGTTGCTTTTGTTTCTCAAAGACAGTTTATTGGGATTTCTGGAATTAACGACTCAAAAAATCTGAATCGTACTGGTAATTACTCTATTAAAAGAAAGTAATATACGTCGATGTTAAACACCTTAATAAAAAGAAACACGATGCTAAATGCTAGAAAATTAGACCATTTAGTAAATCAAATAAAATATATAATCTCAAATAATATAGAAGGAGATGTAGTTCAATGTGGTGTATGGATGGGAGGTAGTGCAGTATTAATGGCAAAAACAATGCAGAATTTAGGATCTACTAGAACCCTGCGTTTGTTTGATTCGTTTGCCGATCCCCATGAGCCATTGCCAATTGATGGCAAATATCTAGTAAAGGAATTAGGGGGAAAGCAACGGGCTAAGGGCCGACTACAAACAATAGATGGGTACTATAAAAGGGTAACAAGGGGAATAGGTCCAGGAAATAGTAAGCATGTTTATAATCTACTTGCAAATGTTATTGCCTACCCTAAAGATAAGATAAAAATATACAAAGGATGGTTTCAACATACACTCGCTCCGTATAGTAAGCGAATTGATAAAATAGCTTTGTTGATGTTGGATTGTGATTTGTATGCACCAACCAAACTTTGTATGCGGTATTTGTACACGAAAGTAGCCAAAAATGGAGTGGTCATTGTAGATGATTATTTAACACTTGATGGGTGTCATGCAGCAATAACTGAAACGGTAGAAAGTAACATAGTGCCAATACAAGTTGCTAATACTGGGTGTGTCTATTGGGAAAAATAAAGGAGATAGTATGATAAAACAAGAAATAGATGCTGTAATAAAAAAGAGTACAATGAATCAAACAGGCTTAGCGTTTATTCAAAGTAAGGTAATTGAGTTAGTGAACAAAAAAGTGCAAGGTGATATAGTAGAATGTGGTGTTTGGATGGGGGGCACCTCAGCTAAAATCGCACAAATGTTATTGGAATACAAGGACGACAGAGTAATTCGGTTATTTGATTCTTTTGATGATATCTGTGAGCCACTACCGCTTGACGGAGCACGCTTAATAAAGCAGGTTGGTGGTTCTAAAAACGCACAGGGGCGGTTGCAGCCAGTTAAGGGCTTTTATAGAAAACGTAAGTTATCTGGTCCCGGAAATGCCAAATATGTATATAATCTTATGACTAAGGTAGTTGGTTATCCGAAAAACAGAGTAAAAATATACAAAGGATGGTTTCAACATACACTCGCTCCGTATAGTAAGCGAATTGATAAAATAGCTTTGTTGATGTTGGATTGTGATTTGTACGTTTCTATCAAGATTTGCTTGGAACATTTGTATAAAAAGCTAGTTCCTGGAGGTATAATAATTATTGATGACTATTATTACTATGATGGAGCGAAATTAGCAGTAGATGAGTATATAAAGGATTACAAGGTTAATGTTACTATTCCGAAGCTTGGTAAGTATGTGTGCTGGACAAAACAATAGGTAACACCTATGGTAAAGATTCTTCATATAGGACATACTAACACACCGCATGTTCATGATGTAATTCAGCAAATTGATGAACATACAGATTTTCAAAACGCGCTTCTAAGCTGTCAAACTGAAGAGTTTGTACCTTATGAACTTTTTAAACGTATACCTGTATATGTCTATAACTATTTAGATTTCGTAGATACACCAGCAATGCGGTCTGCTGTTGATAACGTCTTGAAAGCAGAAAAACCTGACTTGATTATTGGGCACTCGTTTTCACAAGTGGCTGTGATTATGAACTATGTGTTGAGTGTAACCAACGTTCCAGCTATGTCTTTTATTTGGGGATCTTCTGATTGTGTAAAAAGCTTTAAGAATGCAATATTTACAAGGATATACTATAATAATTTAACCGTTTTGAAAAAAATAAATTACTTAGTATGCACAAATAGATGGTTAAATTTACAGGCAGTTAATAGCTATGGCATTACATTAGATGATTTCGTTGAAGCTGGTCCTCCAGTTAATCTGGCACAGTATACAAATCATATACCAGATACATCCAAACCAAGGTTATTTTTAGCCAAGCCACGGTGTGAAAAGTACATATACGCGTGTTTGCCCGCCGCATTTAAACAATTTCCTAAACTAGAGGTTCATGCCTTCCGAGTTCCTAAAAGCATTGTCCTCGCTAAGAAAGTTGGTGTGCATAACCAAGTACGTTTTCATAATTACCCACAAACTCAAGAAAATTTTGCCAATATGATAAAATATGTTAACATTGTTCACACAATTACACCAGACCCAGGAACAGGAGGGACGGCAGTTCAGGCAACATACGCGGGGTGTGTAAATCTGATGCGGCAGTGTCAATCAAGCAAATGGATGATTGAGGACGGAATAAATGCGGTAATGTGTCGTTTAAATGTACCCGATGTAATGCAAAAGTTATTCTATAGTGTGCAAAATATGCCTAAATTATGTCAAAGATTTAGAGAAAATAGCAGACATTTAATTAGGTTTGACAGAGAAAATACATGGAAGAATCTGCATAAAGCAATTCTAAATTGTTTAGAAGGAAAGAAAGGTAGGATTACTCCAATGGTTACTGTATAATGACTATAAAAAAACCAAAAATACTTCATATTGGAGGATCACACTCTGTTCACGTTGCAGATTTGGTTTCAGAGTTACACGCACAAGGCTATCCTCAGTGTGTACTAAGCTATAAGCGCGGGAACTTACTTCCTAAGCGGGTTCCCACATACTTTTATCCATATAATAAATTCTATCCCAATAACACACTTCCTAAAGATGAAGAGTATCTAAAGCGTTATATTTCGAGTATTTTGCAGAAAGAGAAACCAAATATAATCCATGGACACTTTTTGGCATTTAGTTGCGTAGCGATTAATCTGGCGAGTGGTTTATCTGGACTTCCACTGTATTTGACACCTTGGTCTTCTAGAGCTTGGATTAAGGATAAGGTGCTGTTTAGTAGGATCAATTATGGAATATCTCGTGCAAAATATTTTCTGTTAGACCAGCGGTGGGTATTTGATATATTCAAGAGTTACTATAAGCATACGTTAAAAGACAGTATGCATGTACCTTGGAGGATGCCACTGTACCTATCTACACACCATGATTTTACCAAAGAACAAAAGGATACATCTAGGCCAAAGTTGTTATCTGCTAGAGTAATGCAGGATAGAAATCATCAGGAATTGTTTGTTCAGGCACTTCCAATTATATTTGAGAAACATCCTGATGCTACTGCTACACTTATGATTGGGCAGTCTGCTGCACAAGGAAACAAGTATTTTAATTTGATGGTTGCTTTAGCTAAAAAATTAGGCATTTTCAATAGATGTCATTTTATAAACAGAGCACTTTCCCAAGTAGAATTCTCTAAGCTGATTAAAGAACACAATATTGTATATTCCGTATCAGAGAGTGATATGGGAGGATCTCAAACTACATATCAATCTATGTACGCAGGTGCTATTACTATAGTAAAAACTTCTTCATACGGGTACCTGCCACTAGTTCCAAATAAGAATTCCCTCGTGACTGATTTAACTAAGGAAGCAGTGCAAAAGGTGTTACTATACGCTGCTGATCATGTTAAAGAGTTATGTGGTAAATTTTTTGACAACAGCAGAACGTTACGTCTGGCAAGTAATGAGTATATGCTCCCGATTTTAACCAAATTATACGATAAGGAAGTAGTTAAATAGATATGTGCTGCACTAGAAGTATTTGCTAACTGTTGGTGTGGGAAACCTCTTATCTATTTTGGTAAATAAATTGCTTGGCGCTTAACACAAGGATACAAACCATGAAAATTCAAAAAATAAAAAATCATTGGAATGAATTAGCTGCAGCAGCGGAACATTCTTATAAGGCATCCTGGGATGATTATTATATGTTGCAGAAAGAAATAGCTGAAATAAGTAATAACATACAGTGTACGGCTTCTATTTGTGATATGGGCTGTAACAATGGCTATTGTGATTTCGAGCTTTTAAAAAGACATGACAAACTACGTATTACTGGAATTGATTTCTCAGAGAAAGCAATAGAACAGGCAAATAAAATCCGTGACGATAGTCCTTACAAGGAACGCTGTACCTTTTTAGTAGGAAATATTTTAGATGTAAACAGTTACCCAGCAGATAAATTTGATACCATTATTGTAAAGCGTACTCTAATAAATCTAATAAGTGATGAGGCACAACTACAAGCCGTACATAACTTGTTTTCTATGGTATGGTGTGGCGGGAACGTAATTATAATGGAAGCTGTTGAGGAAAATTTGCAGAGACTAAACAAGTTACGGGCAGCGTTTGATTTACCAGATCTGGTACAGCCTTGGCACAATCGATATCTTAGTAAATCGGTCGTTAATAAACTATCTTTAGATTTTTGTGTGTCACATGACGACGACTATTCTAGTTCGTATTATGTTTTGTCTAGGGTAGTTTACCCTTGGATTGCTAAGATAACCAATAGTAATGTAGAATATCTAAATGAAATAAACAGAGTCGCAATGTTGCTTCCTAATTTTGGGGACTATGGTATACAGCGCATATTTATCCTATATAGAAATGGTGAAATTTGACAAAGATTTTGCACATAGGTGGTGTGAACTCCCCCCACGTAACTGGGATTTTGGAACAAATTAAACAATATACTAACTTTGAGCAGTGTGTAATAAGTTATCCAACTACAATAAAAGATTATGATAAAAAACTTTTTATGGGTATTTCAACATATTACTATAACTATCCATTATTTTTCAAAAATAAACCAATTAATGCAGTAGAAAGTAAAAAACTAGAGAAATTTATTGCTAAGGTTATCGCAGCGGAACATCCAGATATAATTCATGGACACTACTTATCCAAGTGTGCTATGCCTATGTACTACGCAATAGTGTACAGCAACAAGCCAGGAATAGTTGTTCCTTGGTCTATATGGGATATAGCACAGAACTCACATATGTTTAGTAGAATTAAAGCATGTCTAAATGCTTGTTCTTACGTAATGTGCAACAATACAAAATTTTTGAATGTACTATTAGATGCATATAGTCAAAGTAGATCCAAGGGAATATTTTCGTTTCCCCCTGTGCGGTTATACCTATATAAGAACGCTGTACCTAATACGCATGTACCCCGATTGCTAATTACACGTACACATTATCAAGCTGCATTCTTTAGTATACTTCCTAAAATAATAAAAATGTTTCCTAACATAGAAATAACTTCTTTATCTCCAGGAAATATAGTTCAGTTGTCAAAAAAATTAGGTATATATAATAAAATAACGTTTTTACCAAGTATGCTTACTCAGGAGGACTTTGCTAAAACGGTACAAAACCACAATATTGTTAGATCTATGGCACCAGATCATGGAACATCTAGTACAACTATTCAAGCCGCCTACTCTGGGGCGGTTGTTTTGTCACATAAAAGTTCTTGGTCTTACCTAAAAAATAATGTTAATATTATTGAATGTGATTTAACTGTAGAAGATATTCAAAATAAACTTATTTATGCAATAAAAAATTTGAAAACTCTTTGCCCTATGTTTAAGAAAAATAACGCTTTCCTTAAAGGTTGGGATGCAGACGTTACTTGGAAAAATTTACTTACAGCATATAGTACGATGCTAAAAGGGAGATAATATGAAAACTATTTTGATCACAGGTGGCGCAGGCTTCATTGGTTCCAATTTTGTAAAATATATTATGAATAAGTATCCAAAATACAAAATTTTGATATTGGATGCATTAACTTATGCTGGTTCAGTAGATAATCTTCCACAGCTACTTATAGGAAATGCGTCTGATCGTGGTGAATTTTGGTATGGTAACATTACAAACGCTAATTTAGTAGACACCTTAGTACGTAGATCTACTATTATTGTTCATTTTGCAGCGGAGACACATGTAACAAGATCTATTTACGATAATACTTTATTCTTTCATACAGATGTCTTAGGTACTCAAACCATTGCTAATGCCGTATGTAAGCACAAAAACACTATTGAGCGTTTTATCCATATTTCTACATCGGAAGTTTATGGAACAGCACTAACAGAATCAATGGATGAAAATCACCCATTGAACCCGAGCAGCCCATATGCAGCAGCAAAAGTTGGAGCAGATAGGTTGGTTTATTCTTATTGGAATACATATAAAATTCCTGCAATTATTATTCGACCATTTAACAATTATGGACCAAGACAGCATCTTGAAAAAGTTATTCCTCGTTTTATTACCAGTAGTATACTAAAAGAACCTATGCGTATTCATGGAGATGGATCTGCGAAAAGAGACTTTGTTTATGTTGAAGATGTATGTAGTGCACTTGATGTTGTTATGCACGCTGATCTTAACAAAGTTATCGGAGAGGTATTTAATGTTGGAAGCGGAAAAGATATTTCTATTGGAGATATTGCTAAGACTATAACAAGGGTAATGCAGAGCAGTAGTAGCACAACTATAGTGGATAGACCAGGACAAGTTATTAGACATACGGCAAATATTAATAAAATACAAAACGTTTTAGGATGGAAACCTGAAACATCGTGGGTTGACGGCCTCAATAAAACAATTGCCTGGTATAATGCTAATAAGCGTCTTTGGGAGAAACAACTATGGTTGCGTGATATCCCCATTGTTACTGCCGAGGGAGTAAAAGCATGGCATTAAAATCTTTATTGAGACTAATACTTAGTGATTTATCTCGATATAAAGAAACTTATCACATCAGACAAGGTAGTAAGAATTTTTTCTTGATATGCTTAGAATCAGTTTTATTTAAATATCGTACAAGACATTCCACCTTCTTCGCGTATTTTATCTGCAGATATTGGAATAATTCATGAAGATTGAATTCTACAAACATAACATTGGACTTAGAGAAAAGATAAGCATATGGAAATGCTTAAATTCTACTTTTTTAACTACAGGAGAACATGTTGTCAAGTTTGAAAGGGATCTTGCAAGGTACTTAACTGTGCAACAGGGCATTGGAGTAACAAGTTGCACTGCTGCGTTACATTTGTCCCTATTAGCTTTAGGTATTGGTTCTGGAGATGAAGTTATTACCACACCAATGACATTTGCAGCAACTGCATTAGCAATTATACAATGCGGTGCAACCCCTGTTTTTGTTGATGTTGAAAAAACAACTGGCAATATGGATACTAATTTAATAAAAAAAGCGATCACAGATAAAACAAAAGCAATAGTTCCAGTACATTTATATGGCCAAATGTGCAACATGCTAGAAATAAAAAGAATAGCAGACAAGCACAACTTGTTTATTATAGAAGATGCGGCGCACGCATTAGAAAGTTATCGGGACTTTATTAAGCCTGGGCAAGTATCAACTACTGCATGTTTCAGTTTTTATACTACTAAGAGCATAACATGTGGTGAGGGTGGTGCAATTGTTACAAATTCAGATAGTCTTGCAAAGAAGATTAGATTACTTAGAACGCATGGATTATCACAAGATGCTGCAAATAGGTATGAAAAATTTAAGCATTGGGATATTGTAGATTTTGGTTGGAAATATAATATGAGCAATATTCAAGCCAGCTTACTTATTCCACAATTGAAAAACGTAGAAAATTATTGGAAAAAAAGAGAAAAATGCTTTAATATATATGTGCAGGAACTACAGGGCATAGGGGGCGTTCGCATACTCAGTAAAGTACCGAATGCGAAGCATGGGTGTCATTTATTTACTGTACTTGTCGCACCGGACAAGCGGGATTTGATTGTTAAAAAGTTGCAGAGTGTTGGGATTAACACAACAGTTAATTACAGACCAGTGCATTTATTAAAAAAATTTAGAGAAGTATATGGATATGATTGTGGAGATTTTCCAAACGCTGAAGAAATTGGTGCATCAACGATTTCTTTGCCGTTATATCCAAAACTAAAAAATAAAGAAACGCTGTATGTAATAAAGACTGTTAAAAATATTGTTGGAAGTGTGTAACTGTAGTAGGGTAATTAAATGAATAACATTTTTCTGATTGTTGGAGCACGTCCTAACTTTATAAAAGCTGCGGCAATACTTGTAGCGGCAAAAAAGCAGAACGTGGTCATTGACCTAATTCATACAGGCCAACATTATGACGCTACTATGAGTGATATCTTCTTTCAGGAGTTACATATTGACCCGCCATTGGTTAACTTAGGGATCGCTACTTTAGCTACTTATGGGGAATTTTTATACAAGTGTAAAACGAGATTTATAGAACTGTTTTCAGTATATAAACCGAAGATTGTAATAGTAGTTGGTGATGTCATAAGTTCGTTAGCTGCAGCATTGGCCGCAAATATCACTAAAACGACGTTAATTCATGTTGAAGCTGGTTTAAGGTCATTTGATTATACGATGCCGGAAGAACTTAACAGAATACTAATAGATTCTGTAAGCGATTTTTTCTTTGTCACAGAGCCTGCTGGAGTTGAAAATCTGAAAAAAGAGGGCAAAGAGCATAATGTATACCTTGTTGGTAACACAATGATTGATACGCTATATGCTAACCTAGCTGCAATAAACCATAGAAAATACTGCAGAGAATTACATTTAAAAGAAGATGAATACGTTGTTATGACTATTCACAGACCAAGTAATGTTGGGAGTAATTTAATAGACATTCTCAAGAACATTAACAAAATAGGCTGTGATCTTCCGATAATTTTTCCGGTTCATCCAAAGATTGGGAGTAACTTAGCGCATTTGAACTTGAAAAATGTTAAATTGATATCGCCTTTGGGTTATTTTGAGTTTTTATCGTTAGTATTAGATTGCAAATTTGTAATAACGGATTCAGGGGGATTGCAGGAGGAAACAAGCGCACTCGGTATTCCCTGCTTGACATTAAGAAATAATACGGAAAGACCTATTACTATTGAAAGAGGAACAAATACACTAGTTGGACAAGATTATCCTGCCTTATTGCGTGCAGTTAATAATATTATGGCTAACGAATGTGTAAAACTGGCAGAACTTATTTGGGATGGCAAGGCTGGTAGTAGAATAATTAGTACTCTAAGAACCATACTATGAAGAGACTCCATGAAAATAATAATTTAGGTCCACGCGCTCGCATACTAAATTTACAATGGAAAAACTCAAAAACTAAACGTGGGAATAAGAAAAAGAAAGTACAATCTCACCCAAAAAGACAAAAGAAAGATATAAATAAGCATGATCCTAGAACTAAATCTATAAACTACTCAAACGTAGAACGTAAATCAATTAATGAAGGATTATGGCAACAACCTATACAGTTAATGAAAACAGCAATCGAAACACCAGACATTATAATCTACGAAGTAGAATATTTGGATAATGAATGAAACCTAAAGTTTCCATACTAGTTCTCACGTATAATCGTGTTGACCTATCTAGTCGATATATTCCATTATTGCTCGCACATGCGGGTAATGTCCCACTAGAAATGCTTATTTGGGACAATGGATCAGACGATGGATCCTATGATTGGGCGTCTGCATTTGGACGAGCAGATTGCAGGGTATCCAAGGTAGTTGGGCATGCCAGAAATATTGGCATGGAAGCGTTTAATTACCTTGCAAAAGAGGCAAAAGGGGAGTACATCATCAAGGTAGACGATGATATCGATGTACCGCTATGCTACGCAGAACGCCTTGTGGGGGCATACGAGTGGGTAGGTGAAGAACAATTGCTTTTTTTGGGTTGGGATATGCCTTGGGCCAGGGGGCCTAAATCAGGGGGTGATACCTTCGCAACACGGTCAGGAATGAATTTATATCGAGGCACCCGTGGTAAAATTGTCAAAGTAAATGATAAAGACTCAGTTCTTATTCATTATGACGCTTCAGAATTCATGATAAACGGAGTATGTAGATTGTCCCCAAGAAACAGATTTTTAGAAATTGGTGGTCACCCAAAGGGGATAATATATGGTGTCGATAAACATATAAGTGCCCGTGCTGCAGCACATGGCTATTGGATTGGGTACTTATCTTCTCAGGATCTAGTGTATCATCGAGGGGCAGATGACAAACCCGAGTATAGGGCAATGAAAGACAATGAACTACGCAGGGTGAATAGCCCTAAAGATGTATAAAATGCATAGAGACGGATATAAACCAAAAGTGAGTATTATTATCCCTGTTCACAATGAGTCAGCAAAGACAGTTCGCTGTTTGGCAAGTATTCGTGCTAATACTAAACTTCCATACGAAATAGTCTGGGTAGATAATAACTCCAATGATGATAATTTTGGATTGATAAGAAGGCAGGCCACTAGACCTAATGTACATACAAAACTGATAAAATTGAAACAAAATGTAGGTTTTGTAAAAGCAACAAATATTGGAATAAAAGAGGCAGAATCGAGCAGTAAGTACATTATTCTTTTGAACAATGATACTGAAGTGAGTAGATATTGGGCTACAAAATTAGTAACACCACTGCGAAAAGACGCAACTGTTGGTGCAGTAGGACCAATTACTCAGAGTAGCATATCTTGGCAAGAAGCCACCAATCTCAACCGAAGATGGGATTTGAAGATTCCAAAGTTTACAAAAGGTGGGGATAACACAAAAAATATCCACAAATATAACGAGATAATATCCCGTAAATTCAAAGATAAATATATGGATATTGGTGCATTACCTTTGTCATTCTTTTGTGTTGCACTAAGGAAAGAAACATTTGATCAAATTGGATTGTTAGATGAAGATTTTGGTATTGGACTGGGGGATGATGATGAATATTGTTTTAGGTTACGTGCGCATAATCTAACGTTGGTTTTAAGTTTGGAAACATTTGTATACCACCACCACAGAACAACTTTCAAAGCGCTAAAATTACCTGTAGATTCTATTAGAAGAAAGAACATACGGGTACTCAGAGAAAAAAAGAAAGCGGTCATGCGAGAAGTAAATGGGTAATCCAGTCATAAGCATTGTAGTTCCGGTCCTAGATCAGCCGGATATGACTGTAAAATGTTTTCATTCTATTCGTACAGTTACTAAACTGCCTTTCGAGGTCATCTGGATAGACAATGCATCCATAAAAGACAGTCGGAAAATAATAGCTAGGCAGGCTGATTTATTCAAGGGTAAATGTATCCTGATAAAAAACGATGAGAATAAAGGATTTATCAAAGCAACCAATCAAGGAATTCAAGCTGCTCGCGGTGAATATATCATTCTGCTAAATAATGATACAGAGGTATTTCCTGATTGGGAAAGCAATCTGATCAAACCTCTGTATCATCATGCTAATGTTGGTGTAGTTGGACCTATTACCCAAAGCAAGCTATCGTGGCAAACAAACAAATATTTGAATTATCGTTGGGAAGTTGGAATTCCCCCGTACAATGATTCTATCAAATTGCATTACTGGATGAAATTAAAAAAAATGCACAAAGATAAATACTTAGATGTCACGGGAATGCCCATTTCATTTTTCTGTGCTGCGATGCACCGATCACTATTTGATAAAATAGGAGCGCTCTGTGAAGAAATGAGCATAGGTTTAGGAGACGATGACGAGTTCTGCATGCGCATGAGGGCTCATGGATATAAACAATGGCTAAGTCTAGGAACATTTGTTTACCATAATCACCGAACAACCTTCAAAGCACTCAACCTGGGAGTGGAGTCTCTCCAGAGGTACAATATGTGCATATTCAAAAAGAAAGAACGAGAATTACGTAAAAATCCACCAGAACATAGTTTTCAGTAGAGTATAATACTCGTATGGATGTACAAATCGAAGTAGGTCCAGTGCGGCTTAAAGTCACAACACGGCTACCCCTTGAGGACACACGATTGCTGCGTAAGCACCTTACATATACAGTAAATAATTATCAGTATACTACCCAGTATAAACTTTATGGTTGGGATGGCAGAAAAACACTAATATATAAAGATCAAACTGCACCTGCAGGGTGTCTTTACAGAATACGTACTTTCCTAGAGGAAAAACTGCACTATAATGTAGAAGTTATTTATAAGAATAATTACGAACCTTGCGGAACTAGCGATATTTATGGGTTCAAATTAGAAACATTTCAAAAACAAGCTGTCAAACGGATTCTGAAATACCGCCGTGGAATAATAAGTGCTCCAGTCAGATCGGGAAAGACTGCAATTGCAGCAGCAGCAATTAAAAATATTGGACATTATTCTGCTTGGGTAGTTACATACGGAAAAGATTTAGTGCGTCAAACAAAAAAAGATTTAGAATACCATTTACAAATACCAGTCGGGATATTCTCTGAAGGTGTATACGTGCAGGGTAAAGTAATGGTAACAAGCTATCAAGCAATTACCCGTGCGCTTTCCGCAGTAAAAGGCAAAGAAGAGAACGTAACATTAAAGGAAGAAACTCAGCAAAGAAATCTAGCATTATTAAGATTGGTTCGTAATGTAAAGGTTGTTATATTTGATGAATGTCATCATGCACTTGCCCCAAAAAATAATATCTTATTAAATGAATTACTCTCTGCGGGTTATGTTATCGGATTGTCAGGAACACCCAAGCCAGACAATACACATTATCTGGAACTAGAAGCAGCAATTGGTGCTATCATTTTTAAGGTGCAATACAAAACACTAATTAACCATGGACGGATTGCTCGGCCTATGATTGTCCTGTATCAACTTCCATATCGATGGTACACTACTGGACTTAAAGAGTTTCCAGACATTTATGCTACCAATATAGTACAGAACATGTATAGGAATAAATTTATTGCTGACATAGTTAAAAACTTGTACAAATCAAATAAGACTGCGTTTGTAATGATAAGGAACTTACTTCATGGCCCAATCTTACGGGCACTCATCCCTGGAAGTGTCTTTGTTAAGGGAAAAATTTCTAGTGAAATTAGAGAAGGATTATACAAAGCCCTTAATGATAAAACAATTCAATGTATTATTGCTACTGTCGGAAAGGAAGGCTTGAACATCCGTGGACTGGATGCAATGATAAACGCAGAAGGATACAAGTCCTCGGTTACGACGATGCAAAAACTAAGGTCACTTACAGCAACCAAGGATAAAAAATATGGCATTATTGTAGACTTTATGGATCGAGGTAAATTTTTGAGTGCTCATAGCAAGCGGCGTGCAGCATTGTATAAACGAATGGGAGCTATAAAATTAAAAGTAAAACAGGTTCCGGTTGATCTTTATAAAGAGGAGTCTCCTTCATGGACACAGTAAGCGTAGAAGATCTAATGATTAATAGTGCACTGGCTGGGAAAGCACAAAGAGATCCAGTGGAAAGAAGCATTATCAAAAAGTTAATACGATTGAAGCATCAAAATAAGCGTTTGCGGGATCACATTGAAAAGACAGGTGCATGGGCACATTTAAAAGAAGTAGTTCTTTGGAAGCCGTTTGATTTTTACCACTATTTTTGTACTAAGTATCATGAAAAATACCGTAGTGAGTATCGCCAAGTAGGCAATATTGTACGAGCGTACCAAAGGATAGATTCATTTCAACTAGGTAATCATATTGACAAGAAGGAATATAAACAGTTCATCGACCGCGCTTTTGAGAGATACTTTACAAACATTAGTAAACCGACAATCGCACACATTTGTACGCCTACTTTGTATAATTACTTAATGAAGGAAGATGCCCAGTTTGCAACACCAGCAGATTATCATAGACTGGATCAAGTGCTAGCAGAAGAGAATGAAAAGTTCGAGAGCTATGTGCAGCAGTTTGATAGCTAAGGTAACTATGTATCAAATAGATCAAAAAGAGTTTAACCGACTACAGAGAATACGAGAAAATTGTCCTGTTTGTGGGGGATTGGGCTATTCTGAAACACGGAAATTAGATGGTAAGATTAATCTGACAGATTGTATCTGTGTTCAGAATATAAGCTACGAATTAAAAATGATAGAGGCAAATATTCCAACACAATATAGACATTGGACATTCAAACAGTTAGATAAAAAAATAATTAAGGACAATAAAAAATCAATTGAAAAAATAAAGGACTATATTGAAAATCTCAAGGACAATATAATTAACGGGAAAGGGTTGTGGTTTCATGCTCCCCCCGGATTGGCCAAGAGTTCGCTGATATGTAATATCTTGAGGAAAGCAATAGATAGAGGATTCAAGCCCTACTTTGGGAGGGCATCACATTTTATTTCATTAAAATTTCAAATTGCAAGAAATGATCCTGATGCTAAGGCCCTCTTACAGCATATTTTCAATTCAGTAGATATATTAGCAATAGAGGAATTAGATAAGGTATATTTGACTACTAAGCCGAATTCCTTCGGACGAGAACTTTTTTATGAACTATTATCAGATTTGTATGATGCTAGAATAGCATTGTTGGTAAGTTCAAACGTTATACGGAATGAATGTGAACCAAAATTTCCAACGTTCATTCGAGATAGATTCCGGTATCTAGAAGATATTCCGATATTTGGTGAATCAGGACGGAAAAATTTGAAGAAAAAATAAATGCCAAGTCTCAGTTCAAAAGCTAATGAGCGCAGGCTTCTTGCGCTCCTCCTACAGTCCCCCACGCATATGCGGGCAATCCGCCTGAATTTAGATATTTTTGTGAATCCGAAATATAGAAAAGCTGCTGAACTTATAAAAAAATATGTAAAGAGATACAAGTCTCCACCAAGTAAAAATGCACTTAAAAGATTTTCAAGTAAAGTAGTAAAACCAAGCATAAAAGAGGCAGAAGACATTGTAGATGCGTTAAATGTACTAGATAAACTTCCAAAAGTTGTTCAGACCGATGCTGAATTCGAGTTTGAGCAAGCAGAAAATTACAGAACTGGCCGAGTGCTACTCGATGTAGTGGAGCATATTAAAAATAAATTTGAAGAAGGTGACACGGACTACATAGATATGCGTAAAAAAATGATTTCTGAATTATTAGCATTTGGAAATGGTAACGACGCAATCGTTCGTGGAAAGATATATGACAGGATAAAAGAAAGATTTGAAGAATATGAATCTGCTGAACGGGGAGATGTAGGTAGTATTATTCCTTTTGGGATTAAACCTTTTGATGATAATTTAGGTGGTATGCACAAATCTTTTGTAACATTAATCTATTCTAAGACTGGGGGTGGAAAAACCCGCACAGCCGTAAATGTGGCATACAATGCAGCAATAGCTGGGTATAATGTAATGTATTTTTCGTTAGAAATGGCATTTAACTTACTGGCCAGTTGCTTTGATTCAAGAATGGCCTGGGTAGACGGAGATAAAATAATATTTGGAAAACTAGACAAAATAAATAAACGAAGATATGCACATGCCCTGAAAAAACAATTGAAGGAAAAATTAAACGTGTGGATAGTTGATATTGCAATGGGGGCATCATCTTCTATGATTTTAGAAGAGATCGAAGTATATCGTGCCGCAAATGGGGTAAACCCAGATTTAGTCGTTATTGACTACGCTAATCTTATGGAACCGATGAAGCGGTACAATGGGAGGTCTGAAAAATACGATTTTCTTTTCAAGGAGTATCATGAGATAGCAAAATATTGTAACGTAGCAATCCTTACTGCTACACAAGAAAGTAGGGATGCATCTAAAGCAGACATCGATGCTAAGTATAAGAAACAGGAAGTGGAACAAGGCGTCCATAATATCGGGCTGTCTAATTTTATGGCCCCGCACTGCGAAAGTGTGGTTAGACTAAAACAGGACAGTAAAGATTTACTACAAAATAGGCTGTGGTCAATTATTGATAAAAATAGATATGGAACACACGGGAAAGAAATTCCATTAATGGCTATATGGGAAAAGAATTACGTTGGGGATAGAGTAATTACCGGGATGAAAGTCTATAAGCTCAAAAAGCGCTACTCGTACCAAGATAGTAAGGAAGATGCTGCTTGAACATTGAATCCTTCTACAGAGAAGCTGGAATAGTCCTAGAGCCATTCGGGGGACGTTGGCGTGCACGGTGCCCCTTTCACAATGAGAAAACCCCTTCATTTGTTGTTTATGAGGATGCAAGTTACCATTGCTTTGGCTGCAGAGCACATGGTACCGCTAAAGATATTCAAGAAAGATTCAATGTAGATTATCGACCTTTTCCAGATTTGTGTGCAACTAAAGATCCAATAATAACTAATTTTATTCAATTTAAATCAAAGATGGACGACGAATTAAATTTACTTGTAATTGACTTGGATAATGATATAAGATTCAAGGCTTATGACATGTTTGATGCACTCATGATCGATACAAAAGCATTAACAGATTGTCTTGAAATAAGCTTGTTGGATTTAATTGCCTTTACAAAAAGAGGGTTTACAGACATCGAAAAAATAGTAGCCGAAAATCACTGCAGACAGTAACTTTTAACTTGACTTTTTGGAGTTTATGCCTATGATGCACAGGTGCCTCATACATCCCCAAAAAAGGAAAACTTCAGTGGACCAAGCGCACTTGCAGCATTTGGCAGAGGCTATTGCCGTTCGGCAACTTCCAGATGGACAATGGGAGCTAAAACATGATCATGCTACTGAATTTTATAATTACATAAAAGGCTACGTTTGGCGGTCTGCACAAAAATCTGACCGCTATGATACTGATGATGCAGCCCAGGATGTAATGACAAATGTTTGGCAAGCACTACAACGCTATGGGCCTAGATATCGCAATGAGCCATTTTTTAATCTTTTTAGAACTAAAGTAAACAATGTTTTAACGAATAGGTTCAATAAACGCATATCAGATAAAAGTGTACTGAATTACCCAGAACAAAGAATAACTACTAAAAAGAAAAAATTAATTCCTAGAGTTGTATCATTAGAAGGTATAATATCTGAAGATATAGAAGGGGGTATGCTTGGTGTAAAGCATATGCCAACGGTAGCACCTGTAGATATTTGCGAGGTAAAAGAAAAGTTTTCTAGTATCCAATACAAAAAATTTAAAAAAATGTCACGTATAGCTACTGAAACTGGAGAGATAATGCCACAGAAACTAACTACAGAAGAGATTATGTATTATGTACGCAGATTACCTAATGATGAAAAAGGTAAACTTTGCATTGAATTATTAGCGATAGTTTCTAAGGTAAGTCCTCGTAATCTCAAAAAAATTATGTCACCATTTGCTGACTTAATATTAACTTCTAATAAATGTACTAAAAAACTGCCAACTGAGTATAATGATCATAGTAAAGATAACGTCGCAACTACTAAACTAAGGGTTGAATTTACTGATATACGTAACCAAGAAAAGGAGCAGGCAATGGCAAAAGTTTCAAAAACTGCAGGGTATGTTGAGCTTGGCACAGGGCAAGTTGGACAGTATTTTATGACACCGTTTGACAAAAAAATTCAGATCGTTGGAAAAACTGCTAAAAGGGTTAAAGTTCTTATTTTAGCATCTGAGGAAGAAATGGATCTTGAGGTAAATTACATGGCTCTTCCAGTTCCTACCTCCGAGGATGCCGCAGATGTTGATCCTATCGAGGCTTCTCTAAGAGAATCAAAAGCACCGGATGAGGAAGAAGAGGAAGAAGAAGAAGAGGAAGAAGAGGAAGAAGAGGAAGAAGAGGAAGAAGAGGAAGAAGAAGAAGAGGAAGAAGAGGAAGAAGAAGAAGAGGAAGAAGAGGAAGAGGAAGAGGAAGAGGAAGAGGAAGAGGAAGAGGAAGAGGAAGAGGAAGCCGTAGCTATGCCTACACCTAAAAGCACCGATGAAGACGATTTGGCGGCACTCAACTCCGACGATGAAGACGGAGACGGAGACGACGAAGATACCCCCCCAAAAAAGCACAAACGAAAGGAAAAATCAATGAAAAAAACTAAGAAGAGTAAGTCTGTAAAGAAGGCCAAGGTTGCTAAGGAAAAAATTTCCAAAAATCAAAAGGTAGCAAAAAAGGACACACAGAAACCTATTAAAGATAAGACGCAAAGAAAAGCGCGAAAAGGAACTGCAAAAGAACTAGTAATAAAATTGTTGAACCAGAAATCGCAAACTCGGGACTCACTTGCAGAAGCGATCATAGAAAGTAAGCTTACAGCGAACAAAACTGCAGAAAAAGTTAAGAATTATGTAAGTGTGATGCTATCCAATTTGAAGAGAGAAGGAACTAAGTTGGATACTGGAAAACGCGGAGTTTACCGCATTAAGAAGTAACTGCTTCCCTAGTATTATATCTGTAGCACTAATTATTATAAATTCTGTATTTGTTAGGAACGTCTATGGGTGACCCCCGTAAGCACTGCTCTATAAAATGTCCACGATTAAATTTAGACATTGGATCTCCTCGACTTAGGGGTAAAGGATCACGCAAAGCAAAAATACTACTTGTGGGGGAAGCCCCTGGACAATCTGAAGATATAGATGGAACTCCATTTGTAGGGAGTTCCGGGGAGCTATTAGACGATGTTCTCACAGAATTAGATATTAATCGTAAAGATATTTACATCACTAATGCTGTAAAATGTGCCACACCAGTTGAAAATAAAAAACCAGGAAAAAAAGAAATTACAGCATGTAGGAGGTATCTCCTAAAGGAAATAGAAGTAATAAAGCCTAACGTGATAGGTTGCTTGGGAGCGATTGCTCTCGAAGCAGTGCTTAAACGCAAAGGAATAACTAAACTACAAAATAACGTGTTTCAAAGTGAGGAGCTACAAACAAAGGTAGTTCCTGTTCTGCATCCAGCGTACATCCTGCGCAATCCTGGAGAGTACGACAACCTGTTAAAAGGGATGCTGCTCATTAAACAGGAATCTAGAGCAAGAGAAAGAGTAGTATTAGCTAAAACAAAAACAAAATGGATAGACGCAGATACTCCAAAAAAAATAGATAAAGTACTTGAGCAATTAGAAAATGTAGATGCATTCGCATTCGACGTAGAAACTACATCATTGGATCCACTAATAGCTAAAATACTTCTAATGGCGCTGTCCTGGCAGATTGGATTGGGGGTAACAATTAAATGGGATAGGCTATCCCAAGAACAGAAAGATAGACTCCAGAAAATATTTATTTCTAAGAAGGAAAAGATAGGGCAAAACTTAAAGTATGATGTTCAAGTCCTATGGGTCAATAACTTCCGGGTAAAGGGGCCATACTTCGATACCCTCCCAGCAATAGCCCTTATTGATGAAAATATACCAAAGAAGACACTTGAAGTGCTGACATTGCGCTATTTAGATCTGGGGGAGTATTGGGCACCCTTAGACGAATTTAAAGCTAAATATATGAAAGAGCATAAAATAAAAAAGGAAGACTTCAACTATGGTATGATTCCTTATAATATTTTATGTACATATGCACAGGGGGATGCTGACGCCACTTATCGTCTATATGTAATATTCAAGAAGGAGTTAATCAAACAAAATCTGATGGATTTTTATAAAAAATACACTTTGCCTACTCTAAAAATTCTGATGCGGATAGAGCGTAAAGGAATAAAAATAAATAGAAAAAAATTGAAAAAAATCATTAAAGAATATCAAGGAAAAGTAGTCATATCAGAAAAAGATATAAAAACTACCACAGAGGTTAAAAAATATCAAAAAATAAGATTTGCACATGTAAGCAAACAATTTAAGGAAAAATGGGAGAAGTCTAAAACATTAAGAAGCAGATCTTCACAGATTGAATATCTAAAAGCTAGAGTTAAGAAGAAGGATTGGAAGTTCAATCCAAAATCCTCAAAGCAACTTCGAGAACTCCTTTTCGATATGCTAAAACTTCCTGTAACTAAACTAACAAAGACAAAACAGGCATGCACTGACGCATCCGTATTAACTATATTAGCAAATAGCAACCAAGTTGAGATTGCACAAAAAATTATAACGAATAGAAAACTTACAAAATTTTTATCCACATACCTAGTATCCGTGTATAACAAATCGAAGATTGATGGAAGAGTACATCCTAGTTACATGCAGCATCGGGCCGTAACCGGAAGATTAAGTAGTGAGAACCCCAACTTCCAAAACATAAAACGGGACGCGATAGAATTTAAGAAATGCTTCTTAGCTGATCCTGGAATGGTCATTTTACGAGCAGATTTAGCACAGGCGGAATTTAGATGCTGGGCACATTACTCTAATGATCAAAAAATGATTCATGATATCGAATCTGGAATGGATATCCACCGTAAGACAGCATCTGAGATATTCGGAGTACCAGAAGACGAAGTAACTAAAGAACAGCGGGAGGCTGCCAAGAATTGTGTTGCAGGAGACACATGGATACCGACTATAACTGGTTTTAGGAAAATAGCTACTATCAAGAAAGGTGATATCGTTTTAGATCATTACAATCGACCACAAAAAGTAAAGAAAACAATTAACAAAAAAGATACTATGTATGTAATTAATACTGAATGTGGAAGTCTCAAATGTACAAAAGATCACCCATTTTATATACTTGATCAAAACGCAAATTTGATTACAAAAACGTTAAGTACTCTTTCCACTGGGGATTACATACTATCATGCACACCTAAAAATCTGCAAAAAAAATATGTTACTTGGAAATATACAGGTGAAAAAAGAACATCATTTAAACCTATTTTTAAGAAATGGAAATTAAATTCTAAATTAGGGTATTTAATTGGATTTATAATCGCGGAGGGTTCAATAAGCAGCAAACTAGGGCATAAAAATGTCAGTTGGGTACAAAAAGGAAGATTTGTAGAGGTAATTGATAAGGTAAGTACCGAAATCTTTGGGGACAGGGTAAAAAGATATACAGATAAACGCACTAGAGTAGTTACTTGGAAGGTAAGTTCCTTAGAGTTTGTTGAATTTCTGAAGTATGTAGGGATGTGTACTGATAATAAAAAGGGGTTTAAATCTTTTCCAGATAAAATGATGGAATCACCACCATGTGTACAAAAAGCATTTTTGCAGGGCTATTTTTTGGGGGATGGCACATTTAAAAATCATATAGCATGTGTTGGTACTGTCTCCAAAGAACTTCGAGATGGCGTATGCTTACTACTTCGTAGTTTTGGTATTTATCCAAAAGTATTTATAGAACATCCAAAAAAAGGATCTGATTTTTACAATATACATATTACCACACAGGAAGAATTAAAAATATTGATAAACACGATTAAAGTAAGCGTACCTAAAAACTGGACCTATCCAAAACAAAACAATGGTAGAAAGTTTCTGCATAACATTAATGACCTCTATAAACTAAGACATCCTGATGCTGACACTCGCTACAATATAAAAATACGGAAGCATCTTACACATCTTTTCTTAAAAAAGCGTTGTCCTGGAGTAAATAAAACTGTAGATAAACTGATTGACCACGGGATCTACTCAGTACGAATAAATTCAATAAAAAAACTCAAAAAAGATACCGTGTATGATTTTGTAACAACAGGTGATAAGACGATGATAGCTAATGGATTCTTTTCACTTGACTGTGTTTTTGGACTTATGTTTGGGCGTGGGACAAAATCTATATCAGAACAATACGGGATTTCTAGAGATGATGCAGATGCTATTAGAGATCTATTTTTCAAAACCTACCCCATGGCTGCACTATGGCTGGATAAACAAGTTGCCTTTGTCCAAACCTACGGATTCGTAAAAACATGGTTGGGCCGAGTACGTAGACTACCAGAAATACACAGTGACGACCATATGGTAAAAGCAGAAGCTGAGAGACAGACAAAGAACAGCCCGATCCAAGGACTAGCTTCAGATATGAATAATCACTTTATGGTTATGAATCTAAAGTTTGCTAAAAAGAAAAATATTTACTGTTATCCTATGGGTACAATCCATGATGCTAATTATATACAAGTAAGGGAATCAGATGTAGATAGGCTAATTGAAGTAATGACCAAAGTAGTAAATAGCTCTTTTCCAGGTTTTAGGTGCAAAATGGCATTAGATTTTGAAGTGGGAAAGACTCTCGGAACATTGAAAGGGGTATAATTATGGCAAAGCAAAAAAAGAAAGATAAAACTAAGGTTGACTCTGTAGATCAACTAATAGTAAACATCCAGAAAGAGTACGGAAGGACAGCTATACGCCGAATGAACGATAAATCAATTATAAAGGTAGATACAATTTCTACTGGGTCCATACTGGTTGATGAAGCCTTGGGAATAGGGGGATTCCCCCGTGGAAGGCTCGTAGAGGTATTCGGACCTGAAGGATCTGGAAAAGCACAGCCACTAGATGCAAAAATCCTAACGCCTATTGGGTGGAAAACTATGGGCGACATTCGCCCAGGCGATCTTATAATTGCGGCAGATGGCAATTCGGCTGTTGTCAGCGTGACATTTCCACAAGGTAAAAAAGACATATTTGAAATAGTTTTTTCAGATGGAAGTAAAACTGAATGTTGTAAAGACCACCTATGGACGGTACAAACTTGGGAGGACAAACAAAACAATTTATGGAGAATTTTGCCGTTATGCGAAATAGTGAAGGACTTCAAACTAAGCGACAGATTAAAGTATATGATTCCATTAGTAGATCCCGTAACGTTTAGTAAGCAGGAAAAAGAATTACCATTAGATCCATACATTTTAGGAATGCTCCTCGGTGACGGGAGTTTTTCGCAAGGAAGTACTATAAAATTTTCTACAGCGGATGCTGAACTGGTAACTTCATTACAAACATTTGCTAAACAAACTAAATTGAAAGTAAAGAAAATAGGTAAGAGTAAATATGATTACACAATTAGTAAAATTAAAAGGGGCCATAATAAATCGTGGCTAACAAAAACACTAGAAAAGCTTGGGTTGCATGGGCTACGATCTCACGAAAAGTTTATCCCTATAGAATACTTATATGCGTCAATCCAAGATAGAATGGCGATACTCCAAGGATTATTGGACACTGACGGGTCTATTAGTAACGGACACCGTATGGTAGAGTTTGTTACAACAAGTAGATTACTTGCTGAAGGTGTGCAACATTTGGTACAAAGTCTAGGGGGTAAAACGGGCATATCGACTAAACAGACACATTATACCTACGCAGGAAATACATTATCAGGAAAACCTGCATATAGAATGTCCATACTAGCACCAAGAAACATAGCGTTATTTAGACTAACACGTAAATTACACAAATCTAAAATTTGTAAACAATTAGACTATCGAAGCAGGTGGATAGCAGGCATAAATTACATTGGTAAAAAAGAAGCCAAATGTATTTATGTAGATCACCCAGACCACCTGTACGTAACTAACGACTTTATCGTTACGCACAACACCACGTTATCACTGCATTGTATCGCAGAGGCGCAAAAATTAGGAGGAGAGGCACTATTTATAGACGCTGAACATGCGTTTGATCCGACTTTAGCTCAAAAGATCGGGGTAAACCCTGAATTACTTTCGATCTGTCAGCCTGACTCTGGAGAGCAAGGCTTGGACGTTCTTGAGATGGGCGTAGCGTCTGGTAAACTGGCCATAGCAGTCGTAGATTCTGTCTCTGCACTCGTCCCACAGGCTGAGATAGATGGAGACATGGCTGCGCAACAGATGGGCCTCCAGGCGCGTCTAATGGGCAAGGCAATGCGCAAAATCAATGGTTTTGTCTCTAAAACCAACACTTTAGTTATATTTATCAATCAACTAAGACAAAAAATTGGGGTAGTATTCGGAAATCCTGAAACGACCAGTGGTGGAAATGCCCTCAAGTTCTATGCAAGTATCCGCATGGACATTCGTAGAATTGGATCCATCAAGGAAAAAGGCAAGAAAAAAGATAAAGATGAAAAAGCAGAGGTTAAAATTATAGGTAACAAAGTAAGAATAAAAATTATTAAGAACAAATTAGCTCCACCCTTCAAAACAATAGAAACAGATCTTATCTTTGGGCATGGATTTAATAAAGAAGGAGAAATTCTTGATCTCGGGTATGATTTAGATGTCTTAGAAATGCAGGGAGCTTGGTATAATTATAAGGACGAAAGAATAGGACAGGGTAAGCCCAATGCATGTAAAGTATTAAGAAAGACACCTAAGTTACTAAGGGCTATTGTAGCGGACATTCACAAGGCGCAAGCAGATGAAAATAGCTAAACATTATGATACAACGCTTTCACATAAGTTTCCTAATGGAGATATTGCCACAGTCCGGTTAGGAACACTCATAGAGGTGGATACTGTCCTAGACACCGCATCTGATTCTGATATTGATAAATTCAGTGCGAAGCTGTCAAAACGGACATATAAACTAACAATGAAGGATATTAAACGTTTCTCAAAAGAAGACCCTCTTGTGAAAGCAGTATGTGTTGGAGTGCAGGAGGGCATGCAAATTGTAGACACTGAAAAAGAGGCCATGCGCATCCTCGAAGAAAACGATGACTAAAAAAATAAAAAAGAACTATGCAGCAACGGTTGTAACCGGGGATCTTGATGAATTGAACGAAAAGGATAAACTTTCCTTTTTGAAACAGGAGTATAAAGTAGCAAAGGACACAGTTATTGACTATGCCAGAGCAAAAGCAGAAATTCAAAAATACATTGTGCAATTACCGACACATCCAGATTATGTAGACCTTTCAGAAATAAATACATTATATGCACTTGCACAATCATATTCATCTAGAGTAACTGCTATCGAGGTACTCGCAATTGACAATCATGCCAGATGGAAACGTTTGGTAGATTTGTTGGAAGCATATATAGAAGATAAACGCAGTGAGTTACTAGTATCTGAAGAATTTGAGGACTACACAGTTCAAAAGGCAGAAGCTAAGGCGCATACCCTACTAAAGAAAGAGCACAAGACTCTACATGGACTGAAGAACAAGATGACAGAAGCTGAAAGTTTTTATCGTATGATTACGACTAAGAAAAAGGATTTAACCTCAGTCTTAACAACTCTTGGTAAGCAAGTGAAAGCATTGTCTCTCGAAAAATCAATCCAGTAAACAAGGAGAAAGAAAAATGGCACTGAAGATAAAACGAACAGAGCAGGTGCACGTAGATGAGGGAGATTATAAAGCAATAGTTTCTGACATCAAAGAACAAAAAGGAAATTGGGGGAACTACTACATCTGGACTTTCATTGTTAAAGGGGCGACAGATGAAGGAGAGGAAATCGAGGGACCAGCTAAAGTAACAGGGATAACCTCAGAAATTTTTTCAAGTGGGTCTAAACTGTGCAAATGGGCTGGGGCAGCAGGGATCGATGTAGATGATGATGAGATCGATTTAGATGAGGCAAAAAAGGCTATAGTAAAAGTTTACATCGAGGATGAGGAAAGCTCAAAAGACGGAAGGATTTTCTCAAGGGTCACAAAAGTAAAGAAATTTAGAAAAGGAAAAAAGGTAGAGGAAGAGGAAGAGGAAGAGGAAGAGGAAGAAGAAGAAGAGAAACCAAAGAAAAAGAGTACAAAGAAAGCTACAAAGAAATCTAAGAAGAAAGCTGCGCCTGTAGAGGAAGAGGAAGAGGAAGAGGAAGAGGAAGAGGAAGAGGAAGAGAAACCAAAGAAAAAAGGTACAAGGAAAGCTCCGAAAAAGGGGGCAAAGAAGGCTAAGCCTGTAGAGGAAGAGGAAGAGGAAGAGGAAGAGGAAGAGGAAGAGGAAGAGGAAGAGGAAGAAGAAGAGAAACCAAAGAAAAAGAGTACAAAAAAAACTAAGAAGAAAAAAGAGACGGAAGACGAAGAAGAAGGGGAAGAAGGGGAAGAAGAGGAAGAAGACGAGGCACTTTTCAACTTTGAAGACGATGATTGATGGTAGGGATTTTACATACGGCAGATCTGCACAGGGGTGCGCATTCTGCGCACCCCATTTATAATACTCGGGTTATCCCCGAGTTAGTGAATTTAGCTATAAGAAAACAGTGCGAGTACATACTTGTCGTCGGTGATATTTTCGATAAAGCTAAGCCAGACCAAACAGTAAAAGATTATTTAGTTAGACAGCTACTGGATGCAAAACAACAAATCAACTTTATTTTTGTACCTGGAAACCATGACTACACGACTAAAGCATTGGAGTATCATTCACTAAACTATCTATTATATCTGCGAGAGGCCAGTAACTACAAAGTAAATATACAGGTAGTAGAACCTGGAGAGTATAGCACATTCAAAAATCTAAGCGTTTTTGTTATGCAGGAATGGGGAAATGTAGACATAGCTGCAAAGGAAAATAATGGAACTAAGCCACTGATAATTGCATGGCATGGGCTCGTGCCTGGGTTACAATTTTCAAATATTGTGCATGTCCCCAAGGAAACAACTAACTCTATAAAAAAAATTTTATCAAGCACGAATGCACAATACATTGCATTGGGAGATATTCATCAGCCCATAGAACTACACCAACGCTGCTGGTACCCAGGTCCACCTGTTCAAAAGGCATATTCAGACAAAGACGGTGTATTATTGGTTACAATGAACATGCAAAAAATCACGGTAAAAAAGTACCAACTTCCACTACCAAAAAAAATTACATTAGAAGTTGCATTTGAAGAAGGGGTTGATTCTGAAGAGACTATTATAGAATTTATAACAAACAAAGTTCCTGCCAATAATTTTCTGAAGTTGAAGTTTGAGTTACCACTAAAAGTGTGGGGGGCGCTTAACCGAAGTTACATCCAAGAGACACTAAAGGATCATTGTTTAGAAATAAAATTGGAGAATGATCCTATTCCAGATGCTCACATTCGTAAATCTATAGAAAAAGTTTCAAAAGCAAAATCGCTTCAACAAGAGATAGATATAGTTTTAGACGAAGAAAACTATGGACTAGATAAAGATAAACTTAGAAAAACATGTAGAAAATATCTATGATAGAATTACAAAAATTAACGTTAGACGGATGGCTGAGTTACGATAAGGCAACTTTCAAACTCAACAATCCAGGTATAACTAGAATCCATGGAGAGATCGGATCAGGAAAATCAGCTATATTAGAGGCCATATTTTACCTATTATTCGGAAAAACACTCAGGGGTAAGGAAAGCGTAGATAATCTCGTAAATAAAATTTTGCAGCAGGGCTACGATATAGCGCTATGGTATACACTAGACACTATCCCATATGCAGTACGTGAGATACGGGGACGAGCGAACCACGGGTTATACTTCTACAAATATAGTAAAGATTTACGCGGAAAGTCTGATCCGGAGACACGAAAAATAATTCTAGAGACTTTGGGAATGAGTGCTGACGACTTTAGATCGATTGCATTTTTGGGGCAACGACAAACACAGCTTCTAGTAGAAGGTAAGCCTGCAGAACGGGCACATGCTATTATAGATATATTTTCTTTAAATAAATATGATGAACTTATTACGGGTTGTGATGTAGATCTAAAAGAGGCTGTACAGGAAAAGAAAAATTTAGCAGCAGATTCTGAACGATATGCACAGGAACTGGAGAATCTAGAGAATTCCCTACTAGATGATGTCACCTTGGAGGATGTCGATCCAAGAGATTTACCCATACTAGAAGATAAAATTGATACTGTGGTCAAAAAAATATCTAAAATTAGACGTATGGCAGAGCAAGTCCAGAATATAATAACCAAAGTAAGTATGCTAGACGAACAACGGCAACATGCCCGTAAGCTGTCTATTGAAATAAAGAAATTAAAAGAGGAACGTGCTAGATACAACAAACCAGATTCAGATATTACCGAAATAGAAGATGCACTAGACGAGCTACAACAAGAATATGCAAGTATAAAACACAAGCTTACGCATGCCACGAATGAAATAAAAAATGCTAAGGCTATGACAAACTTGTGCCCCATTAATGCAGAACGATGCCCAGTTAATGTTCCTTTGGAAAATAAGGAAGCGGTAATAAAAAAGTTTACCAGTCATGCAAAAAAGGCGCAGGAAGAAGGGCAGATCATTGATAAGGAAATAAGCAAAGCTAAAAGGACTATCCAACTTATAAAAACATGTGAAACGATAGAAGCAGCTATAGAGGAAAAGAAAGATTCTATAAGACAAGCTCAGAATGTAGAATTGGAGAAAATAAATATCAACGATGAGAAGAATAAATTCCAGAAATATAAAGATACTATCGACCATGGCAACAAAAAGCTAAACGAGTTAATGAATGCACGCACTGAGTTAAAAACCACATTAGCTGTTACCCAGGAGAGGCGATCAATACAAGAAAAGATAAATGTAGCCTTAGCTGAAAAAGAGAAAGCAGTAATAGATCTAAAAACTCAAGTAAATGCGAAGAGTGTTGAAGCACAGTACCTTGCTGGTGCATTGTCTATTTTCAAGAAAATGAAGATGTACAAAATTGACTTAGTTCTGCAATTACTCAACGTACATCTTAAAGATGTGCTCGAAAAAATCTCCAATGAGGAGTACAAGGCTGAGTTCGTCTCTCAACGTACCGGATCTAACAAAAAGAAAAAATTAGATAAAATAGGTATTTTAGTCTATGATAGCTATAAAGTAATACCGATTGAACTTTGTTCTGAGGGGCAAGCCACAGAAGTGGGTTTAGCAGTATTATTAAGTACATGGAAGACCGCAAACTCTATATCGCAGAAAGGCGTGTCCTCGTTGTGGTTGGATGAAGTCTTCGGGCCATTAAACGAGGAAATTATACATAGAATATTTGATACAGTCATTGAAATCGCTAAGGAACTGGGTGCAACTTCAATAAAGGTAATATCTCATAGAGATCTAGATTCTCGTTTATTTGACTACTTTTGGGATTTGAAAAGAATAGATGGAATAACCACTGTTAGGAGTACTACATGACAATCCTAAATGAATTGGCTCAACAAATATTAGCAGCAAAATATTACACGGACGAAGAAACTACCCCAGAACAACTATTCATGAGAGTCGCAAAAGTTGCGGCCATTCCTGACGTTATAGATCGCTTTGTACAAAAAGATGGCACAATTGCGAGTAATTTGGGTGATTATTTTAAACCATATACAGATATATTTAACCGGGTTATTGCACGCAGAGGATATACCATTGATGCAGCCCTAGGAGCAAAAGAAATTGCAAGCGAGTATTGGGGAGAGGAAACCAAAAAATATTATGATGCTATGTGTAATTTGGAGTTTATGCCAGCAACACCAACTCTAATAAATGCAGGACGATCCATTGGAATGCTTTCCAGTTGTTTCTTTTTGCGGGTTCCAGATTCACTGGAAGGGATCATGGAGACAAATAAGCAGACCGCTATAATTGCAAAAATGGGAGGTGGAGTTGGGTTAGATATCTCTGAGCTACGTCCTAAAGGCTCTCCAGTAGGTACAACTTCAAAAGGAGTATCGAGCGGGCCAGTTAGTTTTTTACGCATATTCAATGAGACGGGAATGCAGGTCCAACAAGGCGGAGTACGGCGTGCCGCAATGATTGCAGTCATGGTTATTAATCACCCAGATATACTTGAATTTATAAAATGTAAAGAGGAAGAGGGGGTTCTATCAAATTTCAACATATCGGTATTAATTCCCGATACCTTTATGGAAGCAATCGAGGTACATCCCGAAAATATTTGGATTTGTGAATGGAAAAATACACAATATATAATAAATAAAGAAACAGATATTCCTGAGTTATATGATGCTAACCAGCCTATCGATATTGAAGAATACTATCGTGTTAAAGATATTTGGGAAATCATTGTAGATAAGGCATGGCATAATGGGGAGCCTGGAATTGTCTTTTGGGATGAAGTTAATCGTAAAGATATATTCAAAGGGAAGTTCGGTAAATTAGGGTTAAATCCGTGTGTACCAAAAGACACTTGGATTATGACCCTTAAGGGGCCAAGACAAGTAGCTGATTTACTTACTAAGGATTTTTCTGCAGCGATAGATGGTGAAAATTTTCCTGCTAGAAAATTCATTAAAACAGGGAGTAAACAGTTAGTAAGAATAACCACAAAAGAGGGATTTCAAGTAAAAACTACATTAAATCACTTGTTTAGAAAAGTAATCGGAAAAAGACATGTCAGAGATCCTAATAATTACAACGGAACACGATTAACAGACTACTATGAGGACTGGGTTCCTGCAGGAGAGTTAAACCCAGGTGATACAGTCCGCATGCATCATCATAAAAATCTTCCCGTATGGAAAGGCCCTGGCACGTATTCTGACGGTTATTTATTAGGATTACTAATTGGTGATGGCTACTTAACAAAAACCAATGTAGGAAAAATAGAAATATGGGATGATGCAGGATCACAAGAAATGATAGACAAAGTATTAGAATTTGTAAAAACACTGCATAAGCGATCTGATTTCAAGGGATTTAATTATGCAGAAAAAACAAAAAAGCATACGTTAACATTAGCTGCACTACATAAGCTAGCTAAGCATTATGGTGCTGTACAGGGAAATAAGCATCTTACTGAAAAAATTGAAAAGACATCATATGCTTTTCACGTTGGTTTCCTGCGAGGATTTTTTGATGCAGATGGATCTGTGCAGGGAACACAGGAAAAGGGTGTATCAGTAAGAGTAGGGCAAAGTTCAATAGATGATTTACGTATAGTGCAGCGCATGCTCCTACGGATTGGTATCTATTCAAAAATTTATAAACGACGAGAGGCAGGTATTCACTACTTACCCGACTCAAACAGGAACTTGGCACCCTACCCGGTAAAAGCCTCTTTTGAATTAATTATTAGTGGAGAAGGCTTAGAAATATTTCTTAATAAAATATCATTCTACCATACGCAAAAAAGAGAACTATTGACTAATAAGGTATGCAATTATAAACGCAATATTAATAAAATGAAGTTTATTGCCACAGTTGAACATATTGAATTACTTCCAGCAGAGAACGTGTACGATACAACAGTACCGCTCATCCATGCGTTTGATGGCAATGGGTTTTACCTACACAATTGCAGTGAACAATTTCTTGTAGAAAAAGATTCTTGTTCATTGGCAGCTATCAATCTTGGCGTATGCTGGTACTATTCAGAAAGAGATAAACGAGTTCGTGTTGATTATGACAGATTAGAAGCTCTTATTAAATTGGGAGTTCAATTTTTAGATAACACCTTGGACATAAATTCTTTTCCACTACCGGAGATTGAAGAGCAGACGTTAAAGATACGCCGCATTGGGCTAGGCACCATGGGGCTGCATGATCTCATGCTACGCAAGGAAATAAGGTATGGATCTAAAGAAAGTTTAAGTTTAATTGACAATATTTATTCTTTTATAGAAAAAACTGCGCGAAATACATCTACCCAATTAGGATCAATTCGAGGAGTTCCTGATGCGCTAAAAGAATTTAATGTAAGGAACGCAGGATTATTAACAGTGCAACCAACGGGAACAGTTTCTATAATATGTAATCAAACGTCCCCAGGAATTGAACCTGTATTTCAGTGGAGTTTTACCCGAAAAGATAGTTATGGAACACATCAAATGAAACACTTTATACTGGAAAAATTTCCAAATGAATTACCTAGTTATGCAGTTACAGCGTTGGATATCCCCCCTAGAGAACATGTACTAGTTCAAGCCCAGATCCAAAAATATATAGACAGTGGGATCTCCAAGTGCCTAGCTAAAGGTACGTTAATACCAACTAACAAGGGAATTATACCAATTGAAAATCTGGGTATAAATAATATTCCAAGGACTTTCGGAAAACCATTAAAGGATTTAGAAGTATTTAGCGAGGATAAAAATTGGCACAAAGTTAACTCATTTTATTTTGGTGGGATACAAAATACAATAAAAATTACACTAAATAATGGGGTAATTTTAGAAGGAACAGAAAACCATAAGATAATGACAGTTGATGGGTGGAAAAAACTAAATGAACTAAAAATTGGTGCGTATACATTGACTATAAGTCGAAATTTTAATAAATTAAAAGGAAAAAATAAACTTCCTAAACTTGGAAAATTTAATGCAAATGCAAATAAAATTTCTGTTCCGCGTTATATGTCAAAAAATTTAGCAACATTCTTAGGAATGCTTGCGGCAGATGGTCATACAGAAGAAACAACAGGATTAGTTGGCCTTTATGAAAAGAATAAAAAGGTTGGGAAATTATTTGATGATTTAACTAAAAAATTATTTAAACAATCCCCAAAAATAACTAAAGATAAACGTACAGGAGTAATTATACATGCTATTACAAGCAGAGTATTTTGTCGTTGGATAGAAAGTTTAATTGGAAAAAGAGCAGCAGATAAGCATATTCCAGTACAAATTTTACGCGGGAGTGAAACAGAAATATTAGGATTTGCTAAAGGGGTAACTCTTGATGGATATATCGCACAAGGAGCATTGATACTTTACGATGGCAAATCTGAACAACTTGCGAGAGAATTATGTGCTTTAACTCATTTTATTGGAAGAGCCCCGTACTTAGGTAAAAAATTAGTTAAATCGCATAACTATTATACATATAATGTACGCATATTTAATTTTAAAGGAATTGAGACACACAAGATATCAACACGCCAGGATAAAGATAGATTAGTAAAAATTCCAAATAAATGGCACGCCATAAATTATCTTAAATTACCTGCGGACCATCCTAAATATAGTGCTATGCGAAGTATCTGGCAGAGAAAACAAAAAATAGCAAAACAATCAACTCTTAAGGCGCTTAATCAGACATATCCTTATGATGAATACTATGTAAAAGTTTCAAAAATTGAAAAATCACGAGTACCTGTGTATGATCTAGAGGTAGAAAATACGCATTCATATATAGTCAACGGATTACTCTCCCATAATACAGTCAATGCACCAAACAGTACAACTAGAGAACAGGTTGACAATATATTCAGATTAGCGTATAAAACCAAATGCAAGTCTACAACCATTTATAGGAGTGGTAGTAGAAAGACTGAGGTACTCATTAAAGAGCAGGAAATAACTAAGGACTCTAATGAATCTGACGAGGAAACTACTAAACAACAAAAATCAACAGCGCCTAGATTCCGTGGGCCAGTGTTGTTTGGAGCTACATTCAAAATAAATACTCCTGGGGGTAAGGCATATATTACGATAAATGAGGACGATTACGGTCTTAGAGAGGTTTTTGTACATATTAGCAAGGCAGGCTCAGAAATTACGACGCACGTAGAAGCAGAGGGCAGATTAATTTCACATTCGTTAAAACATTGGATACCAGCAAAAACTATTATCGGCCATTTGGCGGGACACAAATCTAACCCAATTTTCGATAGCGGCAGATCTGTAAAAAGCGTACCAGATGCCGTAGCTATTGTAATGCGAGAGTATCTAGACCGTTATGAAGGCTTCTCAGAATACCTGGACAAGGAAAACGCAACTCCAGTTACTACACCCCAACTCTCCGGGGAAATATCGGGTGAGCTATGTCCTGATTGTGGAGAAGTACTATACCAATCTGGTGGTTGTAACTATTGCTATTGTGGATTTAGCAGATGCGGCTAGGGCTATGTTTGTACACAAATGTGCACTTAGAAGAGAAACTTTACCAGTATTACCATGTGATTGTTCCGCATGTGAATGGTATATTCATGAAGCTACCTATAATAATTGTTTTTGGGCCTTAGCATATATATTTGAAAATCAACCTGGAACTAAATTATCATTTGAAGAAATCGCAGTATTAGAAGGAGTTACAGTTGATGAAATAGTTATAGCATACGAAACTGCTATTAATAAATTACGTAAAGACTCCAGAAATATACTGAAAAGTGATAATTTCGGCAACGTGAGTTAAACAATTTGAGGCAAATTATGCTATGTAATAGCGATGTTGTCGAAAAACATATTGGGTCTGAACTAGCAAGACTGCAATTTGAAAATGCTCTTTTAAAAGGATGGATTAAATCAGGCCAGGAAGTACGGACTTGCGTAGTTTGTGGCAAGCCCATCAACAACATTAGTATTCAACGGATGCTTCGGCCATATCTATGGGACTGTAGAGAATGTTTTCAAAAGAAGCCGAGAAAAATAATTTCATTGGAACACGATTTCACGCTAGACATTTTGGACATTCTGAAAGAGACGACGCGCTTATATGGGAATATCAAGGCACAATGTGGGGCATTGGGAATTTCAATCCCATATTTTTATTCGATAATAGATAAATACTGTGGTGAACATTTTGTATCGTTTATGGCAAAATATGCAACTGGGAAACGAAAAGAAACATATGCTAAAAAGCTTGCAAAAATTGTGGATCCCCCTAACGTGTTATCTGGGTTCAAGATTAAAATTCCCGAATTGGCCGCCGTATAATCCTCTTTCTTTTATTTCCAAACATGGTAGATCAGATATACTCAGGGAAACCCCCTCGTATAGTACCTTTGTCTTACAAGGAGAGAATCAATGAACCGTACAAGAATGAAACAATTGCAAGCAATCAGCCACAGATTACACCAAGACAGGTCATCTGTAGCAAGCGAATTCATCACAGGATTAAAGGCTACATTAGCAAAACGTGGCTACAGGGCTGACCTGACCCTTTCAACTAACGCAAGGTCCACAATGGGGCGGTTTAGAGCATCTGTTCCATTTGACGTGCAATTGGGACATCCGTCTGAAGAGGACTTGATGACATTGGTTGCTCAATCCTACCCTAATCATGAAATCGATTGGGGATTGGTTGAAGTCGATTCAGATTTGGGTCTTGTTCTTCTTGATCTGCAGCCCTCAACTGAAATGGTTCCCGTGAAAAGCATCAGTGAGATACCTCCTGAGTTCAAGTCTATAGGAAGCGGTATTTACAAACGCGCAGCGGATGCTTCAGGTAATGTCCGTGAGATTTGGACATTGAAGCGTGGGGATGATGGTCTGGTTCTATACCGCAATAATGATGATGTAGAAATTGAAGCTAAAGCAGATGGGTTCAAAGCAGGCGACATTGCAAATACCCCGTATGGCCCTGGCCGCATTCTTCGTTTCGATGAAATGGGAAATGCCTTTGTGCAAATTGGTAATAACAAACGCATGGTCGCTGCAAAGGAACTAGGGATATATAGCATCGAGAAGGAAAAGAAGAAGCTTACCGATTACTATAGTGAAGCTTATGGAGATCCTGCCTTTGCGAAAGCCCTGACAGAGAACTATGACACTCGCAAGAAAAATAAAAGCGGACCAGCAAATGGCAAAAACCCAAAAGGTGCTCCCGCTGACATCAACAAAATGAATATGGTTCATAAATAAACAGAACTGGCTGTAACGTTACAATCAGTGGAGATAAAGTTATGCCGAAACAAGCCAGTATTCGTGTAAAAGCTCCGGGGCGGCCTCCGAAAGCATGGTTTAATAAGATGGAAAAGGAAGTTCAGGAAGGAAACCCAGATTATTCCGATGACCAAGTTAAAAAAACAGTCGGGAACATTTGGTATAATGAACTTTCACAGTACAGAAAAAATAAACTTACAAAGAAACATGAAAACAGCCTACGTGTCTCGGGAGAACGGATTATAGGTGAAAGAGTGTATGCGACTGAGGTCAAGGCTTCCCAATTCCCCAATTTGTTCAGTTCCGATACGTCCAAATGGATAAAATTACAAACTAGGAATCTTGCTGCAAACATGGGGCCAATTTCCAGCCCGGCACAAGCAATTGCATTTGTGAATGATGCAGCCAAACAGGTTATTACAGAAATAACTGCTGCAGTATCCGAGGAAGTGACTAAAATCATTGAAGCAGAAAAAGAAGATATTCTTAATGATATTGTCACGGAGACAACACAATTTGAAGAGGAATTAACAAATCCTGCAGGCGCTCCACAAATCCCCATGGAAATGAATGAGGCCCCAGCAGAAGAACCTGTAGAGGCACCCATTGCTGCATCCAGAAAAGCGCTAATGCCTCATAAGCTTAGAATAGCTTTTGAAAAAGCAGCTAATCCAGCAGAGCAATCTTTATCCTTAGTCAAACTTGATCCTACATTTTTAGCTCATTTGGACGAGTTAGAAGACCAAGCAGAATCAGTAGAAACCTTAGCTGAGTGGGTCAAAGATTACATCGTTGGGCGTGGTTTACTGGACCCCGATACTGCAGCACAGGCTGATTGGATTGAGCCGACTAAGCTGCTGACTTCAAGTTTACATAAAAGAAAAGCAGTTGAGTATTTAAGTGATCTGATTGATCCAATTTACGATCATAAAGAAAGAGTAGAAAGAGTGCTTAGTAAAATGACTGATGCTGAATCAATAAATGCGTGGGATATGGGGCGTGAGGCAGGCATAGAACCATTAACAGCCGAACATATCCTAGATAGATTAGTACAAGAAGGGTTAGCAGATAAAGATGGGGTTTGGTATTCAAAAAAAGCAGGTTTAGAAGATGAAGAAGAATTCCAGTCAGAGGAAGCTAACGAAGAAGAGGAATTTCAGCCGCAAGATGATGACATATTTATGAACGATTCTGGGCCATTGGGTAGTAGAACAAGTGTTAGTGCTGGTGGAACGTTCTTGGGAGAGTTTTCTACTGAGGACGAAGCAGAACTAGCTATAAAATCGTGGATGGAAGAAAATCAGTGGTATCCCAATGTATGGAAAATATCAGATCATGGAAATATGATTGGTCCGATTGTCTTAGCAGCAGATAGATAAGTAAAAATTCTTTAATCTAGCGAGGTAGGAACCAATGACCATTCTTTCTAACGTAGAATTCGAAAAGCTAGTTACAGATCAATCTCCTAGATTGAGGACAATTGCAAAACAACGCTGTGACCAAGCTCCAACAGGGGTTCTTACACGGGCTGACATTGATCAGTATATCCAAGCCTGTACCTATTCTGGTGATAAAAAAGCTGCTCAATGGCTGAAATCACTGATCGTAGTTTCAAAAAACGGAAAATTGGCACGGCTACGCAGCAACGAAGCCACATGGGAAGATCATGTAGAAGAGGTACATCGATTAAGCGCAGCCAAGGAAGCCTTGGATATTGGGCAGCACGTCCGTTGCAAAGAATCAGGAAGATACGGTTCGATTGCTGATTATAATCCAGACTCAAAAGAATATATAGTTGTCTTAGACCCATTTCAAATAATGGTCTATAAGAGTAATCAGATAGAAACAGTGGCGAGCCATAAGATTAATGCACAAAGGTCTAAACAAGCAGGATTCATGCAACCTATGGTAGAGGAAGGAACTTGGATTACTATTGATGGCCCCCAAGGTGGTGAGAGTATCCCTGCAGATTATGTAGGTTCAGAAGATATAGAAAAACTAAAGAATGAAATTGAGGTGAATGGAACAGCATCTCTTGAAGGGACTTCCTTACGAGATTTTTGTGAAAATTCTGAAATATACAGTATAGAAGTAGAGACAGGATATAGTGCATATCTTTCTGCTCCTGGGTATATGGACAGAACTGAAAATACAGTTTTTGATACAGAAGAAGAAGCATGGGCACATCTCAAAGAAATGTATCCCGAAGAATTTGAAAATTAATAAAAAATGGCGATTAAGCTAAAATGGAAAGGTGAAACTCTTTGGGCGTATCCAAAAGATAGCCCAAATAGAGTTCAAAAATACAATATTTACGACGATCAAGGGCGCTATTTTATAACAGATAATCAACATTTTGTAGATGAATTTATAGCTGAAGACCAAGAAGGCACTGATCCTCTTAATAGAGAAGGTTGCATAGGGCAATTACACACAATGAGAATAGAAGCTACAGAAGTCCTAGCGCAGTACGACCGTAACAGGGCACCCATTATTGATGACTCTATTGGAGAGCCTGTAGGAGGTGCTTACGGTCGTGCAACACGCCTAGCTGACATTGAGGCAGAAGCAGTAGAGTTCGCCAATGCATTTCTGTTAGACTTCGATCTTCCATCGACACCTTATATGCATGTTGGCAATATGAAGGGATTCGAAAACCTTAGAAAACCATTCAAGCAGGTAGTTGGAGTTATCGTTGTAAATGCAAATTTCAATACTCTTAGTGGGCATAGAATTAGATTAGGGTTAGCAATTCCTGTACATAAAGGGGAGTTTCAAAAACCATCTATTGTATATTATCAAGATAAGAAACGAGTATTTTCACAGGATTTATTAAATGATATCATAAGTTCTATCGAAACAACTAGACCTAAACTAAAAAATGAGTTCACGCCAAATGTGGAATTCCAGCATATAGAAAATATCGAAAAACCCCTATTCAGCGCTCCAGACGATCCTACTGGTTGGAGCCTTCTCATCACAGAACGCTACTAAGCGATATGCGATCAACCATCGTTAAGAAAAAACCCGGAAAACACCGGACAGTCTATCCGCCACTTACAGATGCCCAATTAGCCCTATGCCCAAATGGAGATCCCCGCTGCAGGTTGTGTCAACTCAGACCGGAGCAAATTGTAGAATTGCACAGACAAAAATTTGAAGAAAAGTTGACCTATGCACAGATGCTTAAATATATTAGAAAAACATTCAACATGGGGGAAGACTTTACAAGAATAAGCAGGCATTTTAATAAACATTTGAAAAATGCTCAACTAGCAGTACAAAAATTAGCTACAAGACAAAAAGATGTGGCATATCCTGAGCTAATGAAAGCGCTCGAACCTATTAGTACTGATGTAAAGATAACGACTAGTGGTGCGTTAGAAAAAGCATATGAACAGCTTGTCAAAATGGCGCAAACATTTACTGATAAAGTGTTTACCGTCCAAAATAAAATAGCGCTTACCATAGAGGGCAGAGATTTAGATGATGAAATTGATGGAGTTCCTGTATTAGAACTATTGGAAAAACAATCAAGATTAAATAAGGAAGCAAGAGAATTTATAAAAGAAGTATCTATACTCCGTGCACCAAAAGTAATGGTAGCACAGTTCCTGGAATCATTTATTGATGCTGTAATAAAAGAACTGAGTATACTAATAAGTAACTTGGCCGGTGAATTGAAGCATGATATCAGTGCGGAACTACTAGATGCAGGACACCCCGATCTGTTGAGCGATGTAACATATGCTAATATATTCAAAAAAATGGCCTTGGACTATAGGGATCGTATGGTAAATCTAAAACGACAAAAAATGGCAGATGCATTATCTGCTTTACAAGATTTGGAGAAATTAATTTAATGCAACTGGTAATTATTGAGTCACCATTATCAGGTGACTTTCCGAAGAATATTAGATATGCACGTTTGTGCATGCTTGATTGTCTGCAACGAGGAGAAGCACCTTTTGCATCACACTTACTGTATCCGCAGTGTTTGAATGATGATAAGCAGGCAGATCGCCAATTAGGAATAACTGCTGGGTTTGCGTGGGCAAAAATAGCTGTAAAACGTATATTTTATATGGATTTAGGTTACAGCAGTGGAATGCAGGCAGCTAAGGCAGACGCAAAAAAACTAAAGCAAAAGATTGAGGGGCGATATTTACCTGAAAAACTTATGCAACAACTAGATCAGCCAGGATACAACGCCACAAAAGGCTTCCGAGATTAGTATGATTGTAACTACTGCAGACAGCATTTTAACCTTACGCATGAGCGCTCCAAGTTGGGTGGATGATCGCTCTGTGCTGTGTGCTCCTAGTTTAGTACATTTTGATGCACTTGCAGGGTTTTTACAATTTCAAACAGCCTGTGCTGGATCAAGAAACTCATGGATGCAAACCATAGTATTCAACGATTGGCAGTCTATAGTAACTACACGGATGCCATGGGGACCATTAATGCCGGAAACCGATGAGGACCGTATAGAAAGAGAACGGACAGAAGAGGAAACAACTATAGTTGGAACTGAGTCTTGGCCAGATGTTTTAGCTAAGTTTCCTGAATTAGTCAATATGGATGTATCTATAGATTGTTCCTGTCCCTTTTTCCGTTGGTATGGCACAGAATACAATCTTGAACAGCGGGATACAGCACTTTTTCCAGAAGGGGTTCCCTACCCACATATACGTGATCCTGAATTACATAACATAATTTGCAAGCACTTAGCTGCTGTTTTTGCGAACCATTTTTAGAACAGTAATTTAAGTTTATTGCTAAAGTTGGTGTACCTTGAAGAGTAATTAAATATTATTAATTATTGTGAAAAAGCAATGGTAAAAAAAGCATCAATTATTGATTATCCACGCAGGGAACTGGATAAATCCATCTGGAAAATAGATGATGAGGAGCTAGCGTTACAACCAAATATTAAGGATGATATTGCCGATATAGTCGGGTCATTCCTGGATGACCTGGATCTCCCAGAGGAATCTATCATAGATGTTTTAATTTATGGGTCGATACTTACAAACCAGTACAATTCACAGACAGATGTAGATGCAAGGATCCTGTTAGACCCTAAGATAATCAGCCAATATTATCCAGGAATGACGGGAGATCAGCTATATGATGTAACCATGGATACTGTACATGGGGTATTACTGGGCAATACTAAGCATCCATTCAATGCAACGATTGTAGTCGAGGGTGAAAAGACTGAATTAGGCCAAGCCCCTTTAGGGATTAGTGATCGTGACCCGGTTTATAGTATCAAGAAAGAAAAAGTAATACACGAAGGTCTTGGATATGATGAATCATTTGATCCCGATAAAGAGTTTACAAAAGAGCGTGTTGAAGTAACAGAAATAATGACAAAACTTGATAATCTTGTACAAGACGCAAAAACGAAGGCAATTGATATAGAAGTCCTGGAAGACGCAGTTGGACAGGTATCTAACTCCGATCAGCTTATAAAAAAGATTGAAGAAAGACTAAAGAGTTTAAATACTACCATTCAAAAGATGGTAAGTGAATATAACAGTATTAAAGAGGAACGTGGAAGGTCCTATAAAGAAGCTCCAGTGGACAATAGACATAAAGCTCCTGGGAATATACGTGAAAAATTCCTCGAAAAATATCGGTACATAGATATGTTGAAAAAACTCAAAAGATTATTTAAAGGTGGAATTGATACATCTGAGGTAGAAGATGTAGCTAAAACATTAAATATAGCTGGAAAAATGCAATGGGGCATAAAAATTCAAGCAGTAAATATTAATAAAAAAGATTTACACACTCTTTGGTATGAAAATGAAGCAGGTGACAAATTCATTCCCGATTTGGAAGGTGCGATAGATGACCCACCTGAAGAGTTCGTTTATCAATTTTCACAATTTCCAAATGAACTTACACTTAATATGCTATACCTTGTGGAATCCGATAAAGTAGAAAACTGCCAGCATCCTGAAGAAGCTATCAAAGCAACCTATGGCTGGATTGATGGAATTGAAGGTCGTGAATGCACATTATGTAATGGGACACAAACAAAAAAAATAGATGAAGATTGGCCAAAAGAATGGGATGCTTATGGATCAAGAGATGTAGGATGTGGGCATTCTTCTTGGTCCGAAGATTTAGTATTAGCCTTAGCAAATAGTAATGATTTTACATTGTCGGAAGCAATTCTAATTGCAGGAAATGCATGTTCACGTTGTATGAATGCACTTGCCTATGAATATGGATTAGATTGGGGTTACCCTGAATTTAGCGAGGAGTGGAAAAACACCAATACTGAATGTGACTTTTGCAAAGACACGAAAGACAAAAAACAAGCGGCCCTTCCATACAGACAACCTGGCCCACCTGAAACGTTAGAAGCACCTCCTACAATGCAGACAGGGCCTGCTGCACCTAGCTCTATTGATGTAGGACGTATTGACGAAGGTGGTATGCTCAATCAAGTACATGGCTCCACATGTCCTCACTGTGGGCACGTAAACCCCATGACGGCTAATGAATCAGATGAAATAACCTGTGAAGGGTGTGGCAAGAAATTTGAAGCTAAAGATGGGTTTTCACTAGGTACAGGAGTAAGCACCCCTCCGCAAACTAATCCCTATGCTTATGAATCCGACTTTGCTCTTTATGGTCAGATAGATGATATAAAAACAGGACATTTACTTTCTGGAGTAACTATCATGAAAAATTTGATTAGAAAATTGGATAAAATTAATGCTGACTCTACTGGAGGAACTGGTGGTGTTTTTGGTGAGCCCCCCGGTAAAAATCCAGGCGACGATCCCTATTCTTCCGGTGGAGGTGCTTTAGCTGAATATGGAACAGAAGGTGAACCAGAAGAGGATAAGAAAAAAAAGAAAAAGAGAGAAATAGATGATGACATGATTTGGGAAATTGTTACGGTGCTAGATGGGATCGATATTGCCCCATTTCTAGAAGATGATGAATTACTAGAAGAACTATTAGCTGCTTTCCCATTATTTGGAGAAGCTAGCACAAAGATAGATAGAATTGTAGGCTTAGTAACAGAACCCCCAGAAGGGAGTGGGCAGTATAGCGCTCCCGTAAATCCTGATTATGACACCGAGCCCCACCAACGACCACGGAAAAGGAAGATTGGCCCACTGGAAGATGGTACCGGCAGGGGAAAAGGTCGTCCGAGCGGTCTACGTAGAAATAAGAATACAGAAGAATGCCCCGTGGGTGGTCCTGGAAAGGGTGACGGAGAAGGAAGAGGAAGAGGTAAATTTAGAAAAAAGATAGAGGAAACGGGGGAGGCTGTAGGCATTGATTGGTTTGATTCATACCCAACGAAGTATAATGCTGCTGATAACGAAATGAAAGAGCTTATACTTGAATGGTTAGAAAGCAACCCAAATCCAGATGACGATGATGTACATGCCCTTGCTGATGAAGTTGGTATGGAATCAGACGAATTGGAAGAAATAATTTATGAACTTGCAACAGATCACGCAGAAGAAGATGATACTGAAGATGCACCAGATGCTGATAGCATGGAGGGGGTCGAAGAGTTAGATGTAGAAATGGCAGAAGCTATTGGTGAAGAAATTGGAATTGACTGGGAAGATTCTCCATTTGATCCAGAACAATTTCTCATGGGCCTAAATGTAGAACTAGAACATGGAACTAAAAACCCCGAAACAAATGTAACAAATGATGATTTAATCGAAACAGCAAAAATAGCTTGGGCACATCTAAAAGAAATAGATGACTACTATGATCGTCTCAAACAAATGGAAGATGCCGCAAAGGAACATACAAAGGACACACCAGATACCGGGGAATCAGAAGAAACAGACTCGGAAGAAACAGAATCAGATGAAACAGAATCAGGAGGAACTGTGGGCGGATTTAGTGATGGATTTCCTGGGAAAACTGCTGCGGCATATATGACACTGTGCCCAACCTGTAAGACAATCCAAAAGGCACCCATTGAGGGTGAAGGAATTCAATGCCCTTTTTGCAGTAGGGGGTGGCTAGATTCGTTAGAAAATAGTGATCCAGCTAAATATGCAGAATATAAAGAACAGAATAAGTATAATTTAGTGGAATTACAGGAGCAAACGCAGCAACAACGCGGGATGCCCCACATGGGAACACGACTAGACAAAAAAGTAGCCCAACAAATCAATCAAGAATTAAGCAATACTGGCTTAGATGGAAACACTTCATTCCACCAAGCACATATGGGATATCATGCCGCCCTAGAAATACTAGAAACATATGGCTTAAAACCAGTTACAGGTATTGATGATTATCCCCTAATTGCCGATAATGAAGGACAGCGTTTTTTAGATTTAGAATACAATGGTGAAAGGCTTGAGAACATGAAGCTTACATTCAGTTGGTATAAACATACTCACACAGGAAATTATGAATGTATCGCACATTTAAATTACTAAACAAATTCAAATTGTATTCTTCATACGTAATAAAGCATAAGTGGTACGTCTTTTTAGAGTGCTACAAGTTAGGTATTCCTCGCCAGGGAATTACCCATGATTTAAGTAAGCTAATTCCAGATGAGTTCTTTCCCTACGCGAGTCACTTTTATGGATATAATAAAAGAATTGAAAGCAAGTCTGGATACTTCAAAAAAGTAGATTCAGGTGATAAAGCTTTTGATGCAGCATGGTTCAAACACATAAAGAGAAATAAGCACCACTGGCAATATTGGCTTTTAGCTGATGAAAACGGAAAAATAAAATCAGTAGAAATGCCAATCAGATTTAGAAAAGAAATGGTAGCAGATTGGAAAGGTGCAGCTAAAGCCCAGGGCAATCCTAGCGTATTTGCCTGGTATGATAAATATAAACATAAAATGCATTTAGGTGCTGAAACGCAACGATGGATTGAAAAGGAATTGAACAAAATATGATAAATAAAATAGAAGAGCTTAGAGCGCTTGCTAAGGAAGCATCAATTATAGCTAGAAGTAAATTCGATGAACCCGTTATACATTTAATGTGGATGACCGATGGTAAGATAGTCCTCACTCTATACTCCCCGAGTTTACATCTAAACAATGGAAAAAATAACCATGAGTATGTCAGTAAGTCAGTTAATGGGCTTCTGGACAAAATTGATACTATAATTAATGATGTAAAATCAGAGCTTTACGAAAAAAATAACAATTCATAAAAAAAATAGTTGACAAAACTAAATTTAATGCAGATAATCTCCGTGTAACGTGGTAAACACATGGAGAGGGTTAATGGACAAGTTTGCAGAAAAATATGTGACGTATCGGACATTCCGTTCCAAGGATAACCTGACAAATGGGACATTCATTTATGATATGCGTGGGGCAATCACAGCTTGCTGTGAAGTTGATTCCGAATCCAAGCAAATCAAAGTTGGGTTTTCATTTCTGAATCCAACTGATTCGCAATTCTTGGTTCGTGGAAAAGGATTGGCAAAAAAGAAGTTACTGAGTGATCCAATTCTTTTGGAAAATGTGGGAATCAATGAAAAAGGAAAGCTGAAAGTAACAGATGCCGTTTTTCAGTATTTGGTACATTTGACTGGATTACGCATGAAAGAATTGACAGAGAAACTAAAGATTAAAGAGTACCATGGAGACTTTACAAAATGTAACTTCATGGCTTGGTTTCCAAATTTTCTTGATTATTTGCAGTATGGCAATACATAATCGGTTCTTTGAAAAATGTTTAGTGACCCGTGAATCTGATCGTTATGGTTTCCCCCCCGCTGTAACATTAGAAACACGGGTCACATCTTTCGGCGCGTAGCTCAGTTTGGAAGAGCCCTCGCTCGATAAGCGAGAAGTCGTTGGTTCGAGTCCAACCGGGCCGATAATTGATGCGGGTTAGCGCAGCCTGGTTAGCGTGTCTGGCTCATAACCAGAAAGTCGCTGGTTCAAATCCAGCACCCGCAATATAGAGTAAACAACTTAGTATAATCATAAGTAGCAATGTTCTTTGACAACCGGGTGAAGTTCAGTAACGATGAAAATCCTGTGTTAGGAGTGGTTTTATCCACTTCTATCCTGGTTGAAAAAGCTGCACAAGGCGCGTTGCGGCTTGTGCTGGAGATGCTTCGCACCTCCTTCAGCGTTCCTGGAGGAATCCAGGGCTTGCACCCCAAGAGCAAGTAAGTAAACCGGCTATATTGGGTAACCGGAGGCTAAGATGTGGTAGGTGGAAAGCCCCACGCCCATTGATAACGATGGATGCGATGCGAACCACATCATTTTCCTCCAAGTAGCAAAGAGCCGTGGAGGATGTAGGTAAATAAGTTCTCGGCTAATTAATAGAGGTTTACTGGAAAGTACGCTTATTTGTACCTACCAAATTACGTCTTTTTGGTGCCTCGTGTAATTTTACTCTCCCAACACTTGGGACTGCGTTAGGTGTGCATACCTACCCAGGTCAAGGGATATTTTATCCTGGCTAAACGTGGTCTACTAGCGGGACGCTGCTAGGATGAGCCGGGCGTTTTTAATAACGGGACATAGCGCAGTCTGGGCAGCGCAGGGCGTTTGGGGCGCTCAGGTCAGAGGTTCGAATCCTCTTGTCCCGATTTTTTAGGGCCATAGGGCTCATTAACTTGCTTCCACAGGATTATGAAAGATAAAATATTAGTTTGGGCATAGAAGGTTCCTAAAAACTTTTTATTGGAAAAAATTACCTTCCGCCCAATACACTTGTGTGGCATAGAAAGTTCCTAAAAAACTTTTAAAAGACTTACTTTCCGCCACATATTAACTTTATAGGCATAGGAAGTTCCTAAAATAGCCAAACTGGGTACTGGCCAATGGCCAGCCCAGCCTCTATTACTTCCCGCCTATATTTGTGAGGGACACTATGAAAGCATACGTGAATCTGTTCAAAGCATTGCCTGTAGGAAAGCGCACTAAGTCCTTCTCAACAAAGTACTTGGACAAGGGCGTGCTGGTCGAGGATTCTGTAATTGAGGCACACGGAACTGCCAAAGTTGCTAAACTGGTTCGAAGTCTCGTTCCTACAGATTCCCAGATGAACAAGACCTTCCACAAATCATGGAAGAAAGTCAGGGACGCATCTATTGAGCAGCTAGTTATAGAGCAGATCATTCACTATTTTACAACCTACAGCTTTGAAGCATTGGGCTTCTACAGTAAAGAGACTGTTTACATCCCGAATGAAAAGTTGGAGCTAGAAGCGAAAGGCGGCATCACTTTTTATGTTCTGCGTGGCATCACACGGGATGAACTGATTGATGTGGTACACAAGCTCATTTCTTCAGGGATTGCCCTATCTGACCAAGATCTTACTGATTTGGTCAAAGTCATTAAGGATCAAAAATTAAAAATTGATCCAGCTAAATCAAGCAATAGGGAGATGGCTGTCAGGTTGTACAACTTGCTTGATATTACTCCCAAAGACCCAGTTGAATACTTGCGAATGAAAGTATACGGTGCAACTGAAAGTACGCTGCTAATTAAGAACAAGGAAGCTATTGAAGCTATTTCTAGTTCTTATAGTTCTGCGCTTGGGAAAAAAATCAATGCGTTCAGCGAATACAAGAAAAAGTTTGGGCTTGAGGGTTTAGCGTCCATTTTCTACAGGTTCAAGCCGTTGTTCTTGGCATTCAAAAATAAGAAATCAGCAGCGACAGTAAATAGTATTCGGCGGCTAGCAGTAAAGTATCACCAGCCCATGCCAGAAGATTACATTGCTTCAGTCACCAAGCATTTGCGCAACGGCACATTCAGTGCAGCCAAGCTCAATAAGAGCCTTACTAAAGCAAATATATTCAGAAAGGTACGGCTCGCACAAGCACTGCGTCTCTATGATAACCAGGATGCATCTGGTATCGTGTACTCTATTCGCAATGGTAAATCATTTGCCGGTACTATCAATCCACTTGGTAAGAGCGTCAAAAGATCACTATCAGTAGTAATGGATAGTTTGGGCGCAGACCTTTCCCATGTAAAAGGAAAGAAAATCTTTATGGATGCAGGGTTGGTTGTTCCTACATCAGGCAAGATGTTCATGGGTGATGTACCATTTGGGTCGTATTTTTCTACTGATGATTCACTAGTGCTAGGAGTATCTTGGCGAGATCTAGAAGATGTCCGTGTTGATCTGGATCTTTCTATTATCTCAGTGGATGGAAAGATCGGTTGGGATGGTTATTACAGAGATCCAAGCTGCCTCTTTTCAGGAGATATTACAGCGGCCCCCAAGGGAGCTACTGAAGCACATTTGATTCGTGCCGATTCGGAGGATGGGATTTATCTCCTTAACTTGAATTACTATAACGCTAATTACTATAACGCTGATATTAATGGAGGAATAGTCCCATTCACTCTGTTCGTAACCGAGGAGAAAGGATTCGAGCGTATTGAACGGCGCGCTGTAATGTCTCAGGATAATATGGTATTCTGGGCTGACTCTAGCATAGACAGCAAGTACAACCAGAAGACTATCGGTGTTTTGAAAATCAAGGATGGTACCAAAACATTCCATGCCTTCGAGTTCAAGACTGGTAAAAGTATCACTTCCCGAAACAATGAAAAAAGTATGAACACGATTAGCTACTATGACAAATATCTGGATTCTCTTCTTGACTTGGAAACACTCGTAGAATGGGCAGGGGCTAAAATAGTAGATACTCCTGAGAAAGCAGATATTGATTTATCTATGAAATCGCTTACAAAGAGCACACTGATTGATCTTCTGGTAGCTGATACCAAATAACGACTCTTGGAGGGCATACTATGGCCCCTGACAGCCAAAAGCTTGATCGGGTCTTCGGAGCACGCTCCAAACCGCCTACGCAAGCCCGGTAGGACTAAGACGGTTAGGAAGCTTCTGGAGTATAGCGAATTCTTGCTTGGGGAAATACTATATTCTGGATCTTTTTAGGGCTTATTTTTGGAGGATATAATGAAACTAAAAAATATTATCTTAGGTCTTATAGAACAACTTCCCATTAAAAGAGCGTTCATAAATTTCTTCGTAACAAAAAATGCCTGGGGAATGTTTCATAAAAATTCACATCTAAGTACTAAAAGCGGTAAACATAAAATTGAATATGGATCAAAGGAATCCGCAAGGAGAGCTGCAGACAATATGCAAAAGAAGTATGGGAACTATTACAGTGTTTACAAATGTATATTCTGTGATGGTTACCATATTGGTAAAAACAGGGACAATAAATAGTTTTAAATTGCAGCGCATTAAAGATAGGCCAGAGGGTAGGTCTTGAGGGTACTCACAGTAGTCAACCATAGAGATGGTTTTGGTAACGCCCACCCCGAATTTGGGCACGTAGCTCTAACGGGAGAGCAGAAGCCCTGCAAGCTTACGGTTGCCAGTTCGAATCTGGCCGTGTCCATGTTTTGCCCAGGTAGCCGAATGGAATAGGCGGCAGTCTTAGGAACTGCAATTTGGGGGTTCGAATCCCTTCCTGGGTATCTCATTATTATTTGGGGCTAAACCGTAAGGTTGAATGGTACAGGTAAGTTGGATAACCAATGGCATCCGGGCGTTCAAGGTTACCACGGCCTTCTATCCGGTGTTCCAACCTGGCCAAGCCCTATTTTGGAAGCTAAACTTGTCGTGGGATAAGTCCCGGTTGCTACCCGGAGTGTGGGCAAAACCATGTGGTTCGACTCCACTAGAGGCCATATATATAACAGACAGATAGTAATGTCAAGTAACTATTCAAGAGTTCAATCCCCTCACCACATATTTTTTTGGGTTGGTAGCTCAATGCTAGAGCGAGCGTATGCGCATAGCTGACACACGGTTCAATTCCTGTCCAGCCCATAATACGAACGCCTGGAGATGTAGGTTTGAATCCTGCTCCCGTGGCAATTACGGGATAGTTTAAAGGAGAGAATACCAGGCCGTTTTTTCAAGGTTTAGTAAGTTATGGTATTTTAACTTTACAAACTTTACATTCATGAGTATTATATCCACATGGAACAAATCAAAAAATGCAAATTCGCTAATGGCACTGTTTACGCACTGCACACAGATGATGGCTACCCAATTGAAACAACAGATACTTTTCTTCCCTTTTACACAAAAGATGCCATCGGAAAGCACCAAAACAAACTAGACAATTATCAGCTTGGGGATCGTTCGGAACGTTGGATGATCGGTGTTTCTGTAATGTCAGGTTGCCCTGTGAAATGTCAATTTTGTGCAACGGGGCAACTTCCAAGGTACCGAAATCTTACAAGTGATGAAATTGTTGATCAAGTTCGATTTGTCCTTCAGCAACACCCAACATTAGAATTCAGCAAAGCTAAAGAACACAAAATAAATTACACTAGAATAGGTGAACCGTTTTTATGTATTGATTCCGTGAGAAAAGCAATCGGAGAGATTGAAAAAATATACCCAAATACTCATCATTATGTTTCTACTATTGGAATCAAAGGATCCGATTTTTCCTGGATTCAAGAAAATATAACATTACAAATATCATTGCATGCATGTTCTGACCAGCGTAGAGATGAATTAATCCCATTTCGCAATAAAATGACTATAGAAGAGTTAGGGGCAATTCGAACCAAAAGCAAATTGAAGACAACATTGAATCTTACTCTTGTAAATAAAGATGATTTTGACATAGAAATTTTGAAAAAATATTTCCCTCCAAAGTATTTCTTCATCAAGCTAAGCCCTATCAATCCTAATACAGTTTCGGAAGCACATGGATTAGACAGTGTAATCGAAGCAGTTAACTTAGTCTGAAAGGAGCTTATCATGGCGGAAATTATGGAGCAATTGGATGAGGCTGGTTACGATTACGCAATTGCCATTGCAACACAAGCAGAAATCGATGCAGGTGCAGCTTGTGGGCAGCTTTCCATCATTGTAGAGTAACTTTTATGCCGGGAGTGGATGAGTGCCGATATCACCAGAGTGGACAGTGGGGATAGCGGGTTTCTCCGGAGTGCCCGTCCGCCACGCAGAGTTCAAGTCTCTGCCTCCCGGTCTTGTCTGAACCTACACGGTTGCTCTGAGGCGCGGCAGCGCCTGGGTTGCGGTTGTGGAGCTTCTACATACAAAGCCAATCTGCGTCTGCCGACAAAAGGAAAGGCATGTAGGGAAGCAATGGAGCCGGGTGGCGGAATCCGGCCAGAGCAAAACGGGTTGTCGGATGCAGCAGTTTATTGTAAATTACGAATCCCGGAGATCGCCGGTTCGAATCCGGTCAGGGTAACACCACGGCTAATCTGAATTTTACAAAGTCTAGCTAACATGTAAAATTCCCTTGAACCGATCTTCAGTTCGCGGCTGTCGAAGAGTTCATTGAACAAGATTAATACGGGATATATCCTGTAGCTCAGTGGTTAGAGCACCGGGAATTTTACGCGGGTATGGCCGACTGGATAGGCTCAGGGCCTCCAACCCTGCTAAGCACGTTCGATTCGTGTTGCCCGCTTATGACAGTGTAGCCAAATGGTAAGGCACTGGTCTGCAAAACCAGTATGTGATGGGTTCAAATCCCTCCGCTGTCTTTTGCCGGGGTGACGGAAAGGTATACGTGCTGCTCTCAAAAAGCAGATTTTGTCGGTTCGAATCCGACTCCCGGTATAATGTTAATAGGAGATAAGCATGTACAGAGTATGGGTTACACAAGGACAAGGCCCAGGTGAAAAACCTCAATGTGAATTTGAAACATTAGAAGAGGCACTCGCAGAAGTAGAAAAAATGAAAGGACAAGCATCATTCGGAATTGAATATCCAGACGGAACATGGCATAATTGGGAAGAAAATAATGCTGGCGTAACTCAGTTGGTAGAGTAGCTGATTTGTAATCAGCAGGTCGCGGGTTCGATCCCTGCCGCCAGCTTTTCCCGGTTCGATTCCTGTCTGGGGCTTTTAGTATAATGTCAGTGGAATGCAACGCAAATATTGCATAAAGTGTAAAAAGCTAAGATTAATCAAGTTTTTTTATACTAATAAACTCAGAAAAGGGGCAATATAGCATGAAAAAAATAAGAGACATTATAGAAGACAAAACTGGATTATGGTGGCATTCCCAAAATCTAAATGATGCGCATGGTTTACACGGTTCTATGTGGCTACAGGGGCGTGCCTGGTTACAGCATCCAAGTGATTTCCGTATTGGTTACGAGTGGAATCTTACAAGTAGTTCATGTGGGATTGGTATGACGCTTGCCTCTGACGAGAACCAAATTGCACTTCACGTCTGTTTTCCGCCGATAGCATTATATACAAATTATACATTGCCATATAAATATAATAAATATTTTAGTTATCTACTTGGCAATACAGATAGGCGTGATACATATCTAAGTTTCCATGATTGGACTGTATGGATAGAGCTTTGGAATAATAGCTGGGAATGGTCCAATCGTAAAACATTTTGGGAACAACATAGTTTGAGTTTAAATCTCTTGGATCTTATTCTTGGAAGATGGAAATATACCGAGCGTATCGTTGAAGAACAAGAAGTAAAGATACCTATGCCAGAAGGAACTTATCCAGCCAAGGCCAAAATATTTGAGTCTACATGGAAACGTCCACGGTGGTTTCCACGAAAAATGATACGAGCAAGTATAGATATCAAAGATAATCAATTAATTCCATTTCCTGGAAAAGGTGAGAATTCATGGGATTGTGGGATGGATGGTTTGAGGGGTATGACGTGTTCGGAAAAGACCATTGAAGCTGCTATTGGTGCAGTGGTCGGCAGCGTGCTACGCTCGCGGCGTAGGCACGGCGGAAGAGGTTGGGAACCTGATGTTAAGGATATCCCTCCGATTGTAGAATCCCATAGAATAAAATAAAAAGAGAAAAGCTATGCGCCCAGATAAAGACAATTATTTTATGACTCTTGCACAAGGCATTAGCCGTAGGGCTACTTGTCTGCGCCATAACGTAGGTTGTATAATTATTGATAGTTCCAATCATGTTATATCCACTGGTTATAATGGAGCACCAAAAGGATTAGCGCATTGTTTAGATGTCGGATGTATTCGCAATGAAAAAAAGATTCCGTCTGGAGAAAGACAAGAATATTGCCGTGGTGTACACGCTGAGCAAAACGCCTTGATTCAAGCAGAAGATAGAGATAAACTTGCTGCAGGTACTTTGTATTGTACCCATACACCGTGCTTAGTTTGCCTAAAGATGATTTTAAATACTGGTATTATTCAAGTTGTCCATGGTGGAAATTATCCAGTTACAAATTTAGCTTGGGATTTAATACAAGAATCAGGAATAAAATTCGAATAATATAAATTGGAGGAATAAAATCATGACTGAAGAAAAAACGATAGACATTAATCCTCATGTATTTAATTTTGAAAAAATAAGTTCAGAGGTACTTGAAACTGGCAGATCTCAAGTAGAGCAATATAGATTACTATTACAAGAAATAAGAGTTGGACATGATCTTCACGATGAGTTTTTAAAACGTTTCCCGGAGAGTTTAGGGGAGGCGTTATACGAAGATACACATATTTATATGGGGACAAAGGTTACCTTTGTTAGATCAAAAGATGAAACGTATTATATGAAACCAAATGAATTATTATTTTTATCCGAGTCTGATCATATATATGTGCGAGGTATAAAATGTGTAGCAAAAGAACTTACTACTAAAGAAATAGATGAAGCGTTAGCAGAAGGAAAAAAGATGCTGATGCATTTTTAGCTAACCGACCAGCTTTGCCAGGATTTTACAAATAATACCCTCGTTGGCGAATTGGATACGCCAGAAGCCTTCTAAGCTTCCGCCGAAAGGTATGCAGGTTCGAGTCCTGCCGAGGGTGCTAATAAAAAAAGGCTTGTCAAAATAATGAATCATGCGTATAATGCTCACTACGGACTCATGGCCCAACGGTAGGGCTGCCCGCTCATAACGGGTAGGTTGTAGGTTCAAATCCTACTGAGTCCATGATTTTTTAGAAAAGGTATAAATAATGTCTAATAAAGATTTGTGGCTAAAACCTCACGATATAAATACAAACTTCTGGTGGTACGAAGACGCACAAGGGCTGGCAGTAGTTTTTTATAACAAAAAAGTAGGTAGTATAGTTCAAAAAATTCCGTGGCGGTCTCTTAGAAATGCATTGAAACGAAAAGACAAGAAATAAGCAGGTGTGGTGGAATGCATACACGTCAGACTTAAAATCTGGTGCCCGAAAGGGCGTGAGGGTTCAAATCCCTCCATCTGCATACATAAGGAGAAATTAAGATGGTTAGTATAATGTTTACAGGACCCCTAAAAGAACGATTATCCTAATGCTTGAAGACGTACTCCATAAAGAAGTAAATAATTTATTAAATAAAGTAATGCTCGAATTTTCTAAGCTTTGCGGGCACCCACCCGATTGTCATTTATGCAAGGCTGATCTTGCATTAGGCTTGGCAGCAGTTTTAGCTGCAGGGCAAGAAAAAGTACTTGACAATTGGACTAATGATCACTATGCTATGCTCGACAAAATTGCAGAGGAAGAAACAACCCTGCATGAGAAAGATACAAAAGAACAACATGAAAAAACAGTACAATTAATATTCGAAATGCAAGAGAAGGAAAAGATAAAACTAGAGGTGCTCGATGGAACGTCCGAATAATTCAACGAAGCCAATTAAAGAAATACGACATGCTGATTTGACCCGATGGTCGGATGAATCTCGATTCAAATCTAAGTGTCCTGTATGTGCCGATGGGGTACTTTTGATTGGGCGTGGCGAACTTGGACAATTGCAGGGATTTGATAGGTGCATAGGATGCGGCCAAGCATTTAAATATCTTGATATTGATGATTTAAGGAAGCTGGATTGGAGTAGGTTCGATACGAAAAATACGGGATCGTAGCCAAGTGGTATGGCAACGGACTTTTAATCCGTGTACCGGGAGTTCGATTCTCCCCGGTCCCATAAAGATTGAAGAGGAAAATTAAATGCGTATTTCAGATATTAGCAGACGAAAACATAATTCTTAGTAGTATAATATTAACAAGTAACCACGAAACGAAATGGAGAAAGATTATGTCTGAAACAGAAAAACAGAAGCGAAGAGCAGAGTTACATGAGATCCTCGCAGTGGATGCGTCCACCAAGGGTGAATTTGAAAAGATCATTGCTGAAGCAGCAAATACGTTTTCAAAAAAGGCAGATCATTTTCAAGGACATCATCGTAAACTAAAGATGAAAGATGCGGAGCGAGAAACAGAAGAGTTAGCTGGAGAAACTCACAAGGAAATGGTAACGACTGTTTCTCAAAAGTTAAAGTACATGTCGAAAGCATGTGTCAAATACTTCGATGTGCTGCTCCAGAAGGAATCAACTAACCAAACTGCAAAAGCAGATTTGATTGTTGATGGAGAAACACTCGTTGAAAACGCACCGGCAACTTGGCTGCTCGGTATGGAAGATCGCTTAAAAAAGGTCAGGTCAGTTTTAGATGACATTCCTACCCTACAGCCTGGTGTAAAATGGGAGGCAGATCCTACTCGTGGGAATGACATCTGGAGATCAGCTTTTCCAGAAACTAAGGAAAAAACTGAGCAAACCATCAAGCCTTTCGTTCTCTATGAAGCGACTAAGGATCACCCAGCACAGGTTGATAAATTAGTTGAGCATGTAGTTGTAGGATTGTTCAGTATCGACCGTTGGAGCGGTGCGTTCTCCCCTGCACAGAAGTCTGCGATCATGGAGCGGGTAGATAAGCTTATTCGTGGTTGCATGAAAGCTCGGCAACGTGCAAATAAGGCGGAAGTAGTGCAATGCAAAGCAGGCAAAAAGCTCTTTGATTATCTATTAGGAGGAAACGATTCTAAGTGAATTGAGTGAGCTAAGCTTAGTGTCATCGTTGATGTTACCGCCTACACTACGGCCAGTCATTGACAGCCCAGTATTGTAGGTTCCCCGGATTGACATCCGGGAAAGGGCTAAACTTAGTGTATTGCTCATAAACTTAGGCTAGAAACTGGGGTAGTACTTGATAGGTTATCGAACCCAAAGCTTTCGAGCTAAAGGTTCAACCCCCTGTGCGTAGGTTCAATTCCTATCCCGTTCATTTTACGAACGGGTAGCTCAGTGGTAGAGCAAGGGGATATAAGACTGAAATTACCTATTCAAGGAACTCCTAGTGAATGCACGGACACAGCACGTAACGCTGTATTTAGCAGGGTCATGCGCCTATACGAACGGTGACGACTATACTGTGCATGACCCTGCGCCTTTTTAACTCTGTTAGGAGATATTCTATTCTTTCAACTAAAGGAGATAAATCATGTTAATCGATGCTATCGAAGAGTATAAAGAGAAGCTGTAAATTGGAAAATGGTATTGTTCTAATTGCTGTAAAAAAACTAACTTAGGAGATTTGAAATGACAAAAAATGTTTACGAAGAAGTAAGTGATTCCCTTGATAAAATGATGCCAAAGTTATCTTACCTTTGTGGTAACCAGCCTGATCGTGAACTGTGCAAGGCAGACGTAGCGTTAGCATTGATGGCAGTTTTGGATTCCGACAACAACAGTAAGGAAATATTCAGTAATTGGGCGGCAGAGCACTATAACGCTCTAAACAAGATAGCGGATAAAGAGGCTAAACCGCGTAAAACGGTCGTGCCTCAGCCTATACAAGGTTTTCTGCAGGACGTTACTAAGGGGGTGGAACAGCAAGCGTTGTGCCGTAAGATACTGGCATATCGCACTGTGAAGACGGGTGAGGTTGTACGATATGATAAAGATGCTGACAAAACAGCATATGTGGTTGGCGAACAGGGTAATGTTGTAAGAGTAGACGCAGGAAGGTATTGCTACCCACCGGAGCGCCAAATAACACCCAGTATAGACATTGGGCGCTTGGCGGATGTTGATTATATTAACGATATTATTTTTAGTATTGTACACGAAGAAGACGCTCCTTTTGTGGCCATGCTTAAAAAATGTGCTAATTATAAAATCAAAGAAAAGAAGTTACCAGACGTGTTTCGTGAGTTGAGAGCAAATGTTGAATATGACAAGGTGCCGTGTAAGTTTATGGTAGTTAACTTTAATAAGTTTGTTGCTTTTATTGGTGAGATTCGTAGAGAACGCGGCATCGAAAAAGGTACTAGATATTTACGTGATGCGTTTCGTATTGAAGTGACTGATAGTAAAGCGTTATTTAATACTGGTCATCTAGGTGTTTTTGATGATGACGTTCAAATCATTTCTACTAGTAATCATCCTGACCTTTGTAAACTTATAGCAGAGGATGAAGTTTTTGCGGTGCCTTCTACCGAGTATCTTGGCGGCATGCCTGTTAGGATAAAACTATTTGCGTTTAAAGATGATGATTCACCTTCTTTGACAATATACGAATTGATTTCACAGGTGATTATTGCACCAGATAAAGTCTTTGCCGGGAAGTGGTAAATATGCATAATTTCTCACCTACTTCTGAAGCTGAAATCCTAGCGTTATTGGAAGAATTTAAAAACAAAGATCCACAAATTTCTTGATTCCTTAGTATAATAATATCAGGTATGTGAACTGCTAGGCGGCATCTGATGAAAAAATTATTTGGAAATACTGAATTAATCAGGAAAAATAAACGTTTGAAATATTGGGCAGATCTGGATGCCAGTCCCGATGAAAAAGAATATGAAGTACTTGTAAAGTATACAATCGTAGAAACTATAGAAACTTATAAAACTAAACAGATTACAGTTTGTGCACAGAATATTGATGACGCCAAAGAACTGGCGGAACAAAAAATATGGGGAAAGGTGGATGATAATGAAGACTTAGATATGCAGGACACTACTATAATCAGTATAAATAACGAAGCATATATTGATGAAAAAACAATAGATATGTTCAAAAATGCTCAAGACAAAAAGAATTGAAAAGATAAACAATCTTGCACTTAAATATTACATAGAACAATTAAATCGTTCTAAGAGAGCACAAGATTATCTATATGCTAGAATAAGTCAATCAATTACAAAAAGATACTTTATTGGGTACGCCCCCAATAGCGGATTTATTGAATATTTGAACAAACACAATGTAACTAAAACTGATGCTACTGATTCTGGGCTAGTGGTATTTGATTATGACAACAATGCGTACCCACGATTTACTCACCGAATCATGATCCCCATAATTCATGCAGGACGACTAATAGGGTTTGGGGGACGGACACTTGGACCTGAAACAAAACAGAATCCTAAATATATTAATTCAAAAGCATCAGTCTTGTATAATAAGAGTGAAGTCCTGTATGGGTTATGGCGTGCTAGGGCATCAATTGAAAAACTAGGCTACGCATTTCTAGTTGAAGGTTATTTCGATGTGCTGAGTCTTGTTAATCATAAGATATACAATTGCGTTGGGTTATGTGGCACAGCATTTACAAAAGATCAAGCTAAACAGCTAAAACGTTATACAGAAAAAGTTTATATAATGTTAGATGGTGATAATCCAGGAAAAGTAGCAGCAAAAAAGGCCAAGATAATATTGAAAAAAAATCATATTTATGGTGGGAGAGTTATCCTACCAAACCAATTAGATCCTGATGAATTTATCAAAAAATATGGGCGTGAAGCGCTAAACAAGGTAAAGATAATAAAATGATTGTAGGATTTACAGGCCATCGTAAGTTTCAACATCCAGAAAAGAAAATAGCGAAACAGCTAATACTGTTTCTTACTAAACTAAAGCCTGATAAAACGATTTCCGGGATGGCATTGGGTTTTGATCAATTAGCTGCTCGTATTTGTGTGTATCTTGGCATACCCTTTATAGCAGCAATTCCAGCTAAAGAGCAACCAAATTCTTGGCCGGTAAAAGCTGTACGGGACTATTTCAAAATATTAGAAAAGGCAGACAAAACTGTATACGTAGACAAGATAAAAGGATATAGTAATCTTGGTGATACGTTTATAAACAAATTATTCAACAGGAACTATTGGATGGTTGATAACTCAGATAAAATGATAGCCTACTATTTAAACACAGGTCGAGGTGGCACTGCCGCAACTGTGAATTATACTATGCAACAGAGAAAAATTGTAATTCTAATGGAAGTGCGATGAGCAAAACACAGGGAAAGAGAAACGCACGGGATTATTATGCAACGCCACAATGGTGCATTGACGGTCTAGCTAATACTTTGTATACCATATTAAATACAGGAATTTATATAAATCCATTTTATCTCTGTGACATTGGGGCAGGTGATGGAAGGATTGGACTTACCTGTAAAGCTAAGCTACTGTCTATTATAGACTTAAACTGTCTATTTGTTGATATTGTAAAGATAAAAGATCCTCTGAAGGACTGCACATGGTTAACAAAAGACTTCATGAAGATAAATCTAAACAAACTATTTCGTAAGAAATTAATGCCACGATTGTTCGTATCTAATCCGCCATTTTCTATGTCAAATCAGATCGTGTTTAAAACTATAGATTATCTCAAAACATGTCGTACAGGCATTGCTGCATTTTTGTTACGATTAAATTGGTTAGGATCTAATAAAAGAGCCGCATGGCTGCAAGAAAATCCACCTGGAAAATTACTTGTTCTTACCCCCCGCCCATCATTCACAGGCAAGGGAACAGATTCACCAGAATATGCATGGTTCTTGTGGAGTCGTGGAATTGAATTGGGAAGTACGATTAATATAATCCGAAGAGATCACTTATCTGATAAGGAGAATGGAAATGACTGATAAAAAAGAAATAAAAACTATTACTAAAGAAGATCGAAAGAAATTTGCTCAGGAACAAGTCAGATTCCTAAAAGCACAGGGAATTACTAATAAACTAAGACTAAGTAGGATTTTCAAGGCAGCAGGCCCCGGCCAAATACAGGATGCCTGGAAATTGGCTGAACAGGGAACTACACAGGTTCGCAAGGACGTATTAGATTGCCTTCTGACGGGCGTACAGGGCTCCCAGGACTTCGGCTGGGAAAGAATGATATCTGTGCTCAAGGAAGCCGGGTTCGCGCCCCCAGCGTCAAATTCCAGCCATTCATTCTTTAGAGCGCTAGATGGAGCTATCGAGATATTAGTCCCAAATTCATATGAATTTGATGAAGCAGAATTAGCCGAAATTGAAAAAGGACTAAACAAAAAATCGGATAATAATGAGTAATTAATACGGGGAATACGGGAGTCGAACCCGTCTCTTTTAGTAGACAGCCAAATATGCTAGCCGATACACCAATTCCCCATGGGGTGCACCGTGAGAATTGAACTCACATAACTGGGGCCACGGCCCAGTGCTCTACCTTTGAGCTAGGCGCACTCAGGTTCTCGAAAATCAACATGGTGATGGGGAGTGTCCATAGCTACCTCCAATCGTATGACCCCGGAGGGGTTCGAACCCTACTTTGCAGCCTTGAAAGGGCTGTGTCCTGACCGTTTAGACGACGGGGCCGTTATTTAGTTGCCTCTATTTCCTTTAGAGTAAACATTCGTCTACAAATAAATGGGTCATTCCATGGGGCACCTTTTATCAATTCTTTTAGCGTCCTAATATTATCAAGTTCCCTGAGAACAATAGGCAGCATTGCTTTATGCGGTTCTGTTTTTCCTGTAGCCCATCTTAGGATGGTAGAAATAGATACTCCCAAATTTTGTGCCAGTACTCGAACTACAGGATTATAATTCGAAAGCGAGGTTACATCGGCAACCCCTGTCACTTCCTTTATCTTTTGAATTAGCTTTTCCATTTTTACCTTCCTACGGCCTGGAGGTGAATCGAACACCTGTCATTCGGTTAACAGCCGAACGCTTAAACCACTAAGCTACCAGGCCAAAACAGGCCGAGAACGATTTGAACGCTCACCCTTAGTTTTGGAGACTAAGATGCTACCAGTTACACCATCGGCCCAAAATGGACTTCTAAAGATACTGGGAGACTTGCTCCCACTCTCCTTATTTTGCCAAGGCCATATCATCTTTGTCTCCTATGGGACGAGGTGGAATTGAACCGCCGACTCGCAGATTTTCAGTCTGCTGCTCTACCATCTGAGCTATCGCCCCTTACATTCTCCTGTAAACTTTCCATATCTTTTACAAATTGTTGAGATGTTTTTTTGTACCGTTCTACAACATCCCAAATGGTTTCTCCCGGTAGTGGAACATAGTTTACTACTTTTATTAATGGTGCTGCAAACGCTTCAAATTGTAATTTTTTGTGTTTCAATTGTCTTCTCCCATTTTCAATTACTTTTATACAGGCTCGCAGGGACTCGAACCCCAATTCTTGACTCCAAAGGCCAATGTCCTACCATTGAACGACGAGCCTAACACAGCGGCGGTAGGAATTGAACCCACGTAACGCAGTCCAGGGCCGCGTGCCAAACCACTAGGCGACACCGCTATTGTATAACCAATGCAGGCAATCGATGTGCCTGCTACACCTCTTAATTTTTTAATTTCCCGTATCATATCTTTACTCCATTTTATGGGCCGGGATGGATTCGAACCACCAATGTTTAGCCAGTGGCACTTGGTCTACAGCCAAGCCCCTTCTCCATTCGGGCACCGACCCATTCAAGGAAAGTGAGGGATTCGAACCCTCGGACGTTTTACCGCCTACGGTTTTCAGGACCGTTGCCTTAATCCGCTCGGCCAACCTTCCAAAAATCCTCCTAAAACTCAAACAGCAGGTCGCAATGCGATCCGCTGTCCAAGTGGTACACATTGTGAGCGGATCGCTTACATTGAATCCTCTTGATACCAGGAATTCTGATGTTCAAAAGAAGACATGTAAGACCACCTTTCACTGCGTAACCAATTCTAACGAAGACACTAGTTGCAATCAACCGGGAGGAAGAAAGCAACCGCCATAGGTCACCATTGTAGTGATTGATTCTTCGTTTGTCAAGTAAAAAAACACTTATTTTTTCCATACCTTTCTAGCTATTTGATTTATATACCTTTTTGTAATTTTTATTCTCTTTTTACTTGGAGGTTTTCCGTTCAAAAGAGCTACATTAGGGGGGTCATGTGGATCAGGAATAAATTGTTCTTTAGTAATAAACCTGAACGCTTCGACTAATGCAGTATAAACTTCTTTTTTATATTTCTTGTAATCTCTAAATAACCGTTCCATACTGGCATGAGTTTTATCATCTATCTTATATTTTAAATAATTATTCAAAGCCAGCAACGCCCGTGAATTTAATACATCTAACGAGTGTACTGTTTTTTGAGTATCTTTATAGCTTATTTTCTTTTTTAGTTTTCTTATCGGCATTGGAGTACTTTTGTTTGATCCAACGTGCTGCGGGAATCCACCAAACAAATAAGAGGGTAAAAGAGCCAAATAAGGAGAACGTCATGCTACATTGCATTTTTCTGAAATGCTTGAATGCATAGATAGCCACAAGCATCGAAAACGTAAAGTACAAACTTAATAATAGTTTACCATTCATAGCTATTTGATTCCGTGTTTTTTAATTGCCTCTTCAAATTGTTTATCTACCCCTGGGTGTTCTGTGCAAAGGACACCATCTCCAGGCCACCCTTCATAATACCTGGCTGCTGGAATATCTGTTCCTTCCTCAATGTACGTAAGGTCATGCTTTGTTATTTCCTTCTTACATATGAAACATTTACCTATAATCTCTTTTGACATTATCCTACCCTCGGTAAAGATAAATGTGAAGTCTTCTTACAAAACTTTATTATGAACTTTATGTCCTTATTATCAAAGTTACATTTTTCTAATGCTTTTCTAATTTCAGCAGTTGACTTAATCCCCTTCCACCGTTGGATTCCTGCCTCATAATCTACATTAAATGTGTGGCTGCTGGCGCATGATGCACGAATCAACGGTAATGTATCCATGGCAGCCAGTAGATTGCGCAGGAGAAGTGCTCCATGTTTCGCCGTATGTTCCGTGGTACTTACTTTTTTACCATTAAAAGATGTCTCTTGAATCTTTTTACCCTTTAGAAGAAATACCTCCAATATGCCATTGTCTGATAATTCTGCACGATGAGTATTTGAATTGAAAATTTTCATTAGCATTCCTCAAGTCCATAGGGGGCATGTAGTATATAATCCGCAAGAAAATCAAATGATTTACCCTTTGATGGGATCCCCTTTTCTTCAAGGATGAACTTTATGTTGAGCACAAATTTTAGTTTATGCAACCGACTGTCTACTTTCTTCCTAAGTGCTTTTCTTATTTTAGTTCGATCCTTCATACCCATATTGTAGGCATGAATCAGTGATTTGTCAAGTACTTATTTTTATTGTAGTTAGCAGGAATTAATTAAGTTTCTTAGCGATCTTGTCTGCCTGAGCCTTGGCATGGTGCGGAAGGGAGAAATAAAGGACTGGCCCCTTGTTATGAGGTACCAGTGTTGATCCATACGTTGCGAATGATGGATGTCGTGCATTAAACATCTTCCGTACCTCTCTGCTAACCCCCTTTGGGGACTCCAGACACCCAGATAAATCTACATTACGGCGGATATGTTTGTTGTGAATGCGCTTATGTACATCTTCTCCTGTGAATGTTTTGTGCAGATGCACCAATTCATCAACAGCGGTTTCGATTGCACTAAAATCTTGTGGTGCACACATTTTACTTCTCCTTTTCGTTGGTTCAGTTATTAAATACTCCCTACGAGATATAAACTCTTGGATATGCTCTTTTGTAAGCCCATCTTTCATTAGCCCATTTTCCACATAGATTATTTTACCGTTAGAAATAAACGATGCTATATCACCTATTTCATCATCAATAACTATATAATCCCCGGCGTACACGTTTTGTGCAACCCAATCTAAAATTTCCTGCCCACGGCACCCATTTATTTTTGTTGCTTCTGTTTTGTCAATAACTCTTATAGAAACTCCATTGTGTGCGAAAAGTCTATCTAAATCCTCCACACTTCGCCCGATTCTCCAACAAGATGTAACCACAATTGCACAGTGAAGCATAGAATGTAAATAATTCAAGGCAGCAACTGCCGGTGCATAAAATTTATCACGATCTGCAACTACACTGTAATTAACTAAAACACCATCGATGTCTAAAAATAAAATCATTTTATTTCACCAGTTCGCATATGTTCTGTCACTTTTTGTATAAATTCTTTCCATAGATTGTACGGAAGGTCTGTCTCTATATCGAGACGACGCCCATCAGAATCCCAAAAACTGCCTTTCACAGAATATTCACCAGGCCATTTTTGTGGCGGTGATAATTTTTTAGTCATTTATCCAATCTCCACTAAATATTTTATTGTCGTTTGATCAGGCTTATAAACGATAAATTCATTATTTCTAAGATCTGCACCCCCATGAGCAAACAAGGAATCATATTCTCCTCGTTTTCTCAAATTATTATAATCGAGAGAATACATCCAAGACTCATGTCGCTTTACGTGTAGCTGACTTCCCACATGAAAATCGAACAATGCTAAAAATCCTTTCCGTGAGTTACCCCGTGCCCAATAACTCCCAGACAAAGAGCAATAACCAATTGATTTCTGGGCCTTATCTGCTCCGTAGCAGCCTGTCCCAAACATCGAGCCGGTCAGTACCACATTCGAAGGGCGAATCAACAACCCAGAATCAATAATGTTCCACCAATTTTCATTGCGGGAACCATGCCAGTAGGTTTGTATCGTTTTATTTTTCGAGTTATTCACAGCTTTATTAAACTTATCTTGGGTTCGCTTATTGATAATCCGAAAAGCTTTCTTATATTGATTAGAATTATGCCCCAGGAACTTCCTAATGACCTGAATATCCCCATCCGAAGGGATTTCAATACCCAATCCCATAGCATCCAGGATAGTTGCCTGCTTGTTAGGCCCACTAGTCTGCTTCTGAGCAGTTGCAACGTTCACTTGCCCGCCCATAACATCGAGGGTAGCCTGTTCATTAGCGATCAAACGCTGAACTTCTACCAAATTTCGGGAAGTAATGCAATCAACAGGCATATCTTTCATCTGGGGGTTTTGTTCATCGATAAGATGATACTGAACCTTCTTCATTTTACGCGGAATGACCCGGTAAAGTTCAAGAAGCTTATCATTGATTACCTCAGTCCCTTTTCCAACGACTAAAAGAGGCACTAGATCATCCATAACAGCCTGAGCAGCAACAACCATTTGTGGAGTAACGGCTTCAGAACTGATAGTATAGTTCTGCTGCACAGATTTATTTGCAAACGCTTGGAGTTCCGTAACTATAGCTGCGACCGCAGGCATTCCAATTACAGAAAAGTCGGACTTAATAGCTTCCACCGAACGTAATTCGGTCATATCTACATAGCCCTTCTTCAATTTAGACTTGATTAGTGTCTCCCATTTCCTCTTTCCGACTGGATAATGGGTTACAGTAGAGGTGACATCGACCCGTCCCCAGGTTGATGTAATACTTCCATCGGGGTTTTCAACCATATCGTAGAATTTATTATGATTATCCGCCGACACGAAGATTAATTTTGCTACCCTACCCATGTTCCTGCTCCTCTCACCTTACATTGTAGGGATTATCGGTCATTTAGTAAAGTAATTATTTCTTAGAATCAGGAATTACTGCTTGTTTCGGTTCTATCCCTGCATCTTTTAGGTTTTGCCACACCTCTGCTCGGGTAGTATCACTGTTTAGTAGTGCATCCAGTCGGCCTGCATCATTTGCGCATTCCATAGCAGCGATTTTGTTACCCAAACGAAGCAAAAGAGTGGCAATCCCAGCAATTTTCCATTTCGCTTCTATGATTCCATCTAAAGTATATTGACTTAACCCATCGATCATGATCTGTTTGTTTAGTTCTTTAGCAATAATAGCTATTTTTCCGTGTGTTTTCGGTGCTAATTTAGCTTTTCCGACTGGTTTTTTGGCCATTTTTACCTCAAAAACACCCATAATATAGGTATTTATAGCGTTATTTACTAAGAATATCCCTAACTTTCCTTCTTTTATGCATCTTTTGACTTAAAATTACCTGATTCTACCTCTTTTTTAGCGAAAATACGCCTTAAATGGTCAGAATACCGTTCAAATCCATCTTTATAGCGACTAAACCCGTTTATTTTCCATGATTTGCACAATAAACAGCCAGATCTACGGTTTTTTGGTCTTTTTCTCTTGTGATTTGCCATATTTTCTCTTAAAATATGCTTTAATCAACTAAAACGGCTACAGAAAGCACCGTAGTCCACAGTTTATCCTTATTACACAAGCAAGATTGAGTAATATTGGAAGTTCTGACTATTTTCTTACTCATTTTGAATATATCTCTTCTTTTATCATACGCTTCATCGGCCTCAAAGTCAATTCCAAGTGTAGATGCCAGCATAGATGCTGCTAAATCCTCTGCATAGTCACCGGAGACTTTCTCTGACTGCCCAAAACCATGGTGCTCACTAATATATCCATAGGAATTACTATCTGATGGCAGTGCAATCCCAATTGAGGCACTCATAAGCCTGTTTGGCTCATTGTCTGAGTTACGAGCGAGTACACAGTGGAGTATTTGGCCTGTAATTAAGCTGTTTAACCCCTTTTTCCTTGAAATAATCTTTGCGTTTGGAGGAAGTATGCTTGAAACATTCACTATATTGTATTTTTCTATCCCTGCTTTGCGCAAAGCTAGTTCAAATGATGCCAATTTCTCTCTATGTTTTCCAACTCCCTTAGTTAAAAATACTTTATTTGGAACGATTGGCATTTATTTCTCCTGTTGCAATTCCTAATGTTATTATACTTCAAATTTCATGTCATTTATACTTTTATTTGATTTTGGTTCATTTTTCAAAAAATTGACAGTATTCAAAATCATTTTTGCTAATTCCATACTTCTTTTTATGTACGATACACCCACTTTCCCCATACGAGTTTTTACATCTGTGGCCATCTACTTTACATGGACATATTGACCAGCTTATCTTTGTCTGAGCCACGTACTTCATCGTATTTTTCACTTCTTTATACTCATAAACAAAATCTATTACAACCTGTACTGGATTATACACTACATATTCTGCATAAGCTAAATGTCCTCTGTACAATCCTTTAATCTCTGTTCCACCCTTGGCAACTAGGGAGTCAAATCCATGTATTTTCAAATAATCTTCCTGACTACCAGACTTCTCTGGGTAATATGGTTTTCCTAGTGCAATTCTACCTTCAAGTAAATATTTGTAATGAGCACCGTCCCTATAAATAGTCCTGGCATGCCCCCACGCTTTTATTGGGTTTGGTGCTGTATAGATACCCCTACCAAATAACCCAAGACTCCAGCCCCTTCCTCCTGGCTTAAGCGATTGTATAGCGATCCATGCAATACTATTTTGGGACGTGCCATGATAGCACCGCTGAACATTTCCAATCGCTTCCCATTCGTTAGGAACATACTTTTGAACGCGGTTTTCCCACACAGCAGATTGTGCATACCCATAGAAAGTTGGTCCAATAGCCGCTGCTTCTACAAAGCGTCTATTCCCACAGAAAATATCGTCTGTAGACTTATTTACTTTACCTGTAGGAACAGGTTTCGATCTTTTTCTACTGCGTGCCATACGGAACTTCCCAAACTTTGCATTTGGAAGGATTATTAGCAGCAACTTCCGCTAATCGGGCACCAAGAGTGCATAATGCGTCATGATATTTAGACGAAAGATGATCGCCTGAGTATTCATGGGCAAATTCATGGATAAGCAACGCATTCATCTTGATAGAAGCTACATTTTCGAACCATTTATATCCTAAACGAGATACATTGACAGTTAATCTATTCTCACCATAGGCTGCAGAAAAATTCCAACTCCGATCATTGGCAATTGTAATATTTATATTAGCTTCAATTAATTCCTTGGAAATCCATTGTGTATATTTGATAAATTCACGTATTCCATCCGTATATTTTTCTTCTGGAAGTATTTTTAGTGGTTTACCATTGGGATCAAATGGTTTTGGACTTGGAGTCACCCTTCCAGACGGCAATGCTAAGCTAATCCCGGATTGTTGAGCTTTTCGAATATTATTCCATTCACCCTGGTTCATTGAACGCCCGGAAATAACTGTATAGCCCTTCGACACAGCCAGCTTATTTGCTTCTGAATCGCTTGGGTCATACGCAACAGCCTTTGTACCAAATCGGCACGTCACAGCGGTCTTTATAGCCTCTGTAGTGCACCTTTCATCCGACGTTGCCTCCCGGATCCAAGTATCATTGGCCTCGTCTTTATCAATGAATCCATGCATCGCATTGAACACTAAAGTTCGGAGAGTTCGCAGATATGCTGGCGTTATATTATCTCTATTGAAGTTCAATGGGATTTTTTGCCCAATGTCCACATGATATTTATCAAATGTTTCTACAACCGGGATTCCCATCTCATAAACAGATGCCGGTTCACCATTATTAGTCGCATAGATAGAAACAGCGGTTTTCCTAACTGTTTTCTTAAGATTTCCTTCTTCATCGGAAATCTCAGTTGGCAGTGCTGCCTCAAAAGAAGTAAGGTAGCTTCTAGTTTTTAATTCAGTACCATTTATAGTTGTTTTTATAGTTACAGGAGGAATAAGCAAATCGATTTTGCGTATAACTTCATTGTATTCCTCTCTGGTCATACGAAGCTCACCTTCAAAGTAAGATCCTTTCTCTGTCCTATGATTAGATTTCGAGCGCGTATCTAATCCGTCCTGTTCATTGAATTCATATGAGCCGGTAGTGCTGACGATTTTAGCCCAATGGCACAGGGAAAGGACTAACTTCTCCCCCAGGTTGAACCTACCACGTTTAGTAGGGTCATCCTTCTTTTCACTTTCAGCAAATAACGTAAACGCATGACTCAAATCCTTAAACCCATCAGGATCATCATCAGTAACTTTAATATAGACACGAGGCTTCCCCGAGATAGGCTGCAGGACAACATCTACATAGCTTGCACGACTGTCCCAGCCGTTCTGAATAAGCTCAATAACTATAAAGGACTTACCACGCTTTTCTAGTAATTTTGCTAGTCCCTTTCTGTCTACATCAAACCATCCCATAATATCTCTCCCTGCATTATGTTACTATGCTATTATAGGGATTGTTTCTTAGTTTGTAAACTTAAAGTTATTACTTTATAAACAATCACTTAGCTATTAACAATAAAAATGGTTGCTGAAGTTATGCCAGTGCCTGCCCAGCGCTATCGTCTTCCGGACTACAGGCTGCCGGAGACTTTTCCCCTTCAGCAACCATTTCACATTTTATCCTTTTTAGTAATTGTTATAGTAAATTCTTTTGGAAAATCTAAATGTAGGTCGAATACCAGTAAAATGATAACCCAGTCATTATTTACTTCTACAATCGTATACTGTACATCTTGTTCTTCTAATTTTACCCCTGCAGTTTCTGCTTTTTTATTTAATAATACTATTCCACGTTGGACATCTTCATTAAAAACAGATACTGCAGTTGCTTTGTACGATTTAAACATGTTTCTTTTCAGAACTCTTTTTATTTAACCTTTTTTGAATCCGTTCACGTCTTTTGTTCCTTCTGTTTTCTTTTATTTTTTTCTTTTTACTTTTTCGCATTTTGACTCCGAGATCAGGTTGTTTCAGTTTAGATATCCACCCCTACGAGTGGGTGGAAATAGATTAGCAAATCTTCCTTCATAATTGTTTGTTTCTACTGGTTTTTGAATATCTAAAGATTCTTTTCCATGTGCATCTTTTTCCTTTGTAAATACTCCTGTAATCATATATTGATCTCCAGTATACCATTCGCATTGCACGATAAGCGCTTCTTCTTTATTTTCAGATTCAGCTACTGGGGTATTTCCATCTATTTCTCCTGTTTGCATTTCAGTTGCAGACGCCTTACGCAAAACGGCTGCTGAAGCCATTGCAATTCCTTGAACATCTTGTTCTTTAGCGATTTTTCTGAGTATGAAGCTTAGGCCATCTCTGCGTTTAGAGCTACTTATAAAATCAGTTACATCGATAATAAGACACGCTACATTTGTAAATATAAATACTGTAGGACTCAAGCCAGTATCACCCACAATATATTGAACAGTTTGTTCAAATAACTGTTGCGAAACACTTTTTGCATTTTCGGTAGAAAATTTAAACAAATCAAGCGGGATTATGTCTACCGGCACACCAAAAAGATTATTCATTGATATTTTCCATCATTTAATCTGTGAACTACATGAACAATTTCTGAATAATCGATAAAATCAAAGTCAATGCAATCTCCGTCAAACATAAGAGATACTTTTATACGATTATTTTCATGCTCAAGCTTTAATCGCAAATAGTTTTTAATCATCTCTTTGAAACTAGCTTTATCCATTTTAATTCTTTTTGCAAATCATCTAATGAGACAGATGAATCTTCAACAACGTCGTGAAGCATTGCAACAGTTTTTATTAACTCATCTTCATTTCTAAGTATGTACAAAAGACGAATTGGGTGGCGTAAATAGAGGCCACCATCTTTTTCAAATTGCCCAGCATGTGCTTTTTCAGCTATTTTAATCGCTCTTTTTAGCATGCAAAACCTCCGACAGTGAAGATATGCATGATCTAATGGAATGTCAACAAAAAATCATTGACAATGCAAATTTTAATGCGTATAAAATGTCTGGAGGTTACAAGTGGAGTTTGACATTAAAGCAAGAACCCATTTTCTTTGCGTGACAGGTTCCCACGCATTTGGAACCGCCATAAAGACTAGTGACATTGATTTAAAAGGATTTGCTACTCCTCCTATTGATCACTTGCTCTCTCCATATAAACATTTTGAACAACATGATGAACAATACAAATTAAAGGATTATCCTTTTGATGTTGAAGTAATGTATTATACAAATAAATATGGGATAAAAACAAACCCGGAAGAAATATTAGATCAAAGTATTTATGCATTGGATAAGTTTTTCAAATTGGCATCAGATTGTAATCCAAACATTATGTCCATCTTGTTTGCCGATAGAGATAATATTTTGTTTTCAGATGACATTGCAGATGAACTTCGCAAATATAAATATGCATTTCTGTCCGCTAAAGTAAGATTTACATATAGTGGTTATGCCTATGCACAGTTAAAACGTATAAGATCCCATAGAAAATGGCTATTGAAGCCTATTGACCATAAGCCAACCCGAGAGGAATTCGGGCTACCGGAATTTTCAACTATTCCGGCAGATCAAAGGGGTGCAGCGGAAAAGTTGGTCGAGAAACTATCACGAGAATGGTTGTTAGAGGAACTTGATATAGAACGTTCGGTACTCTTTAACCTTCAACAAAATTTAGCTGACTTTATTGCCTCTTTGCAATCAAACCACGAGGATCTTGGAAAGACAGCACGACTTTTAGCTATGAAACGAATGGGTATGACAGATAATTTCATACAAGTCTTGCAAGCGGAAAAAGCATACAAGGCAGCGCATACAGAATGGAAACAATATCAGGAATGGATCAGAAACAGAAATCCAGCTAGGGCAATCCTGGAAGCACAATGTGGTTACGACTCGAAACATGCCTATCATCTTGTAAGATTAATCAGAATGTGCAAGGAAATTATGCTAACTGGTAATGTAATGGTAAAACGAGCAGACGCTGCTGAACTACTAGAAATTAGAAATGGTTCTTGGACCTATGATGAATTAATTTCTTGGGCTGAAGAAGAAGATAAAGAATTAGAAAATATTTATAGAGAAAAACAATATGTTGTTCCACATAAACCAGATATAAAATTTTTGAATGACCTTTGCGTTAAACTGCACCAAAAAGTTTTTGATAAAGATACAAACAGGAGTGCCTTATGACGAGAGATGAAGTAGATTGCTTATTAGAAGATTGTAGCCTGGATCCGAAAATGACTCCAGCATGGACAGATACGACGCATTGGACAAAGACTACTCGGAGCTTATGCAAAGAGCTTCTGAGCGCCTGGGATGCCTTAGAAGCCATTGCAAAACATCAACGAATAATTAGTGGAACAACCTTACAAACTTCAGCAGAACGAATCGCACTTGAGGCACTTTCTAAGTCAAAATGAACTGAAAATATTAATTAGAATCTCTTGTGCTCTCAATTTAGCTTCTTCCGCAGTTTCAAAATATTTACCCGATGTATTTTTAAAAAGCAATGAGTGACTTGCTGAAAAATAAATTTGCCAGAAGTCATCATCCTTTGATACTTCAGCAAAAACAAATTCTATACCATTAACAAATGCACTGAGTTTATTCTCAGCGTATTCTACACCATTTCTCCACTGTAATTTATTCTTCTTCGTCATTTTCAGGATCAAAAACAGTACTGGTTGAATATCCTAAAGTATCACCGACTACATAACTAAAAACTCCAATGGAACAGTTACAATCCTTATTTTTACATCTTACTACGCAACTTATCTCGTTTGAATTAAATACTATTATTTGAGACTCATCACATTTTGGGCAATTTATCGTAATGTAATTAGTCGGCATCTTATTCTATTTCGGCTTCTGATAAAATTTGTAGTATGTCTGAACTATCCTGCTGATATGACGTCAGTCCTTCCAGGGCAGATTTTATTATTTGACCTAAACGTCGTTCATTTACTCTTGCAGGACATTCAAAACTATCCGGATCACGATTGGGGCAAAGCCTGTGCGGGCACATCATGCAAGTTTCTTCAGCCCCGGTAGCTTCCTGGTACATTGTCTTAGCCATCATTTTACCTCTTCCCCTTTTTTCTTCCGGTAGATCGAATACAGGTAATTGTTTAATCAAGTCAAAATATCTTTCATCTATCTGGCACACTACCCCAGGTGGCGTTGCTTCAACTAGTTGACCTGCATCATTTTCTATTATGTATCGCATCCTCTATTCTTTTTATTTGTTTTGGGTCACTCATACGTTTCTTCTAAAAGTTTTTCTGCATTTTTAGTTAAATACTTGGATAATTTTACAAAATTCTTAGATTCCGTATCAGTATTAAATCCACGAAATTTGCAACGAGCAGGATAAACGTCTGTTATTTTGCCATTATCAAATTCATATACAATCGCCCACCCAAAAAGGTGTAGTGTTCTATTGATCCACCAAAGCAGTCCATTGTTTCTGAAAGTAGCCCAACTTTGTTTCTTTATCATTTTTTTCTTAGCCATAAATATCTCCTTCAAAGCTTCCGTTGGTGGTGTGGATTCTCTATAAGATCGATGATCTTTAGCATAGATTCTTTAGTTACAAGTACCATTAGTTACATTATACTTACAAACTTAGGGAAAGTTATCTGACAAGCATTCCAGACAATACGGTGCTACTCCCCCTGCTTTACCGTAAGGACGGTATTCCCATCCATCCGGTAGTCGTGTAACATTGGCAGCGTTTATCTTACCTGCCTCTGTGTAGTCAAAAGTAACTTCACAGTGATCTTCTTTTTTGCACTTCATACAGGTTATTTCCCGGATAGATATATATTTACTTTTATCAGGTTCAGGATCCTCATCTAAACAGGAAGCTAATTTCCATTTTATACATTTGGATTCTTTCCACCAATCATCCACACAGACTGGATTAGCCCCATCATAATCATCTCGATCACAGTCGTTAGTATCAGCTAATGGTCCAAATTTTCCTGCATACTCACACGTCCCACAACCACCAAGTAGTGGTTGCACAAAGACTGACCACATTTCGTCTTTATTCATTGGACTTTCCTCCATGAATAACGTTCAATTTGATTGGCTTTTCTATCATAAAGAAGACTCCATGCCTTTTTCCGTATTTTTGAGCATATTCAATATCCTGAGAATTGTAATATGATGGTATTACTGCGCCTCTCCTAATAAATTCAATAATATCCCTGGATATTCTATCTTTTATTTCTTTTATCCGCCCATTTTCTTTACCAGCTAAATAACCCATAACGAGTCCCATCAGAAATGTAACAAGACTTATACAGACTGAAAAAATAGTGGGTTAATTTGAGATGCTTGTTCCATTTAATTAGTGCTCCATTAAATTATTTCAAATCTTGTTAACCAACCCTGATCGTTTGTATTTCTTGGTACTTCTTTTATAAACTTATGGTCTTCCATTGCCTGCACTGTTGAAAAGGGAACTGTTATACTCTTTCCATCTGCCATTAGACCCCCCTTCTGCATCCAACAACGTACTGAGGCACCTGTCCGCAGTATTCCCAGTTCCCATCCATTACACAGTAAATCCAAAATTGATTTTTGAAATTCACTGGGCTCCTTAGTTTTTAGCTCATTCTTTTTCATACCAGAAAGATAATTCCTGTTTGGTCGTTTGTCAACCAGTCTCTACTTTTATCTTACAAAATCCTTATGTTTAATTTTAGTAATAATCCGGTCACCCCTCCTTGAAAATAATTCAACAGTTGGGCGTAGAACCATCCCTTCTGCAGGAAAATCTCCCCATAAAGATGTCAAGCCAGATTTGACCATTTCAATTGCCCCCAAGAGCTTTCCTAGATAAACAACAGGAACAATGTCTATTCCTAATCTCCCAGCAATATCCATAATGTTCTTTCGTTCCAGCCAATAATCACCAATTTTTATATCAAATAAAACAAAATCTACTCCATCAGATTTATATTTTCCACCACTCTGAATTTTTGTACCGTACCCTTCTCCATATAAGCACATTGGAGTATCTAAATATAAATGTTTGAAATGTGCGACTGGAAATAATTCAGCCAGTCGTATTAGCAATTTTGGAGGCATCATTGCATTATCTGTTTTCCCTTGAAAAAGAACTTTACCATCTTGCCAAACAATACGAACGTTCATTCCATTGATCTTTTCCGTCCCTTCCCAACTACAGTCTTTCAAATATTCAAACTCAGGAAGAGAAAATTGTCCTTCTATTATTTTCCTTGGTTTTTCCGGTTCCCGTTTATACACAGTTTGAATTTTATGATATTCAGTCATTATTTTTCTCCATAGTAACGACCACTTTGTCAATCAGTTTTCGTCTACGGCTTAAATAAATTCTGCATAATTTGGTTCACTACACACTTTGGAACGAATGGAGTTACATCCCCTCCCATTAACGCAATCCCTCTAATAGCAGTGGAACTAAGATAGAAGTTCGTCTCATCAGGCATCAGAAAAACTGTATTGCATCCAGGGAGCAACCGACGATTGAATTGTGTCATTTGAAACTCTGAATCAAAGTCAGACACAGCCCGCAAACCACGAACTAAAACATTAGCACCTATCCGTTTAGCGTATTTCACGGTCATGCCGTTGTAATGGTAAATTTCAACTTGCTTAGACATCTCCAATCCTAGATCTTTTACTGCGTCAACTACCAAGAGTTCTCTAGTAATCCCAGTAAACATACATTTTTTATCTAGGTTCACTGCAATACCGATTGCTACTACATCAAATATACCGCAAGCTTGGCTGATAATATCCATGTGACCGTTTGTAATAGGATCGAAGGATCCTGCATATAAAGCTTTCATTTGTTAGACTCCATTTTTGCAAATCTTTTTGCCCTGTACCATCCACTTCCAGTAGGTTCAAAACGGGCTATGGGAGAATGGAATTTTGGGTTGTTCGAGAAATGTGGATCAGCATGTTCTTGCGCTTCAAAATCGTCGATTGTAATATTCTCGTACACTAGAACTTTCCTACCTTCAAAATTAGTAACCCCGGAGTATTTCAAATCAATTACCAAGAAACTCCCTATTTGTTCATGAGCAATTATACTAAACTTTATAGGGTTGGGCATTCCAGGTTTTACTATAATGGTTTTTTCTATAATTTTCTCGATTACTTCTTTAGGCTGGTCGTATGTAGAACCCGATCCAAGTTTAAATATACCCATGATGCACCTCCTACCCAAAGAAGACCAGAATTAACTGGCATAAGTGAAAAGATTGGTCAATTATATAGGCAGTCCCATCGCTAACTCCGTGCTGAGACATTCTAAAACCTGTTGATACCTGCTGTGTATCCCAGCCCTTATACCATCCTCGGGCCTTCCATGTGTCCATAGCGAAGTGTCCAACCACCAAGAAGACCGCCTTCCACCAGGAAAATAACCCAAGATGGTAAAGAAGCAAACTAAGGCCGAATCCCCAAATTATGCAGTGCACTAGCATTACTGTGTGATATTTGCTTTTATATTTTTTCTGGAATTCACACTGAAGAGGATAATCTAAAATAAGATTAGCCCAATAGAAAAGCATAAATTGGATAGCCACAGACATTATGTTCTCCTCAGTTTGTCTTTCGTTTATAAATCATAAGATAATCGTGGATACCAAACCACTGAGGTATACTAATTTCTTCAAACTGTTCCCATTTTTTCTCAAGTGCTTCATGAAAGTTATCATTTGCAGTACAGCCACCATGCCCTTCACCACAATAAACAAGTTTATTTCCTTTGTATTTTTTCAATGCCTCATATGCCCAAGATTCATTATAACAAGGCCAAATGAACATTAAAATATGTTTCGGATATTTTTTAATTGCCTGCACTGCAGACAATTTTTTAACCTCAGTCCATTGTTTCTTGAATTTATACGTACTATATTTAAAATGAATCTTGTCCGTAGCAACGATCTCAACATTTCGTTTCTGCAATTCATATGCCCAGTAACCTGTACCTGCTCCAACTTCAATAAAAGGAGCAAAGGGTTTCAATTGTTCAATCGCCTCTTCAGTCAAGATAGCAAAACTAAAAAGTTTGGTACATTTAGCCCGCAGAATATAATTTCCTAAAGGAGTAGCCCCAACGCGGTTACGTTCACGAAATTTTTCGTATTCAGTAAGCATCTTTCAATTCTTTCAAAAACTTATTTATCTTTTCGATAAGCTTTTTTCTTTCTGGTGTTTCATCTTCCCTGTAACAGGTTACATACCATCTATCTTCATTGTTTCTAAATTTACCTCCAAAGCCTAATTTTCCAACACATCTATATTCAGTAATACCTTTCTCTGCTGCATGGAAAATAAAGGATTCTCTCTCCACGTCAACGCTATCAATAATATGTGAGGAAGCCCCACCGTGTTTAATCAGATAATCATAAATTTTTTCAGCAGCTTCCTTTGGAATTAATTTCATTGTTTTCCCTCAATAAATTTCGAGCCGCATCCAACTCCTTATCGTACTGCGGTCCCGTGTAGCTGTGCCCATGCGCAAATGCCAGGTCCCAAACACATCTGTATTCCTTGTTGTCGTTTATTTCATCGAGCTTCTTCACAAGATTGCGCAATGCTTTTTGCGTACTTTCTAATTTGTCTTTCAATTTAACATTTTCTTTTTCAAGTTGGATCTTATCTGCTTTTATCTTCTCAATATCCCATGCATTAATCATGAATAGCTCCTCCTTAAGGTTATCTCCCAACACGAAGACGTTTATCCATTTTTTCCCGAAGCTCATAGTATTGCCTTTGCCATAGGAAAATGCCTTTTCTGTGTTCCTTCTTCGCAGCCATTACATACTTGTAGAATTTGTTGCGTGCATCGATAATGATTTCTGTTGGAACGTCTGAATCCTGCTTGGAATACTCATCGGGAACTACCCCACCGTCAGAAGCCCGTTCCTTCTTCCAATAGTCTTTAACAAACTGGAGAGCGTCTTCCTTGGTTGCATGGAGTGAGCATCCATCCGGGCGTTGCCCCCAACCACGTTCGTACTCTGTCCAAGTAAACATCCACAGGTTGGCCATATCATACCTCCTGCTGACATCATAGAGATTGTTTAGTAATAAGTAAAGTATTATTTCCGACAGATAGGACATTTCCCTTCAGGAATATTAGTAGTTTTTATAAAATCATTTGCTGTTGATCCAGCAGGATAATATCCACGAATCCATTTTAGGGTAGGATCATACTCAGCAAAACAATGCTGACAAACGATTGTATTTGAGTAGCGTGGTTTTGGTGTTTGTATAAGCTCCGGATTTGCCATGCCCATTTATTGCATCCTTTCTAGATTTATAAAATACGAATCATTAGATCTCTTTATCTTTACAAAATTTGCCCTCATTTTATTCATTACCACATCGAGCCGCTTCTCTATATCTGCTTTAGCCGAGTGGAACCTGTTCCCGATCTCTTGCGGAGACATCCCTTCGAAAAAGCGCATTCTAAAGATGCGGTTTTCTTTTTCATTCAATAACGTTTTGCTTACAAGGTTATCCAATTTTTCGCATAGCTCCTTGCGCAACAAAGTGCTTTCTGGCATATACATCTCCCGTGAATACTGTGACAAGCCCAATCCAATGTCTCGAAGCTCATTTGGATGCACTTCAAACTCTATTTCGTAGCCGTACATCTTTAGCAGGCTCTCGGGAAATAGATAATCTTCGGGTAGCTTCCAAAAATGTGCAAGCTCTATTACTGCTCCTCGCCATTTTCCTTTTTTAGTTTTTGGAGACACCTTCATTTTTTCCAATAATCCATAGAAGCTTTGAGATACAGAAAGATGTCTGCATAAGTCAGCTACAGTCCAGCCCTTTCTTAGGCGTAATTTTCTCAGCCGATTATTATATATTCTAACATTTACGGCAAGCTGTGGGGAACTACTACGATTATTTGACATTGTTACCATCCGGCAGCGCATCAATATTGTCATCGAGCCAATTTTCAGGGAGTTTGCCAGTAGCATGTTTAGAACATCGTGTGAGCAAATCTGCAAAAATTCCCACACTGCCAGTCTTTATTCCCTTATTGAATTTGCCCAGTTCTCCTTGCCGTTTGCGAATACAAATCTCTCCCCGATTGACTCTAACCAGGACCATTTCTCCTGGGCCGGATAAAAAGGCATCCATTGCTACATAAGTAATTTCCTTGCATGCGGGATGGTCACATTCTGAAAAGGCCATAAACATTTTTAGTCTCCTTCCGTACAAGATTTTTAAGCATTTATTCTCAACAACAACAATGATTAGTAATCTCCATAAACCAAGCAGCCCAGTATTTCCCAGGACCACTGTTTGGGATATCACCCCATGTTTTTTCTCTACAAGCCTGCAACTCCTGTCTAGTAACATTTTTAGGGTGCATGTATGCGTCTATACCCCCGTGCCACCCAGCTAACAGGGTAACTTTCAGTTTCTTTTCCTTAGCTTCTTTGCGAATTATTCGTAAACTGCAATAATTACATCTAGTAAGTTCACTCATACGTCCTCCATGAACTTTTTCAAATTACGTTTTATTTTCCGGGATCTTACCCACTCCAAAAGTACCGTGGCAAGAATTACTACGATAAATGACACACCTGCGCCAATTCCACCGCAACCGGCTGCGTCTCCTGGGGAATACCCAAACAGACGAGCAATTACAAATATACTAATAAACCACCCAATCGCAGCACCAATCGCTTTCATTGTTTCTCCATATGTTTTACAGAGGGTCTACACCACCATGCCCATTTTCACAGACTACCCCACTCGGGCACGTTCGCTGTGGTTTTCCACACACGGGGCAGTTCGTGCTGGTAGGCGGCAACTCAGTAAAACTAATTATATCTTCTTTGTAAGGAATTTCGTAACTGACCAGGAAATCTGCTAACAATAATCGCAACCCCCGCATCATCGCAGTATTTGGGCTTTTAGCCAGGGCACGAAGAAACTCCCGGATAGTTTTGATTAGTATCCGGTCAGTTTTGATATGAGGAAATAAATTTTTTACCAAGTTAATCTCACATGTTTATTTTTAGTTTAACTGGACATTTCTTCATTTCATTTTGAGGGCGAGCATATGAATCTTTTTATATTTAATACCTACGTATCCTGGTTTTTTACATTCTATATACTCACACAAATACCAATCTTCCCCCTCATAACCACAGGCCGCAAAAGCAAGTCGGTTACATTTCCACTGTTTGCCGATGGTCACACCAGTCGGAACAGAGCAGGAGTACTCTCCAAGTGCGTCAAACTGTTTTTTAGTCAACCAAACAGGTTCCATGTTACCATTATACCCTAGCGTCCAAGTCTAATAAAAAAGATAAACTTGACAGACTCTGAATGTTTTTAATTAAATTCGGTGTCTACAGCTTCCGTAAATTTATCCCGAGCATCAAATCCGAATTTATTTACCAGCATAAATCTGCGAATTCGCAAATAGATGTCTGCCTTGGAAGAGGATTCCTTTTTAATTTTCGTGGCTACGAGTATTGATTTGTCAATAAATTCTGAAGCATCCATTTTGTAACCTCCTCACCAAGAGAGTACGCATCATTGCAGGTTTTGTCAACCATAAAGATAAACTTGACAGACTGTTTCGAGTGTCTTAGTATAATGTTTAACTGAAAGGAGATACCATGAGGAAACCAACCACCAGACAAGTTTATAATGCAATCCTAGCTTCCATTGAGCACTGGAAACGAATGAGAAAATGGGTAAGGGAAGAAATAAAGGATGGAGAGTCAGAGGTAAGTGAGTACATTATGACTAAGGTATTGGGCGAAGGCTGGTTCGATGAAAGTTGCCCATTGTGTACCATGTTTGATTGTTGCTACATTCCAATCAAATATCCTTGCCCAATTGCCACATATTATGAATCTTGCAATGAACGTAATTCTGCATGGGATAAAGTTTATGACCAAACTATATGGGAAGAGTGGCTTATTGCGTCAGATGAAATGATGTATGTCTTAGTAAATCTCAAGAAAAGATATAAAAGAAAGTTAATGAAGAAGTCACACTAGCAGTACAATGTTACATACTAAAGTTTAGTCTTTGGAAGGCAGGGGTAGGATTTCCACATGCATTCCAGGCCCTAGAACAACCACCTCTTTGCCGGTAAGATCTGCAATTCTCTTTTCAAGTTCCTTTGCTTTGTCACCGTCAAGAACCCAGCCGGTCGCACCAGTCTGTGTTACAAAGATAATTTCTTTTTCTGATTTCATTTTCTTTCTCCTTTTCGTATTCCTTCAAGAAAGCGTTTGTTATGTTTTCCCAGAAGATGCCAAGTTTGGTTATTGGAACAGTCACCGTCATTTTACCTGGTAGTAACTTTAGCTGTTTAGATCCAACTGCCTTAATTTTTCCCATATTTTTTAGCCCCACTCGATTGTAGCTATCCAGACACTACTTTTGGTAGCCAGGTACCCTTCCTAATACCAAAACTGGAGACTGGCCAGAATCAACGCTCTGCCAACCTACAACGCAGTCATCTAGCTTCCATGGAGCCAATGACTGCCCACTCTCCCTTAACTGAACACCAGTCTCCAGTAGTCATGCTTCTAGTTTCCCGTTAAGTTCATCTATGCTCATTGCTAACAGTAGCTGTTCCGCGTGTACCAGTAATTTCTCGCCTAAATAGTTAGCCTGGGGTTCCACATCCTCCTTTGGGATACCTAGAAAAACTCCATAGGAAATTTTGACAAGACTCCATTTTATAGAACAATCAATGTATTGCGACTGACCGAGACAGTATTCCGATAGACTCGTAGCGCCTTCTGATAAGTTCGGGTCAAGGGCACAAGGGTAGCGCAAAACCGCTGGTAGGCGGCATGAAACCTCACGACGTCTTGTTTCCCTCGTCCTCCAGCAACTCCGAGGCCCAGCAAAGCTTCTGCCGCGGTTTTTGTGGCACCTGGTTTGCAATGGTGCCGGGGAAGTAGTCGACAAGCTCCAGGGGGTTTCTTGGGGGCCTTGAATCTTTGATTAATCAGGTATTTCATTATATGATCTCCTTATTCGTCATAATTAAGTTCCTACAATTGTTATCAAAAGAATCCTTGTACTCCGAGATAGCCTACTGGTATCTGTACAAGAGTTCCACCAAAATCGTTCAGGATAAAAGAGAATATTCCCCTGACTCCTATATCAACAGCCACGTGCTGATTGCAAGGAATCAGCAGACCCATCCGCAATCCCAGGTCAAGGGTCTTGAGTGTATCACCCTCATCCGGGATAAGAAAAGACATACCAAAGCCAATTCCCAAGTATGGCCGTACACTAGCATCGAAGTAATAGTCAAGATTTAATCCGAAGGATAGATTGGTCGTGTAATCCTCATATAGATCCCCCAAACCAATTGCAATATCAAACCCACCAGAAATGGCAAAACCATCAAGGAGAAAGTAACCAATTCTTGGTGAAATGGTAAGAATGCCTCCCGATTCCGAGTTTCCATCTTCCGGAATAGCGATGACTCCTGTGATGCTTGCAGACCCGCCGAGAGCCACTGTCCCAGCCGATAGATCCAATTCGGACTGAGCAAAAGCCGCAGGCGAAACAAGCAGTAGGATGATAAGATAGAGATAAAACCATGAAAATCTATCCAATGAGTTTTTTAGCATCATTTCCTCCTCCCTACAACACAAAATTACATGGCCATCTGCTACACTGGCACCGTACAGTTTCATTCTGGCGTATTTGCGGGCTGCTTTCAGTAGGTCTTCTTCACACTTGGTTCGGTAGCTCATAATTGCATTATACTCATCCCCCACGCTTTTGTCAATTATTAGTATAATGAAGTTGAAAGGAGAAAAAGATGAAGATTTTATGTTTATTGATCCTCCTATCCAGTTTATGTAGTTGTTCTGCTACTACAGATCCTGAAAATAACTATCAGGTGGTGTATCGCTCAAGGATGGGAGGAGGGTTTCGGGGTGTTTATTGTATTTGTTTTCCACAGCCAAAGAATACTCCTTGTTATTATTTTACTGCTCCTGCTCAAGGAGGCTTTACACAAGCAATAGGGGATGATTTAAAGCCCATTCATTGCACGATAACTATCCACTAATCCGCAGGTTTCCAGATACAACAAGAGTGACTTTTCATCTTTTGTTATGACTTACTCCGTTTCATCGCCATTGAGCACTATCTTGAAACCATTTTCATCTTCAATACGTAAAACTACATCCCTGATCATAAATTGTTTTTTAACAAATGTATCTAACAGTTTATGCCACCATTCAACAATCCTGTTAATATCTTCTTTTTTACCAAAATCACGAAGATCTCCCCATATAGGAATGACGATCCATGGTAATCCTGTATCGTACTCTATCACCCGATAGGCAAGAGATCCCTCACTTCCCATAGGCAACGTGCACTCCTCGTTCGGTTCGTCAAAAGTAGACATTGGTCCTAGAACAGCTTCGACCACACCTACATTATATACCTCTTCATTAATCTTTGGCAGTCCATCAATACGAATGGAGCCGATAACATGTGTCCATAAGCTCATTTTAACCTGGCATTTTTCACCGTTCAACTCTGATCGCATTTCGCACCTAACTCACCGTCACTGCACGATTCAGTGTTAACCGCTTCGTCTGTTAACCGGGTTGAATCTTTTTTGAGGTGCTTCCTGTCGTCGCTTTCTATCTCTACGTTTTGCTCGTTCAGGTCGCAGTAGACGACGGCAGGCTTTTTGTCCTCACCCCAGATGTACGTGCTGATGTGCCCAGCGACGGCCTGCATTGCGGCCTCTATTGCCGGGTCGTCACACGCAATCGGTTCGCGGCAAAGCTCAACGGGAAGCTGAACGGTGAATGGGACGATCATCTCGCCCATAACATCCACGTACTCACCAGTGGCCTCTGGAGGATTGCAGATAGGCTGCGAGTGCGCCCGTCTCCACTCTTCCAACTCTTTGCGTGCCTCTTCCCGCTCGTGTTCTGCAACCTCAAGATCGTGACGAAAAGCTGCAATATCGGTTTCGTGTTCGATAGCCTGCGCCTCGAACGCATGGAGTTGTGCTTTTAGGTGTGATGCCCCTAACAGCGCAGATTCATAGGCCGATAACTGCTCTGGAAAGGTCATCTCTGAAAATCGTTTATCCGTCATTTGGTGCCTCCAAGATTCGTAATGTCCACCGTAGCGGCCCCGAGTTGGCGATATGCCGCAAGGGAGCGCCCCAGGGCATCCTTCGCCCTATGCCACACCTTGTGACCGTACTCCCCATTGCGCTCGAACATCTCAATATCCCGCATCAGATCAAGGCATCGCTGGCGCACTTTCTCTTTTGATTGGCTCATTGCTCTCTCCTTGTTAACCGGCATCGCTCAAGTTCGAGTCCGTGATGCCCTCCCATTAATTATCATTAGAGAATTCTTCCTGCAACTTTTGGTAAGTTTCAAAACGTTTCTTTTTGTTATTGATGGCAGCAGCCTTATTTTCCTGTTCTTTTATTTCCGCCAGTCTTGCTTCTTCCCTCTTCTTCGCTTTATCTAGCGTGACGAGGAACTCCTCAATATGATCCTCCGTTGGATCGTCTAGTAATACAACTGGTATTTCCAGCGGATAGTTGTAT
>Ga0307377_10000095_pt1 | contig 126214 bp, 96 predicted proteins | sample TR3MG_FD_202535 | JGI IMG/M metagenome (GOLD analysis project Ga0307377, IMG submission 202535) | Soil microbial communities from Risofladan, Vaasa, Finland - TR-3 | ecosystem: Environmental > Terrestrial > Soil > Coastal area > Acid sulfate soil | place: Finland: Risofladan, Vaasa | collected...
ATCCGGCAACTGCTTTCTGCACAAGCTGTTCAACAGACATTGTTCCGTAGCGAAGGCTGTAGTATGAATGGCAGTTTAAATACATAGTTTTGAGTGCCTAGAGTGCCTAGAGTGCCTAGAGTGCCTAGAGTGCCTAAGTGCCTAGAGTACTTAGAGTTTTGGTTCTCATATTATTCTTATTATTTTTAACTCTAGCTCACTCCACACTTTAGCTCACTCCATACTTTCTTATTCGTTCCTCCATCATATTCTGTTCTTTGATAGCATTTTCGAGCTGTTTAAGCACTTTCTCCTCCCTTTCTCTTATTGTCATCACACCTGAGGCCCTTTCTACTGCATTTCGCCCGAAACGCTTCCGCAGACTATCCATAGCCAGGTAGAGACTTACCTTTTCAGGGGTATCGTCAAACATGTCGAGTTGCTGTACTCCCCTGACCAAATGGCTGAACCTGACCCCGATCAGTCTTATGAGCATACGCCGCTGGTACAGCCTTGTGAAGAGCTCCTTGGCAACATCGGCAAGCACATGGTCGAAAGATGTGTAGGGTATACGTTTCTGCAGGGTGTGGGTATCAAAATTTGAATATCTTATTTTAACTGTGATGCACGATGTGAGCTTCTCCTGCTTCCTCATCTCAAATGAGATCTTTTCTATCATGCTTACAAGCAGCTGGTTAAGCCGAGCCATATCGGTAGTATCCTTCTCAAATGTATGCTCTGTACTTATTGATTTCTGTTCCGAGTAGCTGAAAACAGGTGTTGAATCAATGCCATTGGCTTTCTTCCATATATCAATACCATTTTTGCCCATAAGCTTTTCAAGCATTTCCGGAGGAATATTCCTGAGTGTGTAGATTTTTGCTATTCCCATTGAACGGAGCAGATGGTAAGTCTTCTGACCTATCATCGGGATCTTGTTTATTGAAAGCGGATCGAGAAAGGGGAGGACTATTTCTTTCTGCACTTCTATCTCCCCGTTCGGTTTTGCTTCTCCTGTTGCTATTTTCGATACAGTCTTATTTACCGATAATCCTATTGAAATAGGCAGCCCGGTCTCTTTTATTATATACTGCCTCAGCTCATGTGACCATTTGTAGCATCCGTAGAAACGATCCATGCCTGTAAGATCGATATAGTGCTCATCAACCGATGACTTTTCATAAAGTGGTGATCTTTCAGCTATTATATCTGTTACAATGTTTGAGTAATTACTGTAAAGTTCCATATCGCCTCGTATTATGATCGCATCAGGACACATATTACGGGCCAGTTTCATGGGCATTGCTGAGCTTACACCGTATTTGCGGGCCTCATAGCTGCAGCTTGATACCACTCCACGGTCCGACATGCCGCCTATTATCACCGGCTTTTCGAGGAGCCTGCTGTTCCTGAGCCTCTCAACCGATACAAAGAAGGTGTCGAGATCGAGATGCAGGATGGAACGTTCTATGTTGCCGATTAAAAACATTTTGTAGTTTTAAGTGCCTAAAGTGCCTAAAGTTGTTGTGACTTTAAGTACTCCAGACTTTAGCTCACTCCAAACTTTTTCCATTAATATCTTGGATAATTAGATTATATATTTTACTTTTGATTAGAAATTAATCAAATCAATGATTACAATATAATCAAATATTTTATTATGTATTTTGCTTCCAACATAAAATTTCTAAGAAAAAGGAGAGGGCGTACACAGGATGATGTAGCATTTGCCCTTAACCTCAAACGTTCAACGCTAAGTGGCTATGAGAACGGTGTAGCTCAGCCTGGGATAGAGATACTTATCTCATTTTCAGGGTATTTTAATATATCCATCGATACAATACTGAAGCTTGATATCTCAAAACTGTCAGAGAGTCAGCTTGGTGAACTGGAACGCGGATATGATGCTTATGTAAAAGGTAGTAATCTGAGAGTATTAACTACCACGGTAAACTCTCAGAACAGGGAAAACATCGAGCTGGTACCTGAAAAGGCAAAAGCCGGCTATGCAACAGGATATGCTGACCCTGAATATATTGGAGAACTGCCGGTATTTACCCTGCCATTCCTGTCTGACAGGAAGAAATACAGAACATTCCAGCTCAAGGGCGATTCCATGCTGCCAATACCGGATGGATCATGGGTCACAGGTGAATATGTGCAGGACTGGATGGAGATAATAAGCGGAAAAGCTTATATAGTCTTTACTCTTGATGATGGGATTGTCTTCAAGGTGGTTGAAAATACCCTGAGAAAGGATGGGAAACTTGTTCTTTATTCACTTAATCCTATTTATGAACCATATGAGGTTCATATAAATGAGGTAAAGGAGATATGGAAGTTTGTTAATTACATAAGTAACGAGCTGCCGGACCCTGTTTTACCTGAGAAACAGCTCATACAGGCCGTAGCTGGAATGAAACATGACCTTCAGCGTATCAAGGCCAGGCTTGGAAGTGACATTTCAGATATAGATGAGGAGAAATAGCTGGAAGACTGAAGTCCGAAGACCGAAGATTTAATCTACTTCTGACTTCTGTCTTCCGGCTTAACAAACCATTTCCCATCTTCAAATCCAATTGATATTGAATCTATATTGTCAAGCTCCTCAAGTTTTATCATTAAATGAGGTAATGTTTGTAAATGGCTTATATTCTTTTTATTATATTGCAAATCTGAATTCATTAAAATAAATGCTCCAGGTTCAATATAGTTTCGGAGGGCAGGGGATTCACAGACTACGGGACTCCCAGCCTCAATGTAATTCATTATCTTGTTGAATACAGTCAATAGCTTTTCATCCCAGACTTTTGCAAAATATACTTTTACAGCACCTGAACTCAACATTCGGGAAGAATCTTTATTGCTTCCGGGATTGGTCTCACTGTATATAGCATATCCATCTCCTTCATCAATAACAATCAAACCATCAGTGGTTTCATGAAAGTGCGGAGTAATTTTAATTGCAGTTATGTCAAGCTCAGGAAAATTTTCAATAATCCTGCAAACCATGCTTGTCTTGCCTGCTTTGTTTCCTGTGCCGGAAATTATGAGGAGATTTGGTAATGGTATCAGGATATTGGAAGTTATTATTCTTTTGTTAACTCAATTATCATCTTGATTATCTTCTCATTATCTGATTCCGGGATCTTGCCGACATACAGAGCCCTGCAGATTCTGTTCTTATCAACAATTACAACCGTATAGTTATCCTGTGGCATACCCCATAGCTCCTGCAGTTTGGCATCATAATCAAAAAGTATGGTGGTATTGAATTTCTTTGCTTTGTTCCCTGCAATTATACGTATTAAGCCATTTGGCTTCCATGTCGACTTGCAGTCAACTATTCCAATTCCCTTGAAGAGATCGCGGGTTATTCTCTTTTCAACATCAACAGCTTTATTAACTGCTTCATTAAAAGGCTCATTCAATTCTGATTCATCCGGGTCAACATAATTGATCTGCATTACTTTCCCCGCCCAGGAATTCATTGTAAACTCTTTCTTTTCAGAATCTGTGAACATCCAGTCAGGTGCTTTAACCCCTACAGCCAGCTTCACATTACCCTGTGCAAAGATGCCTGGAACAGTAAATAAACTGATAACGAGAATGATGATCATTTTTTTCATAAGTCTGTCTTTTAAGTTTACGCCGAATATATGAATTTTTTATCATTAATTAATTTTTATGAATTTTAACATTAATCCGGTGAACAATATTACTTTTGCGGTCTTATTTACTTATATGCAATTAATACGAAATATAGCTATCATAGCTCATGTCGACCATGGGAAGACCACTCTGGTAGACAGAATAATACAGGAATGCCAGGTTTTGGATAAAAGAAAAGATGCGGGTGATCTTATCCTCGACAATAATGATCTTGAGCGGGAACGGGGTATTACCATTCTATCAAAGAATGTTGCAGTTAACTACAAAGGAGTAAAGATCAATATAATTGATACTCCCGGACATGCTGATTTCGGAGGTGAGGTGGAGCGGGTTCTCAAAATGGCTGACGGTGTTCTCCTGCTTGTTGATGCACTTGAAGGTCCTATGCCTCAGACAAGGTTTGTTCTTGGAAAGGCGATTGCTCTTGGCCTTAAACCAATTGTGGTTGTCAATAAGGTTGACAAGGAAAACTGCAGGCCTGATGAAGTGCAGCAGGATGTGTATGAATTGATGTTTAACCTTGACGCTTCAGATGACCAGCTGAATTTTGAGACTGTCTTTGGCTCTTCTAAACTTGGATGGATGGGTAGTGACTGGAAAAACCCAGGTACTGATATCAGGTATTTGCTCGATATTATAATCAGGGAAATCCAGGGACCAGAGTATATTCCCGGTACTGTTCAGATGCAGATTGCCTCTCTTGATTTCTCAAGCTATGTAGGAAGAATTGCTATAGGTCGCGTTTTCAGAGGAGATATTAATGTAGGTTCTGATTATACGTTGTGTAAAAGGGACGGGAAAGTAAATAAAGTAAGGGTAAAAGAATTATATGTTTTTGAGGGACTGGGGCGGGTAAAAACTTCAAGTGTCCGCTGTGGAGACTTATGTGCAGTCATTGGTCTTGAAGACTTTGAAATTGGAGATACGCTTGCAGATCTGATCGCCCCAGAGGCGCTGAAAAGAATTGAAGTTGATGAACCTACAATGAGTATGGTCTTTACAATCAACAATTCACCTTTATTCGGTAAGGAAGGTAAATTAGTTACTTCAAGACATCTCAGAACCAGGCTTTTACGTGAAACTGAAAAGAATCTTGCTTTAAAAGTTGAGGAGACAAAATCTGAAGACACATTTAATGTTTTTGGCCGGGGCATACTTCATCTTTCAATTCTTATTGAAACAATGCGGCGCGAAGGATTTGAGTTCCAGGTAGGCAAACCACAGGTAATCCTTAAAGACATAGAGGGGATAAAATCGGAGCCATATGAGACCCTGACTATTGATCTTCCACCTGATTTTTCAGGAAAAGCAATTGAATTAGTCACTCAGCGAAAAGGGGAGATGATAATAATTGAGCCGAAAGGCGATCTCATCCACCTGGAATTTGACATTCCTTCAAGGGGGCTGATAGGCCTGAGGAACAACATGCTTACTGCAACTGCTGGAGAAGCTGTTATGCATCACCGGTTCCGTGCATATGATAAATACAAGGGCGATGATCTGCTCCCAAAACAAAACGGATCTCTGATATCTCTTGACATGGGAATGGCTACCGGTTATGCTATTGACCGACTGCAGGACAGGGGACGGTTTTATATTGATCCGGGTGAGCAGGTTTACAGGGGACAGGTTGTTGGAGAACACACCAGGCAGGGTGACCTTGAAGTAAATATTATAAAGGGAAAAAAGCTTACAAATATGAGGGCCTCAGGATCAGATGAAGGACTCAGGATTGCACCAAAGCTCAAGTTCTCACTGGAGGAAGCAATGGAACAGATTAAGGAAGACGAGTACCTTGAGGTTACTCCTCTTAATCTAAGAATGAGAAAGATACCTACCTATAAATTTAGTTGACTATTAAGAATTAACAGGTATGCAAATGAAGAATGTTTTAAGACTTGCTTTGGTATTTACTATTATCTCTTTTTCTGCTTTCACTTACGGACAGGCATTTGACTACGCCCGTTTTGGTATGAATGTTTCAGAAGAAACTGCACCAGCAGGGCTGCAGCCCGGAGACAAAGCTCCTGATTTCGTTGGTTATGACCAGAACGGAATACAGGTTGAGTTAAACGAACTGCTGAAGGAAGGGCCGGTTGTTCTGTTTTTTTATCGGGGAAAGTGGTGTACTGTCTGCAGTAAGGTACTTAATGATTATCAGGATTCACTGAATGTAATAACAGGTATGGGATTCAGGGTTATTGCAATAACTCCGGAATCAATAGAGAATGTTGAGCAGACAGTAAAAATGCACAACCTTACTTATACAGTGATTTACGACTGTCAGGAAAAAATCATGAAGGATTACGATGTAATGTTCAGTGTTACAAAGGATTACCAGGATAAGCTGGCAAAAGGGTATTCGATTGATATTGCAAAGAACAATGGGAGGGAAGCTGCAAATTTGCCTGTTCCTGCAACCTATATTATGAATAAGGACGGAATAATTACAGCTGTATATTTTAATCCTGATTACCGGAGCAGAGCCAGTGTAAAATGGATACTGACTAATCTTGGCGGTGCTCTGTAAGAGTGAAAATCACTTTTTCCAGAATTTTTCAATCTCCTCCAGTGATTTTCCTTTTGTTTCAGGAATAAATTTCCAGACAAAAAAGAGGGCCGCAAGGCACATTATTCCATAGATCCAGTAGGAAAAACCATGGTTGAACTTCCCAGTAAGCCATACGTTGTCATTCATCATGGGAAATGTCCATGAAACAATAAGGTTTGAAATCCACAGGGTGGAAACTGGTATAGACATTGCACCACGTATACTGTTTGGGAATATTTCGGATAGAAGAACCCATGTTACCGGACCCCAGCTCATTGCAAATCCCGCAATATAGAGCAGCATGAATACAAGAGCTGTTAGTCCTGTACTGCCTGAATAAAATGAGAATCCTAAAGATAGCATTGAAATACTCATTATCAAAGCTCCTGCAATCATAAGCGGTTTTCTGCCGAAACGGTCGACCGTAAATATTGCAATTATTGTAAACAGCATATTTATTATTCCAACTATTATGGTCTGCAGCAGTGAAGAATCAGTGCTGGCACCCATATTCCTGAAAATGTTTGCTGCATAGTACATTACAACATTGATCCCTACAAATTGTTGAAATACAGATAATATTATTCCAATTATTATTACCGTGTGACCAAATGAAAGCCAGGGTGCATTCTTTTCATGAAGAGTTGATTCTATTTCTGACTGGATTTTTGTTGCATGTTCAGGTCCTGAAATCCTGACAATAGTTTCAAGAGCCTTGAGTTTCCTGTTTTTTATCATCAGGTATCGCGGAGTCTCAGGGATAAAAAACAAAAGAACCAGAAAGAGTACTGCAGGAATTACACCGGAAAAGAACATCCATCTCCAGCCGACGTTAATCAGCCAATCATCGTTGCCACTCCTGGCAATCAGGTAGTTAACGAAGTATATTAATACCATTCCTGAAATAATTGCAAACTGGTTCCATGAAACCAGTCTTCCACGGATCTGCGCAGGAGAAATTTCAGCTATATACATCGGGGATAGGATCGAAGCAAGTCCAATACCTATGCCTCCCAAAATTCTGTAGATTATAAATGAATAAACATCGAGTGTTCCGAAAATGTTAAGTGCTTCAGGCTGCCATGCACCAAATGCAGAGATTGAAAAGAAAAGGGCCGTTATTATCAGCCCGGTTTTCCTGCCTAATGCTTTTGCAATAAAACCTGATAATGCTGCTCCGATAATACATCCTACAAGAGCGCTGGAGACCACAAAACCTTTGACTGAATCGGTTATGTCCCTGATCGAATCTGTATTTTCCTGTAATGGCACAGACTTACTTAAATATCCTGAAAGGAAAATTACCAGTGGAATTAGTATGATGATGCCTGATATTACGCCGCGCCGGAATCCCAAAAGCCTTAACAATTGTCCTGTTACAATAAAATAAATTACCAGGAAGACAGATGTGACAAGCCACCTGTACTGAGTTATCAGTATTCGTGCATATTCATAGTTTGATGGATCAAGCGCTTTTGAAATAAACAAGCCGACAAGAGATTTTTCAGCACCATTGACAACTGCCGTATCAAAACCAAACAGGAAGCCACCCAGAGTGGCTACAAGGGTAATCCTTGTAAGGTACTTAGTACTCATTCAGAAAATCATTCAATGGTTTCATGGCTCTGAATACTTCAGCAGAATACTTCAGGTAATCAGATCCAAGTATTTGTTTATCAAGTGGGTTATGGATTGCTAAAAAACTTTTGAACTTAAGTAGTTCAATGTATTTGTGTCCGGGATCAAAGCCCTTTGGTGCTTTTTTTAATTTTTCTCCCTCAAGCTGTCCGAAATACTTTTTGAATTCCGGGGTATTAATTGCCTTTAGAAGAGTGGCAGGTTCATCATCTATTTTCTCCCTTATTGCAGTAAGCCATTGAGCAGGAGGTAAATATGCACCACCAGCAAGCATGCTTTTTCCTGGTTCTATGTGGAAATAGTATCCTGCAAATTTGTCTCCGTTCTTTTTGCCTCCCTTAACCATGAATGCACCCATATTGGTTTTATAAGGAGATTTGTCATGAGAAAATCTTATATCCCTGTTTATTCTGAAAATGCAGCTTTTAGCTTCAAGTCCTTTCATAATCGGATCAAAACCAGTTATTTCATTTAAAAGTGCCTGCACAAAACTTTCAAAGTTGGCTTTAGCAGCAAGATAATCAGTCCTGTGTTTATCGAACCATTCCTTATTATTATTACGCATTAGCAAGTTGAGAAAGTCAAGAGTAGTGGTTTGTATCTGTATCATTTTATTGGCAATCAAAATTAAAGTGAGATACGAAAAAGAGCATTTTCAAATTTAATAAAGATTAATGTTAATGGATTTAAGGTGTCTGATTTATATATATAAAAGCAGGTTTTCATATAAAATTAGAAAAAAACAATTGACAATGATGCTATTTATTTGAAAAGGTTTAAATTATAGTCAGTTCTTTGATTAAAAACTAATCATATTACATGACTTATGGAAAAATTTGATAAGTTCTGCCAGAGTTGCGGAATGCCAATGGAAAAAGATCCAGCCAGGGGAGGAACTAATGCAGATGGCTCAATAACAGTTAAATACTGCAGTTTTTGTTATGAGGGAGGTTCCTTTAAAGATAATTTTACCACTTCAGCAGAAATGGTAAAACTTGTAAAAGAAAAACTGAAGGAGATGGGTGTAGGTCCAATAAAAAGATGGTTTTATACATCCCATATCAGCAAGCTCGATAGATGGAAGCATAAGTAGTTTCCTGCCTGTTGAATGCAGATTTATTCTATTTCCTGCCAATCAGGGTTGTGAAGCCGGCTTTTTGCAGAGTAAATTCAGTTCTGCCATCAGTGACAATAGCTTCACCAACTTTTTCCATTCCTTTTGTTTTGTCTGTAACAAATATCTCTAATGAAGATACTCCTTCAGGGATACCCGTTACAGAAGCCTGGCAGGAAGCTCCGTTATTTACAATGTGAAGGGTGTATTCACCGCGGGCAATATTACCAAATGCTGCACAGTTTATTCCATCCTTACTGCTTTTAAGTGGCAGTGCAAATGATTCTGACGGTGTGGCAGACAATTGCTTAAGGTTCCAGAATCGCTGGGTTGGAAGCAGAGGACCCTGGGTACCGAAAATACCGGCACCGGTTAATAATGAATAGTCTGCTGTCAGCTGCCACTGAAGAATTGAGATTGGTTCACAGGTTGATAAAATCCTTGTATAGAGATTAATCTCATAGAATGCAAAAGACTCTTCAGAGAATATTTCCGGGTAGTTCCAGGCTGCTGCGTCTGTACTTCCTTCTCCGACAATAAGAGGGAGATTTAATTCCCTGGCAGCACCGGCCCATTTTTTCAGTGTCTCATCTGTGCATCCTCTCCACGAATGAAAGGAGACGGCTCCAATATATTTATGTGTCTCCGGATCATTCATGGCCGGAATAATAAAATCAAATGTAGTGGCGTCTGAATTATCTCCAAGCAGCAGTTTGGTTGCCAGGCCGCGCTTTGAGAGATGTGCTCCCAGTCCTTTAATAAACTCTGCATGTTCTTTACCAGTATGCCGTACATTGATTCCCAGATCTGATTCATTGAATGAAAACATATCTGCTTCAACACCGTAGTTATCTTTCATATATTGGATATAGTCACCGATCGATCTGTATATTTTTTCAGTTTTATCCGGATTCAGCTGGTAACCATAAATCCCCTTTGACCGGTTTCTGAAAGCATCCCTCGGATCACCAAGTATAACCCAGGCAGGTGCTGACCAGTCACTGATAATTACTGGCATACCTGTCTTTGTCAGTCTCTGGGCCATCATCATGGCAGCATGTACTCGTGGATTAAGCTTGCCAGCCTCTGCTTCTCCAATCGGATCACTGTTTTCATCAGGATGCCAGAATGCCCAGGGCATTTCAACACGGCCCCATGCAACACGCATATTATCAAGACAATAGTCAATGACCTGAGGGTCAGTTGTCGGATTTTGCAGCCTGAAGTTACCGCCAAGGCCTTCAAATTTACGCCCGGGATTATGTGAATTAATAGCTATCTCAACAGGAGAATGGTCTATCTCCCCGGAACTTTTAATTGTAATTGTCTTTGCAGATGAATCACCTTTCTTTATCCTGGAATTGAGCAGCCTGATATACAATTGTATGCCATCTGTACCAGGTTCGTTTCTAATTAAAATATTACTTGTTTTATCAAAATCAATATCCAGCTTTATTTTGCCCGTTTCAACTATCAATCCTTTTGAAGAGACCTTAAATGGTCTGGCATTGTCAACTGGCTTGATGGAAGATATCTTAAGTGATTTACCTGAAGATGAACCATTTTTAACTCTTATCTCTCCGTCAGAATAAATCCGGTCAGGTAAATAGATTGAAAAGAACGCTCCTTCGATTGTGGTATCAGCTTCGGAAGAGGCATTTATTGTAACCTTTGTACTTCCTATTCCTATATCTTCAACGATCTGGCTGAAACTTATCGCCCCGATTTTGGTGTTGACAGTTTGCTTGTTTCCATCACGGTCATATTTTGGTCTCTGCCTTTCCCTGTTTGTAGAATTAATATTCATCCAGTTGCCTGAAACAACCCTGAGGCTTGATTCAAACTCCATTAACTGACCATCAACCCGAATTCCGGTAATGTTGCTCCATGCCATAACTTCAGTCTGGGCAACAAGTTTGCCGTTATTAAGGGACCCCGGTATAAGAAAACCAGTAATAATTAAAATTCTCAGAATTTTAATTGAAGGCACTTTTATTTTTGCCATGTGTAAGATTCTTTTCATCGGTAAGTTTTTTAAAAAGGTTCATTTAAAAAAAAGTGTCTCTAATTTACTTATTAAAGTGAAAGGAGAGGGGCGGAACTAAAACTTTTTAACGAAACTGTCATGTTTAAAAGCATAAAAGGGTAAATTTGAGTCACATTTTATTTATTTCGACATGAAAGCATTACCAATTAGATTTCTTCAGTATCTGCCTGTAGTTTTTATGCTTACCATGCTGATTACCTGTTCATCGTGTAATAATTATCCGCCTGAAGGACTACAAAATACAATCGACGTTATATCTGAAAAATGGGTTCCCGATCAGAGGGAGGGTGTTGCAGAGATATTTATTGCCAGGGCTGACAATAATTCAATAATTCTAAAAGGGGAAACAGATTGTCTGCAATTTAAAAATGAGGTAATTGACTCAGTTTCTGCACGAGGTTTTACAATTATTGACAGTGTTTTGGTGCTGCCAGGTAATGATGTAGGTGATAAGACATATGGTGTTGTAATAATGAGTGTTATAAACTTGCGCCAAAAACCCGCTCATAGTGAAGAACTGGTATCCCAGTCAATTATGGGAACACCGGTTAGGATTCTTAAAAATACAGGTTACTGGATGTTAATACAGACTCCCGACAATTATATTGCCTGGACTGAAGCAGGTTCAGTACAATTAATGACTGAATCTGAATTTAAGGAATGGAAAGAATCTGAAAAGGTTATCTTCATTGATAATTCAGGTTGGATATATGAAAATATTAAAGAAGAGGGCGTTGTGGGAGATGTTGTGGCTGGATGCATATTAAAAAGCGATGGCAGGAAAGGATCATTTGAAAAGGTAATTCTGGCTGACGGACGGGAGGGATATTTAAAAAGCAAAGCAGTAAGGGAGTATAAAAAATGGATAAATGAACTAAAACCTTCCGGTAGGGAACTTTACAGAGTAGCGTCTTCGCTGATGGGGCTGCCTTATCTTTGGGGAGGCAGATCTGCAAAAGGAGTCGACTGCAGTGGTTTTGTCCAGACTGTTTATTTCATGAATGGTATTATTCTGTCGAGGGATGCATCTTTGCAGGCATTGCATGGGAATGAGGTTGATATTTCGAACGGATGGAATAATTTGGAGACAGGAGATCTACTTTTCTTCGGATCGGTCAGAAATTCCAAGCCACGCGTTACGCATGTAGCTATATATAAAGGAGATAGCGAGTTTATTAACTCAGCCGGAATGGTAAAGGTAAATAGTCTTGATTCAACAAGAATAAATTTCAGCAGTTACAGAAAGAATACACTTCTTTCAGCACGTAGAATAATCGGATCTGTTGGCACTACAGGTATTACAGCTATTAAAGATCATCACTGGTATTAAGATGTAATCATTATAAATTATGGCAAGCAGAAGAGATTTTTTAAAAAATTGTGGTAGAATGACAGGAGCAGCGGGTTTTTCATATTTAGGGCTGAGAAGTGAGATTATAACTAAAAGAAAATCTGAAAGGAGAGCAGGAAGGGGACTGATTCTGAGGTTCAGACCTTATGATTTGCAATTGAAGCATGTCTTTACAATAGCTACTAATTCGCGTACGTCAACGCCTGTTATGTTGACAGAAATAGATTATGACGGAGTGACAGGTTTTGGAGAAGCATCAATGCCGCCATATCTGGGAGAGAGCCATGAGACAGTTAATAATTTTCTTAATAAGGTTGATTTATCACAATTCTCGAGTCCATTCCTTATAGAGGAGATCTTGAATTATATTGATCAACTGGCTCCGGGAAATTATGCTGCCAAGGCTTCAGTAGATATCGCCCTTCATGATCTTGTAGGAAAATTAATGAACCAGCCATGGTACAGGATATGGGGCCTGAATCCTGGAAAAACACCTTTTACATCTTTCACTATCGGAATTGATACGCCTGATGTTGTTAAGCAAAAGGTTAAGGAAGCTTCACCATACAGGATTCTTAAGGTCAAGCTTGGGCAAGACACTGATAAAGAGATGATTGAGGCTATCAGAAGTGTAACGGATACTCCATTATGTGTTGATGTGAATCAGGGCTGGAAAGATAAGAAGATGGCCCAGGATATGATATATTGGCTTAAAGAACAGGGAGTTATCTTTGTTGAACAACCTATGCCAAAAGCTATGGTTGAAGAGATCGCCTGGCTTACTCAGAATAGCCCATTACCTGTAATTGCTGATGAAGCTGTTCAGACCATTGGAGATATTAAAAAGGCTGATGGAGTTTATAGCGGTATAAATATAAAGCTGATGAAGTGTGGAGGTATGCGCTCTGCATTTAAGATGATCAATACAGCCCGGGCTCTGAGCATGAAGGTAATGATAGGATGCATGACAGAGACTTCATGTGCTGTTTCAGCTGCTGCGCAGCTTTCGCCAATGGTAGACTGGGCCGACCTGGACGGAAATCTGCTTATCTCAAATGATATATATGAAGGTGTGACTGTAGTGGATGGAAAGCTAAAACTGCCAGACAGACCGGGAATTGGAATAATTAAGAAGGTATAAGACTTTGCTTATGCAATAATCAGTATCAAAGAATAATAAATAGCTAATTTTATAAACCTTATGAAAAAAGTACTCATAAGCATTATCGCAATAGCAGCCTTATTGGGATGTGTTCAGCAGAACAGAAACAACAAGCTAAAGGAAAAAAATCTGCCACGTATTGCTATTGCCGGATTAGCAATTGAATCAAGCACATTTTCACCCGCATTTACGCATGAAGAAGCATTCCATGCAAAAACTGGTGATGATGTTTTCTCATATTATCCTTTTTTAGCAGCCGACTCAGTTGACAGGAAGCGGGCTACTTGGATTCCGACGTTAAATGGCCATGCACTGCCGGGAGGTACTGTGACAAGAGAGGCTTATGAATCGCTGGTAACAAAGACTCTTGAACTACTAAGAGAAAGTGTTCCATACGATGGACTCTTTTTTGACATTCACGGTGCTATGAGTGTTGAAGGGATGGACGATCCGGAGGGTGATTTTATTGTTCGTGTACGTGAGGTGGTAGGTAAAAAGACAATAATTTCAACTTCAATGGATTTGCACGGCAATGTCTCCTGGAGGCTGGCTCAAAATAGTGACCTTATAACTTGCTATCGGATGGCACCCCATGAAGATGCAATAGAATCTAAAAAAAGGACTGTTGATAATCTTTTAGACAGATTAGAAAGTGGAAAAGGGAAACCTGCATTCAAGGCATGGATTCCTGTTCCGATTCTGCTGCCGGGAGAAAAAACAAGTACAAGAATAGAACCTGGGAAGAGCTTATATGAGAAGGTTGCACCTGTTGCCAACCAGGAAGGAATAGTTGATGCTGCAATATGGATTGGATATGCATGGGCTGACGAACCCCGCAATCATGCTGTAGTTATGGTAACCGGAGACGATAAAGAGAAAGTAATAAGTGGAGCTGAACATTTAGCAAAAGCCTTTTGGGATGTCAGATCAGAGTTTGTTTTTGTAGCCCCGACAGCTTCTTTCGATGAATGTATTGAAAAAGCAATTTCCAGTACCAAACATCCTTTTATTATCAGCGATATGGGAGATAATCCGACTGCCGGTGGAGCAGGGGATGTGACCTGGACTTTACAGGAGATACTCTCTCGTCCCGAGTTTAAATCTGATAAAGGACCATCTCTGATTTATGCCTCTATTCCGGGACCCGGTTTTGTAGAAAAGGCAATTGCAGCAGGTGTTGGTGGAAAAGTTGAAGCATATGCAGGGGCAGACATTGATAATCGTTTTGCACCTCCAATTAAACTGTCCGGAATCGTGAAATCTATTAGGAATGGCGATGAATATGCTGAAAATGAAGTTGTTGTAAGAATTGGAAGTGTAAATGTCATAGTTACGAAGAAGCGTAAACCATATCACAGGGAAGTTGATTTCACACGGCTGGGTCTTAATCCCAGGCAAACCGATATAGTCGTAGTTAAAATTGGTTATTTAGTTCCTGAGCTTTATGATATGAGGAAAGATTGGATAATGGCTTTGACTCCGGGAGGTGTTGACCAGAATATTGAACAACTTCCTTATAAGAGGATCATTCGGCCAATGTTTCCTTTAGATAAGGATATGAAGGATCCTGATCTCAAGGCCAGATTAGTACCAATATCTGGCGACTTGTAATAATTGGCGCAAAGGCTCAATGGTGGGATTCAGTTGCTCTTTTGTCAGACTCCAATTCTTTTGGTATTGAATTATTCACAACTGAAAATATAGCCTTTACTGCATTCTTTAAAATATGCTATTCGTATGATCAAACCGCCCATAGGTATAAGAAATATTATATTATCTATAGAATGAACTATTTTTACTTTGTTGCAAAAGAGTAAATAGTTGTATTATGGTTTCAGATAAAAAGATCTATGTAAGACTTTTATTAATAATGTCTGTTCTGCTCATCATTATTTCAAATACTTCATTTTCTCAGTATAATCTGAAGGAGTTACAGAGAAGATTTGCAGAATGTGGATTTTCAGGTATGCCTTATTCTAGTTCTTCAGGAGAAAATGGCATTTCTCTTTTTGAGTATGGTGAAGATGGCCGGCTTAGCAGATCAACCTGGAAGCAATTAGATAACAGCAGGAGTTCTGTTAACATCTATAAATATGATTTTAATGGTAATATTATCGAAAAGTACAGGGAGTTTTCTGATGGATTGACTTCAACTGAAACCTTTGAGTATGACTCAGATAATCAATTACTAACTGAAAAATTTCATAGATCAGATGGTTACAGCAATAAAGCAAATTATTTGTATAATGCAGAGGGAGAGGTCATTAAGGCTGAATGGGAAGGCTATCATGGTTGGTTTACCGGACAGATCAGTTTTGTTTACGACAGTACCGGTAAGCTTAGTAAGGGGAGTATAATCCAGGATAAGAAAGTGATAGGATTCATCAATTTCAGTTACGATAGTGAAGCCAGGCTTATTGAAGAGTACTGGGAGTTTACAGGTAATTATAATCAGACATTTACTTTTGAGTATAAAAAGGCAGTTTAATCACGCTTACCCTCCAGTTTATCACAGCATTAATTCCGGGATTAATCACGTGATTCTTTGTTTCTATTTGACATAATGTTTTAAAGCAAATTAAAGGCGCAATGGCGCAATGGGACAATGGCTCAACGGCTGGACTTAATTGCTCAAAATATTTTGTGGAGAATGCGAATGGAAAGAACTAAGTACTGCACTTTAATAACGCTTAAACCTTTCAACTTTTCAACCTTTCAGCTTTTTCAACCAGCTATTGCTTTTACAGCCTATAAAGTATCTCCAGCCTCCACAGCATTTTTCCGAACAGATATACTACCTGGATCGAAATAATTGATTCTGGATGAATTAAAGCCAGTTGCCGGAAGCCTGTCTTGTCCATCGTAGCCTTGGCGAAGATGGGATGCCGGTCGCCAATTCTATTTGATATAGTATTAATTATCGCTGCAAAAGAGGCAGAAGGGCGTTGTAGAAAATTACTTTCTCTGTAAACCGCAAATTCCTTTGACATAAAATCGTTGCCGATATAGAAGGAAGAAATTTGCTTTGACATAATTTCGGTACCGATATGATCCTTGCGGCTCATATCTGAAATTATGTCAATTAGCGGAGCTAAACGCAAATTTCGGGATAATTAAGAGTGCGGGACGTTTTGCCTATAATTAATATTATGTCAAATAGAATAATTCAATATATAATCCGGTTAATCTCATATATTGGTTTCACTCTCCCCTATACAGTCCACACAAAAAAAAAGAGGGATATTGATTTATCCCTCTTTATAAATAACTTTAAAGAATCTTACTTGTTCTCTGCAGCTTCAAGTTTTGCATTTATTGCATCATACTTATCAGTCTGCTTCATTCTGTAATACAGTTCCTTCAGGCTTCTCATCGTATATACATCATCCGGACTGAGCTTGTATGCTTTTTCCATAAAAGGAAGAGCTTTTGCATAAATTGCATTGGCAGCATCAACAGCATCACTATATTTTTTAACATCCATTATTTCATTAGCTGCCTTGAACATTTCAGCTGCTTTGTTAATATAGGCCGCTCCTATTCCGTACTGTGTGTCAAAAACTTCTCCATTAAGCTCAATTGATTTCTGAAGTTCTTCGATAGCTGCATCATAATTCTCATCATTCAGATAAATGATACCTGCTGCGAAGTACAGAGTATAATTTGAAGGATCGTCAGCTTTTGCTGTCTTTATGTGTTTAAGGGCATCAGCATTTTTCCCACTTTTAATATAAAGGTCAATTAACTGAAGAGTTATGGTTTTGTCATCAGGGAATAGTTTAGGCAGTTCTGTAAGAGTATTCTCAGCTTTCACTGTATCGCCTTGCCCGAGATAAGCTTCATATATCTGATAATATGGAGTAATTCCCATATACTTCATATCAGCACATTGCTGAAAATATTTGATTGCTGCTTCATAACTACCTGAGTTAGTTGCTGCAAGGCCGGCATTATAATACATTCCGGTGTCTATTGAACCAACATATATATCTCCTTCGGAAATTTCAATCTGTGTTCTAAAAGATTCTAAAGCTCCTTTGAAATCTTTTTCATCAAACTGTACGCTTCCCTGATTATACAGGTCAGATGCCAGCTGACTATATGTCATTGATGTAATGATCTTTTTCTTAATCTGATCTTTAGGATCAAGTTCCATTGCTTTCTGGTAAGATGCATAAGCTTCTTCAAGAGGATTCTGATAAAATTCCTTGAATTTAGGGTTATCTGATTCCCATGACGACTGTGCCAGTCTTCCTTTTGCATAGAAAGTATTTGGCCAGTTGGCTGATTTTTCATGGACAAGCGCCTGATCAATAGCTTCTTTTGCCTTATCAAGCTGACCCTGATCAATTAAACTGAGAGCGCTTGTAACCTTCCCCTTCTGGGACATTGCTCCGATTGTGATACTAAACACTGCTAAAAGCAGGATGAACTTTTTCATGGTTATAATTTTAATTTTAATTTCTTAAAAAATTTCCCAAATGTATAATTTTACTTTTTAAACATCAAATTCTTTGCCATTTTCCTGACCATCCGGTTTATTTTCTTCCGGAATGTCCATTTCCTGTGCTTCTTCATCTTCATTTACCAGCACGCAGGCCACCGATGCAATGATATCATTTTCTTTAAGATTAATAAGTCTGACACCCTGTGTTGCCCTGCCCATAACCCTGAGTGCCGCTACAGACGATCTTAATATATTACCGTACTGGGTTATTATCATAAGGTCGTGATTATCAGTTACATCTTTTAAAGCAATAAGTGATCCGGTTTTTTCGGTGATATTTATTGTTTTTACACCTTTTCCACCTCGGTTTGTAATCCTGTATTCATCAATATCAGATCTTTTTCCATATCCCTTCTCAGACACTACCAGTATCTCTTTTTCCTTACCTTCAACGGTAATCATACCAATTACAAAATCAGTTTTTTCGCTGGCCAGTCTTATTCCTCTTACTCCTGACGCTGTTCGTCCCATTGGTCTGACGGATGATTCGGGGAAACGGATTGCTCTGCCTGATTTTATTGCAAGCATAATATGGTGTTGTCCGTTCGTTAACCTTGCCTCTAAAAGCTCATCCTCTTCTCTCACGGTAATTGCATTTACTCCATTAACCCGTGGTCTTGAATAGGCCTCCAGTGAGGTCTTCTTGATTATCCCCTTTGTAGTGCAAAGGACAATAAAATTGTTATTTATATATTCTTCGTCGTTCAGATTCCTGACATTTATGAAGGCCCTTACACTGTCACTGGGTTCAATATTTATCAGATTCTGCATAGCTCGTCCCTTTGATGTCCTTGAACCTTCAGGAATAGCATATACCTTAAGCCAGTAACACTTCCCGTTTCTGGTAAAGAAAAGCATTGTGTTATGCATAGTGGCTATATAGAGATGTTCGATGAAATCTTCATCTCTGGTTGTCCCCCCTTTTGCACCTGTACCTCCGCGTGCCTGCCTTCTGAATTCTGTAAGCGGTGTTCTTTTTATATAACCCATATGGGAAATAGTTATAACCATCTCTTCGTCAGCATAGAAATCCTCAGGATTGAACTCTTCAGCATTTGGAACTATCTCTGTCCTTCTTGCATCACCATATTTTTCCTTGATTTCAAGCAGCTCATCCTTTATTATCTGCATCTGGAGATCTGTACTGGAAAGTATATTTTTCAGTCGTTCAATAAGTGCCATTACCTCCTGATATTCAGCCCTTAATTTCTCCTGCTCAAGACCTGTCAGCTGCCTTAATCTCATTTCGACGATTGCCCTTGACTGTATTTCAGATAGACCGAAACGTTCCATCAGCTTCTCCCTGGCCATATCAGGTGTCTGTGACGCTTTGATAATTGCAATTACTTCATCAATATTGTCACTTGCAATTATCAGTCCTTCAAGTATATGAGCTCTTTTTTCTGCCTGATCCAATTCAAACCTGGTCCGTCGGAGGACAATCTCATGCCTGTGATTTACAAAATAATGAATAAGGTCCTTTGTATTTAGTGTTTTTGGACGACCTCTTACCAGGGCAATATTATTTACTCCAAAAGATGTCTGCAGAGATGAATATTTGTAAAGGTTATTGAGAACAACATTAGCGCTTGCATCCTTTTTAAGAATAATCACAATGCGCATTCCGTTCCTGTCAGATTCATCATTGATATAAGAAATACCTTCAAGCTTTTTCTCATTGATCAGATCAGCAATTTTCCTGATCATCTCAGCTTTATTAACCATATATGGTATTTCATTCACAATTATGCACTCTCGTCCTGAATGAGTTAGTTCTATTTCAGTTTTTGCCCTGAGTACTATTCTTCCTCTTCCGGTCTCACATGCATCCCTGATACCCTGGCTGCCATAAATAATTCCTCCTGTCGGGAAATCAGGTCCTTTAACGAATTGTAGTATCTCATCGTTTGTTATATCATTATTATCTATGTAGGCAATGGTAGCATCCACAACCTCTGTAATATTATGCGGAGGCATATTTGTGGCCATACCTACAGCAATACCTGAAGCACCGTTTACAAGGAGGTTTGGAATACGTGTAGGCAGAATTACAGGTTCCTCAAGTGAGTCATCAAAATTTGGCTGAAAATCAACAGTATTTTTGTCGATATCGGCCAAGATCTCTTCAGCAATCTTCTTTAACCTGGCTTCGGTATAACGCATAGCTGCAGGACTATCGCCATCAACAGAACCGAAATTACCCTGTCCGTCAACGAGAGGATACCTCAATGACCATTCCTGTGCCATTCTGACCATGGCTTCATAAACTGAGGAGTCACCATGAGGGTGGTATTTTCCAAGCACCTCTCCCACTATTCTTGCACTCTTTTTATAAGGCTTGTTTGATTGAACTCCAAGCTCAGACATTCCAAAAAGTACCCTCCGATGAACAGGTTTCAGCCCGTCCCTGACATCTGGCAAAGCTCTCGACACAATAACTGACATTGAATAATCGATGTAAGCCGATTTCATCTCCTCCTCAATATTCACCTTGATGATTCTCTCTTGATCCAACATAACAGATTATTAATTAAGTATTTATAAACTACACTCCTCCCTGAGGATTGGAAATACGAAAATAATTATAATTTGCCTATTTTTGAGCTTTATAAGCTGTGAATTTTTAACAACAATTGTTCATAAATGGGCATGGAAATTGTCATATAGATAATATGCATGATTTACCTTTGAAAATCGGGTCAATTGTGTTTTTGTCAGGCTTTTTACTGACATTATGACTTATTTTGGAAATATTAAAGAATTAGAGAAGCTAAATATGGATTCACAATTTTCGCAAAGAGTAAAAGATATACTTGGATATTCGAAGGAAGAGGCAATCAGACTTGGCAACAGCCATATTAGTCCTGAGCATCTCTTTCTCGGAATTCTGAGAGATGGAGAAAGTGTTGCGATAGAAATACTTGTTAACCAGGGAATTGATCTTATGGTATTAAAAGGTTCACTTGAGAAGAGCATAAAAGTTGAAAACCCGATACCTGTTGCAGATCATGAAGTTATTCCACTCCTGAGGAGTACTGAAAGAATATTAAAACTAGTATATCTTGAAGCCAAATCACTTAAAAGTTCCACAATTGATACAGAGCATCTGCTTTTAGCAATCCTCAAGGATGATAATGCCCTTGTTACCAGATTTCTTACTGAACTGGATGTGACATATCAGTCTGTCAGACGAATGGTGGAGAGTGATATTCCAAGTGCCAGGGCTGATTTTCCAAGGGATGAAGATGATGAAGGACAGGGACTTGGCGGACCAGGCAAAGGTCAGTCATCCTCCTCCTCTTCGCCGAAATCCTCTTCAGAAACACCGGTGCTTGATAATTTTGGTATAGACCTTACTAAAGCTGCTGAGGAATCAAGACTTGATCCTGTTGTCGGACGGGAACGAGAGATTGAGAGACTGGCACAGATACTTTCCAGAAGGAAAAAGAACAATCCTGTACTTATTGGAGAACCGGGTGTAGGTAAATCTGCAATTGCAGAAGGACTTGCTTTAAGGATCACGAAGAAGAATGTATCACGGGTCCTTTTTAATAAGAGAGTAGTGGCGCTTGACCTTGCTTCTATCGTAGCAGGTACCAAGTACAGGGGACAGTTTGAGGAGAGAATGAAAGCAATTCTGAATGAGTTATCAAAGAATGATAATATAATCCTCTTCATAGATGAAATACATACAATTGTAGGAGCCGGAGGTGCAACAGGGTCGCTGGATGCGGCAAATATGCTGAAACCTGCACTTGCCCGTGGTGAGATACAGTGCATTGGTGCAACAACGCTTAATGAATACAGACAGCATATTGAAAAGGACGGGGCTCTCGAAAGACGGTTCCAGAAAGTTATTGTTGAACCTACTTCTATAGAGGAGACTATACATATACTTCATAATATCAAGGAGAGATATGAAGATCATCACAATGTAAGCTATACTGATGATGCAATTGACGCATGCGTCAAACTTACAAACAGATATATCTCCGACAGGAATCTTCCGGATAAAGCAATTGATGCGCTTGATGAATCAGGCTCAAGAGTTCATATTTCAAATATTGTAGTTCCTGAAAAGATTCTGTCACTTGAAAAACAGTTTGAAGAGACAAAGAAAGAAAAGATGACAGCTGTTAAAAATCAGAACTTTGAAAAAGCTGCAAGCTTCCGTGATCGTGAAAAAGATCTGCTGGATTTGATCGAGGTTGAAAAGAAAAAGTGGGAAAAAGAGCTTTCTGTTAACAGGGAAATAGTTGATGCTGAAAAAGTTGCTGAAGTTGTTGCCATGATGACAGGTGTCCCCGTACAAAGGATCGCTCAGACAGAAGGAACCCGGCTTTTACAGATGGCTGAAGAACTTCAAGGAAGTGTCATAGGTCAGTATGAAGCTATTCAGAAAGTTGTTAAATCGATTCAGCGAAACCGGGCAGGACTAAAAGATCCAAATAAGCCAATAGGCACCTTTATCTTTCTGGGACCAACAGGTGTGGGTAAGACACAGCTTGCAAAAGTTCTTGCAAAATTCCTCTTTGACACAACAGACAATCTGATAAGGATTGATATGAGTGAATATATGGAAAAATTCTCCGTATCTCGTCTGGTGGGTGCACCTCCGGGATATGTAGGTTACGAGGAAGGTGGTCAGCTGACTGAAAAAGTAAGACGCAAACCATACTCTGTTGTTCTGCTTGATGAGATTGAAAAAGCACACCCTGATGTTTTCCATATAATGCTGCAGGTACTTGATGAAGGGCAGCTTACTGATAGTCTGGGTCGCAGAGTTGATTTCCGGAATACAATCGTAATACTGACCTCAAACATAGGAACAAGGCAGATATCAGAGTTCGGACATGGAATCGGATTCGACACACAGGCTAAGATGGCTTCACGTGATGAACACACAAAGAGCATTCTTCAGAAAGCATTGCAGAAGACATTTGCACCGGAATTTTTGAACCGGATTGACGATGTAATAATGTTTAATTCACTTGACAAAGAGGATATTAATAAGATTATTGATCTTGAACTCAAAGGCTTATATGACAGGGTTAAGTCGCTTGGGTATACTCTTAAAATTGCTTCTGAAGCGAGAGATTATATTGCCGAAAAGGGATTTGATTCAAATTATGGTGCACGGCCTCTGAAAAGAGCTATCCAGAAATACCTTGAAGATCCGATGGCTGAAGTTTTGATTAAAGCAACAAAAGAGGATGGTGAATCAATCTTTGTTGGTTTCAATAGTGAAAAATCTGAGATCAAAATTAAAATTCAGAAGAAAAAAACGAAAAAGTCAGAAAATTCTGATGATGCAGCAGAACTAAAGAATTAATTTAATTTATATCTCGCAAAGACGAAAAGGCTTAGAGGCGCAGAGTAGAAAAAAATATACTAGTTATTGTCAATTGGGCTGGTGACAGGAATACCAAAAAGGTCGAAATCAGTTGAATGATCAATTCTAATATTGTAGAAATTTCCTGCCTTAAGATTGTATGTTGAAGGAATAAGTATTTCCTGGTCAACTTCCGGACTATCATATTCACTCCTGCCAGCAAAGTACTCGCCCTCTTTTCTGTCAATAAGTACTTTTAGTACCTTGCCAACAAACTTTTTATTTATCTCTGAGGAGATGTTCTGTTGAATTTCCATCAGTTCGGCTACTCTCGCTTCCTTGACTTCTTCAGGTATGTCGTCATTATATTTATTGAATGAAATTGTATCTTCTTCATGTGAATACCTGAATACTCCAAGTCTGTCAAATCTGAAATCCCTGACAAAATCTCTTAACGCGTTAAAATCCTTTTCGGTTTCACCGGGATGCCCAGCGATCAGTGTGGTGCGGATCACAGAATCAGGTATTTCATTTCGCAGCCTGTTCAGAATTTTTTCAGTTTCACTGCGGTTATGAGACCTCTTCATTAATCCTAACATTTTATCGGTAATATGTTGAATTGGTATATCGATATAATTGCAGACTTTTGGATTGTCTCTTATAACAGGAATGAGTTCTGATGGAAAGTTGGCCGGATAGAGGTAATGCATTCTAATCCATTCCAGCTTTTCAATCTTAACCAACTCTTTTACCAGTTCAGGCAGGGCCTGTTTCCGGTAGATATCAAGGCCATAATAACTCAGGTCCTGGGCAATTAAAATGAGTTCCTTTACGCCATTATCGGCCAGTTTTGAAGCTTCCCTGACAAGTTCCTCAACTGGTTGTGAAATGAACCTCCCTCTTATCCGGGGAATTGCACAGAAAGCGCAGGTTCTGTCGCAGCCTTCAGCTATTTTAAGATAGGCATAGTGCCCGGGGCCTGTAAGTATTCTTTCAGAAAGAAGCTCCATATTCTGCTTCACTCCCAGTTCATTAAGAATATCGGCCATATTTTTGACCCCAAAATATTTTTTTACTTCAGGAATCTCATACTGAAGAGCATCCATATATCTTTCTGAAAGGCAACCTATTACATACAAATTGTCGATTGTGCCGGATTTTTGTTTTTTTACATATCGCAAAATGGTATCTATGCTTTCTTCCTTTGCATCGTTGATAAAACCGCAGGTATTCACAATAACAGTTCCTGCATCGGTTTCTGATGAATCATAGGATATTTCATAACCTCCATAAGTGAGTTGCTTCAGAAGTTTTTCAGAGTCAACAACGTTTTTGGAGCAACCAAGTGTAACTACATTTATTTTTCTGCTGTTTTTCATTCAGGGGTATTCGGCGGGTTATTGCCTAGAACTGAATAGTGAATCAACAAAATCGAATCTGTTGAAAATAAGAAGGTCATCAAGTTTTTCCCCGACACCAATATATTTTACAGGTATCTTAAACTGGTCAGAGATTCCGATAACAACGCCACCTTTAGCAGTTCCGTCAAGTTTTGTGATTGCGAGGGCAGTCACATCTGTTGCTGCTGTAAACTGTTTTGCCTGCTCAAATGCATTTTGCCCTGTCGAACCATCAAGAACCAAAAGCACCTCATGAGGAGCATCAGGAATAACCTTCTCCATTACCCTTTTTATTTTAGATAGCTCGGTCATCAGATTTATTTTATTGTGCAATCTTCCTGCAGTATCAATTATCACAACATCCATCCCGGCAGAGACAGCAGATTTTAGTGTATCATATGCTACAGAAGCCGGATCAGAGCCCATTTGCTGTTTAACAACAGGAACTCCTACCCTTTCAGCCCATATCTCAATCTGCTCAATTGCAGCAGCCCTGAATGTATCAGCAGCTCCAACAATTACATTTTTACCGGCAGACTTAAACTGGTAGGCAAGCTTGGCAATTGTGGTCGTTTTACCAACTCCATTTACTCCTACAACCATTATAACGTAAGGTTTGCTATTAAGAGGAGAAGAAAAATCTGTATCAGAATCCGACTGGTTCTTCTCAAGTAATCCTGCAATTTCCTCCTTGAGTATTGTATTTAACTCAGCTGTATTAAGGTATTTATCACGCGAAACCCGTTTTTCAATCCTTTCAATGATATTTAGTGTGGTGGCAACCCCAACATCTGATGATACTAGCACCTCTTCAAGGTTATCAAGAACCTCATCATCGACCTTTGATTTTCCTGCAACAGCCCGTGAGAGCTTGAAAAATACGCTCTCTTTAGTTTTTTCCAGACCTTTGTCGAGACTCTCCTTTTTCTCCTTCCCAAGAAAGCCAAATAAAGCCATTTTTCAGTTATTGAATATTAAAGTTGATATTAAAAAAAAGGCTTCCTTCAGAATAGAAGAAAGCCATAAATGTATATTTCAGATCTCTTTTACTTCCTTGCGAAGAAATCTTTGATATGATCATTATGAACGATCTCTTCCTTAAATATGTAAGCTCCTGATTTGTCAGACTTGGACATTTTAATGCACTTTGTAAATGCCTTGCCAGTTCCTGTCTTAAGTGTTGCAACAACTTTCTTTGCCATGGTTTAAAAATTTACTTGATTTCTCTGTGAAGAGTATATTTCTTAAGAATCGGGTTATACTTTTTTCTTTCAAGACGGTCAGGAGTATTTTTCCTGTTTTTAGTGGTAATATACCTTGATGTTCCCGGCACTCCGCTCTCCTTATGCTCGGTACATTCAAGTATTACCTGCTGTCTGTTACCTTTAGCTCTCTTTGCCATTTTCTATCCTTGTTTAATAATTCACAATGTAACCTTTTTCCTTGGCATCCTTAAGGACACGTGTAAGACCATTCTTGCTGATAAGGCGAATACCTGCCGCTGAAATTTTAAGTGAGATCCATCTCTCTTCTTCAGGCAGATAATATTTTTTCATAAAAAGATTTGGATAAAACTTCCTCTTGGTCCTCCTTTTTGAGTGAGAAACGTTGTTCCCTACCATCGCCTTTTTCCCTGTAACCTGACAAATCTTTGACATTGATGTTTGTTTTTACTTCTTTAACTAACGTTTGTCCTTTTAAAATGAAGCGCAAAGAACGTGATTTTTATCTGATTATACAAATATTTCAAATACTTTTTTTACGAAGCTGCCACCCACCCCCGCCAGAGGGAAATTCTTATTAAAATATTTATTTGAATTACAGTAATTTACAATAAGTATTAAAAATTGATAATATGCTTCCTTAGCAGATTTAAGGCTGCTAATGAAAACCTTTTTATATTGGCCTCTCTTTCTGTTCCAAAGACTCTTTTTTCAGCTATCGTCATTTTTTCAGATGAAACTGCCATCCAAAGGGTTCCAACCGGTTTTAGAGCACTTTCACCTTCTGGTCCTGCAATACCCGATGTTGCTATACAGTAATCTGTATCCAAAAGTTTCCTGGCTTCATCAGCCATATGTGTTACAACTTTTTCGCTTACAGAACCATGAAGATTAATTAATTCGTCCGGCACTTTTAATAAACCCTTCTTCACGGAATTTGAATATGCAACTACTGATCCTTTGTAATAAGCTGAGCTGCCAGGAATACTTGTAATAAGGTGGGCGATCTCTCCCCCAGTACAACTTTCTGCAGTGCATAACGTCTTCTTCTTTTCTTTAAGAAGATTTCCAATCACAATTTCAAGTGAGTCTTCATTTTCTCCATAGATAAATTCAGGTATCGTACTATATAAATTATCAACCTGTTCAGAAATCTGTTTCTCAACCGCATACTGTTCCCTCCCGGTACCTGTGAGCCTTAACTTGATAATACCTGATGAAGGAAGGTATGCAAGTTTGATATTATGAGGAAGTCCTTTTTCAAAACCTGCTAGTATTTCTGCTAGCTTAGCTTCAAAGGTACCATATGTCATTATATTTCTGTGTATTATAACCTGTGAAGTAAAGCGTTTGTTAAGTTCAGGTATAACATGCTCTGTCATTATATATTTCATTTCAGAAGGGACACCTGGCATTGAAACAAAAATAGTCCCATTCTTTTCAAACCACATTCCAGGAGCAGTGCCCCTTGCATTTGTCAGTACTTTGCATGATTCAGGTACATGAGACTGTTTCCTGTTATTTTCATTCATTTGATTATTTCTCCGTTTTATCCTCTCTTCAATCATGCCAAGAACTTCAATGTTTTCAATTAGTCTTGTGTTAAAGTATTCACAGAGAACAGGTTTTGTAATATCATCGCTTGTTGGTCCGAGGCCCCCGGTTATTAATACCACTTCGCATTTACCCTGAACATCATTAAGTGAATACAGGATATCATCCTTTGCATCGTGCACTGAAATTATTCTGAAGACATCAAAACCTCTTTTGCTCAGTTCAGACCCTATCCAGGCCGAATTTGTATCAACTGTCTGACCTATAAGTATCTCATCTCCTATTGTTACTATTGCAGCCTTCATTTTTCCATTTATGTCAATTGCAAAAATATATTTTGTAAGTTCAACAACCAATTTAATAAGAAGAAATGAGTAAGGAGTTAATACTTTCAAGAGCTGAAAAGCTAATAAAAGCAAGGGTAAGCACATATGATAGTGGACATGACTGGTGGCATATAGTAAGAGTGAGGAACCTTGCGAAGATTATTAATGAGAAAGAAAATCTTGAGGAGCCATTTCTGGTTGATCTGGCCGCTCTTTTTCATGATTTTGCCGATTCAAAATTCAATGGTACTAAGCCGGGAGAAGGCTATGAAATTGCAGGCAGATTCCTGGCTGAAAATGGTATGGAAAATTGTCATTCTGAAATAACCGGAATAATGAGAAATGTATCATTCAGCAGTCGTAAAACACCTGTAAATAAGGATGATAGCCTCCTGTGTATCATTCAGGATGCTGACAGACTTGATGCGATTGGAGCTATAGGAATAGCACGGGCATTCAGTTATGGCGGATACAGGAATAATATTATTTATAGTCCGGTCGCTGAGGAAAATTCCATGTCGACCATAAATCATTTTTATGAAAAGCTTCTGTTGCTCAGTGCAATGATGAATACTGAAACCGGAAAGAAAATGGCACATGAACGGCATGTATTCCTGGAGATCTTTCTTGATCAGTTTCACAAAGAATGGAATGCTGGTTCATTTTAACTAATTTTAATGGTTTAATTATCCTTCTAATCAGTTTTCTGACTATTTTGCATTGAAAATCACAGTACTGGTGTAACTAATTTATTGGTTCATAACTTATTAATTATCACGACAATGTTTAAAGACAGGAGGTTGAACTCATCAAATAAAAATGATTGGTTCAGAAAAATGAAGGAAGGGCTTAAAAACAGAAAGCTGCCGGACAGACTCGTTTTTATTTTATTAGGGATTGCTTCTACAATCTGGTTTTTCGGCAGGGTTATACCTAAACCTACCAGAGCAGCATACCCTTGTGTAAGAGCTGTGGCTCCCTTCATGTCGGGTTTTGTTCTTTACCTTCTTTCTCTAGGTGGTATGTCTTTGGTTATAAAAAGACTAGGAGAAGGCATTAGACGAAGATTATCTTTTACAACTGTGGTCTTATTAGTTTCATTTTTTGTTTTTGCAGGAATAAACATAACAAGCGATACATCGGTTACCTCAGCTCAGGATGATCTGCCTACCGGTCCCAGAGATGGTCCTAATACACCATTCGGAAAAGGAAGAGGTGTAAATTCCGGGGTTGTTGTTTGGACCTGGAATCCTGATGCAACGAATGAAAACTGTAAAAATATTATTGAAAATAACGACTGGTTCTTCTCTCCTGCTAATACAAACAGTCTGGTAGTAAGCAAAATGGTGTCAGATGGAGTAAAAAAACTCGGTGGTTCAGGTGATCTTAAAAAATCCTGGAATGCACTTTTCATACAGCATAACAAGACTATTCATGGAAAGAAGAAGGGATATGTGACGGGCGAAAGAATTTTTATCAAGATTAACCAGGGGACTGCCTCCTGGGGGCTCTCTAAGGAAGATCAGAATAACGGATACTCTGTACCTTCTGAGATTAAACCAGGACAAAGACGTGGCCGGTTTAACGGAGCCACGGAAACAGGTCCGTATGTAGTACTGGAGTTGCTTAGGGAACTTGTTAATTATGCAGGTGTTAAGCAGGAAGATATATATATCGGAGATCCTATTTCGCATATCTTCGCTCACAACTACAAGGTATGGCATAGTGAATTTCCGGATGTAAGGTATGTCGACAAATTTTCTGATCAGTTTGGAAGGACTCTTATAAAGCCTACAGAGGAGGACTTTCTTTTCTATTCAGATAAAAAGCTAAAAGACAAATTGTTTGATGTTATTGTGCAGGCTGATTATATGATTAATGTAGCCAGCCTGAAACCACATGGTTCAGCAGGCATAAGCCTCACCTCAAAGAATCATTTTGGAACTCATGCCAGAAGAAGTGCCAGCCACCTCCACTATGCACTTATTGCCCCACTTTGGGAGGAATCGCCAAGGCAGGCAGGGAAAGCTTCGAATGGTGGATATATGAAGTACCGTGTGCTTGTTGACCTTATGGGAAGCCGCTATCTTGGGCAGAATACCATGCTTTATGTTGTTGACGGCCTGTTCGGAGGAGGCGCTGATGAAACAAGAGGCCCTGTTAAATACTATATGGACCCTTTCAGTAATGACTGGAGCAATTCAATTTTTATTTCACAGGATCAGGTTGCCCTTGAATCGGTCTGTTATGATTTTCTGAGGAATGAATGGAACGGGAAGAATAAACACGATGCTTCAAACAGTGTATTCGAGGAAGGGCCAAATATGTACGGAGTGGATGATCATCTCCATCAGGCTGCAGATTCTAAAAACTGGCCTGATGGTATTGTTTATGATCCTGATAACAGCGGCAGGCCAATCCCAAGCCTTGGTGTTCATGAGCACTGGAATAATCCTTACGATAAGCAGTATTCAGGTAATCTGGGATTTAAGAATGGAATTACTTTGGTTTCGATTCCGGATACACTTGTGAAAGCAAGAGATTAAAAAAAACCTCCTTAGCTACAGCTTCGGAGGATAAGAGCGGGAAACGGGGGTCGAACCCGCGACCCTCAGCTTGGGAAGCTGATGCTCTGCCACTGAGCTACTCCCGCATTAACCAATTTCGGATTTTTGATTTCCGATTTCGGATTTATAAATAATGTCTGCCAAATTTATTAATAAATCCATAATCTGCAATCGTCAATCCGCAAAGCGAATTAAGAGAGCCTCCAATGGGACTCGAACCCACGACCTGCTCATTACGAATGAGCTGCTCTACCGGCTGAGCTAAGGAGGCTTGTGACAGTGCGCAAATATAATCTATGATTCTAATTTTTCCAACCTCTTTAGCAAAGGGGGATGAGAATAATGGAAAAAAACATATACCGGATGCGGCATCATATTTGAAAGGTTCTTAACCGAGAGTTTCTTCAATGCCGATGAAAGGATCTCAGGATTAAGATTATCCTTTACAAAACTGTCTGCTTCGAACTCATTTCTTCGTGAATAATAATTTGTGGCAAGGCCAATAATAAGAGAAAGGGGACTGTAGAGTATCCCAAATACTATTAACCCGAGGTGAAAACTTGTTTGGTCTGATCCTAAAGCGCCTGAAAGTAAAGGTTTATCTACTACAAGTGAAAGAAGGAAGAGCATAAGTCCTGTAACAGCTATGGAAAGGGCAATTGTCTGCAGAACATGCTTTTTGGTGTAATGTCCTATTTCATGTGCAAGAACAGAAACTATCTCTTCGTCAGTCAATTCATCTTGCAAAGTATCATACAACACTATTCTTTTTTTTGGGCCGAAACCTGAAAAGTAGGCATTAGCTTTTGTACTTCTTTTTGATCCGTCAATAACATATATATTTCTGAGTTTAAAACCTGTTTTACCGGCGAACTCTTCTATCATACTTCTGAGAGGTCCATCCTTGAGAGGAACCTGCTTGTTGAAAAGAGGCACAATTAGCTCTGAATAAAAGAGATTAATAAAAACAGAGAAGAGGGTTATCAGTCCCCAGGCAAATAACCAGAAGCTTGGCCCTGTCATATAATAAAACCAGGTAATAAGTCCAAGCACAGGAATTCCAACAATTAGAGCAATAAACCAGGATTTGAAGTGATCAGTAATAAATGTTCTGACTGTCATTGTATTAAATCCATACTTTTTTTCTATGATAAAGTTGTCAAAATAGCTGAACGGAATGTTTATAATATCAGATCCAAGTCCGATTATTCCAAAGAAGATCAGGGCAGTTACAATCATGTTTGAGCTGAATTCCCTGGCAACTGTATCAACTAATGAAAATCCGCCAAGCAGTATCATTGCAAGGATCACAATCAGGTTGAATGAAGAGGACCAGAAAGAGAGCTTTTTATTTTCCTTATTATACTTCTGTGATTTTTTATACTCATTCCGGTCAATTATCCCAATAAGTTTATCCGGAAGAGTATCTGACCACATTTTCGAATTAAGGTAGTCGAGATATCTTTCAATAGAAAACCCTGCAACAGGAATTATTATTACAAGGTAGAAGATTAAATTATGCATTGTCATGCTATAAAAAAAAGAAGCAGGGCGCCCGTTTAAAATAAGTGTGGAATAAATATGTCTCGCTGCATTTCCTCGTGCTAAAAGGATAGGCGCCCTGCAGTTTTGTAAATATAATAAATATTTTTAAGTTAACATACCTCCGCATACATGAATTGTTTGTCCGCTCACATATGAAGAAAGTTCCGATGCAAGGTAAACAGCTGTATTCGCTACATCTTCAGGGGTTCCACCTCTTCTCAGCGGTATTTTGTTTGCCCATTCGGTCTTAACATCTTCAGGAAGTTTCTCTGTCATCTCTGTGATGATGAATCCGGGGGCAATAGCATTACATCGGATATTTCGTGATCCTACCTCTTTTGCAACACTTTTTGTAAATCCCAGTATTCCGGCTTTTGATGCAGAATAATTGCTCTGGCCTGCATTACCCGACACTCCCACAACCGAACTCATATTAATAATCGAACCGCCCTTCTGCTTGAGCATTGTATTGAGAACAGCTTTTGTGAGATTAAAAACAGATTTAAGGTTGACAGCAATAACTGTATCCCACTGATCTTCTGTCATTCTCATTAAAAGAGTATCCCTTGTGATACCTGCATTGTTAACCAGGATATCGATTCTTCCAAAGTCCTTTGCCACATCATCAGCCACACGCTGCGAATCGCTGAAACTTGCAGCATTGGATACATATCCCTTCACTTTAACTCCCAGGTTGCCAAGTTCCTTGATTGTAGCCTGGAAATCTTCATCATCAGCAATATTTGTAAGGGCTAAGTCAGCGCCTTCCATGGCAAATTTGTAAGCTATTGCCTTACCAATCCCACGCGATGCTCCGGTTATAAGCGCTGTTTTTCCTTCAAGTAATTTCATCTTTTTTATTTTTAGAATTGCTGCAAATATATTAAAAAGCTTTAAATGCTTTAGAGGCTTTAAATGCTTTAGAGACTATTTTACTTCATAACCTGCAGCCTCTATGGCCTTTACAGCCTTTACTGCCTTTCCTTAAGAGCATTAAAGACTGTGCTACCAATATCAGCAGGTGATTGAACCACATTTATTCCACACTCCTTCATAATCTCCATCTTGGCGCTGGCTGTATCATTCTTACCTCCTATTATTGCACCTGCATGTCCCATTTTTCTACCCTTAGGTGCAGTCTGTCCGGCAATAAAGCCAATAACCGGTTTTGTCCCGTTTTCCCTGATCCATTCAGCAGCTTCTGTTTCCATTGTTCCGCCGATTTCACCTATAACAACAATTGCTTTCGTTTCATCATCTTCCATCATGAGTTTAACTGCATCAAGTGTAGTTGTGCCTACAATTGGATCTCCTCCGATACCGATGCAGGTTGACTGCCCCAATCCCATCTTGGTAACCTGATCCACAGCTTCATATGTAAGTGTACCTGATCGTGAAATTATTCCCACAGAACCTTTTTTATGTATAAAACCCGGCATTATTCCAACCTTTGCCTCTCCGGGAGTTATAACACCAGGACAGTTAGGGCCTATCAGGCGACATTTTTTTGATTTAATGTGGTTTTTAACAAGAATCATATCTGATACAGGAATGCCTTCAGTTATTGTTACAATGAGCATTATTCCGGCATCAGCAGCTTCAAGCATTGCATCAGCAGCGAAGGCCGGTGGTACAAAGATTACTGAAACATCAGCACCTGTTTCCTCAACAGCTTCTCTTACAGTGTTGAAGACTGGCAGATCAAGATGCTTCTGGCCTCCTTTTCCCGGAGTAACTCCTCCTACAACATTAGTTCCGTATTCAATCATCTGTGTTGCATGAAATGTACCTTCGCTACCGGTAAAGCCCTGTACAATAACTTTTGAATCTTTGTTTAGAAGAACGCTCATATACGTGACAGTTAGTTAATTGTTCAAAAAAATTTGTGGGTGCAATATAATATTTACTCTGATTGCATTTTCAAAAATACCTAATAAATGTCGGGTATTGGTTATCTTTGAGTGATAATTATCATCACAGAATATTGTTCCATGGTTAATATAGATCCTGTATTGTACATCGGAATTTCCCAGTCTTTTTTTGCAGGTCTGCTAATTGCAACAAGTAAGCCGCTTACAACTGCGAAAAGAGTTATGTCAGCCTGGCTGTTTTTAATATGTATAGAGCTGATTTTTGCCCTGATCAACAGCAAGGTGATCGAAATGTACTCATTCCAGTTTATCACATTTACATATGGGCCACTGCTCTATCTGTATGTGATCCATATAACAAAGCCAGACAGGAAATTCAACTGGTTTTCCCTGCTTCACTTTCTTCCTTTTGCAGGCTTTTTTGTTGTATCGGTAATATTCCGCACCGAACCTCTGGTAAGGGATCTCAGAAGCTTTTTTGTTCCTGATAAGTTGATATCGCTCAGGATAGTCTACGGAATATGCTTTTTTCTTTCAATTACTTTATACAGCATACTATCATTTATAGTGATAAGACGTCACCAGGATAATCTGAAGAATTTTGTTTCCTATACTTCCGGCATGTTAACCCTTAACTGGCTGAAAATTTTGTCAATCAGTTTCTATACAGCTTATTTTATTGTGTTTATTCTGGGCGGAATAAACATGATTGGCAATTACATCCCGTTTGATCCCTATTTCGTGATATTTGGATTCATAACATTATTTACCTTTGTATATAGTTTTTATGGCATTAAACAGCCTGTAATTTTCGGAGAAAAGATACATCTCAGTGAGGAAGACAAGAATGATGCAGAAACTGAAAAGTATGCAAGGAGCGGACTTAAGGAGAGCCAGGCAGAAACTTATCTGGAAAAGCTAATTAATTATGTTGAATCTGAGAAGCCGTACCTTAACAGGGATCTGAGCATACATGATCTTTCACAATTAACAGATATTCCACGTCACTACCTCACCCAGATTTTAAATGAGCGTCATGGAAAGAGTTTTTTCCTTTTTATAAATGAATACCGGGTAAAGGAAGTAATTGAAAGATTTGAAGACCCAAAGAATAATAGCTTTACTATTCTTGCAATTGCCTACGATTCAGGTTTTAATTCAAAGACAACATTCAATTCAATTTTCAAATCACAAACCGGGATGACTCCAAGTAAATACAGGGAGAGTATAACAGGCGTATCAAGGTAAAAGGTTCTTCCCGCTCGGGACGAACATAATTCATCATTTTATTGGTTCGGGACAAGCGGCTCAGACGACGCGCTTAATTTTGAATAGTTACTTTATATCAAAAAGTGACTATGAGGATTGTTTTTAGAATGCTCATGATTTTTCTTCTCCTGACATGTTATAAATCGCTTGCAGGACAAACTGAAAATCCGGAAATCTCTTCTGATGGAATAGTCAAAAATACTGAGATATATGGTTTTATCAGGGGCGGTTGTTATGCAGCCCTTGATAAGGATGATTCAAACACACCATATATGCCTAGTGCTTTTTCAGATTTGGCACTTAAAATCAACACAAGCAATGACGTTAATTTCAGAGCATTTGCTGATATGAGATTCAGATATGGAGTTGAATTTCAAGAACCTGCCAGCTCAATATATTTACATGAAGCTTATGTGAAGGTATATGGAAAGAAATGGGACATTGCTGCCGGACAACAGATAATTAAATGGGGAAAGACTGATTTTGTCAACCCGGTATCAAGATTAAATCCTCAAAACTATATTATCAGATCTCCGGAAAGAGAAGATATGGATATGGGAAATATTATGGCAGATTTCAAGCTGCATCCATTTAATTTTATGAGCTTTGAGGCAGCATTAGTGCCATATTACAGGTCTTCAGTTCTTTTAATCGATCCGATCCCGATACCTGAATTTGTTACAATTAATCAAATTAACTCTCTTCTGTCTGATAAAGAGATGTTCTCCTATGGTCTGAAGACAGACTTACGTATTAAGCATATTGATGCAAGCATTTCATGGTTTGAGGGATTTGATCCAATGCCCGGGATGAAACTTACCAGTTTTATACTTGAGATATCAGGTACTGTACCTCAACCGCTTGTGGAGTTCTCATTCAAACCTTACAAAACAAGAGTAATCGGATTTGATTTTGAGTCATCAATCGCTGATTTTGGCATACGGGGCGAAACAGCCTGGTCTGATCCCTTACTTTCATACGAGGAGTTTGAATATGTCCCTCTGCCTGAAATTTCATGGGTCACAGGAGTTGATTATTCAATAAACAACTGGAGATTTATGATTGAATATAGTGGAAAATCTGTCCTTGACTATACAACACCTTCAGCGGAACCAGTATTTGGTACAGAGCTTGATTTTACAATGATAGGACAGCTTGTTGCCGATCCGGGTTTTGACATCGGGGAGTATATACGACAGCAGGTAAGCGCCTTTAACCGACTTTATAATTATCAGATAGAAAGGTGCTACCATTCATTTGGAACCAGAATTGAAACTGATCTTGCCTATGGCAGGCTGGCTCCATCACTTAATGCAATGTACAATATAACATCAAAGGATTTAGTATTAATTCCTGAAATTAAAATAAAACCGTCAGACAGACTTTCCATTATTACCGGTTTTGAATATTACAGAGGTATTGACGGGTCGCTGTATGACCTGGTTGATGATTTTATGAATAACTTCTATGCAGCCATCAGGATTGATTTCTGACAGAATGACTGATTTTGTTATCCGGAATCGCTGGATAATAATCACTTCATGTATCCTTCTGGGTATCATTTCCGGAATAATTATACCTTTTTCGGAAACCGACCCGGAGATCAGGAACTACATTCCTGCCTCAATGAAATCACGAATAGATACTGATACAATTGAAAATGAATTCGGCGTTCAGGATATGGTAGTTATTTTGTTTACAGACAGTTCCATTCTTGAAAGGGAAAACCTTGAAGTAATCAGGAATATCGATCGGGCCTTGTCGCGCATGCCGGGAATAACAAGCAGGACCTCTCCTTTTACAGTCAGATCAATAAAAAGTGAGGAAGGTGCCATGATTGCTGAGAGACTTATTAAAAGAATACCTGAAGACAGTGATGAGACCAGGGAACTGCAGCAGAAAGTTACCGGAAACAGGTTTGCTGAAAATATTGTCTTCTCCCATGATATGACTTCGGCGTCAATAACAGCATTTATAGATAAGAATATACCGGAGACCGAAACTCTCAGAAAAATAGATTCCATAATAAGATGTAATCCTGCAAGGATGGAAATAAGGACAGGAGGACTTCCATATATCAGGAAATATATTATTTCTGATGTCAGAAAAGATGCAATCAAGCTGGTTCCGTTGGCACTCCTCATAATGCTTTTAATTCTGAAAATTACCCTTGGCTCATGGAGGAGTGTAATTATGCCTTTTTCTGTTGTAATGATATCAACCTTTGTAAGCATGGGATTGTTGCCCCTGATCGGATGGAAAATGTCGATTATTACATTGCTGTTACCTATTATAATGGTAGCTGTAGCTAATAACTATGGCATATACCTGACAGCCAGGCAGCAGGAAATTATCAGAAGCGAGCCATCACTGTCAGGCAGAGAAGTTCTACGCAGGTTGTACAGGTCACTGAATATGCCCATCCTCTTCAGCGGATTGACTACAATTGCAGGAATACTTGGCTTATTAACTCATTCTATTATACCTGCAAGGCAAGTTGGAATACTTGCTGCAACAGGAGTAGCAGTTGCCCTGTTTATGAGCCTGATGTTGATTCCTTCATTGATTTATCAGACAGGACCGGGAGATTCAGGAATAAGCAAGTCTGATAATAAGAATCTTTTACTTGATAAACTACTAAAAGCGACATCCCGGTTTATTATTAAGCATAGTGGGAAAATACTGATAATTTCTGCATTGGTGACAATAATTTTGTCAACTGGAATATTGATTATCAGGATCGATACAAATCAGGAGAACTATTTCCCTGCAAAACATCCTGTTAAAATGACATCTGAATTGATAAACAAAAAATTCGGAGGATCACAGACCATTTCAGTGATGCTCGAAGGTGACATCCTCAGTCCTGAAGTAATGAAAGGTATTGACAATATGACAAGGGATATTGAAAAGATGGATGGAGTTGGCGATGTGTATTCCATATCCCTTGCAATCAGGGAAATGAGTAAAGCTATATTCTCGGAAGATGAGAAAGGTTATAATTCAATACCAGATTCAAAAGAAGCGATTTCCCAGATGTTTGAGCTTTATTATATGAGCGGTGAACCTGACGATTTTAAACAACTTATAAATCCTGAAAACACTAAAGCTCATGTACTTATCAAATTATCTGATGCAAGCAATGCCAATATTAAACTGATCAAAAAAGAAATTTCAGGATTCAGCGGATTATTTCCTGCTACAATAGTAACCGGAGGGTATGCAATAATTATGGATGATTTTGCAGGAGAGATAATTAAGGGACAGGCATCTTCGCTGATACTGGCATTGTTCACGGTTTTTATACTACTTTCCATTATCTTCAGATCATTCAAAGGAGGGATGACAGGATCAATACCTCTGGCTTTTTCTATATTGATAGGTTTCGGGTTCATGGGATTGACCGGTATAGCCCTTGACGCAGCAACAGCTTTGCTTTCATCAATAATGATTGGTGTTGGGGTTGATTTTACAATTCAGTATTTATGGTGCTTCAATCTGAATTTTAAAAAAGGGATAGGTTATATTGAAGCTACCCAAACTGCAATAACTACAATAGGCAGGAGTATTATTATAAATGCAATGGGAGTCATGGCAGGTTTCTCAGTTCTTATGTTTTCGGGATTCCTGTCAATCAGGTTTTTTGGGTACATGGTATTCATTTCGATAGGTTCGTGTCTCATTGGAGCTCTTCTTATCATTCCAGCCTTTATTTTGAAGTTCAGGCCATCATTTGTTGAAAAAGATTTTGAACGCAAATAAATTAAACGAAAACGATCATGAAAATATCAGTAACAGCATTATTCGTCCTGCTGACAATTCTACAGGGAGCAGCTCAATTGCCTGAACCTGAAATTATTATGGACAAATCGAGGGAGCTAAGCATCGCAGGTACAATAAGTGCCAATATAACTCTGACAATAACAGAGAAGAATGGAAGCACCAGGAACAGGACATTTGCTATGTCAACAAAAAGCTTTCCTGAAGACGTGGGGAAAAGATATATCAAATTCCTCTCCCCACCAGACGTAAAGGGGACAGCAATGTTGATAATTGACAACTTAAAAACAGCAGATGAGATGTGGATATATTTGCCAGCATTGAAAAAAACCCGTCGCATTGTTAGCTCGGAGAAGGGTAAGAGCTTTATGAATTCAGAGTTTACAAATGCCGATATGAGTTCTCCACCAGTAAGTGATTTTGTCCATAAACATACAACACAATCGGGCAGTAATAATCAGTTTGTCATTGAAAGCATACCCGTCGATGAGGATAAGGCTGATGAGTATGGCTATTCAAAGAAGGTGAGTTACATAGATAAGGTGAATTACCAGGTACAGAAGATGGAAATCTATAATTTTGAAAATGTTATTTACAAAATAATTGAGATTAAAGGAATTCATAACCTCCCTGAAGGGAAATTCATTGTAAGCGATATGTTATCTTCCAACCTGAGAACAAACCGAAAATCGGAAATTAAGATGACAAATATTGCTGAAGGGGCAAAAGTTGATGATTCTGTATTCAGTATTCAAAATCTGGAACGTTAATTTAAGGATTGTATGACGATGGACACTGAACTCAGGGCTCAGGGCTCAGGGCTCAGGGCTCAGGGTCAGGGCTCAGGGTTCAGGACTATAGACTCTCGGTGGCAGACGCTCTTTAATTTATTCAGTCATTCTGTTGAAGTAATAAAGCGGAAGACTAAGTTAAATATTCTCTGATTTAAACTGACATCTGCCAAAATCTGGTCATCCTCACTTCGATTAAGTTTCATACATTTGTTATTTATAATCGTAAAAAGAATGATCAGGTCGGAAGAGACAATATGTGCTCCTGCTACCGGAGCAGGAGGGGCAATTTCAATTATTAGGGTAAGTGGTCAGGATGCTCTGAACATTGTCTCAAAGTTTTTCTTTCCTTTAGATAAAACTGTTAACCTTATTGTAAGTAAGGGGTTTACGATTGTGTTCGGAGAGGTTCGATCTGAAGGTGAAGTAATTGATGAGGTACTGGTGAGTATATTCAGATCGCCTAATTCATATACAGGGGAAAACTCAGTTGAGATATCTTGCCATGCTTCTCCTTATATAGTTGGTAAGATACTTGAACTATTGACACAAAATGGAGCATTGCTGGCTTTACCTGGTGAGTTTACACAGAGAGCCTTCATGAATGGCCGGCTTGATCTGTCACAGGCAGAGGCGGTTGCTGATGTTATTGCCTCTTCTTCACGATTAGCTCACAGAGTTTCAATAAATCAGATGCGGGGTGGATTTTCTGCCGAGATTGCCAGGCTGAGATCTGAACTGCTCAATTTTGCTTCACTGATTGAACTTGAGCTGGATTTCGGCGAAGAAGATGTAGAATTTGCAGACAGGAAGCAATTAAAGGAGATTATTATCAGAGTTAAAGGCCTGGCGGACAACTTGTCAGAGTCATTCAGCTTAGGTAATGCTGTTAGGAATGGTATTCCGGTTGTAATTGTGGGAAAACCAAATTCCGGTAAGTCAACCTTACTGAATGCCCTTCTCATGGAGGATAAGGCAATTGTATCAGATATTCCGGGGACGACCAGAGATACCATAGAAGATACAATTGTAATTGAGGGACTGGAGTTCAGATTTATCGACACTGCCGGTTTACGTGATACAACAGATGTAATTGAATCACTTGGAATTAAGAAAACCTTTGAAAAGATTTCCCAGGCATCTGTTGTTCTTCTGATTGATGAAGTGTCAGATACTCCTGAACAGATTAATCTGAGAATCAAATCTGTAAAGGACAAGATTAAAGAATCTGATAAGAAATTGATAATTCTTGTCAATAAGGCTGACACCTCAGATGCTGCTAAGCAGCAACAGCTATCGGCCAGAATAGATTTAACACCTGATGAAGATCTTTTATTTATTTCTGCAAAGGAAAAAACAGGTCTTGAAGATCTCAGAAAAAAGCTCATAGAAACAGTCGTTAAGGAAAAGATAAGTTCTGATAGCGTAATAGTCACAAATATAAGGCATTATGAAGCATTGCGGAATGTTTCATTAAGTCTTGAACGCGTGCTTGAAGGTCTTGAAAATAAAATACCAGACGATCTGATTGCTACCGATATTCGTCAGGCAATACATTATCTTGGGGAGATCACAGGAGTCATAACATCAGATGAGATTCTGGGAAATATATTTAAGAATTTCTGTATCGGAAAGTAACTGCACTTTCCTATGATTTACTAATCCTTTCTAATAGTTAATAAAATAAGGCATTTGGGATAATTTATTTTTGTCCCTTTTCTTGTGTTATGTCAGTATATTACTTATATTTGTCCCTATACAGTCCCCCAAAAGTATTTTAAGGGACAAAAGGGACAAATAAGCAGGGATATGAATACAAGAAAACAGATTGTCAGGTTAAGAGAAAAGGAAATTTCAGACGGTAATAAAAGCCTTTTCTTAGATATTTACTGGAATGGCAAAAGGTCAAAGGAATATTTGAAGCTCTATATTAATAATCCTAAAACAGCCATTGACAGGGATATTAATAAAAGAACTCTGGCCCTTGCTGAAAACATAAGAGCAAAGAGGCAAACAGAATTACAAAACAACGGCTGGGGCTTTGCTAATGACTTTAAGCAGGATACAAATTTTATTGAATATTTTGAAAGCCTCATCAATAAGAGAAAAGACAGCCCCGGCAACTGGGGCAACTGGTACAGTACATTAAAACACCTTCAGAAATATTGCAGCCCTCAAACTACATTTAGGGACATTGATACCAGCTTTGTTGAGGGTTTTAAATATCATTTACAGCATAAGGCCAAAACAAAAAGCGATACCCCCCTATCAATAAATAGTCAAAGTTCATATTTTAATAAATTCAGGTCAGCATTAAAAAAGGCCTTTGATGATAGGATACTACCTAATAACCCTACAAAGGGTACTAAGGGGATTAAGACTGATGATACACACCGGGAATACTTAACCATTGATGAACTTAAAAGCCTTGTTAAAACAGATTGTAAATACCCTGTAATGAAAAATGCTTTTCTGTTTTCATGCTTAACCGGGTTGAGGTGGTCAGATATTCAAAAGCTAAAATGGTCAGAGGTGCAAAAGCAGGGGGACGGCTGGCGGGTAACATTCAGACAACAAAAAACAAGGGGACAGGAATATTTAGACATAAGCGATCAAGCCCGGAACTATTTAGGGCAGCAAGGCAACCCGGATGAAAGGGTATTTGTCGGGTTAAAGTATTCAGGCTGGCATAACATTGAATTACAAAGGTGGATAATGAGGGCCGGGATTACAAAAGATATTACCTTTCATTGTGGCCGTCACACTTTTGCAGTATTGCAATTAGAACTTAATACAGATATTTACACCGTTTCAAAGCTCTTAGGTCATAAGGAATTAAAGACAACCCAGGTTTATGCCAAAATAATGGATGCAAAGAAGAAAGAAGCCATGAATAAAATGCCTGACATAAATTTATAAATGTGATTATGGATTTGACAAGTAAAGAAATTGAAGAGTTATTAGAACAAGGTGTTTTAGAAATAAAAACCATCCCACCTATGTTTGACCACGAATCCTTTGAGGTTATTGATATTTCCTCAACTTATAAGGATGAATTATATAAATACCTTGAATCCATTGTAGCTAAAAATACTAAAATTAGAGCTAAGCTAAGTATTGAACTATTGCAAAGGAGATTAGAGATCCAATGTTTTGATGAGACATCAAAAAAGGAATTTTTAAGGCAAAGATTGAATGATTTAAATAATAAAATTGATAATGTGACATTGTTGGTATATGGAAAAAAAGATTCTTGGAAATCAATGATCTTAGATTATTATAGTATTTCAGATTATAAAGAATTAATTGAAACAAAAAAACTCAAGAATGTATTTAAAAATGAAATGATTGAGGAATGGATTGAAATTTCAACTCTTTATGAAGAAATAGAATTTATTCAAAACAATTTAAGACCAAAATTAGGATTAGGAACAAATATTTTAAAGAAGCTTGATTCTAAATTTAAAACCAAATCAATTGAAAATCTTACAATTAAGGAGTTGGACAGGAAATATGATGAACTCAATAAAATTCATAAGGAAAAATTTGGAATTGATATTCCTTTTGGAGCCTTCTTTTTTGATGAAATTAAAAATGAAGCAAGTGGAATCCTCGATTTGAATAAGAAACTAATATTTTATAAAGGTAAATTACACTTTTGGACAGAATTGTCTCTTAAAGATAGTGCTATAATATCAGAACCTGAAATTACTGAAAGATTAATCCCCCTTATAAAAAATGAAATTGATTCTTTACAAACATTTTCAGCATCCAAAGAACCTACAAAGGCTAAAGGACTTTACAGCACCTTAACTGATGATCAAATCGAGACATTGTTTGAATTACTTAAAGGCAAATTCTTTGATATAAATACTAATCCCGACCATTTTAAAGCTATTTTCAAAAATGAACCACTGCCCGCTGGTTTTATTCCAATTAAGAGAGTTAAGAAGTTTACTAATACTCTTTTAGCATATTTTATTTATGAATTATTCCAAAAAGAAAACCAGTCAGATTATTGGCATATTGCTGTAAATTGCTTTGAAAATGCAAAGAATTTAAAGCAGTCATTAAAAAATGCCTTTGATTTTAATCCTGAAAGAAAGCCCAAAGGTTATGAGGAAATTGATATAATCCTAAAAAGCATTTACAGCCCTTTACTGTAAATCCCTGTCTATTCTAATACTTTACAATCTGTCTGATCTTTGACCTGTCATTGATATTCAATGATGACTTTGGCCAAAGTCCATTTATTAATTAAACAATTCAGATAAATGGAAAGTATTGTTTTAGACTTGTTACAAAAGCAAGCCCAGCAGCTTGCAAACATTGAAAGCCTTTTAACCTTAAACAAATCAGTATTGAATTTGGATGAGGCCTGCACCCTTACCGGGTTAAGCAAAAGCCATATTTATAAATTGACTTGCTGGGGTAAGATCCCTTATTATAAGCAAGCCAAACACTTGTACTTTGACAGATTAGAGCTGGAAAGCTGGCTGAAAACAAACCGTTTTAAAGCCTCTGATGAACTTGAAAAGGATGCCTCAACCTATGTAACCCTTAATAAGAAAGGAGGCTTAAAATGATCCTGACAGACTATTATAAAGGCCAGAGGCTTACTGATGCTCAAAGCCGGTTTGATGTTACTGCCTCAACCGGGGAATATGATTTATTTGAAATCCTGTTAATCAATAAACTAAAATTCAATGTAGGGGGATTGTCATTTAACTATGTACCCCGGCCAGACCGATGGACAGGTAAAAAGTCTGATTATGCCATAACCAAAGGCAGCCATAATATTACCTCTGTAAAACGTCCCGACATTGAAACCCCCTTTGCTTATGGGGATATTAACGGAACTAATGACGGCTGTATAATTGTTTTTAATCCTGATTATAAAGAAACCGGAATTAACACAATTGAAATATTTATTGCAAGAGGATGCCGGAATGATTCAAACAGCCTTTGGGATCTGTTTACTGATGGGGAATTAACACATGAAGTTGAGGCATTGAGAAAAAAAGCAGTTACTAAAAATGTAACCAGGAAGGATTAGGGCAGGGGGATAGCTTCCCCCCTTTCCCTTATGTTAAGTATTGTTTTGTACCTCAAATTTGTAACCGATGTATGATAATATAGAAATGACTTTAAGAAAAGATCAAAACCCTGGGGATGGTTTTTTAGAAACCATTCCAAAGCATTTAACCAATATAACAAGTCAGGGGATTAGTCAGTTTGGTGAATATGTTACAGGATATTTGGATAGTCTGAAAGTCAGTATATCAGAAAATCGGGTAAAAGTGTATGATAGCAGTCTATGTAAATATTTGCTGGGGGATAACTTTAAAACATTGACCAGAGGGGATACAAAGAGGGCCATTGAGAAAATAAGTGATAACCTACATTTACCCTTTCAACTTTCAAATGTTACCCGGATTGACTTTGCTAATAATTTTATAATGCAATTCCCTGAAGAAATATATTACCCTTATTTGGGGGAAGCACAATACTATTCCAGATTACCTCAACCCAATGGCCTCTACTATAATAACCAGTTAAGGCAGTTAGTTTTTTATGGCAAAGAGTATGAACAAAAAGTGAAAAGACAACCAATCCCGGAACTGTACAAAAACAGAAATGTATTGAGGTATGAGATAAGGTTTAAGAAACAGTTAAGACAGCAATTTAAAAAGCCTGTAATTACTGCCGGGTTACTTACTGATGAGGCCTTTTATAATGAACTTCTAAACAGGTGGAAAAGTGGATATTTTTCAATTCAAAAGATCAATTCAAAATTAATCAATATGAAACCAACTGGCAGCAAAAAGGAATTAGCTGAAAATCTGGCTTTATACAGCATTGTAGAGCTGGGACAGTCCCAGGTATTAAACAAGGTAAAAGAATGGCAGATAAGCGGGGATATAAGCAAAAAACAGGCTTATGATCTTAGGACATTCATTAAGGAACTGACTAAAGCCCCTATCAATGAAAAGGGGAATGATCTGATTATTGAACTTAACAAGAAAATAAAAGAGGCAGCCCGGTGCTATTAGCCTATGTTAAGATGTGTTTTGTACCCTGATATTGTAACCAGTATATATAAAGAGCCATCATTTTGAGACTTAATATCTTTAAGGATTTAGGTTATTTTGAAGGGAATGGGGGTATCAACAAGGGGAAGTATGGTCTGAAACCACACAGTTTAGACTATAATCACAAAAAGTAAATCTGAAACTTTTGGCAATATGGGACGTTGGTCAACAGGTGCAGTAACCACAAAAGAAGTTGCAAGGATTGAATTAGGCTATTTATTAAAGAATGGCTTTATCAAAAGGGATCAGCATATTTATGGTACTTTATCCTGGACAAATGGCAGCAATATATCTTTTGAGACGAATTTAAGTGGCGAAAACCGTTTTATAAGGCTACATTATAATAACACTAATAGTTATACAGATGAAAAAACAAATCATGATTATAAAATTTATTTAACCTCAATCCCCAGTAATTTGGGCAAAGGGGAAGTTTTGTATTTTGTTTGTCCTGTAACTGGGAGAAGATGCCGGATACTATATAAATGTTATGGTTCATTGATCTGGAAAAGTCGATTTGCTTACAGGTATAGGATCTATTATCATTCACAAGTTTGCTCAAAGTATGATTATCACAATACCAGGTATTGGAAGATTGCAAATGATCTTGAAGCCCTCTATCAAAGAGGTAAGAAAACCCATTATAGGGGCAATTATACTCGGCTTATGAAAAGAGTGAAGCAATTGGAAGAAAAGCAGCAATACCATGATAAGATGAGGTGGTTGATAGTCCCTCAATCAATTCAGAAAATGGTCTATGTTATGGGGCTGCCTACTGCAGAAGGTCTTTTATAATTTTATTTAATCCTAAGATATTTTAAGAGACTAGCCTGTAAGATTCACATATTCAGCAATATGTGTAATGATTTTTATTATATAGAAATAATTCTTATAGTTATCATAATCAATATTCTGCAAATTAATTGCAAATTATTAAATTTGATTTATGTATATTTGTTACAAAAAGTAATTATGCTAATAGAATTTAACGTTAAAAACCATTTATCTTTCAAAGGATTAAATACTCTATCCTTAGTAAAGGTTAAATCCTTCAAAGAGCATGAGGCATCTCACGTGATAAAAGTAAATGATGATCTATCCTTATTAAAGACCATAGTTTTATATGGGAATAATGCAAGTGGAAAAAGTAACTTATTTGCTTCATTACATGTTTTTAAAAGGTTTGTACTTAATTCGTTTAAGGATTCACTTTCTGAAAGTAGAAGTACATTCCCTATTGTAAAGTTTCTTCTTAACAAGAAATCTGAAAGTGAACCTAGTTATTTTGAAGTATCTTTCTGTTTTGAACAAAGAAAATACAGGTATGGTTTTGAGGTAAATGATAATCAAGTTACAGGTGAATGGCTATTCCACACTACTTCAAAAGAAGTACCATTATTTACAAGACAATTCCAAAAAATTATTATTAATAAATCATCTTTTCCTGAAGGCTCCGGTCTTGAAGGCAAAACTAACAGCAATGTTCTTTTTTTAACACTCGTTGCCCAATTAAATGGAGATATTTCTAACAAAGTTATTAGTTGGATTAAAACAATAAATGTAGTGACAAGCATGTATGATGCCGGGTATATGAATTACACTATTGAGAAGCTTAAAACTGATCAAAATTTTAAATCCTGGGCAAAAGATTTTATTAAATACTTAGAAATATCTGATATTTCAACAAAAGAGACAGCAACATCTGTTGAATTGTTACCAGGCGGAAAGATAAGACAATCTGGATCTTTAGTTACCTGGCATAGAAGATATGACGAAAACAATCTCTTTATTGATACAATCCCATTTACTTTTAATAAACAAGAATCTGAAGGAACAAAAAAGCTTATTTATCTTCTTGGTCCATGGTATGATACATTAATGTATGGGAAGTTATTAATTGTTGATGAATTAGATTCAAGGCTACATCCAAACCTCATTTTAAAACTTATTGAATATTTTCATTTGGTAAACCAAAAGAAGGCACAGTTAATTTTTGCTGTGCATGATACTTCTCTTTTAAACAAGGAAGTTTTAAGAAGGGATCAAATTTGGTTTGTTGAAAAAGATCAGTTTGGATCGTCTGATATATATTCTCTTGCAGATTTTAAAACCTCAAAAGTAAGAAATAAGTCTGCCTTTGATAAAAACTATATTCAAGGTAAATATGGTGCAATTCCATATTTTGGAGGAGAAGAAAAGCTTAAAGAAATATTTCAAGAGGATGAATAAGAAATTTACACCAAGATTAAAGTCATCATACTTTAGGAAACCCGGTGATTTAGAGGATCGTTCATTAAAAAAGGAGAAAAATATTGTATTTACTTTTATAGATTTTGATAGGAACCAGGGTCAATCTTTTGAAGAATGGGAGAAAAATGGTCTTTTAGCAAGTTTATTAAACAAAATATCTGGAGTCTGCCAGTTAAGAGTTGCAGAAGCTATTCATCAAGGTATTATAAAAGTCTATACAAAAGTAGATTTTCCTCCAAGCACTAAGTTTTATCATCCCAGACATATTCCTGATAATGTTAAATGGTCATCTCTGCATATTAAAGGCAAGGAATGTATAATAGGATATTTTGATGATAATATCTTTCATATTGTTTTTTTTGATAAGGATCATGAATTTTGGATATGTACTAAAGATTAGATAGAAAGTAACATTCATTGTAGAAACTGTCCCCTATTTGTCCCCCAATTCATCAAGAAATGAGTTACATAGTTTATATTCAGCTCTCTGAAGATGGACTTTACTTTTTGTATCGGAAAGTAGATACAAAGGAAGAAGATTTAAGAAGGAAGTAATTCTTTTTCGTATTTTTGAAGAAACAAATCAGGTCATATGAAGAAGAGCTATTCATTTATTATCATTTTGATTTCAGTTATTATTGTTTCAAACACAGGTTGTGAAAAAGATCCAATTGATTCAACAACCCTTTTAGTTGGTGTTTGGGATCAGGTTTCAACAACAACTATAAACTATTACGATAATGTGAAACAAAATGAATCTACCAGGACATATGAACCGGGATATCTCGTTATGGAAATATATAATAACGGAACTGCAAAGAAGTATTTAGATGGGAAAATTTCAGATGAGTTATACTGGAAAGTTGAAGGTGATCTTCTTATAATGACCGGGAGCAACGGCACAATTGTTAACACAGCATTTACAGTAAATGAAACTGATCTTAGCATTAAATGGGCGATAGAGGGATCCTCAGACGGACATCTGCTGAGAACAGACTACATGAGTGTTTATAAAAAACAATAAAAAAATCTGGCAACAAACTGAATCAGTAAAGATATATTATTGATAATCAGCATTTAAATTTACATGAAACAACTTGCAATTGCGGTGTTGTTGTTGTCATTATTTTTTTCGGCAAATAGTCAGACTCCTGGTATAAGGGCTAAGCGGTATTTCTATAGCGGAACAGAAAAGATTTCTAATAGAAATTATCCCGAAGCAATAATTGATTTGTCTGAGGCAATCAGGCTTAATCCAGCCTTTCTTGAGGCATATGAAAACAGAGGAGTGGCAAAGTACTATATTAATGACTTCAGGGGAGCTATTGAAGATTATAATAAAGCACTGGAGATAAATCCTAATGATTTTAATACTTATGGAAGAAGAGGTTGGGCTGAATTCAGTATAAGAGATTACAAGGGCGCAGTTAATGATTTTACCAGAGCAATCAGTGGAGGAAATGATAATGAAAAATACTACCTGGTAAGGGGACAGGCAAAACATCAGCTAAGAGATTTTAACGGCGCTCTGACTGATTTTGAGCAGGTGACCAACTCGATATACAGTACCAGATTACAAAAGAGCCAGGCGTTTTATTGGAGTGGCATAATAAAGATAGATACAGGAGACAAAGAAGGTGGATGTCTGGATCTTCAAAAAGCGAGAAAACTTGGACTCGAGGAGGCAGGTATGGTTTTCAATGTAAATTGTATTGATTTAATGGATAAATAATTAACCAAAGAAAGAAGTGTTATGAGTAATAAAGCTATTCCTTTTGAGATTATTGAGAAATTTATGGTGGCTGTGATGGTAAAAGCAGGAATACCTGAGTCAGATGCCATAATTGTATGTGATGTTTTAATACAGGCTGATAAGCTGGGCTTTGATTCGCATGGGGTCAACAGGCTGAAACCTATATATCTCGACCGCATTAAGGATGGTATACTGAATCCGGTAACAGAATATGAGATTGTAAAAGAGGGTCCAACCACAGCTGTGATTGATGGTCATAACGGGATGGGACATGTAATAGGTTTTAACTCGATGAAACTGGCCATTGCTAAGGCAAAAAAATTTGGAATGGGTATGGTAGTTGTAAGAAATTCAACTCATTATGGTTTTGCAGGCTATTATCCGCTGATGGCAGTGAAAGATAACATAATAGGGATTACAGGTACAAATGCAAGACCTTCCATTGCACCAACGTTTGGCATTGAAAATATGCTGGGGACAAATCCTATGACTTTTGGGATACCAAGTGATGAGCCATTTCCTTTCCTTCTCGACTGTGCTACCTCTATAACCCAGAGAGGGAAAGTGGAACTTTATGCGCGTGAGGGAAAAGATCTTCCAAAAGGATGGGTTATTGACGAAAATGGAGAGAGTAAGACAAATTCAGCTGAAGTGCTTAAGGATCTTATATCGGGTAAGGCTGCGCTAACTCCTCTTGGAGGCGTTGGGGAAGAGACAGCAGGATACAAAGGGTATGGGTATGCCACTGTAGTTGAGATACTTTCTGCTGCTCTACAGCAGGGTGCTTTTATGAAAATGCTGCTTGGTATAAAGGATGGAAAAAAGGTTCCCTATCCTATCGGACACTTCTTTATAGCATTCGACATAAGTGCATTTACCGAACCAGCTGATTTTAAAAAGACCACAGGAGATATTCTTCGTGAACTAAGAGCTTCGAAGAAGATGCCCGGACAGGACAGGATATTTACTGCAGGTGAAAAAGAATATTACACATGGATGGAACGCAAGGATAAAGGGGTACCTTTCAACGATCAGCTGCTTGAAGAATTCAGGGGATTATGTAATACATGGGACCTTAAAGAATATCTGCATCATTTTGATATTTAATATCTTAAAATATAAAAATTTTAGTTCTTAAGGTACTTATTGAACCAGTCAAGCATCTCAATCTTCATTTCATCAGTATATACATGACCTGTATTCCGGTAGATTATGCTTCTGAAATTTTCATTCTTTTTATAAAGTGAATAAAGACTATTAAGCTTATTTTCAAGAACAAGCATCCCGGATAAAGGAGATCCGGCATCACTGTCACCCGTCAGAACCAGGAATGGCCTGGGAGCAATAAGTCCCATAATAGCCTCAGTATCAAAATGATTCAGGATGCCAGGAACAAAATAATAGATGCCATGAGCCTTAAGCTGCCTCTGTTCAATAAGTTCTTTGTATCTGGTAAAACAGGCTACACCAACAACTGCTTTTACCCTGTCGTCAATGGCAGCAACCCACCAGGCACGTGTGCTGCCCATGCTCATTCCCTCCACTCCTATCCTTTTACCATCTATTTCCGGGCGACTCATAAGGTAATCAATGGCGATCTGCTCATCACGTAGTTGCATTCCCCATAATGAACGGCCATACCACAGGTTCAGCTTGAACTGTGACAATTCCTGGTCAGATCCATTACTCTGTCGTTCAATCTCCCCTGCAGGACCCTGTCCGCGGCGTTCCCCATTAAAATAACTATCGATAGCCATTACTGCATAACCATTGGATATAAGAAGAGCAAGCACATCCTGTGCTGTATTCGAATCATATCCAAATATATTCTCCTTGCTGCTGCTATGGCCATGCATACCAAGGATGACAGGCACTTCACCTTTTACATTTGAAGGGATTGCTAGATATGCGGGAATCCATGAATCAATGCCATTGTCGATTATAAACTTCTCAAGAATATAACCATTCTTCTGCTCCCGGTATATTGTCTTGACTTTTAATGACTCAGGGCGCTTTGGAATATCACCAAGGAGACTCTGAAGGGTCTCCTTTATTTTTATCCTTTCATCATTCCATTTCGAAAGTGATCCTGGTATCTGATAATCAGGATAATTCCATTTTGTATAATACTCCGGCACACCATACCATGGTTCCTGCCAGACACTATCAGGAGTTATTATATTCTGCCCATAAATAACTGTTGTAATCAGACTTAGCAGCAAATATGTCAAACAATGCCTGATTGCTTTGCTCTGATTTTTCATCTTAAAGTGATTTTAGCTATAAATATTTCGTATAACATGCAGATATATTGTTATTTAATTTTGTGGATCTTTGTGTCTTGGTGTCTTTCTGGCAGCCTTAATTATCAATCTTTATCAAGCTGTTTGGCAAAATTCTCTGTATATCTTGATCCTATATCCGGGAAGCGTTTAACAATCGCCTCAATATCATTAAGATCTGAAGTTGTAAGGTTAATTTCAACAGCACCGGTATTATCCTCCAGGTGCTTCCTGTTTTTAGTTCCCGGAATTGGAATAATATGATCACCATGAGCAAGTACCCATGCTATAGCAAGCTGAGCCGGTGTACATTTTTTATCTGCTGCAAGTTCAGCAAACGCCTGTGCAAGATTCTGGTTGTTCTTCCAGCTAGTACCTGAGAATCGCGGCAATTGTCTTCTGAAATCATCTTTGTCCACCTTGTCCATGTCGAGTGAATTTGTAAATAATCCTCTCGATAATGGACTAAAAGGTACAAAGGTGATATTGAGTTCTTTACAAAATGGGATCATCTCCTTTTCAGAGTCACGGGTAAGAATTGAGTATTCATTCTGCAAAGCTGATACAGGATGAACAGAATTGGCTTTTCTTATTGAAGTGGCAGAAGCTTCAGACAGTCCAAGATACCTCACTTTTCCCTGCTTTACAAGGAGGCTCATCGCACCAATCATTTCTTCCACAGGAACATTAGGATCGATCCGGTGAGCATAATAAAGATCAATTGTTTCAATATTCAATCTTCTAAGACTCTCTTCCACTGCGATCTTCATGTACTCAGGTGAAGTATTCAGTTTGAATTGGTAATCGGCGGAAAACTTAAAACCAAATTTTGTTGCGATGAATATTTTTTCACGATTCGGAGCGAGGGCTTTTGAAATAAGCTTTTCGTTTTCACCATTTCCATACATATCGGCAGTATCCCAGAAGTTTATACCCAGTTCTATTGCCCTGTGTAATGTTGCAACTGATTCTTTGTCATCCCTCCCTGTATAAGCATGGCTCATGCTCATGCAGCCCAGACCGATTGCTGATAGTTTAATGTCAGTATTCCCAAAATTTCTGTATTTCATTTAGGTTGTCTGTTTGTCAGTTTGTTTGTCAGGTAGTCTTTTTAAATTCGGATGCCCCCGAGTTCTCTTGTATATTGAGAATTTGCAGTGACTTCATCGAAAAACCAGGGGAACATTCCAACAATAACTCCATCTGTTGGTTTTATATTCTCAAATGCAAATTTGAAAGCCGCCATGACATCTTTCTGGTTAGAACACAGTCTGCCTGCACCAAGTATTTTAAATCCGAGGCAGGGTTGTTTTACCTGCCTTATCACTTCAGTCATAATTTTCGGATCATCTCTCATGAACTGGTAACTGCCGACAGGAAGAGATGGTAAAGTTTCTGGTTTATCCATTTTGCGGGTCAGAAAATAAAAACATGTCATGAAGAAATCAACCCCCCACCCTTTATCAGCTATTTCTTTTATAACATCCGGATTATGAGCAGAAACACCGGCAAGAATTCCCTGATCTTTCACCTTTTTTACATAGTCGTGTACAATTTCGGATTTTCCTTCTGCAAACAGGCGATCAGTCACCCCGCCATGATGAACCAGCCCGATTGGATCGACATTTTCAATAGCCGAGCTGATATCTTTCTTGTCTGATTGCAGAGTTATTATTTTAATTTTTGATCCCCTCTCCCTCAGGATCTTCATATAGTCAGATCTTGATGATGACTGGTGTGCCGTTATACCTGCCTGTTCACATTTGAGAAGTAATTCTGCTGCTCTTTCTGTGGTATAATATTCTTTCATCTGTTTATCGGTATGCTGGCCCAGATATGAATATCCGAGAAAAGGATTCGAGCCACATAATAGCCTGCTGATCCTGTGAGGGCCCAGATTTATTTCCGGCATTGACACAGTCTGTTCCTCCGGAACTGAAGCCCTGATGCCCTTCGAGCTAATGAGACCTAATGCTGCTACCATGGAAATCCTTGAGATGAATTCCCTCCTTCCTGAATTTTGCTCACTATTATTCATTATTTCTTTGATTTAGTTATTAACCAATATAATTTCAGAAAGTAATAATAATAACCTTAATATCTGTTATAAACCATTTTTGATGTGCTCGGGCCTCTTCCCATAAACCCGTCACTTGTCTGGACTACTATCAGTTTCTTCCCTCTCTTTTGCGCGGTCCATACCTCTTTTGATTTGATTTCCGACTGATTGTTACCAAACTTAAATGACACTTTTGAAGTTATGGTGAGGGTATCTCTATCTGAAGACCAGTTTGCATTCTGGACGCGGGGTGAATTCATGAAAGCGACCGATTTATTATCTGTTCCATCAAGTGTAAGAGATTGTTCATTAATATCATCATCGGACCATTCGGAAACTGAGAATGATTTTATTTCCAATGTATTATCTTTTTGTGCGACGATCATTTTATATGGAGCTGCTGATAATCCGCGTCCACCTGATGTACTGCTTTCGCACTCATTAAGCCTCCATTCCCCTGAAAAATCAACAGCTTTGCTGATAATAACCGGATCAAGTCCGCAGGCCTGCCTGTAATCATTAATGCCCCTAAGGTAAGCTTCATCTTCAAAAAAGAGTGAGCGTTTACTCCTGGTATGTTTTTCATAATCATCAACTGAGGTTCCTCTGACCATGCCTGACCATACAACCCAGTAAAACCAATTAGGTTGTTCTTCAAGTATTTCAGGTGCAGGAGGGTTACCCACTTCACCTAAAGTAACAGGTTTCCCTTCTGATAATGCAAGTAATCCATCGTAATAAGACTTGTTAAAATCATTTCCGTAGATATCAATTGCGAGTATATCGAGGTATTTTGTCCCGGGATAATATTTAACAAATTCCCTTCCTTCCCTGCTGGGTCTGTCTACGCTCCATACCCATAACAGGTTATTAAGCTTATGATATTTTACCATACGATCAAATAACTGCCTGTATAAGGCTGCAGTGGTATATTTGCCTTCATATCTTCCTCCCCACCAGAACCAGTCCCCATTCATTTCATGATAAGGCCTCCATAGGACAGGCACCCTGGCATCCTGAAGCTGTTTAAGATAGGATGCAATTATGTCTACGTGTTTTATCCATTGTTTATAGAGATCGGTTCCGGGAGTAAGAATATCCCTGAATTGTTTGTCTGTCAATCTCCCCTGTACACTTGCAAGAGGTTCAGCAGGGTCTTTTCCCGGAAGAGGTTGAAATGTCACAGGTTCTTCGGCTGTTGGAGGCACTGCATGCCAGCACAGAGTAACAATTGCCCCTTTCTTATGTTGCCTTATAACCTCCTGAATTATAGCTGGCCGGGAGAGATATGAATCCTTGTCGCCATCAGCTGCAAAGCCAAAATCCTGGCTATAAACTACAGGGGTTTTTCCGATATAATCAGCTGCAAAAAGTGTGTTTCTCTCACCTGAAGCAGGGAAATTGTGCTGTCCTGACAAAGTATAAGTTCCACTTATGCTATAGATGTATTTAAGCAGGGCTTTTGCTTCTGGTGAGGCATTTGGGGTTACGGGTTCAACTGCTGCTGCACTAATGCATAAAAATAGCGATAGAGCAAGAACTATTGAGGTTTTATATGATGGATTTATTTTCATATTGCATTATTTCTCTACAGTCATTTAATCTTTTGAAAATCAAGTTTTCCACTCATAGCATCCTTAAAGAAAATTCCGCTCTCTGTCAGATCATACTGCCATGACTTCAATAATCTGGGGCCCCATTCCGGATCAAATACCCAACATATCCAGCTTATTCCTTTGCTCTCGAGGTACTTAATAATCCTGTTTCCATATTCATTGTCAGTTTTCTGACCGGGAAAACCCCCAAATCCAAACTCTGTAGCAACCACAGGATATTTATTGGCAGCAAATCCAAAGTTCTCTTCCCATTTTGGTTCCCAGGGCTGACTCCTTTTGTTTGAATAAGGATGTGTAACATAGGCTATTCCCTCTGCATTTACCGGATCATCATGTAACGGGGAAAGATCATATGCCCAGTCAAGACCAGCAACAAGGGGGATTGTCTCCTTATCAAATGCCCGCATCAGGTTTATTATTTTTTCATTTATATTTTTCCATTCTGCCCACGACATCGAACCTAGTTGTCCACGATAAATTGTTGGTTCATTGAATATTTCATAAAAGGCTACAGTATTGTGTCCTGAAAAATGCTGGGCAATTGTTCTCCAGAATTGGTATGTTTCTGATTTTGAGGTATTATACATAGGATTCTGGAAGAGTTCCATCTCAAGGTTTCCTATAGTGTGCCAGTCAATAATAACATACATTTTCAGATCACTGCACCACTCAACAGCCTGATCAAGCAATTCAAGGTATTTTTCAGGAGTACGTTCTCTCCATGCAACAGGGTGAACAGGTATACGCACAATTCCGGCTCCGGTTTCTTTAACCCTCTCAAAATGAGCCTTATTCCAATGACCCTGTCGTTCAATCTTGTCGGGGTCTGATATTGATAGTCCTCTGAATAATATTGTATCACCATCTGGATTTACAAATGAATTGCCCAGCACCTTAATTAAAGGAAGCGATTTTGCCTTTGGATCAGGTTTTGGGAACCTCCAGGGCCCATCCTGGTACCAGGGTTTTGCTTGCTGTGCTGATAACATAAACATATTGCCTGTAAATGCAAGCAGCATAGTAAGGATAATTAGCTTCTTCATAAAACTTTATTTATTGTTTGTCATACACCATTGTCTCTTCCATATCACCATATGATGATGATGCTTTGGAATTGAGGGACATGTTCTTCTTATCCATTTTATATACCTCAATGATTATCATTTCACCTCCATCACCCATTATCAGTTTTGTGGTGATTGTCAATGACTTCTTATCAGAAGACCAGACTGCTGTCGATTTTTTCTGAGAATCCTGCCACCCCGTGTTAATACATTCCTTTCCGTCGAGTGTAAATTTATCGTTAATAGTAAAATTTTCCCCCTGGAAGCTCGAGTGTTTTTCAACCTTCAGGTCATTACCCTTCTGGTCAATTATTATCTCAAGGGGAGCCATACTCCATTCAGAATTCAAGGTACTCATAGAGGAATTCAATTTCCAGTTACCTGAAAAATTGACATTCTGTGAATGCATCGCTGCTGAAATCATCACAGTAATAGCTAGGAGCATAAATTTTTTCATAGGGTTTGTTTGTTAATTATTTAACAGAAAAATTAATTATTTTTTCAGGTTTGGATAAAGAATTTTGTCCAGATTATATGTTTATGGATGAACCAGTTTACCACGGTATTCCCGCTTTAGCTGCTTTGATGCTTCAGCATTTCCGATTATCTCTTTTTTATCTATATCCCATTTAACAGCTGTACCGGTATAATAAGAGATCATAGCCAGCTGAACCGTAGCAGTAGACTGGAATGCATCTTCAGGTGTACAGGTAAGAAGTCTTTTATCTTTGTTTCTTACAGCCAGCAGGAAGTTTTCAACATGTTTTTCCTGCATCATTTCAGTTGGAATTGAAAGAACCTCCTTCTGGGCATCCCTGCCTGCCGGAAATATCGTAACTCTCGAATCTTCAGCAAAAAGACTGCCTTTATCACCATGAAAGAATATGCCATTATTGAACTCCCTGTTCGCTTCTCCCGTACCCCATAGCCTGTGTTGCCATACCAGCTGAAATTCAGGGAAAGTCATAAATGAAGTTAACGTATCAGGTGTAGTGATCTTACCTTTCAGTTCATTGATGCCACCTTTAGTATAGAAATCCATGGGCATTCCCTCTCCCATTATACGGCGAATAATATCGATATGATGAATTCCCCAGTCGACAAGATGGCCATTCCCATATTCTTTTTCAAGTCTCCACGCTTTATGCCCTATATTAGGACGGTAGTCAAGCTTTGGGGCAGGACCGCACCATTCATCCCAGTCGAGTGTTTCTGGTGGCGACTGGATGGTCGTATCCTCCAGTACCGGTATATAATGGATCTGTGCCATAACCTGATGTACATGACCAATCTTACCGGACTCAATTAATTCTTTTGTTTTTGCGAAGGCCTTGCTTTGTCTTCGCTGGAATCCTACCTGAATTATGGTGCCGGTTTTGTTCGCAGCATTGACCATCGCGATCCCTTCCATTATATCATATGCCAGAGGCTTTTCACAATAGATGTCAAGGCCTTTATTACATGCAGCAATGAATTGAAGGGCGTGCCAGTGAGGTATTGTTCCGATAAAGACTGCTTCAAGACCTTTAATATCAAGTAGTTCCTGATAGAATTTAAAAATCTTTGGTCTCCTGCCCTGAAGTTTTTCTATTTCATCCGCAGATGAATTGAGATGTGCAGAATCAACATCGCAGAGTGCCACCACATCAACCCCGCCTGTTTTAAGAGCAGCTTTTATATCGACCATTCCATACCAACCTGCACCGATAAGGCCGATTTTCAGCTTTCTGTCCTGTGAAAAGCCTGGCAGATAAATTGTAGATGCCATTGCTGCAGATCCTGCAGCTGAGAGTTCAATAAATTTTCTGCGTTTCATATGGTTATCATTTGTTTCAAACTTAGTAAAAAAAACTAACTGTTAACAAATTCGACAGATAGTCTTTTCGCATACCGGGATCATGGTCAGTTTGCCAGGAAAGGGAGGATTTGAGTGATGATTTGTGCAATAATTTGATTGTTTGAAATATAAAAAATAGTATGTTTATGCAATTAAAGCGGAATCAACAGTTTAACACAAACGAATAAATTATCAATTCTATGGCTAATTTTATCAATAACATCAGGCAGGCAGACTGGAAAAAGATATTATTAACTTTTGTAAGAATGGCCATAGGGTGGCATTTTCTTTATGAGGGAATAGCCAAGCTTCTGATTCCCAAATGGACATCCTTTTCTTATCTCTCGAATTCGACTGGTCCATTTGCAGGATTGTACCACTGGATGTCATCGGTCCCTTTTATTCTTAAATTTGTGGATATCCTGAATATATTTGGATTGCTGGTAATTGGAGCAGCATTGTTTCTTGGACTCTTTTCAAGAATCGCTGCGATATGCGGGGCATTACTTCTTTCACTTTATTATTTTGCATACCCACCGTTCGGGGATTCTCTTTTCAGTGTCTCAGAAGGTCACCTTTTCATTATTGACAAAATATTTATTGAGGCAATTGTTCTGATCTTCATTGTTTTCCTCAGGGAAAAGGGCTATGGGCTTGATCTGTTTCTTGAGATCATTAAAAAAGGAAGGAAGAAGGATCAATCTACAGTTGAAGGCTCATCGGAATATTCCGATTCAAGACGAGAGGCGCTGAAAAATCTTGCCACACTCCCATTCCTGGGATTGATGGGTGTATGGGCCGGAGAGAATCACAGAAAATATGGTGTTGATGTACTTTCGGGTGCAACAATCCAGTTAAACAGGACTTCAATAGGCGAACTTAAAGGTACCATTCCAAAAGGAAAAATAAAGGAACATGAGATCAGCCGGCTGGTGCTTGGTGGAAATCTCATAGGAGGATGGGCACATTCCCGTGATCTGTTATATGTTCCATCGCTCTTCAAAGCATATAATACAGAGAAAAAAATATACGAGACTCTGATGCTTGCCGAAGAGGCTGGTATTAATGCCATAAATATTGGTTATCCTACCAATGCCTTGATTGCCAAATATAAGAGAATGACCGGAAGCAAGATAAAAGTTATTTCGCAGGTAGCCCCGAACATGGAGAAGGGTGACATATACGAACAGATAAACGGGGCTATGGAGTTTGGTGCAGATATTCTTCAGGTTCAGGGAAACTGGTGTGACTGGCTTGTAAGAGATAAAAAGACTGAAGTAATTGTTTCAATGCTTGAAAAGATAAAAAGCTATGGAAAAACAACAGGTCTGGCTTCACATACAGTTGATTCGCTTATTTATTGTGAAGAACAGGGAATTATACCTGATTATTACATGAAGACCATGCATCATGATAATTACTGGTCTGCTCACCCGAGAGAGAACCGTGTGCCTTTTGAAGTTGACGGGAAAAAATCGCTTGATCATAACCAGTTCCATGATAACCTGTTTTGCCTGTTTCCTGACAGGACTGTGGAATTTGTCAGCAAAGCCACAGTGCCTGTGATGGCTTTTAAAACTCTTGCTGCGGGTGCAATAGAGCCTAAAGATGGTTTTAAATGGGCATTTGAGAATGGGGCTGACTTTATCTGCGTGGGAATGTTCGATTTCCAGGTGGTGAGTGATGTTAATATCTGCCTCGATACTCTTAAGAACATGCAGAACAGGAAAAGGCAGTGGTACGGGTAGGCCCCCGACCACGCTTTGGTGTGGTCACCCCCTGAAGGGAGTTCAATTCTATGATACAAATTAAGCCCCCTTCAGGGGGCAGGAGCCGGCGTAAGGCGGATCCGGGGGAAACTATGTAGGATTGATAACTAATCTCCTAAGACTTTAAACTGCCATCTGGGATTCTGTGATTTCTGATGTTCTACCCTGATTATCTCTTTTACCTTTATAATTATTTCAGGATGATCATCTGCGATGTTTTTTGTTTCTCCCTTATCTGATTCAAGATCATATAATTCAAACAGTGTATTTCCCTTATGCATTTCCTTTCGCAAAGCCTTGTATTTGCCTGTTATTACAGCCTGCTGTCCACCTGATTCAGGAAATTCCCAGTATAGATATTTATGCTCTTTCTGTTTTTTACCGGCAAGCTCAGGTAAAAAACTTACGCCATCAGAATCGTCAGGCGCCTTGATTCCGGCAATTTCACAAAGGGTTGGCATAATATCCCAGAATGCTGAAACATGGTCAGAAATGCTCCCCGGAGCGATCGTGGAGGCCCATGATGCTATCATAGGCACTCTGATCCCCCCTTCATTGACATTCCCTTTGGCATAACCCTGTTCACTTCTGAACGGACCTCCGCTGTCGAACCAGGGGGAATCAGTACCTCCATTAAAGGTAGGACCATTATCGCTTGTAAAAATTATCAGTGTGTTATCATATATACCAAGTTCTTTAAGCTGACCAATAAGGTTCCCTACCTGGTCATCAAGATAAGAGATCATTGCTGCATAGGCAGCATGAGGATACCTGTGCGGGAAATAGCTCTTCTCCCCCAGGTATGGTTTCTCATCGCCGAATTTATCGACATAGTAATCGACCCAATTCTGAGGCGCCTGAAGGGCCACATGAGGGATAGGTGTAGCCCAATAGAGGAAAAAGGGAGTATTCTTATTGTCATTTACAAAATCTGTAAGTTTTGTAAACATTATGTCCGGTGCATATTCTTTAAGATTATAATCGGAATAGCTTTCAGGATCAAGAGGATCTGCATTCTTATCAAGAAGGGTATTCGGAGCAATGGTATCATTATCAAGATAATACCTGTGATCATTTTCATACAGGAAGAGAGGATAATATGTATGAGCCATTCGCTGGCAGTTTATGCCAAAGAAATAATCGAAGCCCATCTTTGTTGGTATACTCTCTGTTTGGGGAGCTCCCAATCCCCATTTTCCAATCATACCTGTAGTATAACCGCTTTTCTTAAGAAGGCTTGCTATTGTCGGAGTACCTGTCGCGAGTGGTCGCTGACCTTCAAGGGTTGAATCGGCTATCATAGCCCTGTAATTCCATACATCACCCCTGTCGCCCCATTCATCATTACCCCTTACCTGTGAGTGGCCGGTATGCTTGCCTGTAAGTAATACACATCTTGCAGGAGCACTGACCGGAGCTCCGCTATAATGCTGAGTAAAAAGCATTCCTTGGGCAGCCAGCCTGTCTATATTAGGAGTCTCAATTTTGCTCTGGCCATACACTCCAAGATCGCCATAACCCAGGTCATCTGCAAGGATGTAGATTATGTTGGGTTTAGCCGGGCTGATTTTTGCCTGCCTGTTATCACTGTTTTTGCACTGGATAAGGAGTGTGCTTACACCCAATATTTTAATCAATATTAAATCTCTGTTGCTCATATAATTATATTTTTATTCCCATCAGGCAGATATCATCGATTTGTTCATAACAGCAACCGGTTTTTGGATTAATATATGCTTTCCACTCATCTAATCTTTCCTCAATCTTAGACTTCTGGTTTCTGATATCCGGGGAAATGGTTTCGAGAATGACTGTTCTGAGCGAATTGTACATAAATCTCTTACCTTCCGGACCTCCAAACTGATCACATATACCGTCTGAGAAGAGGTAAATCCTGTCATCCTTATGAATATTAACAGAATGCCTGGTATAGGGTTCCATCAGATCAGAGAATGATACCGTCATCTGGTCTCCCTTGATTTCATAAATAACATACTTCCCATTATCAGTTCGCTTTGCTGAAGGAAGGGACTCCTGATCAATTTTCCTGACAATATATACAGGATTATTTGCTCCTGCAAATTCAATTATTGAGGTTTCCCTGTTATAAAAGCAGATTGATATGTCCATACCGTCTTTTTGTTCCCACATTGCTCCTTTTTGTTTTAAGGATTCAATAACCATGTTACGCACTCTGTTGAGTACAACTTCCGGGTGGATGACCCCCTCTTTCATTACAACTTCATCAAGGAAAGAGAGGCATAGCATGCTCATAAAGGCCCCCGGTACGCCATGGCCGGTACAATCTGCTACACAGAAAACAGTATACTGGTTCAAATTTTTTACCCAGTAGAAATCGCCACTTACAATATCTTTTGGTCTGTAGATGATAAAATGATCACCAAGATATTCCTGCATAAGGCTTTCATTAGGAAGAACCGCATTCTGAATTCGCTGTGCGTAGTTGATAGAATCGACTATCTCTTTTTTTTGCACTTCAAGTACAATGTTTTTCTCCTGTATTTCATGAGTACGCTCCGCAATCGTTTTTTCAAGTTTTTTGTTTATTGCGATCAATCGCCTGGTATTGATCTTGATCGCAACATAAATGAATACAGATATCAGAATAACATATAGGAGATATGCCCATGTTGTCCTGTACCAGGGTGGTAAAACAGTAAAGCTGAAAACCTGTTCATTGCTAACATGGTTATAAATATTCCTTGCTTTTACGAAGAACTTGTAATCTCTTTCTCTCAGATTACTGAAGACTATCCTGTTATCTTCGCTCCAGTGACTGTATGCGGTATCCTGACCATAAAGCATGTATGAGAACAATGTCCTTTCCTGTCCTTCAAAGAAAGGAGCAGCAAAATCGAAGGTTAGTGTATTCTGTTTGTATTTAACAATGGGTCTGGTTTCTGTAATTTTAATCTTCTTTCCTGATCCGGTTGCCGGAATGGAGCTAAAAGAAAGAACTGAATCTGACCCACAGGTGACCCTGGTAATAAGAGCAGTGAAATCCACGGAATAGTCTTTGAACCCTTTTTCATTATATCTCAGAAGACCGTCATCCCCTCCTATCCAGCATATCCCGTTATTCTCATGGAGAATGACATTAATTTTCCCGATATATGAAAGTGCAAAGGCATTTCTCTCAAATGAATAATCGTTTCTTTTATCGAAATATCCCAGATCACCATCCAGATTTACATAGATCCTGTCCCAGGTATCCTCAGCAAAATAGAGCGGTTTTCCTATGATCTCTTTTGAACTGCCCAGTTCGCTGAATTCGAAATAACCTCTGTAGAATTCCGGTATGTTCTTCAGAGAATCAGGCAATTGAGCCTGAATGATTTTTTCATCTACAAAGGATAATAGTCCAATGCTCTGTGAAAATAATATTTTATTATCGATGCTGAAAGGCAGCACCCATGTCTGTTCTGCCAGTCCGTCAGCCGAATGATATTTGTCGACTTTGTAGTTTGATGGATCAGTAAACTTCATCCGCACAATTCCATCAGTCGATGTACCCATCCACAGTGTAGTCAGCTCAGGGTCATCAGACTCTTCAATCCTTACTATATCCTCGGTTATCTCAGGAATATCCATGATCTTCTTCCAATTCCCTGAATATCTATATAGTAAAAATCTATTTCTGACAGATATGAACAGTATCTTTAGTTTTTGCGAATAATGAAGAGCATTTATATCGAAAGTTGCAACCTTTTTAATTTCATTATTTTTAATTTCATACAATTCATTCCCTGTATTTACAAGGAGGCTTTCATCAGCAAGGCATAAGCTGCGTACCTCTTTATAGATATCACTGTACGGGATAAAAGTACTGCTTAAATCACGCGATCTCTGATTCAGAATGAAGAGGCCATCTGTTGTACCAAGGAAGAGCTCTTTCTTATATCTTACTATAGAATTGATGTTTCCTGTTATTCCTGCTTCTGGTCCATACAATGAAACCGGTGATGAGTAACAGATCTGGTCAACACCATTATCTGTGCAGGCCCATAAATTTCCCTGGTAATCCTGCATCAATGAAAGCACACTGTTTACCTTCAGTCCGCTATTCCTGTTAATAATAGTCAGGACATTAAAGTTTTCATCTGTTATTATTATACCGTTGGTAAGAGTATTGATTGCAATTCTACCGTCAGTTAACCTTATAGCGCCGTAACTGAATTTAATAATTTCATCTGTTTTAAGGAGAGAATATTCTGAAGTAATTTTATCCAATGACCATAGCCCATCTTCATGTGTAATAAACAGATATCTGTTCTTGTCCTGACTTTCGAGCATGGAAAAAACACCAAAATCTTTCAGAAACTCACTCCCTTTAACCAGATGAAGGCTGTCCTCCTCCATCTTCATTATTCCTATGCCACGTTGGCGGATGAACAGTTCATCATTTATTATAAATGAGATATGGAAGGATGTTTCTGGAAGTACCGATTTCAGTTCACCACCGGAATATATAAAAAGAGCTTCCTCATATTGAAAGAATACCCGGTTTTTTACTGCCCAAACCCTGATTATATCTGAAAAATTCAGATTTCCAGTCAGCTGATCAGATATTGAAACATAATTCAGTTTGCCTGTTTCATCAGTTTGGAGATATCCAAATTCCCCAAGAGCACCGGCATAAATAACATTTTCATCACTTACAGCAATTGCTTTTATCCACAGGCTTTGATTTTTAACAGGTATATAGGACCAGGAGTTCCCATTGTACTGAAGCAAACCTCCTGCATTTCCAAAATAGAGAATACCGTTCCTGTCCTGGACACAGGCATAGTTCGTTGCCTCTCTTCCTATTCCATAATCTTTTGGAGAATAGTAATTAATCTTGAAGCCTGAACTTTGTGAAACAGTATATGATGTTGAGATAAAAAGAAGGAAAAGTGAAGCTATAATTTTCATGCAAGATTCAGATCTAGCCGGTGGAATTATTGGTTGAGTCCTAAATCCTCTTTAAGCCATCTCTTCAGATTTGTTTCATCAATACTCCCATAGAATTCCTGGATAAATGCATTTATCTCATTCAATTTCTCCTCATAGGTATTCATCTCCATCTGATGGATAATTATTGAAATCTCCTTCCAAAGGACATTGAGATCGGCAAAAACAGGAGAAAAAGAGCAAACCGGTTTTAGCACAAAGGAATCTCCTTCCTGATAGTATATTAACTTCATCTGTTTAATATCGGAGGCAGGAATCTCGCTTCCGTCAACTGCCAGAAGCTCAGGTTGCCTTATAATAAGGGTATCAGCATTAAATGTGAGTCTTTTGTTAATTGTCTTGTTATGGTAATCAAAGGTTAGATAGAAGAAATCTTTACTGTTCATCGGGTAGATTGCAGTATCGATCAATATCCGGTTTTCAGCAAGCATTAAATAATTATCTTCCAACTGAGCTGACAGATTATGTTTGTCAGTAACAGTTTTTACTGACCGTGTTCTTATCTTTCCTGAAGATGGCAGAAAATTGGATTTTGAATTTTTAAACTCATCCATATTTTCAGAAGTGAGCAGAAATCTTCCCAGCTCAGGATTGATAACTGCCGCCCGCGATTCAGGTATCCTGAACAACAAATTTTCATTCCGGGCAAACGAAGTCCCTGTTCCCAGGGGGTTTCCGGTACGTTCAATAACAATGTTGCCATTTACTTTTATGACTGTGAAATAGTCCTGTGCATTTGCTTCACTTACAAAAAAAACAAATGACAATAAAAAGAGAATAACCTTTTTCATGGCATTCATGTTTGATGTATGTTGTACAAGTTAATCAAAATAATTCACATTAATCAAAATAATTCACAACACAATGATTTTTAATATCTTGTTTATATGCATTGGTCAAAATAAATTTGCTGTCTGTTTAATATTGTGTAAATTTGATAACAGATAGAGATGTTTTTGTTCATAATAATCCACATTTATGAAAAAACAACAACTGCTTCTTATTCTGATTTTATTCCTCTCAGTATTAAACTCTTACTCCCAGGATTTTCAGATTGCTTCCCCAAGGCTTGAATTTGACGGCAACAAACTTCTTATCTCCTATGATATGCTCAATGCAAAAAAATCTGATCAGTTCTATGTATGGGTTGAAATAGAAAAGAAAAACGGAGAAGCACTGAATGCTAATTCACTTACCGGTGACATCGGAGATATTAAAGCCGGAACTAACAAAATGATTAGCTGGATCCCTTCCAATGATTCTGTTTTCCTGAATGAAGTGGTTAATGTTGAGCTGAAGGCAGAAAAATACATGAAATCATACAATAAAGGGAAAATGACGCTTCTGTCAATTGTTATTCCCGGGCTTGGACAGACAAAAATGAGCAATGGTAAACCCTACTGGCTAACGGGAATTGCAGCCTATGGAACACTGGCCGGAGGTCTTATTACGCACAGTAACTATTTAAAATCATATGATAAATACCTGACCGAGGAAGATCCTGTGAAACGATCTGAATTATTTGATCAGAGCCAGACGCAGATGAATTTGTCGGGTGCATTATTGGTAACATCCGCTGCAATCTGGGTTACAAATCTGATATGGGTTGGAATCACACCAAACAGGTATCAGCCCCTCAGTCACGCTAAGATCACCCTTGCTCCTTCCAATAATCCTGCAAGGGGTACCAACATGTTGACACTGAAAGTTAATTTTTAATAATCAACGAGATGAAACGGTTAGTTTTTATCGGGATCTGCCTGGCAGTTTTTTTGAACGCCGGAGCACAGGTTGTTACCAGCGGGAAGGTTTCCATTCTTATCAACAACAAAGCGCCTGTTGAGATAAAACAGAATACTCCCGTCGTTTTTGAGTCAAGCAGAATTACAAAGCCTTCTACAGGTAATGAATTGCCCTACGGACTTGGGAAATACTACGCCCTCGTAATCGGAATTAACGATTACACTGATCCCAATATTAACGGGCTTGACTATTGTATCAGAGATGCAGAGTCATTCTATAACACACTGACAGGCCTGTACACTTTTGAAAAAGAGAATGTACGATTGCTGAAAAATGCAACAATGGCAGATATTGTATCCTCTTTGGACTATTTTTCAAAAAAGGTTAAGCCTGATGATAATTTTCTGATCTTCTATGCAGGACATGGAGTATGGAACCCTATATCTGAGACCGGTTTCTGGCTTCCATCGGATGCAGAGAAGAACAGTACTCTTAACTGGTTTCGCAACAGTGCGCTTCGTGATTATCTGAGGGAAGTAAATTCAAAACATACACTGCTTATTACAGATGCCTGTTTCGGTGGTTCTATCTTCAAAACACGCGCAGCATTCAGTGATGCTACGCTTGCTGTTAACAAACTTTATGAGCTGCCGAGCAGAAAGGCCATGACAAGCGGGACGCTTACAGAGGTCCCTGATCAGAGCGCTTTTCTGAAATATATGATAGAGAGGCTTAATACAAACAATGAGAAATATCTTTCGAGCGAGCAGCTGTTCAGCAGCTTCAGGATTGCAGTGATAAATAACAGCAATGTGGTTCCACAGTTTGGAGAAATAAAGGATGTAGGAGACCAGGGAGGCGATTTCATTTTTATCCAAAAATAAGAAAGAGTACGCTTGCTTGAATATAAACTGAAACTCCATAGTTATGAAGAGAAATGCAGAAACGCTATTTCTTCTTACATGTTTATTAATCTGCATATTAGCCACATACACCTGTAAAAAGCTCGTAAAGTCAATGATGGTCTCTACAGGAGAGGTGACCAACATCCAGACTAATTCAGCAGAAGCTTCCGGAATGGTTATTGACCTCGGTGAAGGGGCTACGCAGCATGGACATTGTTATGGGACTTTACCCAATGTTACCATTGCAGGAACCAAAACCCAGCAGGGAACTCCTCCAACCGGAGGATTTACAAGTCAGCTGACAAATCTCACCGCTGGTACCAAATACTACATCAAAGCATACATTAGTGACGGATCTGAAACTGTTTACGGAAAAGAAATAAGTTTCACAACTGTGGCAGCCACTATTCCAGTTGTTACGACTTCCGCAGTCACTTCTGTAACAACTCTGACGGCAGTGAGCGGAGGTGATATTACAAGTGACGGAGGCGCATCTGTCACTGCAAAAGGTATATGCTGGAGCACTTCAACAGGACCAACAACAGAAGGAAGCAAGACTTCAGATGGTACGGGAACAGGTGTTTTTACAAGTAGCCTTACTGGATTATCTCCCAACACAACTTATTTTATCAGGGCTTATGCAATCAACACTTCAGGTACAGGTTATGGTGATGAATTGAGCTTTAAAACTATAGCAGCGGCTCCTCCAGTCCTCTCTACTGCAGAAATAACAGATATTACTCAGAATACAGCTACAAGCGGAGGCAATATAACAAGTGACGGAGGAGTCCAGGTTACAATAAGAGGTGTATGCTGGAACACCTCTGGCAGCCCGACAACTGCTGACAGTAAAACAGAAGATGGAGAAGTGACAGGAAGCTTTGTAAGCAGCCTTACAGGATTAACAGGCAACACAACTTATTATGTGAGATCATATGCCACAAACAGTGCAGGAACTTCATATGGTGATGAAAAAAGCTTTAAGACCGGAGCTGTATTGTCAACCGTTACCACAACAGTAATCACCTCTGTTACTTCAACAGGTGCTGTAAGCGGAGGTGATATAACTGATGATGGAGGTTCACCGGTCACTGCACGAGGTGTTTGCTGGAACACAGGAGGCAGTCCGACAACTGCAGATAGCAAAACTTCAAATGGTTCAGGGACCGGCAGCTTTGCCAGCAATCTCGCGGGATTAACAGCAAATACTACCTACTATGTAAGGGCATACGTTACCACTAGTGTAGGAACGGCTTACGGTGGTGAACTGAGTTTTACGACAAGTACTGTGTCTATCGGATTACCTACTATATCAACTACCGCAATAACAGCGATCACATCAACGACAGCCAGCAGTGGAGGTAATATCACCGGTAACGGAGGGTCAACTGTAAGTATCAGTGGAGTTTGCTGGAGTACTTCTTCCAATCCGACTATCATTGATAATAATACCGTTGACGGAACAAACACAGGATCATTTACAAGCAGTATAACCGGTTTGAATCCCGGAACAGTATATCATGTAAGGGCTTATGCAACCAACAGTGTCGGAACAGCTTATGGCTCTGAATTAAGTTTCACCACAAACGCTGCTGCCATTTCACCGCCTACAGCAGCAGCAGCAGCAGCTACATCTGTTGCAAATACCTCTGCCACATTAAATGGCGCAGTAAATGCCAATGGAAATGATGCAACTGTGACCTTCGAATATGGGTTCACAGACCTGTACGGATCTGAAATTGCTGCAATACCTTCTCCAGTTACAGGATCAACAACAGTAAGTGTAAGTGCCAACTTAGCCGGATTGACAGTGGGAACTCTTTACCATTACAGGGTAAAAGCAGTCAATGCCGGAGGTACTACCTACAGTGTTGATAATACACTTACAACACTGCAGATTCCGGATGCAATAACAGAAGCAGCCACTACAGTTACAATTACTGATGCAACACTGAATGCAACGGTAAATGCAAATAATCTGTCAACAACTGTTACATTCGAATATGGAATAACGATCGGTTACGGAAATACAGTAACAGCAGTTCCCAATCCTGTTACCGGATTAGCTCCAACAGATGTAAGTTATGGACTATCAAGTTTAGATCCGGGAACAACCTATCACTTCAGGATTAAAGCGGTGAATACAGGAGGAACAACTTACGGTGAAGACAAAACATTTACGACCCTTTGTACATCGCCTTCAGCAACCACAGATGCAGCAACCCAAACAGATGTTAACAGTACCACATTAAATGGCACTGTAAATGCAAACGGTTTTTCAACTGCCGTGACATTTGAGTATGGCACAAGTACCAGTTATGGAACTGAAGTAGTAGCATTGACCAGTCCTGTGACAGGGAATGTTAATTCTGCCGTAAGCGCTAATATTGGTGGATTAACATCGAACACTCTATATCATTATAGGGTGAAAACTATAAACTGTGGAGGAACAACTTTTGGGAGTGATATGACTTTCATCACAAAGGCATCAGTTACAACGACTCCAATATCAAATATTACAGCAACAACTGCTTCAAGTGGTGGTACTATAGCTGTTGGTGGAGGTGAAAGTATTACCACAAGAGGTGTTTGCTGGAGTACAATCACAAATCCAACAATCGCGGATAGTAAAACTATAGATGGTTCAGGGACAGGGAGTTTCATAAGTAGTATTTCAGAGTTAACTTCCAACTCAGTATACTATGTCAGAGCTTATGTGACAAATGATGGAGGCACCTCCTATGGAGAACAAGAGAGTTTCACTACATTAGCCACTATAGCAACCACAGCTATATCAAATATAACAGCTAGCTTTGCTTCAAGTGGTGGTACAATAGATTTTGGAGGAGGTGCAAGTATCCTGGAACGAGGAATTTGTTGGAGTACAACCATAAATCCAACAATAAATGATTATATAACTACAAGTGGAGCAGGAACAGGGAGTTTTAGCAGCGACATTCCTGGATTGTCTTTTTTTACTACATATTTTGTAAGGGCATATGCAACTAACATTTCTGGCATTGTATATGGTAATGAAATAAGCTTCAAAACATTATGTGAAGGGACATATACTGTTAACCATACATCTGGTACTGTGGCCCCTGTGACAAAAACAGTAACATACGGATTACAAGAGATAAATAATCAATGCTGGATAACGCAAAATCTTGGTGCAGACAATCAGGCAAGCTCAGCCACGGATAACTCTGAGACTGCAGCAGGATGGTACTGGCAGTTCAACCGCAAGCAAGGCTACAAACATGATGGGACAACCCGGACTCCAGCCACAGCATGGCCTTCAATTGATGAATTTAGCGACTGGGTATCTGAAAACGATCCATGCAATATTTTATTAGGCACAGGTTGGAGAATTCCTACAATTTATGAGTGGATTTGGGTAAGTAATCCATGGGAAAATTATAATGATGCTTACAATTCTGTTCTAAAGATGCATGCTGCAGGGGGGTTAGGAGGAGGTGATTTAATTTTAAGAGGTTCTGAAGGCCATTTTTGGTCAAACTATCAAATCAGCACTACTGCAGCTCAGAATTTGGAGTGTAGTTCCATTGAATGCTATTGTCCTGTGACGTCAAAAGCTATGGGCACACCGCTCCGTTGTTTGAAAGATTAGCTAATTGAAGTGTTCTTCAAATGGACAAAGTAAAATCTCACTATAAGTATCTTTGGCGACACTCAGAAAATGCGGTAAATCTTAATATATAGGCAGCAATTTGTACTTATCTCATTGTGGATTAAGTCAAGTATCAGCATAAAAGTACCTTGTCAATATGTGAAATCATGCAAATCCTTGGTGTATCCGTTTTTAATAAAACTTCATTAAAAGAACTAATTAAAGAAAATCAAATCAATCAAAATATCAAAGATCAGTATACCTTATTTATCTTTAATTTTTATACGCATAAGCACTATCCTGTAGTTAATTAATAGAGAAAAAATGAAAATCGATAAGTTAATCCTTGTTTCTCTTTTAATGATTTTAATATCACTGAGTGTCTGCAAAAAACTCGAAAAGTCAATGCTGGTTTCACAGGTGAGGTAAATAATATCCAAACCAACTCTGATGAAGCTTCCGGAATGGTTGTTGATTAGATGAAAGATAATGGTGATTCCTCTTTAATAACCTTTGGTGAATAATACAAAGGTTTATGATCAAAAGTCAGCTTGAAAAGATAATTGATGAGAAAGTTACTACCGGAAAAGCAATTATTGTGTTGGGCCCACGTCAAACCGGTAAAACTACTCTCATTCAAACGATTCTGGCTCATAAAGACAATTGTCTGATTCTGATTTGCGATGATCCATTTGTCTAGTCTTATAATACAAGTTGCACCTACGGTAACAAGGTATACCACTTAGGAGATCCTTCATCCGCCAGCCGGCGGATGAAGGATGACAGTTGCGTTTCAGGGGTAATGGTTACGAAGAAGCATTGTGGGCTAAAGCCCGGTATAGAAGTTTCTGTATAACCCCGGACTTAAGTCCGGGGTTATTGATAATGAGATGATTGTGGACTTTAGTCCAAAAGCAGACTTTTTGTAATAATCTCAAAACGAGAATGCTGACAGTAAAGACAGATGTTAAAACAGAGCCTTAATCTTTGTGACAGGCTCTTCGTCGATGAAACACATAGCAGTTAAAAAATTGTTTGTTATTTAAACAAAGTATAACTTTATATAAACAAAGTTCTTAATAGCAATAAACATTTTTGCGCCATGAATAAAAGACTAATACTTTCAGTTGTAATTTTATTTACCCTGTTATTTGTTGTATTTGATTCATGTAAAAAGGATAAACTCACTCCCCCTGTAATAACTACAGCATCTGTAACTGAAATTACTCCGACTACAGCTACATCAGGAGGGGACCTGGTCGAAATCTCAGGGGCTTCAATAATTTCCAAGGGAGTTTGCTGGAATACATCTCCGGACCCGACAGTTTTAAACAATAAGACTACTGAAAGTGGTACATTAGGCTCTTACGTAAGCAAAATTACCCAGCTTACTCCAAATACTATGTACTATGTAAGAGCTTATGCAATCAGCAGCGAAGTTACGGGTTATGGAAATCAGGTATCATTTACCACACTCCAGGCCGGAGTTCCTGTTATAACAACAACAGCAATCGATTTAATCTTAGTTACATCAACAACGGCAAAAAGCGGGGGCACAATAACAAGTGATGGAGGAGCCCCTGTTACAGCACGCGGTGTTTGCTGGAATACAGATCCTGGCCCGACTACAGCAAATAATTCCACATCCAATGGCTCTGGCACAGGTAGTTTTATTAGCGATTTGACAGGATTAACAGCCGGTACAACATATTATGTTCGTGCTTATGCAACCAACAGCGAGGGTACTGCCTATGGGAATGAATTGATGTTTGCAACTAACGCAATTATTCCGTCAATATCCACTACTGCCCCTGGCTCCATCACCTCAACTACCGCCAGCAGCGGAGGTATCATAACAAGTGATGGCGGCTCAACAGTAACTGCACGTGGAATCTGCTGGAGTACATCAGCAAATCCGACAACTGCAAACAACATAACTACAGACGGGTCAGGAACAGGTACCTTTACAAGCAATTTAACAGGATTAAAAGGGAATACAACTTATTATATAAGGGCTTATGCTACTAACAGTGCAGGAATCGCTTATGGAAATGAGCTTACTTTTACTACAATTCCTGTTTCAGCAGTTGTTCCCATTCTTACAACAACAACACCTTCATCTGTTACCACCACTACGGCAAGCAGTGGTGGAGTTATAAGCAGTGATGGTGGGGCCTCAATTACTGCACGGGGTGTATGCTGGAGCACTGCAACTAATCCGACAACAAGTGATAATAAAACTGATGATGGTTCCGGCTCAGGGAGCTTCACTAGCAGTATCACCGGCTTAGCAGCCAACACCACTTATTATGTAAGAGCTTATGCAACCAACAATACAGGAACCGGTTATGGCAACGCTGTATCCTTTAAAACACAAGAGGAAACTGGAGAAACAGTAACCGACCCGGATGGTACTGTTTATCACACAGTAACCATAGGTATGCAGGTGTGGATGGTTGAGAACCTGATGACCACGAAGTTAAATGACAACACATCCATTCCTCTGGTAACTGATGCAACAGCATGGGGTGATCTCGAAACCCCGGGCTATTGCTTCCCCGGCAATGATGAAAATAATAAAGCAACTTATGGTATGCTATATAACTGGTATGCAGTCAATACGGGTAAACTCTGTCCCACCGGCTGGTATGTGCCCACCGATGCAGACTGGACGACACTTACAACCTATCTTGGTGGTGAAAGTGTGGCAGGTGGCAAACTGAAAGAAGCCGGCACAATCCATTGGCAAACACCTAATGCGGAAGCTACCAATGAGACAGGTTTTACTGCTCTTCCGGGGGGTGACCGATGGTATAATGGTACATTCGGTTCAATTGGTACAGGAGGTTACTGGTGGAGTTCTACACAGCACAGCGAGAGCTTTAGCTGGTACCGGTTCATGTACTACCTTCTTGGCTATGTAGACAGAGACTATCATGGGAAGGAATATGGTCATTCTATCCGTTGCATCCAGGGTGTAGGTCAGGTAATACCGATCGTCACCACCAACGACGTTACAGACATTACTTCAACAAGCGCCACATGCGGTGGAAATGTAACAAGTGATGGAGGAGCATCCGTTACTGCTTATGGAGTATGCTGGAACACTTCTCTCAGACCTACTATAGATGACAGCAAAACAAACGATGGCTCAGGAACAGGAAGCTTTACAAGCAGTCTTACCGGATTAACAGCCAATACAACATATTATGTCCGTGCATATGCAACTAATAGTGAAGGTACAGACTATGGAAGTGAAATAACTTTTACTACACCTTAGCAGTGTCTGGCGCACCAACTATTGGTACGGCTACAGCCGGTAATGCGCAAGCTACACTAACATTTACAGCGCCGGCCAGTATCGATGGCTCTGCTATTACCGGGTATACTGTAACTTCAAATCCTGGTGGTTTACCGGGTGCCGGGAGTGACAGCCCTGTTACAGTCAGAGGCCTTACCATTGGAACTGCCTATACTCCCATATGTACGTTATTGAATGGTATTTGTTTAACATTGGGCTTTAGTAGGTAATTACAATAAGGTTCTTCTGAAAATCATACTTATGCAAAGTTCATTTTAGGAAATACGTTTACCATCCCCGGTGTTATCGCAAGACTCTATGTTATAATTCCGGATTATTCCTTAATAACCCCGGATTTAAGAACGGGGTTATTGATCCTGGACAGTTCTCTCAAGTTGTTCATATTAAGTACATTTGAAATAACAATAATTGTTGTTAACTTTGTTTTATATTGATTTTTTTCCCTTAGTGAATCGTTTAAATAATTGGAAATGAGAATAATATCTGATTGTATTTTGTCGGAAATCAGGAGTTTCGTTCTTTTAATAATTCTCTTTCCTTTTTGTTTTTCAACCCGATCCCAGGATATTACAATTAAAATACATTTACGGGGTTTATACGAATCCAAAATATCCCTGCTCCCATTAGCCGGGCCAAATGCTCTTAAACCTGTACTCTCGGTTGAAGGAGTTAAAAACGGTGAAACTGCAACACATAAATTTCCTGATGAAAATCTGCCTGGCGAATTTGTTCTCAGATTCGATTATAAGGAAAAGGAATCAAGTACTCCCTACCCTTCCGAAAAACGTATAATAGCCGGCAATCAAAACCTAGAACTGTGGGTACACCCGATATTTTGCAATAATCCCGACAGCACCTGGTTCCAGGAGGATGAAAAAGAAAACAAAGCTTTTTTGAATTTTTCAATCGAGAATACCAGGCAAAAACAAATGATCGGACTTTTGCAGAACTTACTGCTTAATTATGATGATCCTTCTTCACCGTTTTACAGGGAGTGCATTGAGGAGTATGAAAAGAGACGTATCTCTTCAAATCAGTGGATTGATGAGCAGATAATGTTGAATAACACTCTTTTTGCAAGCAAAATGTTCGGATTTCAAAAGATACCTGAGATTGACTGGAAAGGCTCTGAAGCTGAACGCAAACAAAGCCTGCAGGACAATTATTTCAATGAGATGGATTTCAACGAACCTCTTATTCTAAAAACCACAAATATGAAAGAGTGGATGGATGGTTATGTAAATCTTTACGGAGAACAGGCTAAAAGTGTACCTATGCGGGATTCTCTTTTCACTCTTGCAGGAAAGAATGCAATTGAAAAGGCGAAAAATGGTGACCCGCTTGTTTATGGCTGGATGGTGGATTATTTCTTCAAGGGATATGAGAGCTTCAATATTGAGAAAGGAATTAAAATGCTTGAAACATACATGAATGATCCTGATTGTCTTACTACTAAAAGACAGGAAATAAACAGAAGACTGGAGGGGATGAAAACATTGATACAGGGGACTACTGCCCCCGATATTATTCTGCTGGACTCTGAGAACAAGCCATTTATCTTAAGTAGTTTACACAATAAAAAAGATATCCTGGTATTATTCTGGTCGGCTGACTGCGTTCATTGTAAAGAGATGACCGGAAAACTTTATGAGTTGTATCAGAAACCTGAAGTTAAGCAGAAAATTGATATTGTTGCTGTCAGCATAGATGAAACAGATACAGAAATACAGGCATGGAGGGAAAAGATTGGAGAGATGAACGGATGGATACATCTTAGAGCAGAAGAGGGTGTCCGCAGTAAGGTTGCCCGGGACTATTTTATTCTGAGTGTTCCTGTTATGATTTTAATTGATGCTGAAACAAAAAAGATAATCGGTCTGCCTGATGATACAAGACAACTGGAAAGGCTTTTAAAGTAGTCTCTGCATTTTTAAACCACAGAGACACAGTCCCGATAGCTATCGGGAGCACGGAGGGACATAGAGTAGTTGCTATTCAGTTATATGTTTTGCTAGTAAAGACCTGAAAAAACAACTTTCTTTTTATGTAAATACAGGTTGCTGATAATCCTGCAACCTAATCTGTTCAAAAATAGTCTCTTAGAAGATACCTGGTATTCTATTTCTTTTTTATATATTTTGTTTATAATCAATATTATATATATTTGAAAAAAGGTATGTAAAATGTAATTATCTTAAAGCTTAAATTATGCTGAAACAAGGACTTTTTATTCTGATCTTGTTTTTTGTTCTGCATTTAATAACTTCTGCACAGGGAGTCCAGATCGGAACACCTAAACTTGATTTTGATGGCAATATGCTCTCCATTACCTATGATATAAGCAATGCAAGTCAGACTGATAAATTTTATGTCTGGGTAGTGATCATGAAGAAAAATGGTGAAATATTGAAAGCTAATTCATTAACGGGTGATATTGGAGATATAAAAGCAGGTAACAATAAAGTAATTATATGGATTCCGGCAAACGATAATGTTTTTTTAAATGAAGAGATAACTGTTGAGGTGCGTGCTGAGAAATATGTCAAATCTTTTAATAAAGGTTCAGCTATGCTCCTATCTTTAGTCTTGCCCGGATTAGGTCAGACAAAAATGAGCGGAGGAAAACCTTACTGGATAATGGGTGTTGCTTCATACGGAGCGCTTGCAGGGGGGTTGGTTACATATAGTGGTTATAAAGATAATTATGATAAATATCTTGCAGAAGAAAGTGATCCTCAGAAAAGGGCTGATTATCTGAGCCAGGCTGAGAAGAGGGCAACTATGTCAGGTGCATTATTTGTTACAGCAGCCGCAATATGGACAGCTAACCTGTTATGGGTAGCAGTGGCGCCAAATAGATACCAGCCCCTGAAGTACAGGCCTTTAACGCTTTATCCCTCAGCAGATCCTGTGAACGGAGCTGCATTACTGACATTGAATTATAAATTTTAAACTAAACGGAGATGAAAAAGCTATTATTTGTTACTGCAATATTCCTGATCCAGGCTGCATGTATATTTGGGCAGGTAATCAGCAGTGAGAAAGCGACCATCAAGATAAACAATAAGCCGGCGACTGCTGAGAACAAGTCTGCTCCTGAAGTGATAGAAAGTGTTATGCCTGCTGCAATGGCAACAGCGGCTGCCTTACCTATTGGTACTGGCAAGTATTATGCACTTATAATAGGTATCAATGATTATATTGACCCTAATATCAATTCACTTGATTACTGTATCAGGGATGCACAGGCATTTTATACTTCCCTGACTTCTTTTTACACATTTGAGCAGGGAAATGTAAAATTTCTTGAGAATGCCACAATGTCGGATATTGTGAACTCACTTGACTATTTTGCGAAAATCGTAAAGCCAACCGACAGTTTTTTGATTTTCTATGCAGGTCATGGTGTCTGGAATGCGAATTCTGAAACAGGTTTCTGGCTGCCATCGGATGCCAGGAAGAACAGTACGCTTAACTGGTTTAGAAACAGTGCGTTAAGAGATTACCTACGGGAGGTAAATTCGAAACATACTCTATTGATTACAGATGCATGTTTTGCAGGATCGATCTTTAAAACACGTGCAGCATTCAGCGATGCAGACCTGGCTGTTAATAAGCTTTATGAACTGCCAAGCAGAAAAGCAATGACCAGCGGGACACTTACAGAGGTGCCTGATCAGAGCGCCTTCCTGAAATACATGACGGAAAGACTTAATTCAAACAAAGAGAAGTATCTGTCAAGTGAACAGTTGTTCAGCAGCTTCAGGATAGCCGTTATCAATAATAGTAATGTAATACCTCAATATGGAGAGATAAAGGATGTTGGTGACGAGGGGGGTGATTTTATTTTTATTCACAAATAATTCATTATTAAGAATTAACCGGTAAATGCTTTGATATGAGAAATATTATCCGACCAATAATTTTCCTGGGCTTAATTGTTATGTGCCTGATTGTAATGATCACATGCATAAAGGTTGAGAAGGTAGTAATGGTCTCCACCGGCAATGTTAATAATGTCCAGGCCAATACAGCCACAGCCGAAGGAACTGTTGTAGATATTGGCGAAGGCATCACCCAGCATGGGCATATATACGGCCCTAATCCAGGAGTGACTATGGGTGGAGGGAATGGAGAGACCAGGCTTGGAGCAAAGAGCAGCACCGGCAGCTTTAGCAGTGAGTTAAGCAACTTAAATGCTGGAACGACTTACTACATAAGAGCGTATGTAACTGGCAATGGCGGAACAAAGTTAGGTAAAGAGATTTCTTTTAAAACCATTGATCCTGAGGTACCTTCACTTACCACTAATATTATGACGGATGTTACATCTACCTCAGCAACATCAGGAGGAAATATAACTTCAGATGGAGGAGCCCCTGTTACTGAACGAGGTGTTTGCTGGAGCACAACTGCAGGTCCGACAACTGACAACAGCAAAACTACTGATGGCACCGACACAGGGAATTATTCAAGTTTTTTAACCGGACTTACACCCGGCACAACTTATTTTTTGCGCGCATATGCTACAAACATTACTGGCACAGCCTATGGTAATGAATTAAGTTTTACAACAAACTCTGAAGTACCGACTCTAACCACTGCGGTTGTAACTTCAATTACACAGACATCAGCTAAAAGCGGCGGAAATATTACCAGTAACGGAGGAGCAACTGTTACAGCCAGTGGTGTTTGCTGGAGCATTAATCCAAGCCCGGATATCACAGGAAGCCATACTACAGACGGTAGTACAACAGGCATATTTACAAGTACAATAACAGGTTTAACTCCCGGTACTCCATATTATGTCCGTGCTTATGCGACCAACAGTGCAGGTACAGGATATGGTCAGGAAGAAACATTTGTCACAACCGACATTACCCTTGTAACTGGCTCTTTTACTGACAGCAGGGATGGAAATTCATATAACTGGGTTCAGATCGGGACCCAAAAATGGATGGCTGAAAACCTTGCCTATTTACCCAGAGTAAGCAAATCGAATGAGTCATCATATTTCGATCCTCATTATTACGTTTACGATTTCCAGTACAATGATGTCACTGTTGCAAAAACAACATCCAACTATCAGACCTATGGCGTTTTATATAACTGGAATGCTGCAATGGCCGGTGCAAATAGTAATGACTTGAACACTCTGGTTTTGCAGGGTGTCTGTCCGACAGGCTGGCACCTTCCCAGTGACTCGGAATGGAAAAAACTTGAAATGTTTTTGGGTATGACACAGACAGAAGCTGATCAGACAGGTCAAAGAGGAGATATAGGTGGAAGTTTAAAGGAAGAGGGAACAACACATTGGAGTAGTCCAAACACCGGTGCAACAAATTCAAGTGGCTTTACCGCTCTACCTGGTGGTATGAGGAACACCGACAACAGCTTCTATGGCCTGATATACCAGGGTGAATGGTGGACAACCACCGAGTACAGCGCGGTTCTTGCTTATGCACGGCTAATTGATTATGCCTTCAGGTCAGTTTATCGTACTTATCCGAATAAAGATCAGGGCTTATCTGTAAGATGTGTTGAGGGTCAGGGAATCCTTTTACCTGTTGTTGAAACTTCTACTACGATTTCTTCAATCACATCTACAGGTGTTACTACTGGTGGAAATGTAACAGGCAACGGAGGATCGCCGGTCACAGCCCGAGGTGTTTGCTGGAGTACGGATCATAACATTTCTCTTGGTAATGGCAAAGAGACTGTCGATGGCTCAGGTATTGGTATTTTTACAAGTACTTTAACAGGATTAACTTCAAATACAACGTATTATGTACGTGCATATGCTACTAACAGTGCCGGTACAGCATACGGTAGTGAGGTTAGTTTTACAACCAGCCCTCCTGCAACACTTCCGACTGTTACAACAGCCTCTGCATCGGGAATAACTGCTTCAAGTGCGTTTGGAGGAGGAGATGTTCAGGATGATGGTGGAGCTGCCGTTATTGCCAAAGGAGTATGCTGGAGTACTTCTTTTGGTCCTACTGTTAATAATACAAAAACTGCTGACGGAACAGGTTTAGGAACTTTTTCCAGTAATATCAACGGATTAAATCCTGGTACAACATATTATGTAAAGGCATATGCAACAAACAGTGTTGGTACATCATATGGAAATGAAATAAATTTCACTACTGCTACTACAGCTCCAGGAGCACCGACAATAGGCACAGCAACAGCAGGAAATACACAGGCTACTGTTTCTTTTACCCCACCGGCCGGTGATGGCGGATCAGCAATAGTCATATATACTGTTACTTCAAGCCCTGGTAATTTATTTGCAACCGGATCAGCAAGTCCGATAACAGTTACAGGGCTGGTCAATGGTACTGCATATACATTCACGGTTACTGCCACAAGTGCTATAGCTACCAGTGCCCCAAGTGCTGCTTCGAACTCGGTTACACCATCAACAATTCCGGGTGCACCCACAATAGGGACTGCCACAAAAGGAGATGCTCAGGCGACGGTAGCATTCACAGCACCTGTAAGTGATGGTGCTGCTGCTATAACCGGCTATACGGTAACTTCAAATCCTGAAGGACATACAGGCACTGGTTCTGTAAGTCCTATCATTGTAACAGGACTTGCCAATGGTACTGCTTATACATTTACAGTAACTGCCACCAATGCTAATGGAACCAGTCTTGCAAGTACTGCTTCAAATTCTGTAATACCTTCATCAGTTCCGGATGCGCCAATAATTGGGACAGCCACAGCAGGAGATACTCAGGCAACAGTAACGTTTACAGCACCTTTAGATGATGGTGGATCTGCTATAACCTTATATACAGCAACTTCTAGCACCGGTGGTAAAACTGGTTCAGGTATTACAAGTACTATTACAGTAACAGGGCTTACCAATGGAACTGTCTATACTTTCACAGTAACCGCCACCAATGATAATGGTGTAAGTGCTCCTAGCACTGCTTCAAATTCAGTAGTCCCCTTACCTCCCGGAACAGTATTCAGTCCGGCAACAGGCAGGATCTGGATGGACAGAAACCTGGGTGCCAGCCAGGTTGCACTAAACAGTACAGATGCAAATTCTTATGGTGATCTGTATCAATGGGGAAGAGCATCCGATGGTCATCAATTACGAACTTCAACCACCACTCCCACTTTGTCAGCTACAGATTACCCCGGTAATTCGTACTTTATTACAGCACCAATTAGTCCTTTTGACTGGCGGGAACCACAAAATGACAATTTATGGCAGGGCGTAAGCGGGGTAAATAACCCTTGCCCTACTGGCTTTAGAATCCCTACAGATGCAGAATTAGATGCAGAAAGAGCAAGTTGGAGTTCAAATAACGCTGCAGGCGCTTATGCTTCGCCATTAAAATTGCCCGTAGCAGGCCTCCACGACAGCGGTGGTGGTTCGCTCTTCGGTGTTGGTTCAGTCGGCTACTACTGGTCGAGTACCGTTGATGGCACTAACTCGCGCAGCCTGTACTTCTACAGTGGCGATGCCATCATAGGCAGCTACTGGCGTGCAGACGGGTTTTCTGTTCGCTGCATTAAGGATTGAAATGCTGATGACATTATGGGATAAAGCACGTTATTACTGATCAATGCAAAGCGTATTCCCGGGAAACTAGGGAGATCCTTCATCCCGCATTCGCGGGATTCAGGATGACAGTGTTGTTTCAGGAGGTAAAGGGGAAGAAGCGGCGATCCGGATTTGAAATTGTGATCAAAAGAAAATTTGTTCCGGATCGCCGCTTCTTCCCTCCTCTCTCTGACAAATAGCGTGTCATCCTGAGCGCTTTGGCCACCGTAGCCTTGGCGCAGGTGGCTAGCGAAGGATCTGCCCGGTGTTACCATAATTCTCTTTTATGTTATTTATGGTTACATTATAATAGCCTCGGACTTAAGTCCGGGGTTAGTTGTAGTCACCACCATTAAGACTGAAAATCACCGACTTAAGCCACGATTCAATTTCGGATTTCAATGCATTAACCGTTTCGGGTTCATTCACTGACAGATCATTCAACTCACCGGGGTCTTGTTCCAGATTATATAACTCTAATACTGGTTCTCCATTTCCGGAATCGATCCTGTGCAACTTCCAGGGCCAGTTAAGCCAGGCAGAATGTCCCGGGAACAGGCTTTCTTCATACCTGGTTTGAATTTCACCTGCATGGATATCTATTTTGGTGGAATCTTCCAAAGAGAAACCATTCTCCTGCTCACCCAGTAGCTCTTCCATAAGTTTTGCTGAAGGAACTATCCTGCCCTGAATAGGATATTGCCAGAATCCCATTGGCCTGGTAATTGATCTGGTTTTATCATCAATTAAGGGAACAAGACTGACTCCGTCCAAAGGTAGTTGCTCATCTATTGTGACTCCAGTCAGTTCAAGTAGTGTTGGGTAGATGTCGGATGTATTGGAAGGGGAATCAGTTATTCTGCTCTTTTTAATTCTTGCTGGCCATTCGATTATTGCCGGTACCCTCAAGCCTCCTTCATAGATCTGGCTCTTGGCCCCTCTCCCGCCGGTTGACCCAAAACCTGCAAGTCCACCATTGTCACTGCAGTACCATACCAACGTGTTTTCACTAATACCAAGACTCTTCAATTCGTTTCGCAATTTACCTATAGCCCTGTCCATGCCTGTTATCTCGCCATAATAGTTCTGCATTTTCTCCTCTTCTCCTGCGTATAGCTGAAGGTCTTGATCTTCTGCTATATAGGGATTATGAGGTGAACCAAACCAGATCACTGCAAGAAAGGGCTTCTTTTTTTCTGACTTATCCTTTATAAATTCCAGCGCTGCATCCACTGTAACTACAGAACTTTCACCAATCGTTCTTACAGCTATTCCTTCACGACTCATTACAGGATCATTATCAAAGAAGTTGGGAGATGAGAACCATTCATCAAAACCACTATTCCCCGGATTTACAGGACTATCCTTCCTCACTGATCCCAGGTGCCACTTGCCGAAGTGTCCGGTTGCATACCCGGCTGTTTTAAGAGCTTCTGCGATGGTGATCTCCTGAGGACGAAGAGTATATCCCCAGCTGAAACATCCAAAGCGGTTCGGATGGCGGCCTGTCATTACGCTACCCCTTGTGGGTGAACTTACAGGAGCAGCTGCGTAGAAATGGTCAAAACGCAGTCCTGAGACAGCCATATCATCGAGGTTCGGTGTTTTAAGAACAGGATGCCCGTTATATCCGGTATCTCCCCAGCCCTGGTCGTCAGCCATAACCAGTATAATGTTAGGTTTCTCTTCGGAGGCACACTGAATAAATAATGTACTTAATCCGAGTAACTTGATGGTGTTAAATCCATACTTTCTCATATGCTTATTGTAATAATATCTTTAAAAATAAGAAAATTACAAATATTTGACGTCAAAATTTGATGAACTAGTTTTCTATATTTAAACCCACCCCTAGAGGCCAACCACTGTGCCGTTGAGCCATTGTGCCATTGTGCCGTATTATTAACCCACCAACTGTAAAACCTATTCCTTCTTACAGACCCGGGACATTTGCTCCTAAGCTGAATAATATTATTTTTGTAACCCATGTGCCCATTACAGAAATCAGACCTCCTCTTTACAGATGCCCTTAAGCTGCGAAGGCCAAATGCTTTTAATGTTATGGTCAAGCCAATCGGGTCAGTCTGTAATCTTAATTGCACATATTGCTATTATCTGGAGAAAAAGAATCTTTATCCCGGGAAGAATGATTTCAAACTGCCTGAGGATCTGCTGGAAAAATTCATTAAGGATTATATTGAAGCCCAGCAGGTGCCTGTTGTTACATTCGTCTGGCAGGGAGGTGAACCAACATTATTGGGTTTAGAATATTTTCAAAAAGTAGTCGAAATTCAGAATAAATATTCAGCAGGTAAAAATATCGAAAACGCTTTTCAGACAAACGGAACAAGACTAAATGATGACTGGTGTAAATTCTTCACTGACAATAAAATATTGGTTGGTATCTCGATTGATGGAGAAGAACATAATCATGACAGATACAGGAAAACTAACAGCGGCGGACAAACATTTAAAAGGGCGATGAAAGGTATTGAGCTTCTGCATAAAAACAAGGTTGAATTCAATACTCTCAGTGTAGTGAACAGCTATAATGTTCATTATGCATTGGAAACATACCGGTTCCTGAAAAAAATCGGCAGCGGTTTTATTCAGTTTCTTCCTGTGGTTGAAAGGATTGCAGATAATCCCGGGACTGAAAATCTGAAACTGGTCTCCCCTGACTTCAATGGAGATGCTGCGGTTACTGAATGGACAGTAGGCGCAAAGGATTTCGGCAAATTTCTCATAAAGATATTCGATGAATGGGTTCGTAATGATGTTGCGAGGTATTATGTGCAGATATTCGATGCAACACTGGCAAATTATGTCGGAGAAATGCCTGGTTTGTGTGTCTTTTCTGAAACCTGCGGTGATGCACTTGTAATGGAGCATAATGGAGATGTATTTTCATGTGACCATTTTGTTTATCCGGAGTATTACCTGGGAAATATTAAGGAAACATCGCTTACAGATCTTGCAAAATCGCAGAGGCAGTTCGATTTCGGTATTGACAAACGCAACAAGCTTCCACGCTATTGTTTGCAATGCGATGTCAGATATGCATGCCATGGCGAATGTCCGAAGCACAGAATTATAAAGACTCCTGATGGCAAACCAGGATTAAATTACCTTTGTGAGGGATACAAGTTGTTCTTCAAACATGTTGAACCTTACATGGATTTCATGGCTAAAGAGCTTAAAAGCAAGCGTGCGCCAGCCAACGTGATGCAATGGATTCGTAATAAAGAGAACCAGGTGGTAAAATCTATTGTTCCAAACCGGAATGATCCGTGTCCATGCGGATCTGGCAAGAAGTTTAAGAACTGCTGTGCCGGGAAACCGTTATATAAAATTTAATAGCGCAAAGGCTCAATGGCGCAAGGGCGCAAGGGTAAAGACACTGGACGCTGGGCACTCGGCTAAACATTCTAATTATTCCAATAATCCTTCAATTAGTTTGATATCGTCCTTACTGGTGAACATGTTTTTAAATGACACTCCAACCTTGTTATTGAGGAAAACGCAGGTGATTGTTTCCGTGTGCGGACTTTCAATATATCTCAGTGTCAGCTCAATACTATTATCATCAAGCCAGGTATAACTGCCTGCTATTTTGAAAGGCCTGAGAGTATCAATGTTTTTGTTCGGCACCAGATTTGGCCCGGGTAGTTCAGTTATATCATAGTGCCATTGTGCTGGTCCAAAATTCAGAATGTAATCTGCTGAACCTTTCCTCAGGTGGAGAGCGGCAAGTGTGTCGCTTACTTCCAGCATGAGGCTCTGAAGCTGGCTTTCATTAGATCCGAAATGGTATATTTTTCCTGATATCTCTTTTTCAACCTGTGAAGTACTTTTTTTATAGTATACAGGAAGTTCAAGTGAAGAGAGTCGTTTTCTCAAATCGGATAATGCATTTTCATCCGGATGAAGCTTCTTTTCAGCTATTCCGGGAATCAGATATTCCCAGACAAGGTTAAGTTCTTTCTGCATGTCACCGGTCTGGGATGTAATGGCAATAACTGCATCTTTATCAGGCAAGACAATCATATACTGGCCATATGCACCATCTCCCCTGTAGCCATTGTTGCGGCAGCGCCAGAACTGGTAGCAGTAACCCTGCATCAAGTCGCTCGAGTCTTTCGTCGACTGCGGTGCATAGGGAGCCTGATCAATCTTAAAAGATGTTGCTTCGTCAATCCATTCCGCAGGGAGAAGTTGTTTCCCATTCCAGTTCCCTCTTTGAAGGTAGAATTGTCCTGCTTTTGCAATATCCTCTGTTTTTAACCTGAGCCCCCACCCTCCGGTATTGATGCCCTGTGAATTTACTTCCCAGTCTGCGCCTTTTATACCAAGAGGATCAAACAATCTAGGTGTCAGGTAGTCAATAACCTTTTCACCGGTAACTTTCTGAACAATTGATGATAACATGTATGTTGCCAGTGAATTGTAAAGAAATTTCGAGCCAGGTTCATTCAGAACAGGAGTCCTGAAGAATGTCTTTTCCCAGTTGCCATTTCCGCCTCTTACCCTGTAGGTGGGGTCAGGATCCATCCCAGCAGACATAGTAAGCAGGTCTCTTACGGTCATCTGTGCAAGATTTGTTGAAATGGTGTCAGGAACATCCCCGGGAAAAAAAGAAATTACTTTATCATTGACTGTAAGAAGCTTTTCTGTAACTGCAAATCCTACTGCTGTTGAAGTGAAACTTTTACTTAATGAATACAAAGTATGTTTAAGATCAGGTCCGTAAGGCTTCCACCACCCTTCGGCTATTACCTTTCCATGCCTGAGCATCATAAAGCTGTGTATTTCATTTGCTCCTTTATCTGCGGCTTCTATAAAATTCAGTATTGCAGCTGAAGAGACTCCTTCTTCTTCAGGTGTGCTTCGTGGAAGAGAATTATCTGTTTTAGGTTCTGTACAGGTTGTCAGAATAAACAATGAAAGAGAAAGTAGCAGGAGTATTCTAATATTCTTCATTATTTAATATTTTATAGGGTACTCATTTCATTTTTAACCACGGAGGGCACGGAGGATCACGGAAATTATTTTACAGGTAAAAAGGATTTTGCAAGTTCTTCACTGTCACCGTATTTTGCCATTATATCTTTGAGACGTTTATGCAGATCCTCTTTTACAGAAGCATAGGCCGGATCATTGTAAAGGTTTTTCATTTCCATAGGATCATTCTTAAAATCAAACAGTTCCCACTCATCTATATCATAGTAGAAATGAATGAGCTTATACTGTTCAGTACTGATCCCATAGTGACGTTTTACGCTATGAACAGCCGGATACTCATAATAATGGTAGTAGTGCTCTTTACGCCATGTTGAAGGTGTTTCTCCTTTTAGTAGTGGGACCAGACTTTCACCCTGCATGTCACCAGGCACTTCTACTCCGGCCATGTCGAGTATAGTTTCAGCAAAGTCAAGATTTGAAACAAGGTCAGTATTAACACTTCCTGGTTTTGTGCTTCCTGGCCACTGAACAAGTAAGGGAGTCCTGTACGATTCATCAAACATAAACCTTTTATCGAACCAACCGTGTTCTCCAAGGTAGAAACCCTGATCGGAGGCATAGATAACAACGGTGTTTTTATCCAGGCCATTTGCTTTAAGAAAGTCAAGAACTTTTCCCACACTTTTGTCCACTGCTGCAATGCATGCAAGATAATCCTGCATGTATCGCTGGTATTTGAATCTTACCAGATCATCATCTTTAAGTTTCGATCCATAGAACTTTTTTATAATAGGATCATAAACTTCATCCCAGGCTGCCTTCTGATCCTGATTCATGCGGTTCATGCCTACATTTCTTATTTTCATTGTATCAGGATAAAGTTTAAGATCTTCAATCAGCCTCATTGTTTTAGAAATAGTCATGTCCTGTTCCTTTTCGGCCCTGCCCCTTACTGAATAGTCATCAAAGAGAGTCGGAGGTTCGGGGAATGTAACATCCTTATAGAGTTTCAGTTCATCAGGACCCGGCTGCCACTCACGGTGCGGAGCTTTATGGTGCATCATCAGCATAAAAGGTTTTTTCTGGCCTTTTGCTGCAGTAAGCCAGTTAAAGCATTTTTCTGTAATAAGGTCAGTAACATACCCTTCATCCCTCTTTTTTCCTTCTTTGGTAAGAAAGTCCGGATTATAATAATTGCCCTGGCCAGGTAATATCTCCCAATGATCAAAACCTGTGGGGTCTGAACCGAGATGCCACTTACCTATCATAGCTGTATTATATCCTGCAGCCTGAAGCAGCTTTGGGAATGTTTGCTGTGATCCGTCAAACGGCTTCTGCCCTTCATTTTTCATAAATCCGTTAAGATGGCTGTATTTTCCAGTTATAACCACAGCTCTGCAAGGTCCTGATATAGAATTTGTCACTAGACATCTGTCGAATCTCATTCCATTTTGAGCAATACGATCAATATTTGGTGTGGGTGCCAGGTCTTTAATAGAACTTCCATATGCACTTATGGCCTGATAAGCGTGGTCATCGCTCATGATGTAAATAATATTCGGACGTTCAGTCTTCTTTGCATTGCCAGAGCATGATGAGACTGCTGCAGCAATACCCAGTATTGATAATAATTTAGTGTTAGTTTGCATAGTAGTTATTTTATGTTGAAGTTTCCTTTTAGTTCATCACTCTCTTTATAACCATATCTTACTGCCTTCACACGAATTGTATGGTTGCCCCTTGTCAGGTGAAGCGGACCATTATATAGCAGCCAATGAGGATTCTGAGCAGATTCGAAAGTATATACAATTGATGCTCCGTGAGTAGGACAATAGAAGGCTAATGTCATTGGATATGAATATGTTCCCCCGGTTCTTAAGTTCTTTGTTCCACGATCCTCCTGAGAATTTGTTATGAAATAAGGTATATCTGCAACCGGCTGTTTCCCTCCCGGCCACATCTGTTCAATCATTTCTGGTTCGTTCATATGTCCCATATCACCTGTTTCAAGAGTCCATTTATCCAGCAGCTCCCTCATATCTGAAAGTGTAAGCTTCATAGCCGGGTCATGGACAAGGTTATGAATCTGGTAAGGATCAGTCGCTATGTTGTATATCTCTTCAGGAGGACGTGAATAGGCCATCCATGACTTCTGTGGACCGGTAAGTGCACCTTCCGCATCGAGACGAAGCATTTCCTGGAAGATGGGCATCCTGCGTAGATAAGGCACCCAGATAGGGAATGGCTCATTAGGATAATAGTTACGTATATACAGACAGTTTTTTGTACGTACTGCCCTGATCATGTCATATGATTCATCAACTCTGTCGCGGGCGGCAAATACAGCATCTCTTGGTTCGCCCTGCTGAGAACCAAGAAAAGGTCTCCCCTGCATATGTGCCGGGACAGTTACTCCGGCAAGCGAAAGAACAGTCGGTCCAAAATCGATTGAACTTATAAGCCTCTTGTCAACAGTTCCCTTTTTTTCATTGCCGGGGAATTTTATAATAAGAGGTATCTTCAAGCCCGAATCATAAAGCCATCTTTTAGCTCTTGGCAATCCATCACCATGATCGCCCCAGAAAAAGATGATTGTATTATCAAGCTCACCTTCCCTCTGAAGCTCTGCGATCATACTTCCGACAACCGAATCGAGCGTGGCAATATTATCATACATTTTGGCAATATTGCGCCTTACAATGTCATTATCAGGATAATATGGAGGCACTATTACAGATGCAGGATCTGTCTTTACATCTGAAATATCCCAGTTCTTGCTCTCGTGAGTGCCAATCCAGTTAAAGACAGAAAAGAAAGGCTGATTTTTGTCCGGACGATTCCTGTAATGAGCTGTTGTGCTGCATTCGTCCCAGATGCTTGCCGGAACAGGATCTTTAGAAAACTGATAATCAGTTTTGTTGTTGTTAGTGCAGTAATATCCTGAGGCTCTTAGGTATTCAGTGAATGCTTTTACATAATGAGGAGGAACCGCAGTAAATTCAACTGGATTATCCACTCCCCTCCTGTATGAAGTTGTCCGCATATGCATACAGCCGATTGAGGTCTGATACATACCGGTGATCATTCCTGAACGTACAGGGGCACTGATTGCTGCGGAAGTGAAGACATTATCAAACCTAATGCCCTGCGATGCCAGACGGTCAATATTTGGTGTTTTTGCTACTTTATCACCATAACATCCCATGTGGGGGCTAAGATCTTCAGTTGATATCCAGAGGATATTCGGGTGCTTCTGGGGTTGCTGGGCGCTAGAATATGAAGCTAACAATGATGTTGCGCAAAGAGCTATTACTGAACTTGAATTTGTAGTTATATTCATTTACAATATATTTTTTCTGTTATTACTTATGAACTCACCCCCTTCCTTCGCTTCGCTCAGGATTCCCCCTCTCTATTTCATAAAGAGGGGGAATAGAGCAGGTAACTCCCCCTCTTTGAGGAGCAGAGAGGGGTCCCGATAGCTATCGGGAGGGGGGTGAGTTATTTCAATGTCCCAATTGGTCTTCTGTTTGCACCTGGAGCGCCGGTAATATCATCGCCAAGATCTGCTCTTGCCTTTTCTACCAGAGCCTGAAGCTCGTTAACCTTATCAGGATAAAATTCTGATACATCGTACCATTCACCAGGGTCACGCCTGAGATCATAAAGTTCAGCTTTTGTTATTGTTTCAATTCCTGTAGGTCCGGGCCACCCGTCATTACCGGGTTTCTGGCCCCGGTATGTTCTTCCCTGGTGAGGCAGAACCAGTTTCCAGTAGTCTATTTGTACTGCTTCAAGGCTGTTTCTCTGGTAGTAATAATAGAATTCATGACGAGGTTCTGCATTTTTAACCTTCGTCATAAGCGGAAGAATGCTGATTCCGTCTATCTTCTTTCCGGGAAGAGGGGCGCCTGTAATATCTGCAAGTGTGGGAAGTATGTCAATTGAGGAAGCCAGTTTATTGCAAATCTCGCCTTCAGGTATTACACCGGGCCATCTCATAATGCAGGGAACCCTTTGACCTCCTTCCCAGCTTGATCCTTTTCCTTCACGCAAACCACCTGTTGATCCTGCATGGTTTCCAAAATTGAGCCATGGCCCGTTATCGCTGGTAAATATTACAAGGGTGTTTTTCTCAAGACCGTTCCGTTCAAGGGCTTTCATTATTTCGCCAATTGACCAGTCAACCTCCATCATCACATCTCCATACATCCCCTGTTTACTCTTGCCCCTGAACTTTTCAGAAACACCAAGTGGAATATGTACCATGGAATGAGGTATATAAAGGAAGAATGGTCCTTTCTTATGATTTTCAATAAACTTAACAGCTCTTTCTGTGTAATCAGTTGTTAATTTATCCTGGCCTGCAAGATCAGGCACCTCAGCCACCTTTTCATTTCCTTCAATCAGCGGAAGAACTGGATATCTCAACTTATTGCTGGTTGTATCCTTTAGCTTCATCGGCACACCATCGAAGTCGACAGGCCACATGTCATTTGAATAAGGTATGCCATAATACTCATCAAATCCATGTTGCAGTGGTAAAAATTTTCTGTGATGGCCAAGATGCCATTTGCCTATAATACCCGTGCTATAACCTTTGGTTTTCAGCATTTCAGCTATTGTAGTCTCTTCAGAATTGATACCTACCTCTGCCCATGGCATTAGAGCTCCTGAGAAGCCTATCCTGTTTGGATAACATCCTGTCAGCAAGCCGGCACGCGAGGCGCTGCTTACAGCCTGGGGACAGTAATACCAGGTGAAACGCATTCCCTGGTTAGCAAGCCGGTTTAAGTTTGGTGTTTCATACTGGTTTGCACCTGTGGGTCCGATATCGCCATAACCCATATCGTCCATCAAAATGAAGACTATATTCGGTGTTGCCTGTTTTAAGGAAGGAGCTTTCTGATCACAGCTATTGATAACAGCTAATGATGCTACTCCCAGACCTAGTACAGATTTAATATTTGTCATATTCTTAGTTTTTACCACGGTGTTCGCGGTCCCTACAACTATCGGGATTCACGGAGTATCACCGTTTCAATTATTTGTTTTAATGTTTTGAAGAAGTTCTGTTAATTCATTAACAATATGCGGATTATCTTTTGACACATTAATCTTTTCACCGATATCAAGATTTATATTATAGAGTTGAGGAATTGAATCATTCCCTGATTCAATATTAACATGAGTATATAGCTTTTCACCGGGGCCTGGTTCAATAAATTTCCAATTGTCTTTTATTATTGAAAGTCTGCCATTTACTGCATGTTCTACTATCCATTCCCGGGAAGAGGGTCCTTTGCCCAGCAGAGCACTGAGATTACTGTGGCTATCTATTCCTGCATTTTCCGGTATAGATTGTCCGGTAAGTTCAGCAAAAGTTGCCATCAGGTCAATCTGGCTGAACATTGCATTTGATCTTCCGGGCTGGATTTTTCCTTCCCATGAAGTAATGAATACTACCCGTGTTCCTCCTTCAAAAGCGCTGTATTTTCCTCCTCTTAAAGAGCCTGCAGGTTTATGATTACCAAGAAGTTCCACTGCCTTATCCTTATAACCATCATCAACTACAGGTCCGTTATCGCTTGTTAGTATAATAAGTGTTTTTCCGGTAAGATTAAGCTTTTCAACTGTTTTTATAATTTCTCCTACAGACCAGTCAAATTCCAGTATTGCATCTCCCCTGGGTCCCATTCCGCTTTTTCCTTCAAAACGTTTATTTGGCATCCGCGGGACGTGTATGTCGTGAGTGGAGAAATAAAGAAAGAATGGATTATTTTTGTTTTTCTCAATGAATTTTACAGCTTTTGAAGTTATTGTATCAGCCATATCTTCATCGATCCACAGAGCGGATTTTCCTCCGCTCATCCAGCCAATGCGGCTCACTCCATTTACAATAGTCATATCGTGCCCATGGCTCGGATGCATTTTCAGCAGTTCAGGATGATCCTTACCAGTCGGCTCAACAAGGATCGGATCGCTAAAACTGACCTTAATCGGATCAGCATGATCAAGCCTTACGACATGCCTGTTTTCAACATATACACATGGCACTCTGTCTCCAGTTGCCGGTATTATGAAGTTATAGTCGAATCCCAGATCGATAGGCCCAGATGTAATCTCTCCATTCCAGTCGGCACCTGAAGCCGGACCAAGTCCGAGATGCCATTTCCCGACAACAGCAGTAGTATAACCGGCACCTTTAAGGATTGATGCCATTGTGGGTCTTCCAGGTTCAATAATAGCAGGGGCATCTCCTCTTGCAACTCCAGTGCCCGGCTTTCTCCAGGCATATTCCCCTGTCAGAAGAGAATATCTTGAAGGTGTGCTTGTTGCCGACGTGCAGTATGCATTAGTAAAACGTAATCCGTGATATGCAAGCAGGTCAATATTAGGAGTTGACAAACTGTTTGCACCATAACAACTTACATCGCCATATCCCAGATCGTCGGCATATATGATAATAATATTAGGCGTTTCGATATTTTTATCACTTGTACATTGAGTTGATGCCAGGGATATTATACCCAAGGCACCCGGGATAATGTTAATTGTTCTTTTAAGTCTGATCATACCTGGGAATGGAGTTAAAGGTTATATTATTGAGGATCATGTTTCTTATCTGCTGCTTCACAGCTAAAAGGAAAATCCTCCGATCGAACATGAGAAAGTTCAATAAGCGAATCCATCCTGTGCACAATCTCTTTATTCATCAAGGAGATATCATTTGTTTCTCCTATGTCGGTATTCAGATCATATAGCTCAGTAGGGCCATGAGGTATCTTTTCTATATCTTGTTTAACAGCTTTCCAGTTACCCATCCGAAGGGCAACCTTTCCTCCCTGTTCATGAAATTCCCAGTAAAGGAATTCATGTTTCTTCTGTTCTTTGCCCAAGAGCTCTGGAAGAAAAGATATGCCATCAATAGACTGTGTAATATCAGCACCAGCTATCTCTGCAAACGTCGGCATCATATCCCAGAAGGCTGAAATATGATCAGATTTTGAACCGGGCTGAACTACCCCGGGCCACTTAACTAGCAGCGGAGTTCTTATTCCACCTTCATACATATCCCTTTTATATCCTTTGAGAGGGCCATTGCTGTCAAAATAATCAGGATCAGCTCCCCCCTCCAGATGGGGGCCATTGTCCGATGCAAAAATTACTATTGTATTCTTTTCAAGGCCAAGCTTTTTCAGTTTATGAATAAGTTCTCCTACATAATCATCCAGTTGAGTTACCATTGCTGCAAAGGCTGCATGCGATTCAGCCTGTGACCCGTAAGGTCCGAGCCTGAAAGTGGGGCCATCATCCACTCCCTTAAATTCTTTTTCAGGAAGATATTTTCCCCGAAACTTTTTAATATATTCCTCTTTAGCAAAGAGCTCTGCATGCGGTATTGTTGTAGGGTAGAATAAGAAAAATGGCTTATCCTTATTATTTTCCATAAATGCAATAGCTGCATCATGTATCAAATCTGCACTGTATATACCTTTCTTCCCATTTTCATTTTCATGTAGTTCAATCTTCTCACGGTTATGCCATAGGTGGTCAGGGTAATAGTTATGTGCCAGGCTCTGACAGTTATAACCAAAAAACTCATCAAACCCCTGAGAATTAGGATCACCTTCAGTATTTATATATCCAAGACCCCATTTCCCAAAAGCCCCGGTAATATATCCTTTTGATTTCATCACTTCGGCGATAGTAACTGATTCTGCTTTTAATGGCCAGTTTCCTTCCGGCTCCCAGTTCTTATTCCCCCTGACAGGAGTATGTCCGGTATGCTGTCCTGTCATAAGGGCTGATCGGGATGGTGCTGATACTGTGCATCCTGTATAGTGCTGTGTAAAGAGCATTCCGTCAGACGCTAACCTGTCAATATTAGGAGTTGAAAATTTCTTCTGACCATAACAGCTGAGATCACCATATCCAAGGTCATCGGCAAGGATGAGTACAATGTTAGGAGGTCCTTCAATTCTCGAATGGGAAGAGCATGAGACAATTGCAAAGGAAGCAAATAATACTGGTGGGATTTTATTCATCATTGTTATTTCAATTTAGAATGAATAAAAAGAAATTTCATTCTGATTATTTAAAAGTAAAACTTTTAATTGAAAAACAATGGTAATAAATATGTCAAATGAATATATAAGTTCATTGTCCTGGAAAGATGGAGCTCAGCATATTCTACCTGACCTAAAAATCCCCTATGAGTGACTTTCAATTTCCAAATAGTTATAACTCTCCCTTTGAAAGGGACTATTTATTAAGAAATTATTTACAGACTAAAGACAAGCAGATAGATTTTTTTCTAATACGAATCTTTATGTACATTTTTTATAGAACGTCCTGAGGGTTCATTCTGATTACTGAATGAAGCGTCCCAGGCAAGAGCATCCGGAGTACTGCATGCAACGGAAGGAACAGAAGGAACGCATGAAGCTGCTGAGTCTGATGGAAAATGTTCAGAGAAAATGGATCTGTACATATATTCTTCCTTATTCTGGGGAGGATTCACAGGAAAACGATACCCTGCATTTTTAAGCTGTTCATCAGATATCTCTTTTGCAGCAATAGATTTTAATGTATCAATCCATCCGTATCCGACTCCATCAGAAAATTGTTCTTTTTGTCTCCAGGTAATCTCCTCAGGGAGGTAATCCTCGAACGCTTTTCTAAGTAACCATTTCTCAATTTTGCCATTGCCGGCCATTTTATCCTTTGGGTTCAACCTCATAGCCACATCGAGGAATTCCTTATCGAGGAAAGGGACACGCCCTTCCACACCCCAGGAAGCAAGTGATTTGTTGGCTCTCAGACAATCATAGAGGTGAAGCTTGCTGATCTTTCTCAGGGTTTCTTCATGGAATGCTTTTGCATCGGGAGCTTTATGAAAGTAGAGATATCCTCCGAATACTTCATCAGCACCTTCGCCCGATAAAACCATCTTCACTCCCATCGATTTTATAACCCTGGCAATCAGGTACATCGGAGTTGAGGCACGTACAGTTGTAACATCGTATGTTTCAATATGATATATAACATCACGCACAGCATTCAACCCTTCTTCAAGCGTAAAATGGATCTCATGATGAATAGATCCAATATGATCAGCAACCTTTCTTGCAGAAGAGAGATCGGGTGATCCGTCCAGTCCGATTGCAAAAGAGTGAAGCTGTGGCCACCAAGCTTCCGATTTATCATTTGATTCTATTCTTTTCGACGCAAATCTTTTTGCAACTGCAGATATAATTGATGAATCGAGCCCTCCTGACAGAAGAACTCCGTATGGAACATCAGACATAAGCTGACGATGGACCGCAGCTTCAAGAGCGCTCCGCAGATCAGAAACAGATGTTTCATTTTTTTCAACGGTATCATAGCTCATCCAGTCACGGTGATACCATTTTTTCATAACACCATCCTTGCTATACAGATAATGACCTGGAAGGAACTCCTCTATCCTGTTGCAAACACCCTCAAGTGCCTTAAGCTCTGAAGCAACATAAAAATTTCCAAAACTATCCCAACCCATATAGAGGGGAACAATTCCTATATGATCTCTGGCAATGAAATAGGTGTCCTGCTCTTTATCATAAATGGCAAAAGCAAAAATTCCGTTCAAATCCTCAAGAAAATCAGGTCCTTTATCACGGTATAAAGCCAGTATTACTTCACAATCGGAATTTGTCAGAAATTCATATTTATCTTTATACCTTTTACGTATATCCTGGTGATTATAAATTTCGCCATTTACAGCCAGAACCAGATTGCCATCCTTGCTGTATTGGGGTTGCTTTCCAGATTCAACGTCTACTATAGATAATCTCTCATGAGCGAGAATAGCCTTTTCACAATAAAAAATACCTGACCAGTCAGGTCCCCTGTGTCTTACTTTTTTTGACATTTCAAGTACTCTGGGCCTCAGGTCCAGGTAATTAACTTTAAGATCAAATACACAAACAATACCGCACATGTTTTTCTGAAGTTTGTTTTAAATTTATTGTTGCAAAGCTAATACATTTAATTTATTAAAAAGCCAATATAAGTAAAATATATTAAGATATATATAATTATTGCATAATGTTTAAAACATATATGGCCTATTATATATCATATATTAATATAAGTAAGTATTGAATTAAGGTCAGTCGTTCAGATATTACACATGTTAAAAAACATTAAAAACCACAACTAATTATATGATGAAAATGAGTAATTTTAAAAATTATTAGTTGTTTTTCTATCTTGCGTTTTAATAATTAAAAATGAACATGATGAAAAGAAATTTAATATCAGTTATTGCAGTGATTGCATTATTATTGTCTGCTGCGGATTCATTTGGACAGGTTTACGGATGGCGGGGGCCGGGCAGAACAGGTATCTATAATGAAACAGGCCTGATGAAGTCGTGGCCTTCATCAGGAACGGCTCTTATATGGGAGGTTGAAGGTATAGGAATGGGATATTCAAGCGCGACCGTAACAAATGATGCTGTGTACATTACAGGCGTCAGAGGCGACAAGGATGTTCTTACAGCTTTCTCACAGGATGGCAAAAAGAAGTGGGATATAGAATACGGAACCATGTCAAACGTAAACAGCTATCCTGAGAGTCGTTGTACTCCGACAGTGACACAGGGTAAAATTTTCGTTGTCAGCGGATCAGGTGAGCTTTCATGTATATCAACGAGCGGAAAGATGCTCTGGTCGATAGATTATTTTAAAAAGTATAAGTGTAGCGTTCCACGCTTTGGTATTTCTGAATCTCCTCTTGTTGTCGACAATAAGGTGATTATTACTCCGGGCGGTCCGGTTGCAGCCATGGTGGCTTTTGATATTGACAATGGTACAGTAGTATGGGAAACCGCTTCTCTTAATGAGGGTATGCAATATGTAAATCCGCTGCTTGTTGAGCAAGGGGGTAAAAAGGTTATTATAACTCACACTCCTACCTGGATTATTGGCGTAAATGCCACAGATGGAAAGTTGATCTGGAAATTTGATTTCGGGTCAGTAAATGATGATAAGAAAGGTGGTAAAAATTACATACACACACCTATTTATAAAGATGGCTTTGTATTTGCAGCAAATGGATACAATCAGACTTCTGCAAAGATCAAGGTTAATGTTGACGGTAGCGAACCAACTCTTGTCTGGAAAAATCCTGATATGAATCCACATGTCGGAGGCATGGTGTTAATAGGAAATTACCTTTACAGCTCTACCCATGACAATAATACTATGGGTCGGTATGTTTGCGTTGACTGGACTACAGGGAAAACGATGTGGATTACACGGTGGAACAATAAAGGGTCAATTATAGCTGCAGAGGGATTAATCTATATCTTTGAAGAAAAGGGTGGAAATGTAGTCCTTGTAAATCCTAATCCGGAGAAGTTTGACGTTATCAGTTCCTTCAAGATTTCAAAAGGCGCCGGTCCTCATTGGTCTCATCCCGTGATTGACAAAGGAAGGTTATTTCTCAGACATGGAGATTATATGGCTGTATATAATATTAAAGCTAAATAGTCTTCTTTAGAATATCGCCCTGGTTTGCCATTTATGTTACCGGCTTTGTCGCAGGGATAGATATAATGTATTCATTCAAGAATAAACAGATACATTCCAGGGAAGAAAAAGCTTATATTGGCATAGAGTAAGGAGTTCGTTAAATGATTGATAATGTCGTCAATAAGCCGTAATAGCTTTATTTTAATTATGACAATAGCAGTTTTTGCTGCATTGTTTTCCTGGTGGATATTTGCCACACCTTCATATGATACGGCTGTCCGATTACCTGGAATGGACAACAGGCCTCCTCAAAAACAGATATCTGATTCTATTTACATAGGTGAGAATTTTGATACACTGGAAATTATTGATGAGGTTGTACCTGGCAGCTGGCCTCGTTTCAGAGGAGCCGATTTCGACAACATAAGCAAGGATCAGACACTGCTGGCTGAATCGTGGGACACTTCAGGACCTCCCATTGTATGGCAGGTAACCTTAGGTGAAGGGTATGCCGGTCCTGCTGTTCATAACGGACGGGTATATGTACTCGACTATAATGAAAAGAGAAAAGCTGATATGCTCAGGTGCTTCTCCCTAAAATCAGGCAAAGAACTATGGAGGAGATGGTATACTGTTGAATTTAAGCGTAATCACGGTTATTCACGTACTATTCCTGCAGTTACTGACAAATATATCGTCACTGTCGGTCCCAGATCGCATGTTATGTGTCTTAATCCTACAGATGGCAGCCTTTTGTGGACTATCGACCTGGAAAGAGAATTTGGAGTTCCCGGCAGTGTAAAGGGTAAAATAACACCTGAATTTTATTCAGGTCAGTGCCCCCTCATTGATAATGATGTAGCTGTATTTGCACCCGGAGGGAAAGCTCTTATGATAGGAGTTGAATGCAAAACGGGGAAAGTACTCTGGAAAACTCCAAATCCGGATTCACTCAGAATGTCACATACTTCTGTTATGCCTATGACTATTCACGGCAAAAAGATGTATGTTTACGCTGCACTTGGAGGCGTTTGCGGGATATCAGCAGAAGGAGAAGATACAGGTAAACTCCTCTGGAAAACAACTGCATGGAGCCCATCAATTACTGTTGCATCACCTCTCTATCTTGGAAATGGGGAAATTGCTGCATTCGGAAGCTATGGTTCAGGAACAGCAAGAATAGTTATAAGCAAGGATGGCTCAGGCTATAAAGCAAGTATTGCTGAGCAGCATAAATCTTCCGGAGGCATAGCAAGTGAACAGCATACACCAATTATGGTTGGTGATAATCTTTGGGCAGTATTACCCGAAAATGCAGGTGCGTTAAAAAGGCAGCTTGCATGTTATAATAAGAATGATCTTATAACTCCGTTATGGTCGAGCGGAAAAGAGGGACGTTTTGGCAAGGGAATGGGGCCATTCATTTTAAGTGGCAATAAGTTATTCCTGCTCGATGATGAAGGGACACTGTTCCTTTTCAAACTTGAAAAATCCTCAGCCACAATGGTTTCAAATCATAAGATAATAGAGGCCATAGAGGCATGGAGCCCAATGGCTCTTGCAGGTAAATATCTTATTATGAGAGATGCTCATAATATGCTTTGTCTCGATATAAGTAAAAAGGAATAATTCATGAACAGGCTCTGGACAACGGTAGCAATTATATTCATGATGCTGGTATTTATCGGATATATGGTATTTGACCTGGTATTCAGGAAGGATAATGTTCCGGAGACAAATTATGAAAAGGTTGATTCTATGTTAAAAGATCAATGGCTGGTAAATAATATTATTGAAAGCGGTAAGGAAAAACTAAAAGCAGTTGCGGTTTCTGAAAATGGTAATATCTTGCTGGCTGGAGATTCCTATATTGACTGTTATGATTCAGACCTGAAAATTTTATGGCAAAAAGCTACAGATGGAGAAGTAACAGCGCTTGCAGTTTCTAAAACCAAAATATTTGCGGCTATTGGTAATTATATTTTAGTTTTAGGTCATGCTGGCGAAAATAATGCAGAATGGGGTCCATGGGATGAAAAAGCTTTCATTACATCCATTGCAGTTAATGATAATTATGTTGCATTTGCCGATGCTGCTGGTAAGAGCATATTCATCCTCGATACCGATGGAAATTTGAAACAACTTATCGGCAAGGGAGACGAACAATTTATAGTTCCCAGCCCATATTTTGATATTGCATTTGGGAAAAATGATACACTGTATGTTGCAAATACTGGTAAATTGCGTGTCGAGCGACGAAAAACTGATGGTACATTAATTGATTATTTCGGAGAACCCGGTCTTGCACCTGATTCATTCTGCGGGTGTTGTAACCCGGCACATTTCGCAATGCTAGACAATGGGTTAGTAACAGCTGAGAAAGGTGTCAACAGGATAAAAATACTTGATGGAAAAGGACGTTTTATAGAGTATGTATCGTCGGTGAACAAATTTCTTCCACCAGTACCTCTTGATATTGCAGTATCCCCTGACGGGAATCTTATATACGCTGCGAACCCAGCTGATTCAAAACTATATGTTTTTAAAAGAAAGTAAGATATGGACAGAACGGAATTCCTGAGAAAGATTATTAGATACCTTCTTCTGGGAGTAATTGCTGTAATAATTGCATTAACTGGCCGCAGAGCGGTTATTGGCAACGATTGTACAGCGTGTCCCGGAAAAGGAATTTGCAGGGGTGAATCTGATTGTTCAACATTTTTATCAGTGAAGTGATGAAAGAGAAGAAGGACAAGCAGGAATCAAGACGTGATTTCGTAAAAACTGCAGGAAGGATACTTGTGGCAGCACCGGTTCTTGCGTTGCCTGTGATCCTTTTTAAAAAGACTGATGTTAAAGGGTTTATATGGCAGATAGATCCATATAAATGCACAAGCTGTGAGCTCTGCAAGAGCAGCTGTGTTATGACACCATCGGCTGTAAAATGCACAAATGCTTTCCCTATGTGTGGTTATTGTGACTTTTGTCCCGGATTTCTTCGCCAGGGAGCAAAAACATACAATACTGCAGCTGAGAACCAGTTGTGCCCGGTAGGAGCATTAAAAAGAAAATTCGTTGAGGAGCCATATTTTGAATATACTATTGATGAAAAACTCTGTGACGGTTGCTCAAAGTGCGTTAAAGGATGTTATGATTTCGGCAATGGATCACTATACCTACAGATCATGCATAATCTTTGTGTGAATTGCAATCAGTGTGCAATAGCCAGGGTATGCCCGTCAGATGCAATTATAAGAGTGCCGGCTGAAGATCCTTATATCCGGAAAGAGTTAAAAAAATTATAACAAGTTGAAGAAAATTACAAGATACGCACCATATCTTATCCTGCTGATAATGATTATCTGGCATACGGTCCTTTATGCACAACCCCAGAGATTTCCAAGGCCCGAATTCGAAGGTGGATATTCCTTCCCTACTCATCAATTCCTTTTTCAGAGGGGACCATTGTGGGAGTATATGGATGTTGCAGTGTTGATAATAGCGCTGCTTGCAACAGCATGGATGGTGATTAAGAAGAGATCACGTCAGGGCCTGTTGTGGATATCACTCTTTTCCCTCGCATATTTTGGCTTTTACAGACAGGGATGTATTTGCTCAATCGGCTCTATCCAAAATGTTTCCCTGGCATTATTCAATGATACATACGCAATACCTCTTTCTGCCCTTTTGTTTTTCAGCATTCCATTAATTGCTGCGTTGTTTTTTGGCCGTGTGTTCTGCGCTGGGGTATGTCCGCTGGGTGCAATCCAGGAGCTTACAGGTTTCAGGCAGGTAAGGATCCCGAGAAGAGTTGAAGCCGTTCTCGCTGCAATTCCTTTTGTCTACCTGGGTCTTGCCGTTCTCTTTGCCTCAACAGAGAGCCAGTTTGTTATTTGCCGATATGATCCGTTTGTAGGTTTTTTCAGGATAGATGCTCCTTACACTATGGTAATTTTCGGATCACTTCTGCTTATAGTGGGTATCTTTGTTAACAGGCCTTATTGCAGGTATCTTTGTCCTTACGGAGTTCTTCAAAATATTTTTTCCAGATTCTCAGTAAGCCATATGACAATCACTCCTGCTGAGTGCAGAAATTGTCGCCTGTGTGAATCGGGCTGTCCTTATGATGCAATTCTGCAGTCAGACCCGAATATTGAAAAGGAAAGGCCTAAGAGTACATGGAAGGAATCATTTAAGTATGCTCTTATTATACCGGTGCTTGCAGCTGCTTTTGCTGTGATACTTTACAATCTCGCTTCTACCCTGGCTGTTGTAAATGACAATGTTAAACTTGCCCGTGAAATAAGACTTGAAAAAGAAGAAGGGATAAAGGCTGTTTCGAAGAATGCAATTGCCTTTTATGAATCAGGAAAGACTGATGATGAGTTATTTTCAGAAGAATTGAAGATTATCAGCAGGTTCAGGAAATATACTCCCTGGGCAGGTATTTTTCTGGGATTATCGCTTGGGATTGGTTTATTCCGGTTAACTGTGCGAACACTCAGGCAGGATTATGAACCTGACCGCGGAAGGTGTTATAGTTGTGCCAAATGTATGAAGTTTTGTCCCGTTAAGTTAAATAATTGAGAAATGAAGTTTTCAGAAAAGGAGATCAGAATATTCAATGGTATAAGTATTATTGCAGGGATCTTTACAGTAGTTGTTGCGATAACTATTATTTTCAGCCTGATACAGCTTAAGACCATAAACCCGCTTGACAGTCCGGCTGTACTATCCGTAAAGGAACAATTTGACAGGGATACTGAAAATAAGGATCTTGCTGAGCAGGTGCGGGTTATTGACCTTATGGCACGGAAGGCCTATTTTTCTTCGCGGTGGCAGGTTGAAACAGGTTCCTACCTCCTTCTTGCGGGAGCACTCGTATTTGTGGTTTTACAAAGGCTGGTGGCCGGAAGCGAAAAACCTGCTAAATCTTTTCAGCCTGGCAGACCCGATATTGATTCAGAGAGAAACAGAAACAGGAAGTATCTGTTAGTTTCTGCAGTCGCAGTTACTCTTCTCGCTGTAATTTCATCTTTTGTTTTAAGGTCAGAGCTTCCTGCTCCTGGAAGAGCCTCATCCAAAGTTGAAAAAAACGAAAAATCTTCTTCAGCAGCCGGGGTGAACATGCCTGATGAGGTTAATTATCCCTTTTTCAGAGGAGAAGGAAGTCGCGGCATTTCAGCAGGAGAAGGTTTTCCTGTTGAATGGAACGGAGAGAATGGAACAAACATAAAGTGGAAGATAGCCAACCCTAAGCCAGGACAGAGTTCACCAGTGATATGGGGAGATAAGCTTTTCATAACAGGTGCCGGTGATGGGGAAATAGCAATTTTCTGCATCGATAAAAATACCGGAGAATTATTGTGGACAGGATCCGGAAAGGATTTTCCGGAAGCCTCTGCCGAGGAGCCCGAATCTGACGCTGAAGCAGGAATGGCTGTACCTACTGCAGCTTTAAACGGTGATTATATATGTGCTATGTTTGGCAATGGAAATCTTGTCTGTTATGATCATGACGGAGATTTTAAGTGGGGAAAGAATCTTGGCGTTCCTCAGAGCTCTTACGGCTATTCAGCATCACTTTTGATTTATGACAATCTCGTCCTGGTGCAATATGACAGCCAGGAAAAGATCTCCCTCTCTGGGTTTGATCTAAGTAGCGGAGACATGAAATGGGATTCTCCCCGACCAGGCCGTCCAGTGAATTCATCACCAATACTTGCTTCTCTTGATGGAGTTCCACAAATTATAATAAATGGTAATCCGGGAGTCTCTGCGTTCGATCCTCTGAACGGGAAGGAGTTATGGACCCTTCCGGGCGTTTCAGGTGATGTAGCTGCTTCAGCCGCAGTAAACAGCAGTCTTGTCTATGTAGTTTCCGACTACTTTAAACTTATGGCTCTTAAACCAGGGAAAGCAGGTTCCACTGCCTGGGAAGACAATAGTTTCACAGCTGATGTTTCAAGCCCTGTTGCTAACGACGAATTTCTCTTCATGACAACCGGTAATGGTGATGCAGTATGTTACAATGCCCAGACAGGAGACACACTCTGGACCACTTATTTTGATAATCCTTTTTATTCATCTCCCATTATCTGCGACAATAAAGTCTGGATGCTCGACCGTACAGGAATTATGTATATAGCGGAAGCTAAAGGAAAGCTAAATATTATTTCCACGTCACCCCTCGGAGAGCACACAGATACCAGTCCAGCATTTTCAGAAGGTAAAATATATATCCGGGCAAAACAGAACCTGTATTGTATCTCATCAAAATGATGAGAGTTGGAATGAATAAACATAGATGGTATATTGTTTGTTAGGTTTTATAAAGGATCCGAACAATGTATCCAATAATTCCCTGAAATGAAGGTGCTCAAAATAATATTATTATTGTCGTTGTCTGTTACTTTAAAGGCACAGATAAATGACTGGCCGATATTCAGAGGAAAGAGCTCATTATCAGGAATATCTGATTTTGAGATTGTTCAGTCACCAGTTTTGTTATGGAACATATCTACTGGAGTCAGAACTAAATCCTCACCTGTTCTGAGCGATAATACTCTGTTTTTCGGTAACGAAAAAGGAACTATTCATGCAATTTCTGCCGAAGGAAAAATAATATGGAAATTCGAAACAGGAAGTCCAACTGAGGCTCCTCCCCTTGTTTTTGCCGGAAAAGTTTATGCAGGTTCCGCTGACGGTACCTTGAGAGCTATTGACAAATCAGATGGAAAGGTTATCTGGAGTTACAAAACTGATAACAAGATAGCAGGTTCAGCAAATGCCTGGGAGTCAGGATCAAAATCAGGTATTGTATTCGGCAGTTATGATTATAATTTGCATTGTGTTGATCCAAATTCAGGAAAACTGCGCTGGAAACTTGAGACTCAGAATTATGTAAACGGTGCACCTGCAATTTTTGGAAGAAGTGTCGTGTTCGGAGGTTGTGATGGAATTATGAGAATTGCTGATGTTGTTTCCGGTCGGGAAACAGATACCATCAATATAGGTGTTTATATCGCAGCATCTCCTGCAATATCTTCAGGAAGAGCTTTTTTTGGTGATTATGATGGTGAATTATATTGTATAGATCTGAAGCTGAGAAAAATTGACTGGCAAGTAAGTGCAACTGAAAATGGAGGTCCCATCGTAGCTATACCGGCAGCTGGAAACAATGTTATAGCTATCGGCAATGATGATAAGTACATGTACTGTTTCAACATTAATTCAGGGAAGCAGATCTGGAGGTTCAGAACCAATGGTCCTATCACCGGTTCTGCGGTTACTACTCCCGACAAGGTTCTTTTCGGCAGTTCTGATGGAAATATTTACTTGTTAACCATATCTGACGGGAAGAAGGTTTGGAGTTTTAATGCCGGGGCTTCTATTGGCAGTTCGCCTGTAGTGACACGGGATAGATTCTATTTCCTTACAGAAGATGGCAGACTACTAGCATTTGGAATAAAGAAAAAACAATGAAAATAGTTTATTTAATTACAGGGTCAGGTGGTTCATTTTATTGCGGAAACTGTTACCGTGATATGCTCTTTCTTCGTGCAATAAGAAAGGTTCCTGGTATTTCAGCAACTGCTATCCCACTCTATCTTCCTCCGGATAAATCAAATACAGAAACAGGATTTGACGACCATGTTTTCTTTGGTGCAATATCAATGTATCTGAGGGAAAAGGTTCCTGTTTTCAAAAATATGCCTGTTTTTTTTGATAAAATACTGGACTTTACACCCTTTCTCAAACTGGCAGCAAAACAGGCCGGAACTACCAGGACTGAGGGCCTCGAGGAGCTTACACTTAATATGATAGAAGGTGATAATGCCTTTAAACCGGCAGAAGTAAAACGGCTGGTTAAGTATCTTGAATCGAAAGGGAAACCTGACATTCTTCATCTTTCAAATGCTCTGATACTCGGTCTTGCCCGTCAGCTTAAAATACACATGGATATTAAGATAGTCTGTTCGCTGCTGAATGAAGATGACTGGATTGAAGATATGAAGGAACCTTTCAAAAGCAGGGCCTGGGAGCTTATCGGACGGGAAGCGGAATATGTTGACAGATTTGTTACACCAAGCCGTTACTATAAAGATATGTTTATTTCAAAGACAGGTCTGAAGGGAGATAATATTGACGTTGTCCCCCTTGGATTTGATCCAGATGGATATCAGGCTGAAGCGGTTGAAAATCGTCCGCCCGCAGTTGGGTATTTTTGCAGAGTTAACAGTCATAATGGTTTTGACAAGCTGGTTGATGCCTTTATTGAAATAAAAAAGAAAAACACTGTACCGGAACTTACCCTGAATGTATGTGGTGGATATACAGGTGATGACAAGCCATTTATTTCATTACAGATTAAGAAGATAAGGGAAGCCGGATTTAATAAGAGTGTAAAGATATTTCCTGAATTCCAGGGAAATAAGAAAGCAGAGTTCTTTAAGTCAGTTGATGTTATAAGTGTCCCGGTGAGAAAATATGATGGTTACGGTTTGTATATCCTTGAAGCAAATATAGAAGGCATACCGGTAGTTCAGCCGGCTACCGGAGGATTTCCGGAGATAATTTCCACTACCGGCGGAGGTATTACCTATGAGCCGGATAGTATTGAAGCTCTGGAGACAGCTCTTGTAACATTACTAACCGATAAGGAATTAAGAGAGTCGCTTGGGAAAAAGGGATATGCCGGTGTCAGAAAAGAGCTTTCGCTAGGAAAAATGGCAGAAGGACTGGCCGGCTTATACAGTAATACGATGAACAACAAATTTAAAACTTAATTACAGATTCATGCTCCGACTTGAAAATATATCAAAATCCTTTATACAGAGAGGTCTGGTACTTGATAACCTAAACCTGGAAGCTGAATTAGGTGCCTCGATTGCAATTACCGGTCCATCAGGCTCAGGAAAGACTACCCTTATGAATATAATTGGTGCTCTTGATAAACCCGACTCAGGCAATATATGGTTCAATGGGACTTCAATTCTGAAATTTTCCTCCGATGAATTATCCGGTTACCGAAACAGGAATATCGGTTTTGTCTTTCAGGATCATCTTTTGCTTAACCATCTGACTGTTAAAGAGAATATTATGCTGCCTTTATTTGCTGAAAGAATCAGTAAAGAGGATTATGATGAAAAAGATAAGTATTGTGCATCACTGATGGATCGCATTGGCATTACAAATCTTAGCGAAAAATTTCCATTTCAGATTTCAGGAGGCGAGGCTCAGAGAGCGACTCTTGTAAGAGCATTGATTAGCAAGCCTTCGTTGGTGCTGGCTGATGAACCCACAGGTTCACTTGACTCAAAAAATGCTGAAAACCTGGGCAGATTACTTATTGAACTTAACATTGAGTTCAAAATTGCCCTGATTGTTGCCACTCATTCAAATGATCTGGCCTCAAGAATGGGCCTTCATATGAAACTCGAGAATGGCAAACTGAACATATAATAACCAGGCCTGTAGCGATGAAAAATTATCTGTTTAAGTTCACCAGACGTTCACTAATCCATTACAGTAAAGACTACCTGAACCAGGTAATAATAATTGCAATCCTGGCATCCATTATAACCGGATCCTTATTAACAGGTGACTCCGTCAGGAAGAGTCTTGTCAGGAATTCCAGGGAAAAACTCGGTAATACATATATATTAGTTAGTTCAGGACTCAGATTCTTTGACTCTTCTATCTCTGAAAGGTTTAAGCACAGCTATGAAATTAAATCAGTTCCGCTGCTTGAAACATTTGGCTATTGTCAGAATTTTTCGACCGGTGCAACAGCTTTGAATATTAATATTTATGGCATCACAAAGGATTTTTTTGATTTCCATGGGATTAACGGTATTGAGATTGCGCAGGGAACTGTGGCAATTAACTCTGAATTAGCTGATCATCTGGGTGTAGCGGAAGGAGATGAAATAATAATAAGATTCCGTGAGGCAGATCCTATACCTGAGAATGCCCCATTTGCTCCGGAAGGAAAGGGAGAGAGCTCTAAAGTCCTTAAAATATCAAGAATACTTGAGTCTGAAAAAGGAGGAAACTTTTCGCTGGGTATAAGCCAGATTATTCCTCAGAATATATTCATCAATATAGCTGATCTGCAGTCAGAGAAGGAATCATCTTTCAAGATTAACAGGTTGCTCGTAGCCTATAATGAGAAAATTTCTGAATCTATAGTCAATAATGCCCTTACTGATTTACTTGTTCCTTCTGATATTGGATTATCAATAAGAAAATCTGAAGTAACAGGGGAAACTGAAATCATTTCAGACCGTATCTTCATTGACAGCACAATTGTCAACAAGATAATTGAAGAATTGAATCAGGGTTATCCGGTTATAACCTATCTGGCCAACAGTATAAAAGCCAGCAATGCTGAAACTCCATATTCTTTTGTCAGCGGAATCCCATTCAGAGGAGAGACATCGCCGGGTGATCGGGAGATAATAATAAGCAAGTGGCTGGCAAATGACCTGCATGCTGTTCCGGGAGATGAAGTCACATTAAAATGGTATCATCCGGTCGGGAATCTGCTTGAAGAAACAGAAAAGAGCTTCAGGATTAAAAAGATTGCCGGGGATGATAATATTTTTTCTGATCCATCACTTATGCCTGAATTTCCGGGGATTTCAGGCAGTACTTCCTGTTCCTCATGGGATGCAGGCATCCCTATTCTGATGGATAAAATAAGGGATAAAGATGAAGACTACTGGAATACTTACAAGGGTACACCCAAAGCATTTGTAAGCTATAAGAATGGCAAGAAAATGTGGGGCAATAATTTTGGCCCGGCTACAGCAATCAGATTTCCAGCCGATACAGGAGCAGAAATTATATTAAATGCTCTCAAGGGCAAGATCATTCCATCTGATGCAGGATTTACAGTATCTGATGTTATGCACTCCGGGGAACAGGCGGCCAATAAGGGAGTTGATTTTGGCACCCTTTTTCTTAGTCTTGGATTTTTCATTATTCTCTCATCAATTATCCTGTTATCATTTTCAGTTTCTATCTTTTTCGATTCAAAGAAAGAACAGATAAGAACTTATTTTTCACTGGGTTTCAGAAATAAAGTAATTGGCAGGATGCTTTTCAACGAGACATTGCTTATTGCACTGGCAGGTGCTTTGACAGGTATTTTCCTGGGATACGGAGTTAATTTGCTGATAATTTACGCCCTCAATTCTGTATGGACCGGTGCAGTACAAACCAATACTATTTCTCCAGGTTTTAACTTAATGTCGGTTATAACAGGATTTGTTTCAACAATAATCATTGCCCAGATGATGGTAATGCTCAGACTCAGGAACTTTCTGAAGAGGCTTGTAACTAAGGGAGAAAAAGGGTTTAAACTTCACTCCCCGGTTCTCAATTTAATTTTGCTTCTCTTATTTGCTGTACCTGCAATAATTATAATTATGATTTCCTGGTTTTCTGAGAAAGCATCAGTCCTCCTCTCCTTTTCTGCAGGAACGCTGCTGTTCATTTCTTTAATTCTTTCTTTCCGGCAATACTATCTCTCAGGACTGAAAAGAGCTAATTCGCTGTCACAAAGTTTGTACAGTATGTCTAAACGCTTCTATTCTTTCTATCCTTCACAGGCTGTAACTCCTGTTGTTTTTATTGCTGCCGGAATATTTGCAATTATTATTACAGGCTCAAACAGGCTTGTGCTTACTGATAAGATGCTGATGAACGAAGGAGGCACTGGAGGTTACCTGCTATGGTCAGAATCTGCGATTCCGGTGAAAGAAAATATGAATACCGAAGCCGGAAGAATAGAATTTGGGCTTAATGATCCTGAACTGAAAGATATTGAGATCCTTCAGGGGCTGAAACTTGCAGGAGATGATGCCAGCTGCCTTAATCTGAATCATATCAAAGCTCCCCCGCTGCTGGGAATTAATCCCGAAGAATTTGTAAGAAGAGGTTCATTTTCATTCGCTACAGTTATTAAAAACTCAGAAGAAATAAATCCATGGATATTACTTACCGAAAAAGCGGGTGAAAATGCAATATATGGAATAGCTGATCAGACAGTGTTGCAATGGGGAATGATGGTTAAAACGGGCGACACACTTATGTTCAGATCTGAAAATGGCAGACTTCTCAAAATTGTCATCTGCGGAGGATTAAAATCATCAATATTTCAGGGGCATCTGCTGATAGGAGATAATTTTTTCAGGGAGTATTTTCCATCAGTACCGGGCAGTTCTGTTTTTCTTTTTGATAAAGATACACCGGATACTGATAATCTGATAAGCATTCTCAGCGATCGTTTTTCAAATTACGGATTGGCAATAGAGACAGCATCTGAAAAGCTATCATCTTTTTTTGTTGTGACAAATACCTATTTGAATGTCTTCACGATACTTGGCATGCTGGGCCTGATCCTGGGTGTATTCGGTCTGGGATTTATGCTGATACGGAATTATGAACAGCGTAAAAAGGAGTTTGCACTGCTTATGGCTGCAGGTTATAAATCATCAAGGATATCTGCTTATATTATTATTGACCAGCTGATTGTTCTTGTCTGGGGAATAATTACAGGTACCGTTTCAGCCATAATTGCCACACTTCCATCATTGAGGAACAGCGATGTAATGTCTTATAAGCTCTTGTTAATAATGATAATAGCTATACTTTTAACTGGTTTGGCAATACTTTACTTATCAGTTAATAAGGTTAAGAGAACTAACCTGCTTGATCAGATCAGGAAGGATTGAATAATCGCCCCAGCGTTAAAATTGATGTGATTAATTCAGATTATTACATAATAAGAAACTAGGCTCCTTTGACTTCCAATAGTCCAAGATTTACTTCAGGCCTCAGACCTGATATCACTAACGCTGCTCCAAGGGCTGATGCATTACTTATTTCTGACCGGTATACTCTTTTCTCAGGAAAATACTCCTTGATACGATTAAGGAAATGTTCATTTTTTGAAAATCCTCCGGTAATGTAGATATTGGATATGTCATTATTTTCAGGAAGAATAAGTCTAACTGCTTCAAGTGTAAGCTGACCTAATTCATTCATCAGCTGATGATATGCTGTTTTAAAGTTTTTGAACTGAAACATGTCAATTCGTTCCCTGAATTCTCTCCCCAAAGGTTCTTCCTTAAAAAACACACTCCTATGAAGGTGTTTTTTCTTCATAAATTCAGCAAGATTCCTGTCATATCTCACTTTTTTGAAGTAATCTTCCTGCTTATCAAAATGATCTGATATCAAACTGGTTCCTTTTTCATGCATATGTCCTAGGAATAACCTGGATGATTTCACCGGCTGCCTGTTTATGCTCATATAGCAGAGACAATCATTATCGAGCTGTTCTGTAGTAAGTTTTTCATTGTTGAATGGATTCATGTTTATACACCACGTCCCTGTGGATAACAGAATAAATTTGCCTTTGCTTTCTGAAAAATATGGCGCAAGCGAAGATGAACTGTCATGAATCCCAATTCCAACTCTGATATTCCTGCCATCTGTCTTTATTTCGGTAAAGGTATCCACCGGTACAGGATCAGGAAGCTTTATACCCAGGGTATTTATCCATTGATGATAAGTCATATTATCAAAATCCCATAGAGCTGTATGGCATCCCAGGGATGTATGTTCGGAATATATCTTTCCGGTTAAGGTATATGAAAGGTATTGAGGGAAATGCAAAACATGCCTTATTCTGGCAAAAAGATCTGGTTTTGTCTTCTTTAACCACAGAAGCTGCATCCCTGAGTTGAGCATTCCAAGCGCCGGTGATGCTGTTCTTCTGCAAAATTCGTCTCTGCCTCCGTGGCGTTTATATATGCTTTCAGCTATTGCTTCATCAATTGGTTTAAGATAGTTGTATGCAGGAGTGATTCTTTTTCCATTTTCATCAAGACATACTATTGTTGCTCCATAGGTTGTAATATTGATATCAGTAAGATTAAATTTATCAGAGCCGGCAATTTTTTTTACAGTTACCAGGAGCCATTTCTCTATTCTCTCAAGATCATCACATTCAAAACCATCATCATCCAAAACCTCCGGGAATTTTTGTTCCTCTTCATGGACGACTTTCATTTTTTCATTAAAAAGAATGATCTTCTTATTAGTCTTTCCGATATCAAATACAGCAATCACCCTCTCTTTCATACACAACTCCTTTTTATCTTTTCAACAGCACATCCTTCTCATATTTGCCAATTTCATCTATGAAGTCTTCAGCAACAGGCACTTTGTTCTGCAGGCAGTAATAATCCCATACTGCACCGAATGGTTTTGTTTTAAGCAGTTCAAGCAGAGCCAGCCTCTCAAATCCTTTTGACTGTTCTTCCAATTTTACAAGAGTATTATGTGGTTCAAGAAGTGCATACATAAAAGCCATCTGGGCTGCCCGTGTCCCTATTACATATGCACCTATCCTGTTCAGGCTTGCATCAAAGAAGTCGAGACCAACATTCACTCTGTTCAAAGCCTTGCATCTGACTATTTCCTGAGCAATAAGGACAAGTTCATCATTGAATGTCAGAACATGGTCGCTGTCCCATCTTACTCCACGGGTAAGGTGAAGAAGAAGCTCGTCTACGAAGTGTAAAACAGATGATATTTTGTCGCCAACCTGTTCAGTCGGATGGAAGTGCCCATTGTCAAGAGTGATCATTATATTGTTACTGATTGCATAACCAACATAGAAATCGTGAGATCCAACTACCATCGATTCTGAACCAATCCCAAAAAGTTTACTTTCAACTGAATCTTTAAGATATTTCTTCGGATACTTAACTGCGAATATCTCATCAAGAGATTTCTTCAGCTGCCTTCGGAGGCCATTACGATCAACAGGAGTATCTTTTGATCCGTCTGGTATCCATATATTGTGTACTGATGCTGTTCCAAGCTGCTTACCCATCTCTGCAGCTATTTCCCTGCATCTTTTGGTATGTTCTACCCAGAATTTTCTAATCTTTTCATTTTTGCTGGAGAGGGTAAACCCATCATCAGCAAGTGGGTGCGAAAAGCAGGTGCAATTGAAATCAAGTCCGATGCCTCTTTTTTTCGCCCAATTGATCCATCCCTGAAAGTGCTTAACCTCAATTTTATCGCGATCTACAAGTTTTCCTCCAAATTCCCCATAAATAGCATGGAGATTAAGTCTTTGTTTGCCGGGCAGGAGTGACATCACCTTATCGAGGTCACTTCTCATCTGCTCTATTGTTCTGGCTTTACCGGGGAAATTACCTGTTACCTGAATGCCCCCTCCTCCGAGCTCAGCACCAGGTTTCTCAAAGCCTCCAACATCATCAGTCTGCCAGCAATGAAGACTAATATTAACTTTTTCCATTTTCTTGATAACAAGATCTGTATCAACTCCCAAAGCTGCATATTGCTGTTTTGCCAGTTCATATGTTTTTTTTACAAGTTCTTTTTTCATAATAGCAGATTTATTCTATTGTTTTAAAAAAGTATATTCACTTAATTGTTTATAACTATTCCATAAAAAAGACTTGTTCAAGCGCTATGGTGACCGGAGAATTATCAGGATTGGTTTCCATAATGTCTGACATATATTTCCACCACCGCTGTACGATCTCGGTTTTTCCCAGATCCTGTGATGAACTCTCACCCGATTGTTCCTGGTATGCAAAGAGAGTATTAGTTTCTTCATCCAGGAAAATTGAATAATTTCCAATCCCCTCGTTTTTCAGCAACTTTTCCAGTTCTGGCCAAATCTTATCATGGCGTTTCCTGTATTCTTCCTTGAAGCCGGGATACAGCTTCATCTTGAATGCAAATCTTTTCGTGTTCATTTTTTATCCGAGTTTAACAACAAAAGTTGAAAGTATAAGGATGGTTATTCCCAATATTAAGACAATAGTAGTTTTTCTGTTCACTCCTTTCCATTCATCCAGAAAAATGCCCCAGATGTTGCTGATAGCAATGTTAAGAGCCATCAGTATGCTCCAGCCGAATATGGTCATGCTTTCAGGCAGTTTACTTGCTCCCATCCCGAAGAAATGAAATTGAAGAAACCATAGCAGGCCTGCAAGGAATGTGAAAAAGATATTATTCATCAGTACGCTGCCTGATACAGTATAATAATCTCTGTATGTTTTATTTTTTATATTAAGGTATCCGCAATATACCAGATTCGTGATGAATCCACCTATCAGGATGAATATGAGCGAAGGGTTCTTCTGGAACAAAGGGTTAGTGCCATGTGCAAGTGCAACATCTTCAATTGGTTTACCTGCTTCAAAACCAAAGTTGAAACATGCGCTCATTATACCTGCAAAAACAGCAATAAAAATACCTTTTTTAAGGGCAAATTCCTTTACAGCAGCCTTCTTCTCTTCTTCACTCATCCCGCGGCTTTTGAGAGCACCTGCATAGCCAATAACTGATATCCCTGCAACTGTTATTGAAACACCTGTTATTGTCAGAATGCCAGCAGTTGAAGAAAATAGATTTTCTCCTGAAATTATTGGCGGAATCAGAGTCCCAAATGCTGCACATAGTCCAAGAGCTATACTCTGACCAAGTGCTACTCCAAGGTAACGTATACTTAAGCCAAAAGTTAGTCCGCCAAATCCCCATAAGGCTCCAAAAAACATTGCCATAAGCCGGGCAGATACAGGTGATTCCTTGATTATAGGAATAAGCTCACCATCAGGAACAAATATCAGAGCAAAAAGCGTAGGTGCTATAATCCATGCAGCCAGTCCCTGTGTAATCCAGTAAGACTCCCATGCCCATGATTTAACTTTCCTAAACGGGACATAGAAACTTGCAGCACCAATGCTGCCAAGGGCTATAAGAAAAATACCTGCCAGTGGGTTCATAAATTAAACTCTTATTGTACCGCAATTTAAAAACTTTCAATAAGCAAATTGAGTTTTATGATCTTTTTTTATTCATCATTTTTTTATAACCTTGAATGATTATTAACCATATTATTTAATACGATGAAACAATTAAGTCTCACTTTAGCATTGTTTTTCATATTTATTGCCTCAGAATCTCAGGATCTTACAGTGAAGGATCTTGCATGTGACCATAAAATTAATCCCATTGGAATAGATAATCCCAAACCAAAATTATCATGGAAAATATACGGAACAGGAAACAGCATCATGCAAAATTCTTATTCCATCAGGGTTGCAACAGACAGTAAATTTTCGTCAAAAAGTTTAGTATGGGAAACAGGGAAAGTAGAATCAGATGAATCAATTCTTCTTCTCTATGGTGGAAGAGGACTGGCTTCCGGGCAAAGATATTTCTGGCAGGTAAGGATATGGGATAATAAAGGACGAGTTTCAAAATGGAGCGAGACGGCATATTGGGAGACCGGTTTACTTTCTGAGTCGGACTGGAAAGCCAAATGGATTGAAATGGAAGGCGATACACTTCAGTATTCTTCATCACCGCATTTCAGAAAAGAATTCACTCTGGGAAAAAATATCAAGAGTGCCAGGATTTATGTTACCTCGCATGGATTCTATGAATTGCACCTCAACGGGAAAAAAGTTGGAGACCAGGTACTCACTCCGGGATGGACATCGTATGGAAAAAGACTTCAATACCAGGTATACGATGTAACCGGAATGCTCGTAAAAGGGAATAATGCTTTTGGAGCTGTCCTTGGTGACGGGTGGTACAGGGGTTCGCTTGCCTGGAGTAGGAACTGGGCAGTTTTTGGAAAGACACTGGGACTCTTTATGCAGATGAAGATAACTTTTACAGATGGCACCGAAACTCTCATAACTACTGATGAATCATGGAAAGCATTTAAGGATGGAGCCATCAGAATGAATGATATTTATAACGGAGAGACATATGATGCTACAAAGAAACTGACCGGATGGAGTATGCCCGGATATGATGAAAGTAAATGGATTGGAGTGAGAACTGGTGATTATAAATTCAACCTGATCGCAAGTGAAGGACCTGCAGTAAGAAAGATACAGGAGATAAAGCCAGTCAGAATATTTAAAACACCAAAAGGAAGTCTCATAGCCGACATGGGACAGAATATGGTTGGATGGGTCAGACTTAAGGTTAACGGCAGCAGAGGGTCGGTCGTTACACTCAGACATGCTGAAGTAATGGACAAATATGGAGAATTTTACACTACAAACCTGCGTGCTGCAAAGTGTCAGCTAACATATACCCTTGCAGGGACCGGCGAAGAGATATATGAACCGCGATTTACATTTATGGGTTTCAGATATGTTGAAGTTACAGGATTCCCAGGTGAACTTACAGCGGATAATCTTACAGGAGTGGTTATACACTCTGATATGCAGGTAACAGGTAAATATGAATCATCAAACATCCTTCTGAATCAGCTGCAACATAATATTCAATGGGGACAAAAAGGCAACTTTGTGGATGTACCGACAGATTGTCCTCAGCGTGATGAAAGACTTGGTTGGACAGGTGATGCCCAGGCTTTCTGCAGAACTGCTGCCTATAATATGAATGTAGCAGCCTTTTTCTCTAAATGGTTGAAAGATGTTGCAGCTGATCAGAGAAAGGGTGGTGAAGTTCCCGTTGTAATCCCTGATGTTCTGAATCCGCAAGGTTCACCTACCGCGCAATGTTCTGCAGGTTGGGGTGATGTGGCTGTAATTGCCCCATGGACCATGTACCAGGTATATGGAGACGAAGAACTTTTAAAAACACAATATCCAAGCATGCTGGCATGGGTTGATTATATAAAGAAAACCGCTGGCACTGATTATATCTGGAATAATGGTAGTGTCTACGGAGACTGGCTTTTCTATCACCCTCCGGTGAATAACCATACAGAACCTGATGGACATACCGACCACGACTTTATTGCAACTGCATTTTATGCATATTCAGTACAGCTGTTGCTTCAGGCCGCCGAATTATTCGGACAATCGGAAGATGCCGGCATCTACAGGGCAGTTCATGAAAAAATAAAGGAAGTGTTTAATAATGAATATGTAACAAAAGCAGGACGAGTTGGCACAAATTCGCAGACATCATATGTTCTGGCATTGATGTTTGATCTTCTTCCTGAAGACCTCAGACCCAAAGCAACCAGATTCCTTGTTGATGATATCAGGAGCAGAGGTAACAGACTCTCGACAGGATTCCTGGGTACACCATACCTGTGCCATGTTCTTTCTGATAATGGGTATACTGATGTGGCTTACGATCTTCTTCTTCAGGAAAATTACCCCTCATGGTTATACCCGGTCAAGATGGGCGCAACTACAATATGGGAAAGATGGGATGGCCAGAAAACTGACAGCACTTTCCAGGATCCTGGCATGAATTCCTTCAACCATTATGCCTATGGAGCTATAGGTGACTGGATGTACAGAGTATCAGCAGGTATAGAGATCGGAAAACCTGGTTATAAGCATATAATAATTCAGCCTCATCCTACAAAAAGGCTTGATTATTCAAGGGCCACGTTCGAAAGTACCTATGGTACAATAGAATCCGGATGGGAAAGAAAAGATTCGAAGATACTGGTTAATATTAAAATCCCGGCGAACACAACAGCTACTGTTAATTTACCAGTAAACTCAGTTGCCCTGGTAAGCGAAAAAGGAAGAAATATTTCTGATAACAAAAATTTCTCGGACATTAAAGTTGACAATAATATTTTAACGTTTGAAGCTGGTTCAGGAGAATATACCTTGGAATTTTCAGAATAGAAGGAGGCTGAATAATTTTTGTCCTTGTGGTTAATTATTTTTCACTCTTTCTGATCAAATGATTGTTTATGGATTTCATTAATAATCACAATGGTGAGTTTGCAGCTTTGCTTACTGCCATTTTCTGGACAATAACCGCACTTTCATTTGAATCGGCAAGTCACAGAATCGGTTCTCTTTCAGTTAATATCATCCGTCTTTTTATCGGAATAATCTTTCTGAGTATTTTTAATATTATCAACAGGGGAATTGCATTACCCACCGATGCATCATGGAATAACTGGCTGTGGCTCACCGTATCGGGACTGATAGGATTTGTATTCGGGGATCTGTTCCTTTTTAAATCGTATACAATCATAGGGTCAAGATTCTCAATGCTTATTATGACACTAGTCCCTCCTATTACTGCATTTTTTAGTTTTTTAATCCTTGGTGAAAAACTTACTCTTTTCAATTATCTGGGAATGACACTTACTTTTTCAGGAATAGCACTGGCGATATTCAGCAGGGATGGCACAAAGGAAAAACTATCGCTCAAACTTTCGCCTCGTGGCATACTTTATGCCTTTGGCGGTGCAGTGGGTCAGGCTCTGGGGTTAGTGCTCAGTAAATTAGGATTAAAGGATTATGATCCATTTGCAGCTACACAAATAAGGATAATTGCAGGGATAATCGGTTTTGCACTCCTTATTACTTTTATGAAAAGATGGTCAAACGTAGGAAAAGCAATAAAAAACAGGGAAGGCATGAGATTAACTACACTAGGTTCATTTTTCGGACCATTCCTTGGTGTTTCATTTTCACTTATCTCAGTTAAATATACTGAAGCAGGGATAGCCTCAACAATTATGGCTCTTGTTCCTGTATTTATAATCCTGCCGGCAGTAACTCTGTATAAGCAGAAAGTAACCCTTACGGAAATGGTTGGTGCATTGGTAAGTGTTAGCGGAGTGACTTTATTCTTTGTTTAATGTTACAGCATTATGTTAGCTGATGAATTAAGAAACAGGAAATTCGAAGATGAATTTGTCTTCTCCGCATCCAGGAGCAGCGGACCTGGAGGGCAGAATGTCAACAAAGTCAACACAAAAGTTGAACTGAGATTTAGTGTATTTGCTACACTTATTCTGAATGAAGCTGAGAAAGAGATCGTTCTGCAAAAACTTAAAAAGAAGATAAATAAAGAAGGAGAACTGCTGATTGTTTCACAGGAAGGGAGAACTCAGAATGAGAATAAGATCATTGTTATCGAAAAGTTCTATGACCTTATTACTAAGGCTCTTACAATACCTGCACACAGAAAACCAACCAAACCAACCCTTTCTTCGAAAGCGAAAAGGCTTGATGAGAAGAAAATCAGAAGCAAAGTGAAGAAACTCAGGCGTACGGATACTGATTCAGATATTTTCTGAAAGATGGTTATCAATTAGGATTGTTTTTTTACACCTCCTTGAGTTTCCATTTACCTCTTCTGAAAATGATCCAGGCGATAAGTGTCATTAGCGATTCAGCAATAACAATTGAGATGAAGACCCCGTTCTCGCGCAATCCAGCCTTATAAGAAAGCAGCCAGGCAAGAGGAATTTCCACCATCCAGAAAGCAACTACGTTTATTTTAAGCGGTGTTATAGTGTCACCTGCTCCGTTGAATGAATTGACAAGAACCATTCCCAAACCGTATGCAATAAAGCCGAGACTTATAATTCTTAATCCTTCAACGCCTGAATCAAATACAGGTTTGTCTTCTATGAAGAACCTGATAAATGGCTGGGGAAACAATACAAGGATAGCTCCTATTACCCCAAGCAGGAGCATATTAACCCATCCTGTAACCCACACTGAACGCTCAGCCCTTTCCGGCTTTTTTGCTCCAAGGTTCTGTCCTACCAGGGTGGATGCAGCATTACTGATCCCCCAGGAAGGCAATAGTGTAAAACCTATTATCCTGATAGCTATAGTATAGCCGGCAACAACTTCACTTCCAAAGCTGGATATTATTCTGACCAATGCCACCCAGCTTGTAGTGCTAATTAGGTTCTGACCGATAGATCCGAAAGAAAGTCTGAGAAGTTTAAATATTATCCTGAAATCAACGGACAGATGCTTAGTTGAAAGTCTGATTCTTTTATTTCCATAAAACAACAAATAGAATTGAACGATTACAGCTGTTCCTCTTCCTATTACAGTAGCAGTTGCGGCCCCTGTCACTCCCATTTCCGGAAAAGGTCCAAGACCAAAGATCAGGCATGGATCAAGGATGATATTCAGAATGTTTCCTGTCCACAGCACCTTCATGGCAACAGCAGCGTCACCAGCACTCCTGAAAATGGCATTTATAATAAACAGAAGCATTATGACCATATTTCCTCCGATCATTATGCTTGTATAACCTGACATGTTCTTTACAATAGAAGGAGAAGCTCCCATTACATCAAGTAATTTTCCTGATAGAAAAATTCCGGGAATCCCAATAAAAAGTGCAACTGACACACCTGTAATTATTGCCTGGAATGCTGTTCGTGAGGCTTCATCATGATTCTTCTCTCCTATTCTTCTTGAAACAAGAGATGTTGTTGCTGTACCGAGTCCGAGCGAGATTGCATATATTATTGTAAGAACTGATTCTGTTAAACCTACTGTCGCAACAGCATCAGCACCGAGACGCGATACAAAGAATATATCAACAATTACAAAAATTGATTCCATTATCATTTCCAGCACAGCAGGAATAGATAATAAAAGGATGGCACGACTTAGTTTTCCTTCAGTAAAATCCTGTTCAGTTCCTGAAACAGCCTCTGAAACATCCTTAAAAAATGATCTTATTTTTGAGTAGCTTTTCACAATTTATATAAGCTTGCAAATATAGGCTTTATACTATGTAAGAAGAGAGATGAAATACTGAAATACAAAATTATAATGGTTGTCCATTAATTTGAATTTTATATTCAGAGGATTTTTGCATTATTTTTAAAAAAAAGACAATAAAATGATTATAAAAACAACTTCATTTAGAATAAAATTAAAATAAGATTCCGCGACTCATATTGCTGTAATACAATGATATACATATCATTAATATGTATATATAATTAATCTCTGTTAATAAAATACAGATTGTGTTAATATTTATGACTATCAATTGATACAATGTATTGATAGATTATATACTTTCGTCCCAATTAATTTATTAAAAACCATTAATAATTTTTAAAACTACCAATTTAAAAAAGGTGAAATTGCTCATCTGCAATTATGAATGCTAACAGTAATGAGGTTCCGACTCTCAGTGCAGAGAGTCACCTCGTGGGTTGTTCTTCTGATGAAGAGCCTGGCGCGAAAACCATGTTATTTTCGCAAAACGAAATCCCAACACAGTTAGTTAGCAACCGAAGTGCCGATTTTATTCAACGGTTCTTCCCCCTAACAACTATTGATTCCTGGAATGATTGGAAATGGCAGCTCAGAAATGCTTTTACAAGCATTGATGATCTGAAGAAAATCATGAAACTTTCCGAAAAGGAGATTATGGCCATTAATAATCTTAAGGGCAGGTTACCGCTTCGGATAACTCCTTATTTTGCGTCGCTCATTTACAATACTAAATTTTCAGATCCAATGAGGCGCAATGTTATTCCTGTTGTTGAGGAATTATTGACACATAATACAGAGCACTCAGATCCTCTGCATGAAAAATCCTTCTCCCCTGTGAAAGGGATCGTACATCGTTATCCCGACAGAGTTCTTTTCACAGTGACCCAGGTGTGTTCAAACTACTGCAGGTATTGTACCAGGTCGCATTCTGTAGGCAAGCTGGATAAACTCGGCAGACAGGATTTTGAGAAAGCGTTCAGTTATATAGCAGCACACCGTGAGGTGCGTGATGTTCTTATCAGCGGTGGAGACCCTCTTACATTAAGTGATGAAATTCTGGATTATATACTTTCAAATATCAGGAAGATAGATCATGTTGAAATAGTGAGGATCGGGACAAGAATCCCTGTAGTTCTTCCTCAGAGGATCACAGATAACCTGATCAATGTATTAAAAAAATACCATCCTTTATTTATAAGTCTGCATTTTTCTCATCCTGCTGAAATTACAGATGAATGCTCCAGTGCTTGTACTAAGCTGGCTGATAATGGTTTCCCTCTCGGAAGTCAAACCGTCCTGCTGAAAGGCATAAATGATAATGTTCCGGTAATGAAGGAACTTATGCATAAATTGCTTAGGATCAGGGTCAGACCATATTACCTTTATCAGTGTGATCTGATCCCTGGATCAGGGCACTTCAGAACAACTGTAAAGAAAGGACTTGAGATAATTAAAGGACTTAGAGGTTACACCAGTGGTTATGCTGTTCCTACATTCGTGGTTGATGCTCCGGGAGGAGGTGGAAAAATTCCATTGCTTCCCAATTATGTTGTTGAGCACAATGACGAAAAAATAGTGATGCGTAACTACAAAGGGGTATTGTGCGAATATCCTGAAAAATAATATTTTGGAATGAAAGTAGGGTTGACGTATGATCTGCGGTCATGGTATCTTGACCGTGGATATTCTATGGATGAAACTGCCGAATTTGACAAACAGGAGACTGTTGATGCAATTGAAAATTCCCTTAAAATTATGGGGTATGAAACAGAGCAGATTGGAAATGCATTTCAATTGATCGATTCTCTGGCAGCAGGAAAAAGGTGGGATATTGTATTCAATATTGCTGAAGGATTGTATGGTGACGGAAGGGAATCGGTTGTTCCGGCAATACTCGACCAATACAGGATCCCTTATGTATTCAGCGGTCCGGTTATACTGGGATTATCTCTGAATAAGCACCTTGCGAAGCTCATTGTTGCTGAGGCAGGCGTTCCTGTCAGTCCTGGTTTGCTCGTTTCCGAATTGAAGGATCTGACAAATTTAAAACTCACATATCCTCTTTTTGTGAAGCCCGTATCTGAAGGAACCGGGAAAGGGATTACAGACAAAAGCCTGATCAATAGCATTACTGAACTCAGGGAGATGATAGAATGGATACTTAAAGAGTTCAGCCAGCCAGCGCTTGTTGAAGAATACCTGCCTGGAAGGGAATTTACAGTCGGAATTATTGGCAGTGGTGATAAGGCAGTAGCAATTGGAGGGATGGAAGTGATTACATCTAATAATCTCCCCTATTCAGTTCATGTTAAGGAAAACTATCATGACTATTGTAAATATGAACCCTTGTCAGAAAATATTGCAGATGAATGCAAGGATGTCGCAGTAAGGGCATGGAAAGCACTTGGTGCGGTTGATGGAGGAAGAGTTGATGTAAAAGAAGACAGAAATGGAAGAATCTGTTTCATTGAAGCAAATCCGTTGGCGGGATTGAATCCGGTTCACTCCGATCTGCCAATCCTGGGGCGAATGTACAATATTGATTACCAGAAGTTACTGGAGATGATAATGTCTTCCGCTATAAGCAGAATTAAGAAAGACTAAGATTAATTAATCTAAAGATTTTTTCATGAGGAGATGCTGCATCATTTATAATGAACCTTTGCCCGGAGCTCTAGAAGATGAACTTGATGTAATAGATCAGGTTATACAAGTTGAACAAGGTATGAAAGATCTTGGTATTGATGTCTACCGTAAGGGAATTACAGCAAAGTTCATGGATGAAGTCAGTGAACTGGTTACTGAAAAACCTGATTTCGTATTCAATCTTGTAGAGTCGATAAATAATAAGGGTGAGCTGAACTATTTTGTTCCTGCACTTCTGAACCTTCATGGAATACCATATTCAGGTAATTCGCATGAAGCTATTTTTCAGACAACAAGTAAAATTCTGACCAGCAGAATATTAAAGATGGCAGGTATTCCAAATCCGGAGTGCTTTTTACCTTCGCAAATGCATCTTCTGAAACCCGGCATTAAATATATTCTGAAACCTATCTGGGAAGATGGCTCTTTAGGGATTACAGCTGACTCAGTATTTGTCTGTAAACCTGGTTATGAAGAAAAACTGAAAGGGCTGAGCGATTCACACTGGTTCATAGAAGAGTTTATTGACGGACGTGAATTTAATATGAGTGTGCTGGCAGACAGCAATGGGCCAGAAGTGATGCCTTTGGCAGAAATTGTTTTTGTTGGTTATGACGAAACGAGACCAAGGATCATTGATTACAAAGCCAAATGGGATATTAATACCTTTGAATATGATAATACGGTTCGTGATTTTCCGGGAGAAAAACTTGACAGTGAAGTTATTAAAAAGCTGAGGAAGATAGCTCTCGACAGCTGGAAACTTTTCGGATTGAAAGGTTATGCAAGAGTAGATGCCAGGGTTGACAATAATAATAATGTATTTGTGATTGAAATAAATGCAAATCCTTGTATTCAACCCAATGGCGGCTTTATGGCTGCTACCCGAGAAGGTGGTTATAGCTTCCCTGTAGTTTTAGAAAGAATCATAGAAGACCTAAATACTTAATCAATGTACTCTATTTCAGGAGGAATTTATGCCGAAGACAGGAAAGTCGGTGATCCTATATCGTATTCAAGAACGAGCAATTCCGGATAAATCACCTTATTGTCTTCATTTTCTTGTTCTTGCAGTCTATTTAATTTTTTAAAAATAGTGCTATATCTCATTAATAAAATTATTAATTCAATCAATTTTTATATATTTTTAAAATCACAGGAGAAATGTTTCTTAATGGTTAAAATTCAATCGTTCCTGTTATGTTTTAGGTTTACGGGTAAAATGGGTTGAGGGCTGACATTAAATGGTCAGCCCATTTATTTTTAATTGAGATCAATTATTACTTACTTTAGTTAAAATAAACTTTGTAATATTAAATCCAGTAGTATAATGGATGTTAAAATTGAAGCAAGCTGGAAAAATATACTTAACGAAGAATTTGAAAAAGATTACTTTCTGAGTCTGACAAAATATGTAAAGCAGGAATATAATAAAACTACAGTATATCCACCTGCAGGACTTATCTTTAATGCTTTTAACCTTTGTCCTTTTTCCAGGGTCAGGGCAGTAATCATAGGACAGGATCCATACCATGGTCCGGGGCAGGCACACGGTCTTTGTTTCTCCGTAAAGGATGGCGTGGTATTTCCTCCAAGTCTGGTAAATATTTACAAGGAGATTGAACTTGATCTTGGAATAGCCAGACCATCATCGGGAAATCTGGAACGATGGGCAAAACAGGGTATTCTGCTTCTCAATGCCACACTAACTGTCAAAGCACATATGGCCGGATCACATCAAAAGAAAGGATGGGAACAATTTACTGATGCAGTGATTTCTGTAATCAACGAAGAAAAAAATAATATAGTTTTTCTGTTATGGGGGGCCTATGCTCAAAAAAAAGGCGAGAATATTGACAGGAACAAGCATCTTGTACTTGAATCTGTTCATCCTTCACCTTTATCCGCATCAAGAGGATTTTTCGGCAATAGCCATTTCAGTAAATGCAATGTATATCTTGAAAAGAACGGGT
>Ga0307377_10000097_pt1 | contig 124830 bp, 101 predicted proteins | sample TR3MG_FD_202535 | JGI IMG/M metagenome (GOLD analysis project Ga0307377, IMG submission 202535) | Soil microbial communities from Risofladan, Vaasa, Finland - TR-3 | ecosystem: Environmental > Terrestrial > Soil > Coastal area > Acid sulfate soil | place: Finland: Risofladan, Vaasa...
CCCTTATGCCTGTTAATGATCCCCGCCTGACCTTCTGCCAGCAACTTGCGTGCCAAGGTCGGCTCTATTCCCGCCTTTCGGCGCGGCGCACTTTATAGCGCCTTTCATACATTCGTGTCAAGCGCCTGCCTCAAGAGCAGAAAAAAGTCCAATCAGGAAGCGCAGAAAATCTGCCCACGTCATGGACGCGAACAAAACCGACAATCCTATGCTCATTGATTGTGTATGAATATTAAACAATCCGAGGCTATAGCAAAGACTATCGCAATCAAATATAAATCTGTTCGTATTGCCTAATGAGTATACTTATAGCCCCCGGACATGTCAAGGATTTCCAGCGTGCCGCTTCATGGAATAAGCCAGAATACATCCTCGGCACCATATCGCCTGAGATCGAAGGCTTCATCGATATGCGCTTCGGTCAATTGCGTTGATCCAGCCAGATCGGCGATGGTTCTGGCCACCCGCAGGGCCGAATGACATGCCCGCGATGAGTACCCAGAGCGCTCGGCTTTCATGACGAAGACGCTTCGAGCCTCGGTGCTCATGACGCAGTATGCATCGATGCCATTGGCCGGAAGCCTCCCATTCAGACGATAGGGTCTACCCGAATAGCGCTCTGCCTGCATGTGACGTGCCGTCAGTATGCGTTGCCGAATGGCAGCGCTCGATTCACCGGGGCCGGAGGCAAGCTCGCCTGGGCTTGATGGCCGGACCGGTACGCGGATGTCGATCCTGTCCAGCAAAGGCCCACCCAATCGCTTCCAGTAGTGCCTTATCTCATCGCGCGAGCAAAGGCAGACTGCTCCCTGCCGCCCCAGGTTGCCGCACGGACATGGATTGCACGCGAGGACCAACAGGAATCGGGATGGATATGATGTGACGCGATCAGCCCGCGCAATCGATATTCGGCCGTCTTCCAGAGGTTCACGCAATGATTGCAGCACATCGGATCTGAATTCCGGGGCTTCGTCGAGCAACAGGACACCACCATGGGCCAGGCTTATCTCACCGGGTTTCCTGGACTTCCCTCCTCCGACAATGCCTTCCGCGGACGCCCCATGGTGCGGGGCTCGAAATGGCGGCCTGTGCAGCAATCCAGACAATTCGGGCAATTCACCGGCGAGTGAATGCAGCATGGTGGCCGTGATGGCATCATCCCCATCAAGATCAGGCAGCAAGCCGACGAGTCGCCTGGCGGCCATGGTCTTGCCAACGCCTGGGGGCCCGAAGAGCAACAGGTGGTGCCCACCGGCGGCTGCCACCTCCATGGCCCTTCTCAACCCGGGCTGCCCCCTGATGTCGGCCATGTCCTCAGCATCGATGAGACTGGAGCATTGCCCGGCGCTTTCAATGGCAGACTGATCGCAATCAAGGAGCCTGTCGCCATTACCCGGGTCTCCACGCAGAAGCGCGGTAAGCCGGTTCGCATCGGACAGTACATCAATGGCGAAGGCCTCACCGGAGGCCAGAGTCCGAGCCTCCTGTATGTTCTTTCGAGGTACGACGAAGTGGCTGATACCAGCCTTGATGCCGGCGGCTACTGCTGGCAAGACGCCAGAAACAGGTCGTATGCGGCCCGACAGCTCAAGCTCACCTAGAGCGAGTATCGGGAAGCCGGGATCCGGTATTTGGTTGGAGGCAGCGAGAATCGCCAGTGCCATCGCGAGGTCAAACGACGCGCCGGCCTTTCTGATACCCGCGGGAGCGAGGCTGATCAGCAGTCGATCCAAGGGAAATTCGAATCCAGAGTTCCTGATCGCGGCACGGATTCGTTCCCTCGCCTCCTTGATGGCGCCATCGGGAAGCCCGACCAGATCGACACTGGGAATGCCCCGTCGCAGATCAACCTCGACGGTGACGAGCTCCCCCTCAAAACCGACCGGCTCGAACGCATACACGATCATCCGCCACCCCCGCTGGCAATACGGCAGTGTGCGCACCACCGCTTGCAGCGCGCAGAAGCCGTTGGCAGAATGACCGGTTGCTATCCTCGAGGCCGACGCCTCCGAATCATCACAATGAAGGCGAGCGAGAAGAACAGCCACGGCACATTTGGAAAGACATAGGCCAAAAGTCCCGCGGCTCCGGCCGAACGCGCTGCGTCGGGAACGAGGCCATACACGACCAGGAGCGAATACAGAATGTCGGCGTAACCGGCGATGATGCCGACGACAATAAGCATCCAGGCAAGGTCCCGTATTCGGGACCAGACAATGATTGCCAGGAATGTCGTCACCGCCATCACCCCGAATCGGACAGCAAGCGCTGCGGCGCCGATGTTCATCGGAAGAACGCCTCCAGATCAAGTTCGCATGCGGCGCATGGCATGGTGATGCCCCATCGTTCCAGCACTGCGGGGTGCATCTCGCCAAACACGCCTATCGGGCTGCCATGGATTACCACCTCGGCCTGACGGCCAGGCAGGAACCGCGGGTCTTCCGAATCGACAACCGAATACTCCTCACCAAGATAGTACAGGAGCGCCGATACGACGCCGGCCAATTCGTTGTAGTCAGCCGCCTGGTGCGAGCACAGGAATCCGAGCCTTTGTCTGGTCGACGTGCCATAATTCTGGGAAGCATCAAGAAAGGCGACCTTGCCTATCTCGAAAATCCGGTGGGCGTATGGCGCCTTGCTGGAGACGGCCTCGGACTGCAGCAACCCAGGGAGTATGGACGGACGCACGTACTCGAAATTCTCTGTCATCGGATTGGATATCCTGATGACATTATCAGGCGATATGTTCATGCGTTCGATATAGTCCTTGCCCGAACCGAGGTAGTTGTAGATCATCTCCTGGTATCCCAGTCCGACCATCAGATCCTTGGCCTTTCTGGAGAATGACTCGATAGGAGACAATCGGCCAATGGTAAAATCGCGCGGGCGCTCCGGCTTGAAGCTGGCCATGCCCCGGCCTATCATCACATCTTCGACCAGATCGACAGCGTGTATGAAATCGTCACGATATTCGGGTGGCCAGGCGCGGATATGCTGCCCGTGAGCCTCCGCGCGAACGCCCATGACGGCGAGCGCCTCTACGGCCTTTTCCGGCCCTATGCTGTCGCCGAGCAGCTTTGAAATTCGTCCCGAATCGACCGAGCCTGCGGTCTGGAAATAGTACGGGAAGGTCACCGAGCGGCCCAATGGCGTGTCAAAGGCATAATCAACCCGCAAGGGCTTGATATCATAACCGGCATCCGCGAAATCACAGGCGACTATGTTGGCAGACAGGCAGACCGCGGGCATGTCTGTTCCGGTAAATTCGACCAGGAGGTCGCGATCGCCGACCTGCACGGCGCCTATGTCCGCGCTGTTGATGACGGGTGCCATAGACAGGACGCCACCATCGGCTCCCATCAAAATTGGATACATGTCTCCACCAGCTATGATGTGCCCGTATTCCTTGCCCTTGGGATGCTCCGCCACGATGCGGCGCAGCGTCATCTTCTCCTGCATCTGCAGCGGGACGAAGCTGACGGCGTCAGGATCGACGGCCTTGTAGGCTACGGGCCACTTGATCAGCTCGATGCGGTACATACCCATTGATACGCTGCGGCGCTTGCGGCCGAAATTGGAGCACAGCTTCTCCTGCGTCTGGATGGCATCGCGGAGCATGGCGTCACTGATTGCCTTGCCGGATATGACGAATGCCGCGATGAAGGGGCGCACCTTCTGAATCGAACCATCGACAACCACCCGGTATTCCGATGGGCGCGCATCGCCGTCACGGGAGAAGAATGGGTACGACGGGATGGGGTTGCCATCGCGGATGCGCAGTTGCCTGGCGATTCCGGCCGTGGACCACAGATCAGGACGGTTGGTATCGTTGAGCTCGATCTTGATGACGCGTTCATCCGCGGGAATCGGAGTCCCGGCGGCACCGCCTGCGGAGTCCGCGGCACGAACCATATCCCAGCCATCGAGCTCCGCCTTGGCCGTCGTCAGCGCGCTTTCAAGTTCCGCGGCGTCCATGCGCCTGCCGACAAGCTCAAAGAACAGGTTTTCGTTCACTTCTATCTTGGGCATTCAATTCTCCATACCATGCGTTCAATGGACTACAGGACCGATGACGCTATTTGACCAGCGCTCGGCGCAGGCGCACATTCTCGATATCATAACTGAACAGCTCGCGCAGGTCGTTGAGCCCGAGCGCCATCAAAGCCATGCGATCGATACCAATTCCCCATGCCAGAACCGGCACACTCACGCCCAGCGGTTCAGTGACTTCCGGCCTGAAGATGCCTGCCCCACCCAGTTCGAACCACCCGAGTACGGGATGCTTGATGTGGACCTCTACCGACGGTTCGGTGAACGGGAAATATCCTGGAACGTACTTGACCTCTTTGGCTCCCGCGACCTCTACCGCGAACATCTCGAGGAAGCCAAGCAGCGTCCTGAGGTTCACATCCTCTCCGAGCACGATGCCCTCGGTCTGGTAGAAATCGGACAAGTGAGTCGCGTCAACCTTGTCGTAGCGGAAGCAGCGCGCTATGCCAAAGTACTTTCCGGGCACCGACGCTGTCGGCAATTTCCTGGCCGACAGCACCGTTCCCTGACTGCGCAGTACCAATCTCTTCGTAAACTCGCGGTCGAAGCCATAGCGCCAGCCGCGCGAGCCGGTAGAGCCACCATTCTCATGGGTCGAAGCGACTCGGGACTGGAATGGCTCTTCTATCGATTGTGCCTTGATAGGATTGGCCAGATAGTAAACATCATGTATGTCACGAGCCGAATGGAATTGCGGCATGAAGAGGGCATCGCCGTTCCAGAATTCGGTCTCGACAAGGCCGCCATCGAATTCCTCGAATCCGAGTGACACCAGCTTGTCCTTGACACTCTCCAGGAATTGCACGTACGGGTTGCGCCTGCCCGGAATAAGCCGGGCTGGCCTGCTCTGGATGTTATACGAACGGAATGTCGCGTCCTTCCATGAGCCCGTCTCGAGCATGGACTGGGTGACCGCGCCCAGCTCATCGCCTGATATTCCCTGCTCGCGCAGTATGGCGGCGGCCTCGGCAGCCTCCGGCGTCAGGGCCCAGGTAACCGTCTCGCGCTCGGCGGCACGGAATGGCGCGTCGCCGGAGCCGCGCTTCCTGGCAATTTCGTCCATAAGGGTGGATTCAGCGGTGTCGAGCGCAGGCTCCGCAAGCAGACCGCCTTCGGTCGCGGCGGCCTTGGCCAGCAGGGTCCTGAGCGCAGCGGTCCGCCTGGACTTGGACGCGTCGACCAGCGCAACAAGCTTTTCAGGAGTCATCGCCAGGACACCTTCCCTGGATAGTCGCCCAAAAGCCGAACCGGCATCCTTTTGCTCCATGCCGATGGCCTGGCACAGCGCTGGCATGGCCGATGGACCATGAGCCTGCAGCCGGGCGATCATCCGATCCTCAGGCGACCCTGTCTCGAGCCACGCGCGCCCCAGCGGGGTCAGTTCGAAGACGGACTGGGACGTCCGCCCGGTCTCTGCAGCGAGGCCTTTGGCGATGAGCCATGCCTGGGCCTGATTCGCCTGGCCCTCGACATAACCCAGGTCCTTGGCCAATCGGGATGATTCGATTGGTTCTCCCGGCTGATAATGCAGAAGAATTCGTACCTCGAGCGGGTGCAGACTCTTTATGAGGGATCGTACGTCCATATATGCTCCGAGTGCTCAATAATAGCGCCATTGTGGCGAAAAGGTTGCTGGTGGTCAATTATGCGCGCTGAGCCTGGCCAGCGTCACATGCGCCGGAAACAGGTTCAGCAATGTGTGCTGTCAGTTCCGGCGCCAGGAGCATCGGAACGCTTCTTGACTATGGCCGAACTCTTGCGGCCATCCATCATGATGCTCAATGGCGTGTCCAGATGCGCCCATACGCAATGCGCCATGCGTTGTTCAGCTGCCAGCGTGGCCAGCCAGTCCCAATCCACGCGGGATGTCAACGAGCCGGCCGGTACTGTCAGATACCCGATGTTCATGCTGGTGACATTATGAAAGAAATGGCTGCCCAGAGATGATTCGACGCTGAACCCGGGCAGATCGGCCTCCACAATCATGCGGGCGCTCGAAATCTGGGAAAACGACACCGGTACGCCCAGCCAATGATCACGGGTGCCCCAGCGCCCGGGACCGATCAGGATGTATCGGCGGCCCAGCAATTTGAGCTCCTTGTCGATCGAACCGATCTCCGCGGCTATCGCCTCGGTCTGGCCGCGATCGAAGCGGTCCGGATCGACCCACACGATGTCGCTTATGGTATCATCGCGGCCGTTGCCCATGCTGCGCTCCGATACTATCAGGCACTCATCGGGATCAACACCACCAATATCGATGGCCACATGATCGGCGTGCTGAATCAGCGGCTTGATCTGCAATATGTAGAAGACGGCAGCCCCCCCGGCTCCATCCTCACTGACCGCGTACTCTATCTCCACAGGCAACCCCATGCTCCTGGTGCCAACCTCCAGAACGGCGTCGACAACAGCGGCGAACGGAAAGGCGTCATACTTGAGGACGGGAGCGAAGTCTATGATGCGCGGCCCGCGCGCCGATGTTCCAGGCTCGAGGCGGTCGTCCTCTATGCTCCAGGTGCTCGCGACCAGCTGGAAACCAGGATCGAGCTCGCCTTCGGACAGCTCAAGCTTGGCCAGGGTCGCCTCTTCGCCGGCCGAGAGGTCGAAATCGATGCGCTCCATGTCGAGGGCATAGAACCAGCGCTGGGTGCCGCTGATGCTGCGGCCCGGCGCCACCACATCGAGCTTGGGGTAGCGCGGCGAGAAGCGATGCGCCGATCCTCCTTCCACAACGTATGGTCCGAGTCCAAGAGCGGCGACACACAAACCATCATCGGGTTTCAGGTACGATATCGGATAATAATTATATGACTGGGCCGTTCCAGCTATCAGCGGATAGTACCAGCGGCCACGTCGCCGCCCTACGAGCTCCTGCACCACGATGGCCATGCGCTCTTCCTCTATCTTGTAGGCCGCCGCCTCGAAATATGTTCGCGCTGATTCGGAATACAGGCTCGCATAGATCAGGCGGATGGCGTCGCACAGCTCAGCCAGCCTTCTCTCCGGGTCGGGATCGGCGTTTGGTATCAGGAACGTGTCGTAGACACCGGAGAACGGTACCATCAGCATGTCCTCGAAGAGGCCCGACGAGCGCACCGCAAGCGGTTTGTCGGTCGTAGCGAGGAATGAACGCAGGCGGCCTACCAGTTCCGGGTCGAGCGGCCGCGATAGAAAGGCCCGCCTGACATCGGTTTCAGGCGCGGCGTACCACGCGAAGCCCCACAGACCGTGCTGATCCATGAAGCGCTCGAACTCATCGATGCCGATGAAGGCAGTATAGGGCAGCCGTATATCCATGCCATTCTGCGTTTTTGGAAAGGCGAGGTTGTCTATCAGGCTCTTGATGAAGGCAAGACCGCGGCCCTTGCCGCCCACGGAGCCACCGCCGAGACGCGCCAGCCCCTGATCTCCCGATATCACCCCGACAGCGGGAATCACACCGCGCGACTTTCCACGCCGCAGGTCATCCAGGGCCCTGCATATGAAGTCCCGGAGTTCGGAGGGCCCTGCAAAATCCTCCGGCATATAATTTCGGATTATACGGGCAAACCGCACCTCTCCGCGAGCCATCAGCCATGCCGAGAAATGGTTGCGTTCCGCGTGGTACAGCAGGCTCTCAGGCGTGATGGAACGCAACAGCGATTCAAACTCATCCATGTTGCGGGCGCGTGAAATCTCTATGCCTTGTGGGTTCCTGAAGACGAATGGACCAAAGCCAAGCTCCGACTGAAAGAATGAACCGAGCTCCCTCGCCAGCGTGTTGGAATTCTTGTCGGCGAACGAGGCGCCCAGCGCGTATGCCTTGTCGCGGTTCTCTGGCTCGCTCGACTGGATAAGCACCGGAAGATCAGGTTTTCTCTCCTTGGTCATGGCCAGGAAATGAAACCCTGCCTCCGGATCCTCCACGCCATCCTTGATGTACCGAACATCGGAGATCACGGTCAGGATGTATGGCTCATATCGATCAAAAAGTGCGGCCGCCTCGTCATAGCTGGTGGCCAGAAGGATCTTGGGCCGCCCGCGCATGCGCAGGATCTTGTACGTCTCGACAACCCGTTCCTCTTCGACAAGCTGCTGGGTCTGCTTCATCACGACCGAGTACAGAAGCGGCAGATAGCGGGAATAGTACCGAACCGAATCCTCGATCAGCAGCACAATGCGGACCATGCCGACGCGGGTGTCGTTGTCGACATTGCGCAGATCCTCGACATACTTGATCATTCCAACAAAGAGCTTCGAGTAGCCGTTCCAGACAAAGACCCGGTCTATGACGTCCAGGCACGAGCGGTTGTCGGCATTGAGGCCGACGAGGCTGGAGTTGTTCATGGCCAGAAGCAGGATTGGCACATCAGGCCACAGGGATTTCATCCTTCTGGCAAGTGCAAGCGGGGCGTCAAAATCAAGGCCGGCCATCAGGATGACCATGTCATAGGTACCGGCTCCATACATCTCCATAGCCGATTCGGGAGTATACGCGCAGGAGACGCGGGGAGCTGTTGTCAGGTTGAGCTTGAAAAACTCTCCGTATATCTGCTCCGACAAGGCGCCGTCGCTCTCCAGGACGAATGAATCATAGAGGCTGGCGACAAGCAGAATTTCGCGCACCCGGTATCGCATGAGATCGTGGAAGATGTCCCGCTCGCGGCGTTCGCGATCATACGAAGCCACCAGTTCATTGAAGTACATGCTGCATCCTCCAGGACGACGGGTGTATCGCCATGAAGCATCGTAGCGATAGTCGTCACGGGTGGCAAGTGCGGCTCGTCGACCATTCGTGGGGCGCGGGATTCAGATCGGCGGGATCGTAATGATGAATTGGCTGCCTGCGCCAGGCTCGGATTGAACGGCTATGTTCCAGCCATGGGAATCGATTATGCCCTTGACCACCGCGAGTCCAAGACCCATTCCCTGTTCCCTGCGCGATGCGCTGCCGCGGTAGAATGGATCGAAGATATTAGGCATATCGGATGCTTCGATGCCGGGGCCGTTGTCGGAAATCTCGATGATGACCGTGCCCGCATCGACTCGCGCATCGATCCGCACGAGGCCCCCCTCGGCCGTATACCGCAGCGCGTTGTTGACTATGTTCTCGAGGGCGCGAGCCACCAGACGTTCATCAAACGCTACAGTGACTTTGTCGCCTATATCTATAGAACACTCGGCACGCCGCCTCAACAGCATTGCGTCAGCCTCGACCCTTCGGCATAGCCCTCGCAAAAACGGAGCGAGCGGAACAACCTGCAGCCTGCGTCTCCATTCGCCCGTATCGACCCGCACGAACTCTATCAGGTCATCGATCATGCCGGCGAGCTGATCGACCTTGGTCGCTATGACATCGACATACCTGTCCCGCGCCTCGTCACTGTCAGCCATGCCGTCACCTATCGCTTCCGCGTACCCCTTGATAAGAGCTAGCGGAGTCTTCAGATCGTGCGTCACGCCCATGATGAACCGCGATCGGCGCGCCTGGTCGTCTTTGAGGGCAAGCCGCATGGAATTGAGCGATGCTGCCAGCGAGGTGATTTCGTTGCTTCCTTTTACCTCGATGCTGCGGTCAAACTCGCCCGCAGCTATCCGCCTCGTGGCTCCATCGAGCAAGCGAACCGACTCGGTCATCGATCGCGCTATCAACACTGACATCACGGCCGAAAATACGAACAGCACGCCGAACAGCACGATCAGCGTGGCAAAGATTCGCTCGTACGGCTCCATCAGGTGGTGATTGCCGCGCTGGATGCGCGTCAGCACAAGAAAGCCGCCTTCACCGACCCGGACCGGCGAGTCGAGCTGGTAGAGGTAAGCGCCGCTGGTCTGCCTGATATAGGCGAGCAAGGCTTCATCTGACATCTTCGTGCCCGATACGTGTTCCGCTATGGTCGAGAAGATGATACGGCGGTCTATATCCAGCACCGTGAATTCCATAGTCGATGGCCTGTGGGCTATGAAACTGGATAGTCGCTCCCAGGATTTTCTGTCTATGGAACCGCCGGCTATGCTGGCGACTTCGTCATAACCAGGAATCTTGATGGCGACCGACTCATGGCTCTTCTGCAGGGCGTACAGGCCGGAGAATATAAGAAGCGGCACAACGATGATGCCCGCCGCCAGAATATAGAACTGTGTCCGTATCTTCATGGCTTTGTCGCCTTGTCAGGATCGAGTACGAAACGGTACCCCATGCCATAGACTGTCTCTATGTATCGCGGCTCCGCTGGATCGTCTTCCAGCTTGCGGCGCAGACGCTGTATATAGACCGCGACGGCCGTCATGTCACCATAGGCGGTATTCCACACCGACTGGTATATGGTCTCGGGGCCAAGCGGTTTGCCCGCGTGCGTGACCATGAACATGAGGACGGCAAATTCCTTGGCTGACAGCGCAATCCGTTCGCCTTCCCGCCTGAGTATGCAGGCTTCGCCATCGAGGGTGAACCGCCCAAACACCACGGTCGATGGCCCCTTGGGCAGCGACGCATCCTGGTTTCTGCGCAGCATGGCACGCACCCTGGCAACCAGGACGCGCGGAGAAAAAGGCTTGGTCACGAATTCGTCGGCGCCGTAGCCAAGCCCGGCGATTATGTCCTCATCCGCATCCCTGGCGGATACGATGAGCACGGGGCTAGCGCCAGTCTTGCGGTACCGGTTCAGGAATTCAAAACCATCCATACCAGGCAAGTTTATGTCCAGAATGATTATGTCGGGAGCATAACCCTGGCCATTCTGGCCATCGATGATAGCCAAGGCGGCTTCTCCACTCTCGGCCTGCCTGATTTCCATGCCCTCTTTTGACAGATACAGCGCGACCAGGTCCGACAATTCGGCGACATCTTCAATAATAAGAACCTTGGCCTTCATCTCGTGGGCACGCTCCCGGGATACATCATAGTGGGGAGTATATGCGCGGCTGGCGGCACAGGCAACGCGTTGGATCGGCATGACCTGCGCTTATAACAGGAAATTATCAAAGATTCATCGGGCATCAATAGGCAATCACCACGAAGCACCCATAGTATACTGGTGCGCTATACTGACTCGTCTGGAGACTACACGAATGAGACGAATGTTTGCACTGCTTTCCATTCTTTCGGCATTGCTGGTAGCTCATGGCACGGCGTGGGCAGAGGATACGCTTGGCGTGGACGATGCCGTACAATTGGCTTTGGACAACAACGCCGGGCTGCGACAATCGGAAATCGCGGTGCGCGCGGCGCAACGCGCGATGGACCTCTCCTGGGGCGGTCTGATACCGGGACTGTCGCTCGGCGCCGGGGCATCGCGGCCCAATGTGCCGGGCACTGGCAGCACGACGAGCACCATTACAATAAATGGCTCGGTGAGCACGGCGCTGACATTGACGACCGCGGTCATAGGCACGATGCAGGTAGACAAGGTGCTCTATGACCAGGCGCAGTTGTCATACCAGACTTCCAGGCGAACGGTTGAGCTATCGGTGCGCAAGGCATACTACTCGCTGCTTATAGCGCGCGAAAACATAGGCGTATTGCAGAAAAGCGTGGATACAGCCCAGAAGAATTACGACCAGACCGAAGCGCGGCGCAAGGCCGGATTGGCACCTGAGTTGGACTCGCTGACCGCGCTCGTTGCCCTTGAGAAGCTCAAGCCGACGCTGGACAGCGCTCAGGTAACCTACGAAAACCAGCTGGCGGATTTCAGGCAGTTGCTGGGCATGGATCAGGCTCGAGTGCCAGCGCTGACAGGCACGCTCGATTCTGCCACGCCATTGGCCGCCGAGAATGCCAGTACGCCGGCGCTGGCGGACCTCACCGCCCTGTTGGGCTCATCACCAACCATTACTGCCCTGCAGATGTCGCTGAATCTTGCCAGAGCCAGAGAGGCGGCCGCGCAGAGGAGCATGTACTCGCCGGCAATATCGCTTGCGCTCTCATACAGGCCAACGTCTTCAGACAATGCCGCTACCTGGAAGGATGCCGGCTCGCTGTCGGCCACGGCGACCTTTCCGCTGGACAAGATGCTGCCATGGTCTCAGGAGCATCAATCAGCGGCGGCCGCGGCCGATTCTGTCGCCACTCTTGAAATATCGCTGGCGGAAGCCAGAACCAGCGCCGACCTCCAGGTCCGTTCGCTTGTCAGGCGCATCGATCAGGCCAGAAGTTCGCTCAAGGCACTTCGGCTCAATGCCACACTCGCAGAACGCACCTACGCGCTGACCGAGGAAGCGTATCGATTCGGAACGCGGGATGTTCTGAGCCTGCAGAACGCGCAGGACAATCTACAGTCAGCACGCATGCAGGTTCTGTCGCAACTGAATACGCTGATATCGGCGGCTCTTGATCTGGAATACGCATTGGGAGTCCCCTTCGGGACACTCGGGAGGTAACCGTGAAAAAACGCAACATCGTCATCATCATCATCTTTGGTATAGCAATAGCCGCCATACTCCTGATACCCAGCGCATCGAAACCTGCGGCCGCGGGCAGGGCACCTCAGACGGGGACAAGCTCCACGGGCAGGGCCACAGGCGGCGCGCCAGCAGGTTCCTCCGGCGGAGCCGCTGCCACCGCTGGCAAGCGCCCTGCCCGCGCCGGTGCCACATCAACTTTTTCCGTCAGGACAGCCCCAATCACCCGCGGCACCATCCAGGACTACATTGAGACAAATGGTGATATCGTCGTCGACTCCACGGTTGACGTCAATCCATACGTCGCGGGCAAACTCGTGTCGATCAAGGTACTGCTGGGCGCCAGGGTTGAGGCCGGACAATTGCTGGCCGAAATTGATCCCAGCACCCCTGGAAGCACCTATACGGTCAATCCTGTAAACGCTCCGATTTCCGGCACCATCACATCACTGCCTGCGTCGGTCGGATCAAAGGTAAGCACAACCTCAGTGGTAGCCAGGATAGGCGTACTCGACTCAACAGGCTTGCAGGCCAGTGCCAGGATTCCGGAGCGCTATGTCGGCGTCCTCAAGACGGGGCTCAAGGCAGCCATATCACTGGAGGCATATCCGGGCATGACCTTTGCCGCGACAGTGACGCGAGTCTCTCCTGTCGTCGATTCAACATCCCGTACCAAGGAAATCAGGTTGTCATTCGATCTGGCCGATCCACGCATCAACGCGGGCATGTTCGCCAAGATACGGCTGAACACCACAGCCTACCAGGACAGGATTACGGTGCCGGAGAACGCCATCCAGAGCGACTCCACCGGCGATTATGCGTTCGTAGTCGGTGCCGACAACAAGGTCTCAAAACGCAAGGTCGATCTTGGAGTGACGGTCGATGGGGTGGTCGAGGTCAAGGCAGGCCTGAAGGAAGGCGATATCGTGGTCGTTGAAGGCGCTTCTGTGCTGACAGACGGCGCAACGGTAAAAATCGTCGCAAGCAGCGGGGCCAACCCATGAGCATTGCCAACAAGGTCGTCGGCAGACCGGTACTGGTTGCCATAGTATTCTCACTGATCATGGTTGTCGGCCTCTATACGGTGTCGAACATCGCCCTCGACCTGATGCCGAGCATAGAGCGCCCGGTTCTATCCATAAGTACTAGCTATCCGGGGGCGAGTCCGGAATCGGTAGAAAAATCGGTAACGACGACGCTGGAAAGCGCGCTGATAAATGTCAGCGGGCTTAAAACCCTGACATCGACGTCGAGCGAGGGCTCGAGCCGGCTTACACTCGAATTTGGCTATGACATCAACCTGAACGATGCGACCAGCGACATACGTGATAAACTTGACCGCGTCCGCAACGCACTGCCAGATGGTGCCGACGCGCCGCGCATCTTCAAGTTCAACATGGACGATCAGCCAATCATACGGATTGCCGTATCGGGCAAGCGGACAGCCGAGGACTTGAAGGCACTGGCCGAGCAATACATCCAGCCGTACTTCGAACAGATAGACGGCATAGCGCAGGCCGATGTCAATGGCGGAAGATCCAGAATCGTCCGCGTGGAGCTTTCACAGAACCGGCTCGACGCATACGGTCTGACCATAACCGGCATAGCCTCGGGACTGGCCGCGCAGAACGTCGAGCTGGGCGGCGGCAGTATCGGCGAGGGGACGAAGGACTACCTCATACGCACGACCGGAGAATACAAGAGCGTCGATGAGATATCCCAGACAGTCGTCGCCACCATCGATGGATATGGCGTTCGCCTGGCCGACCTGGGCAGGGTCTTCCAGGGCTATACCGACGAGACGTCCATGGTGTTCATCAATGGCCAGCCCGGCGTCTATGTCTCGCTGACCAAGCGCAGTGGAACGAACACCGTGAAGGCTGCAGATGGCGTCTATGCCAAGATGAAGGACATACAGAAGCTGCTCCCCGCCGACGTAACGATGAATATAGTCTCGGATCAGACCCAGCAGATCAGGGGCACCATAAACAATCTACTGACCTCCGCCTGGCAAGGCGCGCTGTTGGCGATGCTCATCCTGTTCGTGTTCCTGCGCACCATCAAGAGCACGATAATCATCGGCATATCGATACCGTTCTCCATTCTGGTAACCCTGCTCGCAATGTATTTCGCAGGCATAACGCTGAACATGATGACGATGACCGGCCTCATACTCGGCGTAGGCATGATAGTTGACGCCTCCATAGTCATTTTGGAGAATATTTACCAATACCGTGAACGAGGCGCCAAGCCTTCGGTCGCCGCGGTACTGGGCAGCCACGAGATGATGTCAGCCATCATATCTTCCAACCTGACCACGATATTCGTGTTCATTCCCGTGCTGTTCTTCAAGAATCAGTTGGGCATGCTGGGCCAGCTCTTTACCGACATGATATTCACGATAGTGATATCGCTGTTGTCCAGCCTGTTTGTCGCAATATTCCTCATACCCGTGCTAGCGAGCACCTATCTGCCGCTTTCTACGCGCAAGGAGAAGCCACTGCACAACCTGGTACTCCGCGCAATGGATCAGGCAATCGGCAATGCCCTGGAGTGGCTCAACATCGCCTATCGCAAGGCGCTGGCCGCTGCCATACATCATAGACCGACAACGGTATTGATAGTCGTGGGCACTTTCCTCGTGAGCCTGTCGTTCATCCCAAGGATGAATATAAACTTGCTGCCACCGTCAGCGGACGATTCCGTGACCCTCAATGTCAGCCTGCCCATAGGCACAAAACTATCGGTCACCAAGGTTGTGCTGCGCGAGCTGGAGAACGTCGCTCTGAATGAAGTCAAAGGCGTCAAGTCAGTAATCACGACGGTCGGGCGAGGATCTACATCGTACACCGGACAGCTGACAATCCAGTTGCCGGTGTTTGCCGAGCGAATCGATACCGCCGATACGATCAAGGCCAAGTTGCGTACGCATTTTGAGGAATTCCCCAGTGCCACCTTCAGCTTCAGTCAGGGGCAATTCAGGCAGATGGCTGGCGGTTCGGACATAGACATCGCCATACAGACCCAGAACCTAAGCGCAGGCATAGTGATGGCACACAGCCTTGTCGATCTCCTCAACGACAAGATACATGATGTAAAAGACGTCGCGATGAGCCTCAAGGAAGGGCTTCCCCAGGTCGAGGTCGTCATAGACCGTCAGCGGGCCTACTCGCTCGGCATCAATGTCGCCTCGGTGGCCAAGGAAATCACGGCCAGCGTCGCAGGAACCACCGCTACGACCTATAGATCGGGCGGCGACGAAGAATCAGTCGTGCTCTTCCTGCAGGAATCAGACAGGATGAAGGTACCGGATCTTGAGCGCATTTATGTCAAGGGCACAAGTGGTCGGGTTGCCGTTGCCAACTTCGCCGAGCTTAGAAAAGGTGTCGGCCCGGTCAGCATCACCCGCGAGAACCAGAGCCGTATCATCCACGTTACCGCGTCAATAGCGACAAATCGCCGCCCTGGAGACGTGGAAGCGGATATCCAGTCCGCAATAGGCAACAGCATGGTCATACCCGAAGGCATAAGCCTTTCATATGCTGGTACCTGGAAGAGCATCGTCGAAAATGGCAACACATTCATATTGATCCTGACGATGGCTCTGCTGCTCGTCTTTGGCGTGATGGCTGGCCAGTATGAGTCGTTCAGGGACCCGCTGATCAATATGTTTACCATACCGCTCCTGGTTATTGGCGTCGTTGCGGTCTATGCGATAAGCGGGCAGGCTCTGACCATGTTCACCGCGATTGGTGTCGTGATGCTGGTCGGCATCGTCGTCAACAACGGCATCGTGCTGGTCGACTACACGAATCTGCTTGTCGCCCGCGGCATGCCTGTGCGCGAAGCCTGCATCGAGGGAGGTGCGTCACGGCTACGCCCGGTGCTGATGACGACATTGACAACCATACTCGGCCTTGTACCGATGGCGTTCACCAAGGGTGAGAACTCCCAGATGATACAGCCGATAGGCCTGACCGTGCTGGGTGGCCTCAGTTCAGCGACACTGATAACGCTGTTCTTCATACCGGTCATCTATTCGTTCTTCAACGACAAACGCGCCAGGAAGATACAGGAGAGAGCTAAATGATACGAATCGAGATAATAGCCAATCGTTCTGTCCAAGACGAGATCGTAGGGAATCTTGAGAATGATATACCTGATATCCTGTATACCATTGTACCGATTGTCCATGGCCGCGGTGGAAAGGACAGGCGCCTGGGTACGGCGACCTGGCCTGAGGAGAACTTCATGCTGATCACGTGGGTTACTGCGCAGACCGCCGATCAAGTACGACAGATCATCGTGGCGATAAAACAGAGATTCCCCAACGAAGGCATCAAGATATTCTCGCTGGGTGATTCACAGGAATGATGAGGGGCAAGCCTTGATCGGTCTATTGCCGCCTCGCGTGATTGTGTTGTATTGTCTGCAACTCAAAAAGGATCCAAACGAATGAGCGAGCCTCACAAGACCGAATTTCTGGGCCGGGATGCCATGTTCCCATTGCTTCTCAAGATGGGTATCCCGGCTGCCATCGGCATGATGGTCAACGCTCTCTACAATGTCGTTGACACCGTGTTTGTCGGCCAGGGCGTTGGTCCGCTCGCCATAGCCGCGCTGTCCATAGTATTTCCAATCCAGATGATTGTCTCCGCCGTAGCGCAGGGTCTGGGCGTTGGCACGGCTTCTCTGGTATCGCGCCGGCTGGGCGAGCGGCGGCCGGAAGACGCGGCGGCAGCCATAGGCACGGCCTATACGACTGTCATGCTCGTTACCGGCATATTGGTTGCCGCGCTGTTCATATTCATGCGGCCGATTCTGGTATTCTTCGGCGCCAGCGACGCGATCATGCCGTTCGCGATGCAGTATACCGGCATCGTAGCAGCGGGCTTCTTCTTCTTCGCCATGTCCATGGCTGCGAGCAATCTGGTTCGCGCCGAGGGCAACGCCAAGGCTTCAATGATGGGGATGCTGGCAGGCGCAGGACTTAATACCATACTCGATCCCATTTTCATCTTTGGGCTGGGCATGGGAGTCAGAGGAGCGGCCATCGCGACGGTGATCAGCCAGGTGACATCATGCGTGTACCTGTTTTCAACATACCTGCGTGGCAAGAGCCACATACCATTGCGCCTCGCCCACTTCAGGATACATTTCAGCGTGCTCGGTGAAAGCGCCATTCTGGGAACTCCGGCGTTCATACAGTCGGCTGGCATGAGTCTGTTAGCGCTTGTCATAAACAACTCGTTGGGTTTCTATAGCGGCGACGCTGCGATCACGACATACGGCATGACCAGCAAGATCGTGATGATGGTCATCATGCCGATTCTGGGCATCGTACAGGGATTCCAGCCAATAGCCGGTTACAACTACGGCGCCAGGAACTTCGACAGGGTACGCTCAAGCCTCTGGACCACATTGGTGACTGCGTTCGTCGTTTCGTTGTTCGGCTATTCTTTCATGATGTTGTGGCCACGGGTGGCGATGGGATTCTTCACCAGCGACACCGAACTCATAGCATCGAGCGCCAGGGTACTCAGGATAATCGTTCTGTTCATACCGCTGGCTGCCGTACAGATTACAGGCTCCGTCTATTTTCAGGCCATAGGCAAACGAACCCAGTCCATGCTGCTCGGGCTGTCACGGCAGTTCATCGTGCTGATACCGCTCGTGTTGATCCTGCCATCATTCATAGGCGGCGAAGGCATATGGATAGCGTTTCCACTGGCTGACCTTCTGGCTTCAAGCCTGACCATATCGTTGCTTGTTCGCGAAGTACACAACCTCGGCGTCAGGCACGAGGAATCAAGAAGCTAGCGGTATTCGAACCGCTCCGTAAAAAAACGACCCGTCCAGCCAGATGACTGGACGGGTCGCCCCCTTTTTTGGCCATGGTGCCGGTCTACATGACCGACACCCAGCCAGTATTACACGAGGCCCTGAGCCAGCATCGCGTCGGCAACCTTCTTGAAGCCGGCGATATTGGCGCCGACGACGTAGTTGCCCTCGGCTCCGAAGGCCTTGGCGGTATCGATGCAGTTCTGATGAATGTAAATCATGATGTCATGCAGGCGCTTGTCAACCTCTTCGGCCGTCCAGGCAAGCCTCATCGAGTTCTGGCTCATCTCGAGGCCTGACGTGGCGACGCCACCGGCATTGGCGGCCTTGCCAGGAGCAAACGGAATCTTCTTCTCGATGAAGAGCTTCCAGGCTTCCGGGGTGCAGCCCATGTTGGAGACTTCGACGACGCACTGCACACCATTCTTGACGAGCATGTGGGCGTCCTCGCCTGAAAGCTCATTCTGGATGGCGCAGGGCATGGCGATGTCGACCTTCTGCTCCCAGGGGCGCTTTCCGGCGAAGAACTTGGCGTTCGGGAACTTCTTGACATAGCTCTCGACGCGGTTGCGGTCGATGACGAGCATCTCTTCCATGTACTTGTGCTTCTCTGCGGTGGAGATGCCGTCGGGATCGTAGATGTAGCCATCGGGTCCGGATATCGTAAGCACCTTGGCGCCAAGTTCGCTGGCTTTGATGCAAGCGCCCCAGGCCACGTTGCCGAAGCCGGAAACCGAAACTGTCTTTCCCTTGAGGGTTTCCTTCTTGAGCTTGAACATCTCCTCGGCGAAGTAAACGGCGCCAAAACCTGTCGCCTCGGGGCGCACCAGCGAGCCACCGAATGAGAGGCCCTTGCCGGTCAACACGCCGGTAAACTCGTCGCGAAGGCGCTTGTACTGGCCAAACATGTAGCCCACTTCGCGCCCACCCACGCCGATATCGCCGGCAGGAACGTCGGTGTCGGGGCCGATATACTTCTGGAGCTCGGTCATGAAGCTCTGGCAGAAACGCATGATCTCGTTGTCGCTCTTGCCGTTAGGATCGAAATCAGCGCCGCCCTTGCCGCCGCCCATCGGCAGACCGGTAAGGCTGTTCTTGAAGGTCTGCTCGAATCCGAGGAATTTCAGTGTGGAGAGCGTCACCTTCGGGTGAAAGCGGATGCCGCCCTTGTACGGGCCGATGGCGCTGTTGAACTGCACGCGGTAACCGCGGTTGATCACATATTCACCCTTGTCATTCATCCAGGGAACCCTGAACATGACCGTGCGCTCCGGCTCGACGATGCGCTCGAGTATCTTCTGAGCCTTGTAGCGGGGATCTCTTTCGATGAGCGGGGCTATCGATTCAAGGACTTCATCTGCGGCCTGCAGGAATTCGGTTTCCCACGGAGCCCTGGCTTTGAGGCCATCAAGGACCTCGCGAATATAGGCGTTCATATGCCCTCCTCTTTTCAGAACCGAGAGACAGCGATTTGGTGCGGATAATTCCGTCCGAGGAGCATTCTACACGCTTTGCAAAACCTGTGCAAGTCATTTTTTGATATTTGACTATCATATTTCACATATCAAAATACAAATGGCATTTGAGCGGCCGCGGGTGGTTCAGTACAGGCTTCTGACCCGTTCATACAGCGCGGTCCATACATATGAGCTGGGAAGCGCCGGAGCGGACGCCGCGGGTGTCGCGGTTGTCTTGCCTGGTGTCTTTGGAACCGCGGCAGCGGCAGCCGGCTTGGGCTCGCGCACCACAGTATCGCGCGGATTGACACGGTCAAAGAAACCGACGCGCTCTATGGAGCCTTCGAAGAGCTCGTCATCGAGCCGTTTCACAATGATGCGCGCGACGACGTCGGCATCGTTCCAGGCTATGCCCTGGCCATCAGGCCTGATGCTGACGCCGCCATTCTTGACTATCAGGAACGAATCGCCCACGGCAATCCCATCCGCGCGGCCAAGATCGACGAGTCCCATATCGCCGCTCCTGGAAATCAGCGTACCACGGACCGGCAAATTTTCGCGAATGCTCCGCACCACGCTGGCTACCGCAAGCGCGACTCGATCATTGCCGGATCTGGGAGCCTGGAAGCTGGCCGCGAGCGCACCGGTTCTGGCCGCGTGCAGCTCGGCGGATACCACCACGTCACGCTCACTCTCCGCCACCGCAACGAGCACAAACCAATCGGCGCCTGATTCGCGCGCCAGCCTGAAGGCGTCCGCGAAGCTGGGTACCCGTGGCACGCCGCGCTCAGGGGCCAGCCCTGGAACAAAGGCCAGGGCATCCCGCAGGTAGCGGGCAATGACCATGTCACTTCCGGCATGGTATGGCGTGCCGCCAGGACCAACAGAGAAAATGGCGATGCGGTACGGATTGGATGGCAGCGACGCTCCGGAGACCTTCCAAGAGCGGCTGACCGAGCCCTGCAGCAGACTGTCGTATATCTCTATCGCATCGGAAAGCGCCTGATCGGACTTGCCGATATCGGCGAGGAACCGGAGCTCCGAAAGGTACGAGGTCGAGAGTCTGGATCCACGAAGCAGATCGGCATATCGCCTGCGACCATCATTGGCATACGGATTGATGGCCAAGCCGCGACGATATTCGGCTATGGCCTTATCATAGAGCAGCCGGCGCTCAAAATCCGCGGCCCTGGCAAATCGCCAGGCTGCCAGATCGGCCCGTGATGGATCCTCGAAAGTAGTATCATCCATAGCCAGGTTCTCGAGCGCGATCCGGGCCAGCTCGTCATCGGGGCGCTGCGCCGCCAGCGTCTGGAAGGCGTATTCAGCCTCGACGCGCCTGCCTGCCGCGGTCTCCACAAGCCCGAGCAGAAACCAGGCCTGCGAGTCCGATCGATCATACTTGATCGATCCGTCGAGTATCGTGCGCGCATCATCCAGCGCCCCGCGTTCGTAATACAGCGAGGCAAGGAGCCCACGTGCCTGCGCATAGGCAGGCCTGACTTCGATGGCCGCTCGCGCCAGACGGGCTGCTTCAACAGGATCACCCTGTTCGGCATACATGCCAGCGGCGGCATAACTCGCGGCGGCATCGCCCGATGACCAGCGAAGCGCCTCGGTCAAGTACGCCGCCGACTCATCGGCGCGGCCTTCAGCGCGGGAGATGAGCGCCAGCGACAGCAGGGCCCTGGCGTCGCGAGGCGCAGTCTTGAGCGAGGCCGCGAGCCGGGCCTTGGCATCCGCCGGACGCCCCGAGCGCAGATCGAGCAGAGCCAGGCCAAAACGGGCATCCCGGTCGTTGGGCAATCGGCCGAGCGTCTCCTCGAACCGCTTCCTTGCATCGTCGGTTGCGCCCATGCCAATGCGGGCAAAACCTTCAAGCGTCACGAGCGATGGCACACGGGGACCGTAGCCGTAGGCCTTTTCGATGAAGGCAATGCAACGCTCATACTCACCAAGTTGGTACTGGCAATCGGCCAACGCGGCCCACGCGTCCGCATATCCGGGGTTGATCGTGACCGCCTCTGTGAAGGCGTCAATGGCGCGATAGGTATCACCGGAGGCCAGCAGCGCCTGCCCCGATTCGTACAGTGCCCTTGGATCGGAGGCACGCTTGGCTTGAGCCGATGCCTGCGGGATGAGGATAACCGCCGCCAGCACCACAAGCGCCGCAACGCGTCTCATGACTCCACCGGGGCCTCCGCCCTCTTCAGGACCTTGACGGAGCCTATACGATGGCCATCCATCTCCTGAATCACAAAATCGAACGATTTCCAGCTTATCTTTTCATACCGCGCCGGAATCTTGCCAAAAAGGTCGAACACAAAACCGCCCAGGGTATCGAAGCCCTCTTCGGGCAGACCAATGTCGGTCTCTTCGTTCAGGTCTTCTATATTGACGCGGGCATCGCACAGCCAGGCGGAGTCACCCAGGGCAACGATGTCTTCACGTTCGTTGTCAAATTCATCCTGGATATCCCCGACAATCTCCTCGATGATGTCTTCCATGCAGACGATGCCTGAAACGCCGCCGTACTCATCGATGGCAATGGCAATATGCACGTGCCTGCGCTTGAACTCGCGCAGCAGGGAATCGATACGCTTGGATTCGGGGACGAAGTACGGTTTGCGGATAAGCGATACCAGATCGATATCGCCACCCTTGGCTATGGTGAGGAGGAGATCCTTCACATAGAGAACGCCGGCCACATCGTCTATCGTCTCACGATATACAGGGATCCGGGAATGGCCACAGCTGGTCACTGTCGCCAGCAACTCATCGCGCGGAGCGTCCAGCGCGATAAAAACCGTATCGATGCGCGGTACCATGACCTCCTTGACCGTCGTCTCGGACAGCTCCTGTATGCCGCGTATCATCTCGCGCCGCTCGGAATTCGCCTCGTCACCCTCATCGTCATCGACAGAGGTACGTGGAGCGAATGCGTGCACCAATCTTGAAATAAGCCCACTCTTCTTCAAAATATTCGTTCCTCCGCCAATGCCACCAGCAACTCTTCCTGTCGCGCCAGCATCGGCTCCACTATATCGTTTGTCTGGTGATCCAGCCCTGACAGGTGCAGTATCCCATGGATAATCAGCCGCCTCAGCTCCTCATCCTCGGTTACGCCGAATTCGACAGCATTTCGCGCCATAACCGGCGGACATAGTACCACGTCTCCGGCCATGTATCGACGCCCGGATTCGGACTCATACCATTCGCCAAGCGAAAACGACAGCACATCCGTGGGGCCGTCCTTGCCACGGTACTCCTTGTTGAGACCGGCAATGAATTCCTGACCGCACAACAAGAGCGACAGGTCCCAGGCATCGAGCGCCGCGGCGTCCATCACCTTGACTGCGAATGCGGCCGCCCGGGCGAGCCAGGCCGGCTCTTCCAGCTCCTGCACATCGATCGCTACCGTATTCATGTCTGCTCCCTGGTTCGAGGATATTCTATCCGGGAATGGAAATGGCCTGAAAGCACCCTTACAAACGTATTCTTGATGATTTCCAGATCCCTGAACGTCAATTCTGACATGGCGAGCTGGCCATTTTCGTATCGGTCCATAACCATTTCCTTCACGAACTGCTCGAGCCTGCCTATGGTCGGTCGCTTGAGGGTCCGGGAGGCCGCCTCAACGCAATCGGCCAGCATCACGACCGCGGCTTCCCTGCTTGAAGGCACGGGGCCCGGATACCGGTAGTCTTCGGAATTGGTCTCCGATGCCTCACGCTTGGCCTGCGCGAAGAAGTAGCTTATCAGTGATGTTCCGTGGTGTTCGGCGATTATCGCCTTGACCGCATCGGGCAATCGAAGCGCCTCGGCGCGCTCGAGACCGAATTTGACGTGACCGCGCAGCACGGTGGCTGAAAGCCGCGGGTTTATCTCGTCGTGCTTGTTGTAGCCGGACTGGTTCTCTATGAAGTATTCGGGTTTGTCGATCTTGCCTATGTCATGGTAATAGGCCCCGACACGGGCCAGCAGCGCGTCGGCGCCAATTTCACGGCAGGCGGATTCCGCGAGGTGCGCCACCGTGACCGAGTGACTATAGGTGCCTGGCGCCACGGACAGGAGGCGCTTCAGCGCCGGGGCGTTGAGGTCGGACAGCTCCTGCAACCTGAAGACCGTCGGCGCGTTGAGTGCCTGCTCCAGCACAGGCAGAAAAGCCAGCGCCAGGACGCCGCTCATGAAGCCATTGATTGACGACCAGAACCCGACTCCAAGTGCGCCAAGGAGCCCCCGGTCGGCCAGCGCGGCGAGCGCTGCGCCACTGATGAAGCATACCAGCGCCAGTTGCGCGCCTGCCCGGACCAGGTCTATGCGCTTCTCAGCCCTTCGGACCAATATTATTCCCGCTATGCCGGACAAAAAAGCCTCGGCAGGCACAAGGGTATTGAATCCGGTAATGAGCAACAAGCCCAGCGAAGTGACCATCGCAAACAAGACGGCGAAGCGTTCGCCAATCACTATGGCGACGACCATGGATATCAGGGCAGAGGGCAAAAAGGCCTGCAACTGGGGGCTGAGTGACGCGGGCAGCAGCGCCATCAACATCGAAGAAACGATGAAGTAACCCGAACCAAGCAGCAGTACGAACAGGAAACTGGTCCATTCCAGCCTGACGCCGGTATTGGTCTTGTCGAACAGGGCACCCGAGCCCAGCCCCACGAGCAGTATCAAGATGGCTCCGCCCAGCACGTATAGCCCGCTTATCCTGATGCCCGAACCACGCAGCGCGGCCAGCCTCTCAATGTCCTCACTCGTCACGATAAAGCCCCGTCGTATGACGTGCTCACCCTTGGCTATCCTCCGCATCACCGGTTCAATGCGCGCAAGCGCCGCGTCAAGACGGCGGGCACTCTGCTCGGCGTCGAAGAAGGCGTTTTCGCGGGCAAAAGACGAGACAATATCGATGACCGCGGCGCTCATCGATGCGGACAACTTGAGCGCCTTCGTGGTATCCGCCGCCGCGGTCCTGATCCGGCGCATGGTCGTGGCCTTCTCTATCGGAACCTGCTCATACACAAGCGGTCCATCGGTCCATCGCCTGAGTTCCACCGCCTCGGGGTTGTACTGCTCAAGCCCGGTATCGGGGAACGAGAAGATGCCATGCTGCATCAGCACATCGAGGGCAATGCGTCCCTGCTCGATGGCTGTCCCCGGCACCGGGTACTCGAGCAGGCGAGGAATGATGGTGGAATTGCTCAGATCGGGGAACTTGCCGCGAAGCTTCAGTGCCAGCTCGTCGGCGGACTTGGTCGACGATGCGATCTGGACAAAGGCCTTGCCAAAGGCTGCGAGAGCCTCCATCGCGCTCCGCGTGGCGGCATCATCGATCGAGAACACGGCCGGAACCAGGCGCCGTTCGGCGTCGGTCCGTATCTTCGTCGCCTTCGCGTCGACATACGTCACATCCCGCTCCGCGACTATGTCACGATCGGCGACCTTGCCGGCCTCGAAGCCCCCCATCCCCGCTGCCCCGGACACGGCGCCAAAACCGACAAAGGCGGCAAGGCACGCGAGCGCGGCGACGAGTACGGCGAGCAATCGATGGCGGGTATCGTCATCGAGCAAGGCGGCTCTCAGCCGCAGGAGGCCGGAGGGACGATCAGCGTTCGGACTCATAGGCATCGATAATCTTCCTGACCAGCGGATTGCGGACGACATCGCGGCCGTCCATGCGACAAACGAATAGGTCGTCTATCCGCGCCAGCACCGAAAGCGCATGCACCAGCCCGGATTCGCTCTTCCGGGGCAGGTCTATCTGCGTTATATCACCGGTGATGACCGCGGCCGAACCTTCGCCCAGCCGCGTCAGGAACATTTTCATCTGCTCCTTTGTTGTATTCTGCGCCTCGTCAAGAATGACGACGCAGTTGTTGAGGCTCCGCCCGCGCATGTACGCGAGCGGGGCTATCTCTATCGTATGATTGTCTTCAAGCCGTCGAATGATGTCGAACGGCACGAGCGATTCCATGGCATCGTACAGCGGCCGCAGGTACGGGCTTATCTTCTGGCCCAGGTCGCCTGGCAGGAAGCCAAGGCTCTCACCCGCCTCCACGACAGGACGCGTCAGCACCAGCTTGCGTCTGGCCTTGGACAGCACCTCGCGGAGCGCCCACGCGACAGCCAGATAGGTCTTGCCGGTGCCCGCGGGGCCAACCGCCATGCTTATGTCATGGGTGGCCAGACCGCGCAGGTACAGTGCCTGGTTGGCGGTGCGCGGATATACCTTTGAGAAGGCACCGGGCACCTGAATGGCCGCCTCCTTGAAGAGGTCCGTGCAAGAACGATCGGTAGCGGCTCCTTCCGGAGTCAGGCTCGCGTGGATGGCGGTTATCAGGTCAGGCGAGGCAGGCATCCCCTCGCTTATCGCGTCGACAACCTGGGTGACCAGGGCCGAAAACAGGTCGCGGATGCATGGGTCGTTTGACTCGACCCGCAACTCGTTGCCGCGCACGAAGACGCGGACACCCATGAGGCGCTCAAGAACACGGAGATTATAGTCATTGACGCCGCAGACGTCGGCCAGGAGCCTTGTATCGTCCAGGGCGATGCCAACAGCCTCGGTCGGTATCACGTCTGCACATCGTACCCCTGTCGACCGGAAAAATCAAGGAACGTCGAGCCGGGGAGCCAGGAAGCCTTCATTTCCATGATACGGTGTCGCCGTCCTTGCTGTATGTTGACTTTATCTGCGATACAGAGCGCCAGGCAAGCGATACCGACCAGCTTGTCTTGAAGACATAGATGAGGTTTGTCTCGTCGAGCACCGGATTGGCGGCAAAGGTGAACGCCAGATCCCAGTCGTGCAGGTAATGCTTGGCGGTAACAGACAGCGACTTGAGCTTGAACAGCGAAGCGCGCCTGTCATCATCGTTGAAGAAGTTGAACGACTGGGCCAGATCGACCAGAGGATTGACGGGGTCAACATTCGCTTGCGTCGGTATCGCGATGAGACCGGGATAGTAGCGCCATAGCGACGAGTTCCTCGATGTCGATGCAAAGGTAATGTCGACGAATTGATTCACCTTGAAGGTGAGCCCCAGTGTTACATTGAGGTATGAGTCGGTAAACCGCAGAAGGCTCTGCCTGGCACCCGCGTTGACGTCGACTGTCCAGTTGACTCGATTCCGCCAGGCGGCAGGCGGATGCCAGCTCGCGACATACGCCAGTGTCGCGGCATTGATCCTGAACGAGGTGTCCGGGGTAGCCACCCAGCCTACACCCCAGTCGAGCTCGTAAGCCTGCGCCTCGCTGGCGGTGAACCCCGCGGACAGGCCGTTCCAGGCTACGGTCGCGCCCAGCGATGTGGGGGTAGTCGCGTAGATGTCCCATATGATGGAGCCTGTCAGTGTCGGACCTGGGGCATTGCCCACCGTAAGGTTGGCGCTGACCGGATCCCACTCGAAGTCGGCATTCTGTGACGGTATCGAGTACGCGGTGGTCATGCTCAGCGTAGCTATGGCCGACTTGAGGCTCAGCACGCCTTGATACCCCTGCAGAATGGGCGGCAGGTCGGCGGAAAGTGTCAGGCTCTGCACATAGCCCCAGGGTTTCATGCCCAGGATGAGCGCCAGCGCATGGGTCGTCACGGTATCCGAGGTCCAGTCGGCGAGCACCTGCCGATACGTTGCCGTGTCGGTCCCGGTGTCGAATGTGTCCAGGGTGTACTCATAGAGCGTTGATGTAAGGCTGTAGGATACGCCCGTCGGCGACCAGAGCCAGTAATCCTGGAATGGCGAACTGGTCACCTTGAGCGCGGCGGTCAGCTTGTCATCGCGGTACTGGGCGTCCTGCCTGAGCCATGTTGAGCGGAGCGACGAGCTGACATAGGTTGTATCATCGCTTATGAGCGGCCGAGCCTGGAACTGGTTCGATGCCGACAGAGCGAGCGTGCTCGTCAGCATGCTTTCGAGCACGCTCCCTGAGAGTGTCAGCGTCGCCAGGTTCCTGATAGTCGCCGTCTCATACAGCGGCGACCAGTCGACATTGGAAGGCGCCGTCCACGCGCCTGTCAGAAACCGGCGCCGCCACGTGACGGTCGGCGTCAGTGACCACGCGATGGACGCGGAGAACGGCACACGGCTGGTGACCTGCTCCGTGCTTGCCAGCGGGGGTGGAACAAAGCCGGGAAGTGAATCCGCCGGCGCGACCGCTTCCGGCTTGCCCGCCGCGCTCCAAGGCACTTCGAGCTCGGGCGCAGACGCCTGAACCGGGACAGCAGCGGATCCGGTCGAAGGCGCCGGCGTCGAGACAGCGGCCGCGGCCGCTTCGGGATACCGGTACAGCGTACCCGAAAGCGTTGCCTGGGCATCGATAAGCGTCCATTCATACGGCACGAAGAACTCCCGCGTCGGATCGACGGTGAACAGCGTCGAATCGGGCCACGACAAAGGGGCGGTCTTGAGCACTGGCGTCCATGACAGCGACGAGGTGAATTTTGACAGTGTAATGGCCGACACCCATGAGGGCAGCGCGCTGGCCGGTACGCTGCCTGTTATTCCAACGCTATCGTTGAATGACGAAATCTTGGCTATCGTTGTCGTGTCCTGGGTCTGATCCAGAAACTGCAACCAATTCATGTCTTCGGATCTATCCCTGAAATCGCGGTTGAAGTAACTGTCGCTGTAGAAGGGTGACGACAGCGTCAGCGTGAATGGCTTTAGATCGACGGTAGCCGCAAGCTCGACTCCAAAACGGAACGGCAGCGATACTCCGAACAGGTCCACGGCGTTCCAGTCGCTTTCGTATCCGGTAGCCTCGACATACGGCGTGTAGTATGTGGAAACCGGGAAGACCGAGCGTGACAGGCCCACGCCCAGGAAGCCGGTAAAGGACTTGAGCGGCCCGAATGATGCTGTCTGTGCCTGGGTGGCCGCGAAGATGCCCAGATTCGAGTACAGGTCGGCCATCACCTTGACGAAGTCACTGCTGGATGTCGCCTTCTTGACCCTGCCAGTCCGCAGAAAGACGCCCTGCACCGTCCGCTCATAGCCCTGACCACCGTCGGTCAGCCTGAGAATGCCTATGTCTTCCTGCTTCTGCGGCTTCTCGCCGACAAGGTAGGTCGTCGTCTGCACATACCTGCCGAAACGCGCGTCGTATCCGAGCACCGGATGAAACGTGATCTCCTCACCTGGATAATAGAAAAACGGCAGGTACAGTACCGGTATCTCGCCGACCGACAGCGTCGCGTCACGCATCGCCCACTCGTTGCCACCCAGAATCCATATCTTGGACGCGCGGATCGAATAGTGCGGATGCTCGTCATCGCAGGAGCTGACGACACCATCCTTGAACACCAGTACATCCGAACCTCGTTTGATGATATCATCGGCGCGGAAATAGAGCGCGTTGTCGGTGCCGGCGGCCTGCCTGCTCTCTCCATCGAGGAAGGCGCCGCTCCAGTCCTTCATGCTCAGCTCCAGTGCCTCGCCCATGAAGAAGTCCGAGCCGCTGGCCTTCTTGCGTTCAAAGACGATGTTGCCGCGAGCGGAGAGGATGTTGGCATCTCGATTGACCAACACCTCATCGGCATTGATAGTCAGCGTCTCGCCCGATTCCTCATCCTTGACCGAAAGCGATACGTGGCCGGAAAAGCGCACCGTTGCTTCGGCGCCTTCCTTGGCGCTCATGTATTCGGTCTTGTCCGCTGACAGGATGCTGACGGTCCTGGTCGATGGGGCCGCAGGTGGTGGCGCCGAGACGCCGTATGATGCGTATAGCCGCACCCGCAGCTCGTCGACCGGGCCAGCGTCCGACAGCCCAAGCCTGCGCGCCCAGTCCACAAGCACATAGTAATCGGACGTGGCTATGTCAAGAGCCACTGTCTTCTGGAAGAGGTCATCGGTGCTGCTATCGACCTGTGGTTCCGGAACGGTCGACGCCCCTTGGTCGGCGGTCTGCGCCAGCGCCGGCACCGCCCCGATGACGATGAAGGCCAGCACGACGAGACTGAATGCAGACAGGGGTCGACGTTGATGGGGCATACGATGATGCATCATAGATTGAAACACGTGACCGGTAAACCCCGATCATTCGTGCGCCGATCAGGCTTGCGGATTTTGCCGGGCTGCGGCATGCTGTGCTGGAGCCTTGAAAAAAAGAGGAGTACGCCCATGCCCGCACAGAACTACCGTATTGCCCTGCTCGTCATCATTGCTGCCATAACCCTGCCTGTCTTCTCCGCCGAGCCTGCGCCGGTACCGGTCCTGAACCAGACGAAACTCGACCGATTCGTCAATGAAGTCGAGGCGATAACCGCCGACAGCATCATCGCCAGCGCGTGGGATACCGCGTACCAGTCAGCATCAATGGAAGTATTGATGAATCCCGATTCAGCCATGATGAGCGGGGATATGGTCAGCGCTGTCTATGCCCTCTTGCTCAAGACCCGCGACACGGTAAAGTTCGACGCCGCCGCAAACGCTGCCCTGATGCAAAAGGGCTGGACCACCGAGTTCTGGGATATTTTCGCCGCCGTCTCCATAGGGCTGCACTACGCGAGCATCGTCGATTCCAGCACCGCTGTCGCCGACCCTGACACTCCGCAGCCAGGCACCATCCCTGGGCTTCCCGACATCAAGCGGTTCCTGCATCCGAACGATTGGGATCTGATCAAGAAGAACTACTCGGCCCTGTTCGCGCGAGTAGGTGAAGAAATAGACAAGAACAACGGGTGGTAGATCGGTCCCTTCAGAACGTGACGAGCAGATCCGCACGGAACTCGCGGTCGAATACGTTCCGGTCGTTCTTCTCGTCGTAGACGACAGTCATCCATTGCCCGCTGTGATCAGTGATCAGTGATCACGATACCAATACAGCGCCTTGCTCAATGTGCGCGGCTTCCCGCAGGACACGAAGCAGGCGCCTGACAACGGCTGCTCCGGCATACGGCCTTCAGCGATGGAGGCAATCCCGTTGATCTGATTGCGCATTGCAGTGAAGCCCGTCCTGCCGAATACCTTCCTGTCCTCTGCTAGTGATATGAATACACGGGTCCGATGATATGGGGCGTTCCGCCTACCCATGCACAATGGAACGAGTCGTCATTGATGTCTTGGATGGTGCCGACAAATGCTGCCTGACCGTAGGCGTTCTGGACGTCCATTTTTCGAATTTCCGCCAAATATCCGGCAGGAGCTTCCAGAATCGCCGGCGTGCCGTTTTTCCAATAGCAGTATTTGGTGACGCCCCCGCCCATTGCTCGCATAGAGCTTCCCGCTGCCGAAGCGTTCAGCGTGTTTCCGGCGATATAGAGATCGCTTCCTACAAAGACCGCGGAAGTAGCCTGAGCGGACGCGAATCCAGATGGAATGGGCAGATCGGTTCGGGCGCCGTTTTCGTCCCACCAGCAGGGTACGGCACTACCATCCAGGAAGATGTAATAACCAACGAAGCGAATGGTAGTCCCTGATCCCGCGATGCCGGAGACAAAACCGCTGTCCGCGTCAACCGGGAGCGCGAGCGTTATGGGTTCTTCTTCGTCCTGTATCCCGAAAAGGGAAGTCACATTTCCATTCGTCCAGTACCTGCCGGCCACGTATACCGAATCGTTCAAGGTCGTCATCGCGGTCATTCCGCCCCCGGCCATTCCGGCAGGCAGGACGAGAGCTCGCAGTTCCCTGTTCTTCCACAGGGCCGGAACGGTTGCGCTCGAAGTCTTTATATTGCCGCCCGCGTAGATGTCGGTACCGTTCACCGCGGCGCAATACGCGAATCCGCCGGTATTGCCGGTCCCAACCGGCAGGGCATACACGGCTTGGCCCTCCCACTGTCGCGGTTCATATTCGTCGGTCGTGCTGTTGTAGTAGTAACCCGCCGCTACCACCGACGATATGGAACGGGCGATCGAGGCGACGAAGTTGTAGCTCGCGTCTCCTATCGTATCCAGAGAAATCGCGGTCGTCGATCCGTCCCAGTAACAGGGCGCTTCGTCGCTCAGCTCTCCGAAACAGAGCACCCCGTTCAGGGACGCTTCATCGTCATTCACTTCGTTATTATTCGACGCCGGATTCGAACAACCGGCGAGCGCGAGCGTAACTCCCGCGAGAAACAATCCCACTTTTCCCAGATGCGATTTCATGTCTGGTGTCTCCTTGTAATGATGCTGTTCTCTACAAAGGATAGACCCCAAAACGTGCTGCGACGAGCATTCGGAGCGTCGCGGACGGGTGGTTTTCGGGTAGTTCCGCGTCGAAAGCGACGGATCTCTAATCGGAATTGCGAATTTCGGAAAGCCGGTCCACCAATTCAGCCCGGTTACTCGTTCCGGTTTTTCGGAAGACATTGCCCAAGTGGAATTTCACGGTATTGGCTGAGACTCCCAACCGCGCGCCGATTTCCTTGTTCGAAAGATTGTGCGCGAGCATTTCGACTACGCGAAGTTCACCCAAAGAAAGCACCGGACTGTCCTTTCTCTCCATCTCTTCATCTCCGCGCTCTTTGATTTCAAAATGCCAGCAGAGTTCCTTGTTTTCGTGTTGCGCTATCGGGTGCTTCGACACTTCGTAACGGGACTCAAGCGCCTTCAGGACCGGGGCCGCCGGGCTTCCCAATAGGGCGGCATCCGATTTTCCCAACATCGAGCAGGCGGTTTGATTCAGGTCGATGATGGTCCCATTCGAGTCGACAACCAGCATCCCGTGGCGCATGTACTCCATCACTGCCTGCCGGGATATGGGAACCACCGCGAACAGCCGATACCGGAGGCTCGCGATAGCGAAGCAGACGTTGCCGAACGATATGGCGATCGCCGAATAGTCCTTTTCCCAACCGGGAATGACGTGGGCTACATACGCGGCGCTCACTATCGTCGGCACGGTTACGCCGAGCAGCATCCAGCGCGTTTGTCGCCGATACAGGCTATGGCCGGTCAGCGTGAACCACGCGATTATCCACGCTCCGGTGAAGGTCAGGAAGTACGCCTGAAAGAATATGATCCTTGCCAGGATTCCGTATCCGGAGGTCCGCGCCACGAGCAACCAACCAATCCGCTCAATCCGCAGCTCCTTCCAGATGAGCGAGTACGCGGGGGAGCTGCCGACGCCCCAGCAAAGCACGGGCAGTATCATGAGCGCCGCCTCCCACGCCTTGAATCGCCTGAGAAAGCTCGTGTATTCGAGGCTGAAAAGGAAGAACAACGACGTGCCGATGCCGAGGAACAGGTAATCGCCGGCGGCGAGGTATCGTTTGAGTACAGGGTCAGGGCTGAGAAGCTCAGCTGTATTGATTATGAGAAAACCAAGCTGCACGAATTGCAGGATGTACAGTCGCATGAAACGGTGGTAGGAACGGTGGAATCGGGGCAGCAACATGCCGATAAGCGTACCGATGAAAGCCAGCGGCGCCAGTATCAAGAAAAGTGAATATTGAGCCATGGATCATTCTGTCCACTCATTCGATCGCGGTCAAGACTGATAGCGACGTTCATTTCTGGAATTCTGCGGTTCTACGCCGTGATTCGGCGTTTGCGCCGAACAGCGACTGATTCCATCGCCCATGCAGAGCGGATCGGGAACAAGAATTCGATGCTATCGAAGCGCTTCCGCAAGCGGGAAGAAATGCGCGCAAAAAGAAGCCATAGGTTCCCGCCTCTCCGTGGAAGGCGTTATCAGTTATCAGTTATCAGTCGAAGATACGTTGGACGGACGCCTTCGGCGCGCGAATATCTTATCCATTATTGACGGAGTATTCAGCAACATGATTGGTAATTGTATTATCAGAAAAGCTGCAAATAGTGAAATTGATTCACTTATTGATATTTGGAAAACCAAGGTTTTTGATTTAGATAAGCGAGGTATAACTGTTTGGAATATTACCCAGTTTAACCGAACTAATCTTAGAAATAAGTATAAAAATCCTGAATACTATGTGGGAACAATGGACAATCGCATTTTTGGAGGTTTTATCCTTATAGAAAAAGATATCTATAATTGGCCAATCGAATTAAAGAATAAGGCATACTATTTTCATAAGTTCGTAATTAGTTCTGAGTTCGCTGGAAAAGGGTTTTCGAAATTAATATTAGATTGGGTTAAAGATTATGGAAAATCAAATGGTAAAACCGCCATTAGACTTGATTTTAATGAGAATAGAGAGTATTTGAAAAAACTATATTATGGAAATGGTTTTAAATTTGTTTCATTGGTATCTGAAATTGGAAATGATCGAATTGTCTTAGCAGAATGTATCTTGTAATTTATTAATATTTATTGTAATTGAAATCAGCTAACAATCGCTTCAACCGGATAGCGCTATTGTCACGGTTATGTGCTGCGGCTTCGCCTGGCACAAACCGCGCCAATGACGCGCTACCGGTTAAGCGTATGTTGGACGGACGCCTTCGGCGCTGTAGAAATTTCTCTTGACCATGTATATACAGAGGTATATACTATTATCAGGAGGAACTACAATGTTAAGTTCTAAAGTTTTCATTAGTGGTAATAGCCAGGCAATAAGGCTTCCTCGAGAATATCAAGTAGATGATAAAGAGCTTTATATTCAAAAAATCGGGAATATAATTATACTTTTTCCGAAGACCAATCCTTGGGAAGCCTTTGAGAAAAGTCTTTCAGAATTTTCTGACGATTTTATGATTGAAGGAAGAAATCAACCTGAAATGCAGAAAAGAGAAGGACTTTAATGTATTTGTTGGATTCAAACATTTGCATATACATTATCAATCAAAATCCTAAACAGGTTGTAGAGCATATAAAGACACTTCAGCCGCATCAAATCAAATTATCTGCAATTTCAATAGCAGAATTAGAATATGGTGTCTCAAAAAGTAGAGATAGAGGAAAAAATAGAACAGCACTAGTACACTTTGCATCCGCTTTTGATATTATTGAGTTTAATGATAAAGATGCAGAGGTGTTTGGATTGATTAGGGCAAATTTGGAAAAGAATGGGCAGATTATCGGTCCATATGATATGCAAATAGCCGCGCAAGCAATTTCAAGGGATTTAATACTAGTAACAAATAATACCAGGGAATTCATTAGAATCAAGGATTTGAAATTGGAAAACTGGGTTTAAGAATTCGTCCAACAATCGCTTCAACCGGATAGCGCTATTGTCATGGTTTGTGCTTTGCGCTACGCGGAAGTACGCACAAACCACGCCAATCGCGCGCTACCGGTTAAGCATATGGTATCTTGATCACAGATCACTGATCACTGATAACTCCCCCACTGAACCACTCCCTCTCCGCGCCTCCGCGCCTCCGCGTGAGATGCCTCGTACAAAGCATCACGCAGAGCCACAGAGTCACAGAGGTGATTCCGGACACCAGCCTCCCTCTCCGCGCCTCTGCGCCTCCGCGTGAGATACTTCATAAAGGGCCTCACACAGAGTCACAGAGTCACAGAGGTGATTCCGGACACCAGCCCTCCCTCTCCGCGCCTCTGCGCCTCCGCGTGAGATACTTCGTACAAAGCCTCACAGAACGTCGCGGGGGAACTATAGAACGTCGCAAGGGAACTGCAGAATGTCGAGAAGCAGTCACCCAGGGACGAGAAACAACTACCCCGATACCAGAAGTGACTACCGAACGTCGGGAAGTGACTGTCCCAGGACAAGAAGCAACTACCGAACGCCGGGAAGCAGGAGCCTCGCGGAAAGCGTTATCAGTTATCCGTTATCAGTTGAAGATACGGCATCTTGATCACAGTTCACTGATCACTCCCCCACTGATCCCCTCCCCCCGCTCCTACCCCTTCAGCACATCCTTAAGGTACTTCCCCGTCCACGAGGCCTTGACCCTGGCTATGTCCTCCGGGGTACCCTGCGCGACTATCGAGCCGCCGCGATTGCCACCTTCGGGGCCAAGGTCGACGACCCAATCGGCCTGCTTGATCACATCAAGGTTGTGCTCGATCATTACGACCGAGTTGCCGGTGTCGACCAGCCGCTGGATTGTCTCCATCAGCTGCTTGACGTCGGCGAAGTGCAGGCCCGTCGTCGGCTCGTCCATGAAGTACAGGGTCTTGCCTGTCGGCCGCCTGGCCAGCTCGAACGCCAGCTTGACGCGCTGGGCCTCGCCGCCGGACAGGGTCAGCGCCGATTGGCCCAGCTTGATGTAGCCAAGGCCGACGGACAAGAGGGTGTTCATGCGGTGCGCTATCTGGGGAACCTTGTCAAAGAAGGTCGCCGCCTCCTCGATGGTCATGTCGAGCACCTCGGCTATGTTCTTGCCCTTGAAACGGACCTCCAGCGTCTCGCCATTGAAGCGCTTGCCGTGGCACACATCGCAGGTGATGTACACATCGGGCAGGAACTGCATAGCTATCTGGATGGTGCCGTCTCCCTGGCAATGCTCACATCGACCGCCCCGAACATTGAAGCTGAAGCGCCCTGGCTTGTAGCCACGTGCCTTGGATTCGGGCAGGCTCGCGAACAGGTCGCGTATCGGTGTAAAGACGCCGACATAGGTCGCCGGATTCGACCTGGGCGTCCGGCCTATCGCGCTCTGGTCGATGTTTATTATCTTGTCTATGGCGCCAAGGCCCTCGACCGAGTCGAAGTCGCCCTCCGTCTGGACGGTCCTCGTGATGCGGTTGGAAATGGCAGGATAGAGCAGGTCTGTCAGAAGGGTGCTCTTGCCCGAGCCCGAAACACCGGTGATGCAGGTAAAGACGCCAAGCGGAATCGTGACATCGATGCCCTTGAGGTTGTGCTCGCGGCACCCATGCATGGTGATGACGTGGCCATTGCCTGAACGACGCACCGCTGGCACCGGAATGGTCAGCTCGCCTGACAGGTACTGGCCGGTAAGGCTCTTCTTGTTCTTCATGACCTCGGCTGGCGTGCCCTGAGCCACCACATGGCCGCCGTGGACACCCGCCCCTGGCCCCAGATCGACTATCCAGTCGGCGGTGCGCAGGGTCTGCTCGTCGTGTTCCACCACGATAAGGGTGTTGCCTATGTCCCGAAGGAAGACCAGCGTATCGATCAGGCGCTGGTTGTCCCGCTGGTGCAGGCCGATTGATGGCTCGTCCAGGATGTACAGCACGCCAACCAGGCTGGAGCCTATCTGCGTGGCGAGCCTGATGCGTTGGGCCTCGCCGCCGGACAGGGTGCCGGCCTTGCGCTCCAGTGTCAGGTACTCCAGCCCCACATTGCGCAGGAACGACAGCCGGGCCGTGATCTCCTTGAAGACCTGCTTCGATATCTGTTTCTGCGTGTCGGTCATCGCGAGCGCATCGAAGAACTTTACGGATTCCTCGACGGACATGAGCGTCAGGTCATGGATGCTCCTGTCGCCTATGGTCACCGCGAGCGCCTCCGGACGCAGACGTTTGCCGCCGCACGCCTCGCATGGCTTCTCGGTCATGAACTTCTCGAGCCACTCCTTGATGCCGTCGCTCTGCGTTTCCATGTAGCGCCGCTTGAGTTCGGCAAGAATGCCCGGAAAGGCTGACTCGTACTCGAAGTGGCCCGTGCCCTTGGCGTTGTCATAACGCACGCGTATCGCCTCGTTGCCGCCGTACAGGATGGCGTCCATCGCCTTTTTGGGCAGGTCGCCGAATGGCGTATCGAGGCTGAACTTGTAGTGCTTGGCCAGCGCCTCGAACCGGGACCGGTACCAGGCCGCGTCGGGATTGTAGGGTACACACCCGCCCTCGTTGAACGACAGCGACGTGTCCGGGATCACCAGGTCGGGATCGAACTCCAGCTTGATGCCGAGGCCCGTGCATTCCGGGCAGGCCCCGTGCGGCGTATTGAAGGAGAACAGGCGCGGCTCGAGTTCTGGCAGGCTGATGTTGCAGTCCGGACATGCCCCGCGCTGGCTGAAGAACTCGTCAACCTCGACGCCATCGACCTCGCGGGTAACGATCGCTATGCCATCGGCTATGCTCAGGGCCGACTCCACCGCCTCGGCGAGCCTGCGCCGCCCTTCCTCCGAGACCTTGAGCCGGTCTATGACCACCTCGATGTTGTGCTTCTTCTGTTTGTCCAGGACTACCGTCTCTTCGAGCAGGCGCTGCTCGCCGTCGATCCTGGCGCGGACGAAGCCTTGTTTCTTCGCGTCTTCCAGAATTTTCTGGTGCTCACCCTTCTTGCCCCGGATGACTGGCGCCATAACCTGCAGCTTCGTGCCGGCCTTCCATGACATGATCGTGTCCAGGATCTGGTCGACGCCCTGTTCGCGTATTTCCCTGCCACACTTGGGGCAATGCGGCGTGCCGATGCGGGCGTACAGAAGGCGATAGTAGTCGTATATCTCGGTGACGGTGCCGACGGTTGACCGGGGGTTCTTGTGCGTCGTCTTCTGTTCTATCGAGATGGCCGGAGACAGGCCCTCTATGTAGTCGACATCGGGCTTCTTCATCTGGCCCAGAAACTGCCTGGCATAGGCAGACAAGGACTCGACATAGCGCCGTTGGCCCTCGGCAAAGATGGTGTCGAACGCCAGCGAGCTCTTGCCTGAGCCCGAAAGCCCCGAAACGACTATAAGCTTGTCTCGAGGAAGTTCAACATCGATATTCTTGAGGTTATTCTCGCGGGCACCCTTGACTATCAGTTTGTTCATGGTGTGCAAAGCATATCGCCGTCGCCATATTCAAGGCAAGAGGCTTAACAGACGTGTAGTAAGCCAAGGGGCGCAAAAACAGCGCTGACAAGCCGTCCGGTGCGGTTCAGGGCGTCAGCCGAGAAAGGCCAAAGCAGTCGAGCAGGTAATCCGACAGCCTGTACAGGTCGATGGGGCGGCCGTCGACTGATCCCGCCTCGAGGCCATCGCCGACAAAGACCGTGAGTATCGGCGCGGACAGGTTCGAGCCCGAGGCGGTGTTCGGCTCATCAAAGGTGAGTATAAGGAGGCTGCCGTTCGACCGAGCCCAGTCGGCGTAGGCGCCAAGCCTGTTCCTGAGCCAGACGTCGGCCTGCGCCATGGTTCCGTCGTGCATGTCGTTGTCGAGATTGGGGATGACGAAGCTGAGCTCGGGCAGCGCGGAGAATCCCGCAGTATCGGTCGGAAAGGCGGAGAACGGCTGGATCGCCGCGTCGGGCACATCGGGGAAGCTGGCGGCGGGATTGTGCTTGCGCACGTACGTTGTGGGCAGCGTCGAGGCGGTGCCACGGAATCCAACCGACGGAAGATCCTCGGCATAGCTGACCATAGACAGACCGGCATCAGCATACCGCGAATACAGCGTCGGGCCTGGCAGGTCGTGGTCGTTGTTGTCTGTCACCCCAAGGGTCGAACCTGCGAAAACCGCGATGTAATTCGGCTGGCTTGGCCTCGCGACGCCATAGCAGCGGCTGAAGGTCAGTCCCATCGCCATGAGCTCGCTGATATACGGCAAGGACTCCACCTCGCTGGCGTCCTTGTTCTCCTCCCATACCACCACGATGTGGGACCATGATCCCGGGTCTATAGCCTGGGTACCCGGCGCGCATGCCGCCATATCGAGCAGTACCGTGAACGATGCCAGGACCACCACGCATCGTACGACTCTCTTCATGCCTTGAAGTATACCACGGCGCATATCGACAAAAATCGTGTAGCCCTATCGTGGATCGCGGCGTATACTGCTGGTCTATTCGATTCTGCGCACAGGAGAACCGATGAGGCTCAAGAAGACCATCATCATCATCGCTATCGTGATCGCCATCATGGTCATCATTGGCAACGCCGTCCCAGCGCTGATCGATTCGGCATACCCACGCATGCGGGCGTCGACGCGCGCCTTCGACGTCGGGAAGGTCGCCGATGGCGTCTATGAAGGCGCGGCCTTCCTGCTGCCGGTGTCGGTGCGGGTCAGGGCAACGGTCGCCGGCGGCCGCATCGCCTCGATAGACCTGCTCAAGCACTTCAACGGACAAGGGAAGCCCGCAGAGGCCATAATCGGCAAGGTCATCGAGGCGCAGTCGCTCGGCGTCGATGTGGTCTCGAGCGCAACTCATTCCAGCCTCACCATACTTACGGCCATACAGAACGCACTTGAAAAAGGAACAAAACAATGAAAGCACGAGTCGTGTACTACTCGGTTACCGGCAACACCAGAAAAGTAGCGGAGAGCATCGCGCAGGCCGTCGGTGTCACGGCGGAGAGCATCGGAACCGGAACGGCGCCTGGCGAGGCCGAGGTGCTCTTCATCGGGGCAGCCGTCTACGCAACCCATGATCACGGCCTGCACCCCGTGGTCAAGAAGTTCATAGCCGGGCTGAACGGAGGGAAGGTCAAGCAAGTCGCGGTGTTCGCGACAGGCTTCATCCAGAGCGACGCGGTTGGAATGCTTAAAAGCACGCTACAACGGCAGGGCATCAAGGTCGCGGACGAGAGCTACTTCTGCAAGGGCCGCTTCGCGCTGTTCAACCTGGGTCACCCGGGCGAGAAGGATCTTGAAGCCGCGGCGGATTTTGCCAGAAAAATCACAGGCCCGGCGCCACGTCGAGATTAGCGAAGGTCTTCCAGAAAGTCGCTCATGGAGCCGATCTCGAATGAGAGCGCCGGTTTGACGCCACCGGCGGCATCGCCGTCGATGACGGCTCCGCCCGTCACCAGGATCCCGAAAGAGGGCGATAGCCGCAACCCGAGTCCCAGGCATGCATTCCAGCGGATGGGCAGGAAGTCGCGGAAGGAGTCTCCAGTGACCCGGGCCACCCCTGCCGAGAGATTGGCGAGCGCGATGAGGTCTCCGCCGAACAAGGAGCTGATCCGTCCAACCCGGCGGTGCAGTTCGAGCCCGAGGCCGGCAACATGGTCGCCGCTATCGCGTTCGGAGAGTCTGTCGAGCCCATAGAACATCCCGGGAGCACGCAGATCGAAGCGACGCACCGGCGGCAGGGCGGTAGCTCCATTCACAAAACCAGAGAAATCCGTACCCATTTGCCCCGAAACCCCGAGCGACATGATCCTGGAGAGCCGGAACGCTGAGTTCCAGCGAAGATCCGCCGTGACAAAACTCATCTCGCCCCCGAAAGAGGGATTCGCGAGCCTTGCTCTGGCCAGAAACGCGATGCCTCGTTCCGGAAAGACACTCTCATGGCGCGTATCCCCCAGCACGGCACATGATATCGTCCCCACATTCCCAGGCGTGCCCAACGTAGCCGCGCCGCCTACCGCTTCAAGTGACCATCCGAGCATCATGGCCACTTGGTCACTCAGGTTGGCTCCCAGCCAGGCGCCTCCGCCCGCATTGAAATAGTCAGCTCTCTGCACGACATATTGAGCTGTCCGGGAGTAATCCGAACTGCCGTGGACCTCGATAAATGGATTGAGGTAGAAGGGATCCAATTGTTGATAGTACGCCGCGCGCAGCAATACGCCTTTCCAGAAGCCGGCCTCGACAGTCAGGCTCGAGCCCTGACCGGACAGGTTGTCAAGTTCGAGGCCGCTGAGTATGGAGGCCTCGCTTTCATAGGTGGCCGAGACCACGCCGTGATAGGCGGCACCCAGCAGGATGCTGGCGTTCGGCCGGTAATTTCTTTCGATCCTCACGATGCCGATAGCTTCGTCCGAGCCGGAAGTCTTCTCGAGATCGAATTTTACCAAGAGAAAATCGCCCGACGCGTAGATCTTGTCGATTGCATCCGTGAGCGATTGCGGATCGAGCTGTTTCCCGACCAGTGGCTGGAAGGCAGACCGTGCCGCGGCTTGATCGGACGCCGATGCGGCATCTACGCGCACGCCCGCAAGAACAGGGGGGGCACGCATCGCCCTGCGATTAGGCTCGGTGTCCGGGGTAACGAGCCCCCGGCCCTTCGCGATTCTTGCTGCCAGCATGCCTATTTGCGCGGACATGGTGCGCGCGCCCGCCGCGCCCTTTTCGATAAGCGCCCTGCTGGCCGTGTAGCTCATGGACGAATACCCCGACAGGTCAGGCCTGATGACCACATCAGCCGATGCTCGGGAGCGCCTCATATTTTCCTCGACATAGAGCCCAAGAGTCTGACCGGTAATATCGAAGCCGGTCTTGAGCTGGCCGTCACTCTCCGCCAGGCCCGTACGTGATTCTACCGCTATGACGATGTCGGCGCCCATCGCCCTTGCCATCTCCACTGGCATGTTGTCCACGATGCCGCCATCCACCAGGCTACGGCCCTTGACCTCATACGGTCTGAACAGGCCCGGGATTGACATGCTCGATCGCATGGCCTCAGCGAGCGACCCATCAGAAAAGACTATCTTCTCACCCGTAAGGATGTCGGCGGCGACGGCGCGATAGGGTACCGGGAACGAGTCGAAATCGCGGTCAGAGAGCATATGTAGCGTGAGGGCGGTGAACAGTGTCAGGATGTTCTGGCCAGAGATGAGCCCGCGTCCAACCTTGATGCCGCTCCGATCAAAATCCATGCGTATGGGGAAGCGTACCTGTTTGCTGTGCAGATATTGTCCGCCCAGCGCGTCCCGGCCTTCGGAGAATAGTGAAATCCAGTCGAAGCCATTAACCAGCGCTTCCATTTCGTCCGGCGAATAGCCGGCTGCATACAGCCCTCCCACGAGAGCTCCCATGCTCGTACCTAGCACCATGTCTATCGGGATGCCTGCTGCCTCGAGCTCCCGTATGACCCCAACATGCGCTATGCCGAGCGCCGATCCGCCAGAAAGAACAAGAGCTACTCTCGGTCGTGTGGAACTCGCGGAAGCATCACGCCTGCTGATTCCGTCTGGCGAGACCACTTCTTGTGGCGAGGCAGACACCAGCGGGAAGAACACCACGAGACCGGTCGCCACCCAAAAAACCACGCTCCGGAAAACGCCTTTCATGGTCGGCTCATCCTCCGACACGATAGCTTATCTCGGTCTTGTACACACCATTCAGGTACACCTTGACGCGATATATGCCCTCGAGGCGCCGCGCCTCGGCCTGTCGCAGCGACCATTCAAAAGCCACCGTTGTTGGTGGAGCCTTGGTCACTATGACGCTGCCATGGTCGAGATACTTGTCGTCCAGGTAACGTACGAACTCGCAACGGCTGCCCGGTCTGAAATCCTTCAAGGATACCGCCAGGTAGATGCTGCGGTCGGTGGGCGCGAATTGGGACGTAATGTCTATCGGCTTGTCGAGTGCCATATCGAAAGTACTCGATGTCGCGGCCACCTCCACGATTCCGGCAGAACCGCCCCGCGAGCTGGCCGTGGCACATGCGCCTAGAATTGAGAGAACCCCAATAATCAATATGAGAAGGGCCATTCCGCCTTTCTTCATCGCTGGTACCTTCATTGCTTCAATCACCCGAATCCGACTCTATGGCATCACCGTATTCGGCTCTCTCGGCAGCGGATCTCAGCTCATCCATATATGACTCATCGGAGGCCTCGACCGCGCTCATCTCCTTTTTGACCTCATGCAACTCACCTCTTTCTGTAGCCCTGACCATCTCGTTTTCCGCCACGAACGATCGGCGGGACATGGCTTCGGGATCATTGGCGGTTTCAAACTCACCCTGTTGCACATCCCGGGCATAATCACTGAGGCTAGGTTTTGCCGAGGCCGTGAACGTCAATAGCAGGACAATCACGACAATCATTGGAGCGGAGACACTATTGAGCTTCTTCACTGCTTTCCTCCACATGCCGATATCGTAACGCGCAATTCGGGAATTTCCGATAAAAGGAGCGCGCCATCCGTGGCGCGCCCAGGACGGCGACGGCATCAATAGGTGCGGCCATCTTGCCAGCTATACATTAAATTTAAAGAACATCACGTCGCCGTCCTGGACTACGTACTCCTTGCCTTCGATGCGGATCTTGCCAGCGGACTTGAGGGCAGCCTCGGTTTCCATGGCATTGATGTCCGCGAAGGAGTAGACGTCGGCCTTGATGAAACCCTTCTCGAAGTCGGTATGGATCACGCCGGCCGCCTGCGGAGCCTTGTCGCCGGCATGGATGGTCCAGGCTCGGCATTCGTCTTTTCCCGATGTAAAGAAGGTCCGCAATCCAAGGAGCCGGTAGGCCGCGTGTATCAAGGCGGTCAGGCCGGACTCTTTCAGGCCCAGCTCGCCCAAAAACTCCAGCTTGTCCGCTTCATTGTCCATTTCCGCGAGCTCCGCCTCGAACTTGCCACATATCACGACGGCTTCGGAGCCCTCCGCGGCCGCCCTGGCACGCACCGCGTCTATGTGCTTGTTGCCGGTCCTTACGCCCGCCTCGTCGGTGTTGCAGACGTAGACCTGGGGCTTCATCGTCAGCAGGAACCAGCTCCTGGCCTCGGCCATCTCCTCGTCGGTCAGGCCGACAGACCGCGCTGGCTTGCCTTCCTGCAACGCGGGCCTGACCTTGTTGAGGGCGCTCACCTCGTGCTCAGCCGCCTTCTTCTGGTCGCCACCGAGCTGGCGGAAGGATTTCACCGCCTTTTCAAGGCGCTTGTCCACGGTGTCGAGATCCGCCAGGGCCAGTTCGGTCGCGATCACATCGATATCGTTGATGGGATCGACCCGGTTGGCGACATGGATGATATCGGGATCATCGAAGCAGCGCACGACGTGGGCGATGATGCCTGTTTCCCTGATGTGCGCCAGGAACTTGTTCCCGAGGCCCTCACCTTTGGAAGCGCCGGCGACGAGGCCTGCTATGTCCACAAACTCGACGACCGCTGGAATCCGGCGCTCCGGTTGAAAAAGCTCGACAAGCCGGTCCAGGCGGGGATCCGGCAAGGGGACTATGCCGGTGTTCGGCTCTATGGTGCAGAATGGATAATTGGCCGCCTCGGCCTTGGCGCTCGAAAGCGCCGAAAATATGGTCGACTTGCCAACGTTCGGCAGTCCTACGATGCCGCAGTTCAGCGCCATGCTTTTCCTCTACGATGTCAGGATGATGTTGCCCAAAGAGTACCCGGAAACGGCGAGCCGCGCAATACGACCAGGATTCGAGCAATACCAATCGAAGGGTATCGATATTTCGTTATTCAAAATGCCATTTTACTTTTTGGTATTTACCGAAACCGCATTCCAGTATAGTATAGAATGGTATCGTAACGTCAGAAGGAGTATCCCCATGGCCGACTTCAGTTCTCTCTTTTCAGAAAACGCCAATAACATGAAGGCAAGCACCATCCGTGAGTTGCTCAAACTGACCCAGAAGCCCGACATCATATCGTTCGCCGGCGGTCTGCCTGCGCCGGATGTCTTTCCAGTTGAAGATCTGCGTACGGCGGCGAACATCGTGTTCGATACGCAGGGAAGAAAAGCGCTGCAATACGGCACGACCGAAGGCGATGATGGCCTTCGCGATGAGTTGATCAAGTTTGAATCCAGGCAAGGCGTTTCCATAAAAAAGGAGAATCTGCTTGTCGTCTCGGCCAGCCAGCAGGCGCTGGATATAGTCGCCAAGATATTCCTCGACGCCGGCGACTATGTGATAGCGGGCAGGCCGACGTACCTCGGCGCGCTGCAGGCCATACAGTCGTACTCGGCCAAGGTGCTGGGCATACCGTTTACCGCGGCCCAGGATGGCTTTGACATGGTCAAGCTGGAGCAGACCTATGCGGAAGCCAAGGCTGTCGGCAAGAAGATCAAGTACATCTATGTGATCCCTGACTTCCAGAACCCGTCGGGCTTCTGCTGGAGCGTCGAGAAGCGCAAGGCACTGCTCGAGTTCGCCTACAAGACCGGCCTGCCAATTCTTGAAGACTCTCCGTACCGGGAAATCCGGTTCATGGGTGATTCGATTCCATCGATATACGAGATCGATCAGCGCGGAGCCAACAAGGGCATCGTGATCAACCTGAAGACCTTCTCGAAGATTCTGGCGCCTGGCACCCGGATGGGCTGGATCATGGCCGACACCGCGCTGATAAGCAAGTTCGTTGTCGCGAAGCAGGCGATGGACCTGTGCACCAATGTCTTTACCCAGATGTGGCTTGCCGAATACATGAGAACAGGAAAGCTCGATGGCGTCATCCAGGCAACCAGGGACAAATACCGCGAGAAGCGCAACGCGATGGTCAAGGCGCTCGAGCGCTACATGCCCAAACGCGCCGACATTTCATGGACCAAGCCCGAGGGCGGGCTCTTCCTGTGGATCACCCTGCCATCGTTCATCGATACCGACAAGCTGCTGCTCAAGGCCGTCGAAAAGAAGGTGGCCTTTGTGGCTGGTTCGGGCTTCTACGTTGACAACCCCGAGCACAACTCGATGCGCATGAACTTTTCGTATCCGACACACGAGCAGATCGAGGAAGGCGTCAAGCGACTTGGACTGGTCGTTCAGGAAGCGATAGAAGAACACAAGTAGCGAATGGGCTTCCCGGGGCGAGCGACCAGCGCCCCGGCTGCCACCTATACCCTCGCCCCCATCTGGTTCCCCGACTCGTAGCGCCTGAGGCCTGCCCGGAAAAGGGCGTAGGAAAGGCCTGCATACAGGATCGCCACAGCGATGAGCACGGGTACAAGACGCCAGTCCAGGCCACGGTACACCGCAAGGGGCACGAACGCGATGAAGCCAGAAGGCAGGATCGTGTAGAAGACCCAACGCATGCCTTTGTCAAATATCGTCTCCGGATACAGAGAGAATGAAAGAAGAAATTCCGATAGTGCGCCTGATATCGCCTGGGAATTCCCCATGAAGAAGGCGAGGCTCTCCGCCGCCGCGAAGGTGGCGGCGAATATCACCGCTCCTGTGGCCGTCAATACGCAGAAGAGGAAGAAGCGCCCCACGCCGAAGTCAGGGAGCAGGGCCGCCACAATGAGGCCATAGGCGAGATCCCCCCAGGCCGAAACGATGGTCTTCGATGCCAGAACGTTTAGAAAGACGTCTTTCGGCTGAAGGAGGTAGAGATCGAGCTCGCCCTGCATGATTATCCGCCCCAGGTTCCTGATGTTCCCAAAGAGCACATGAGCAAGGCCAAAGGCAGAGGAGACTACTGCCCATACGAACATCACGTCAGTGAACCCATAGCCACCGATGCCCCCGGTTCGACCCAGGAGCACGCCCCAGAAGAGCGCAAATGCGCCGTTGTTGAGCATCATCCCAAAAACCTGCAGCAGGAAATTCGCCCTGTACTCGATTACCGCAAGGAAGTTGGCACTGAAGGACGCGCCCAGGAAACGGGCGTACGCCTTGATACGGCTTTGCTTTTCCATGTTTCAGCCCCCGTTTACGCTAAGGTTTTTTCGGGCGAGCCGGTATACCGCCTCGCACAGAAGAATCGCTCCAAGTAGCCAGACCATCTGGATCGAAACGAGACGCAGGCCCTCAGGAATTCCGGCGGCCACCGCTATTCGGGCCGGCGCGTAGGAGAGCGATGGAAAGGGCGTATAGGCAGCCACGGCCTGGGCCCGCGGTGGCAGGAACTCTATGGGCAGGAGTGTTCCGACGATGAGCGCGAGTTTCTGGAAGATCCAGAAGAATGCAGCGTTCTCCTCTATCCAGAAGGCAGTCATCGCCAGCGCGAACTGCAGGAAAAACTGGAGCGACCCCGCGAGCAGGAGGGAAAGGATGAGTGCGGCGGCACGCCCGGGGCCGAAGTGGACAGGCGGACCCGCAAGCAGTGTCCCGAGGAGAAAGCCTTCCGCCAGAAAGATGACAGCATCGACGAGGGCCGGGCCCATCGACTCCGCGTAGTGGAAGCCTACGAAGCTGTATGGCCGCCCGAGCAGGTACGAGACTTGGCCTGATTTGACGTCTTCCGCAAGGCGCCAGAAGAAACGCCCGAAGCCGAAGACGGATATCTCAGCGACAATGAAGTACCAGATGGCCGTTGCCCGGTCGTAACCGGCGATAAAGCCCGTGGCGCCGGCCTTTGACTCGAAGACGGCGGTCCAGATCCTCGAGAAGACGAAGACAAAGAGGCCGTAGGTAAGTATCGATCCGGCATAGTTCCCCAGGTATGCGAGGCGTGTCTTGAGACCTGTCGCTCCCGCGAGTCCGTACTTCCTGCCAACCGCGAATGCATAGGCGCCGAGGCTGTGACTCATGACTCGCCCCCCGCCGACTCGGCCACGGGTCTGGCCGCATCGCATGCCTCGACGCCTGTCCTCGCGGCGAAGATCGAGGCAATGATGTTTTCCAAGGGTTCGTCCTCCACGGTCAGGTCGAGGATCTCGCCCTTCTCCGCGAGGGCGCGGATGAGCTCGGGAATGCGGTGGCGGCGTGTATCGACCACGAAGCTCGCCTGGGTGAATGCGCCGCCTGAAGATCCTGCGCTCGCGCCGCCTTCGAGCTTCGTCTTGGTAGGGACAAGGCCGGGCAACTCGAAGCTGACGGGTTCCGCATACTTCACGCCTATGAATTTCCGCGCAAGTGCCCGGTGCTTGAGATCCTTCATCGATTCGTCGACGACGACCTCGCCATGGTGGATGATGAGGGCCCGCTTGCAGACCTTCTCGATGTCGCCTATGTCGTGGCTCGTGAGGAAGACCGTCGCACCGTCCGTCCTGACCGCCTCTTCGAGAAGGGCGCGGACCTCGCGCTTGGCGACGACATCGAGGCCAATGGTTGGCTCGTCCAGGAACAGCACCTTGGGGCTATGGATCAGCGCACCCGCGATCTCGCAGCGGATCCGCTCGCCAAGGGAAAGCTTGCGCACGGGCACGTCCATGTAGGGGCCGATGCCGAAACGCTCCACGAGCTCCCCCTGGCGGCGCTTCAGGGCGCCTGGCTCGATCTCGTATATGGCGCCGAGGAGCCTGAAGGAGTCCGCGGGCGGGAGGTGGAACCAGAGCTGGCTCCGCTGGCCGAAGACAGCGCCGACACGCATCGCAAGCCTGGTCCTGTCGCGCTGGGGATCGAGACCGAGGACGCTCGCGCTTCCTGAGCTGGGGGCAAGGATGCCGGTGAGCATCTTGATGGTAGTGGACTTGCCGGCGCCATTCGGGCCCAGGAAGGCTACGATCTCGCCTTCCTCGACCTGGAAGGATACGCTCTTCACGGCCTCGACCTGCCTGAACTGAGGGAAAGTCAAGCTCTTGAGCCCCGCAAGGAATCCTTCGGGTTTCACCTTGGCGCGGAAGGTCTTCTTGAGCCCTTTCGCTTCGATGATACGCATGTTCCGTCCTCCGGTACTTTGAGACCCTCCTGGAAAGACGGAAAATGGGCGTGGAGGAGCCTCGTGGTCGAGACTCCTTCCTCGGGCTTTTATCCCGTGGGTGTCGCCGATGCACGACCGGCCGGCGCCGCTCGGACCATGCTCCCGCCTGGACTGCACACTATCGTGGCGCGCCAGGCGAGAAGGAACCCTAGGCGCCCTCTCGAAATAAGATAAAAGGATATTTCGCGCATCAGACTTCGTCAAGCGAGTTGCGCGTTACTAGATATAGAATTGCCTGTGTCGGACCAGAAAGGCCTCTATGTCCGCGAAGCGGTCTACAATAGCGTGGCCGGTATCCTCGAGCAGGAACGCCTCGGCATGAGGCAGAAGAGCCTTCAGTCGAGCGGCCGATTTCCTGGTGTTGAGGAGCGCGTCCCTGTCTCCACCGAAATATTGCAGTGGCATCGTAAGCCGTAAGAGCTGTTCGTCGGCGAACAGAGGAAGGGCTTCGGTTACTGGCCTGAAATGCTTTGAGACGAGTGCCTGATATTCCAGTATCTCTTTAGGCATCACTACCCTGTGGTATATCGTCTTGTTAAGTAATTCTTGCCCCTTCTTGCCTAGCATGAGGTAGAACAGAGCCTTGAACAGAAAGCTGGTCTTCTGGGGCGCTATTCCGGCGGCGCTGATCAGTGACATGGCAGAAACGCGCCCGGGATTTCGTACCGCAAAATTGAGCGCGTACCATCCTCCAAGGCTCATCCCCACAAAAGCAACTGCATCCAGGCCAAGCGCATCGAGCGCGCCTCGAAGCCATCGCTCCGGAGCATCGGATGAGAGCGGGAAGCGCTCGGGAGTGCTCAATCCCGGCTCGCCAGGTAAGTCCAGGCAATAGACGCTGAAGTTCCGCGCATACAACGGTATGACTCCAAGCCATGATGCGCTGTTGGACACCGATCCATGCAGCAGTACCAGCGGCGGCTTGGCCGGATCGGTCTTCTGCAGCACGAATGTCTGGCCGAGCGGGGTGTCGACCATCTTCTGGGTCAGGCCTGCCGCCAGCCCCGAAGCCAGATGCCCCTGATACGCCTTACTGATGATCTCTCGCCCCTCTTCGGAACGGTACACTGAACCGCCCATCGTCAACTCCTTTCGATATGCGTGAGCCTTTCGAACATGGTCATGATCTCGCCGATGAATGCCGGCGATCCATACAGCGCGTACTTGGCCTTGCGAATCTCTGGATAGTAGAAGAAGTCGAAGCGCGAACTCCCCCAGGATGGATCCTTGCAATTGAGGGCCGCCATCAGCGTGTTGGACAGCCGCGAGGCCTCCTCTGAACCTTGCTCGTCTATTTCGATTATCGCCGAGACCCTCAGCCGGTCGCCAATCGAATCGAAATCAACCGGTTCCGCAGGGCGGGCGGGAGTCGCAAGCTCCGCGTGAGCATAGTCCTTGAGCGCGTCCTGACTGATCCTCCATGACCTGCCGATCTTCTGCGCCTTTATCTTGCCTTCATGGATGAAGCGAAGAATAGTCTTTGGGTGAAGCTTGAGGATCCCGCACAGGTCGTCAATCGAGTAGAATACTGTGTCCATAAAGACTCCTTTCAAATAGTCATTATATGTAGTTTATAGTAGTTTTATTGTAGTTTCAAGTATTTTTAAGTAGCATTCAGGATATTATTGCCAATGCGGTGGCTCTTACTGATGCCAGTCTGTCTTGATTTATCATGACGCACCGGACTCCTGCATATAACAGATCTTTATCACTCATTCATTATTTTCCTCTTGATTGGCGCAGGCTGGCGATCGTATTTTATTAACTACATTGTGCGATGGGAGATACAATCCGCAATCCACAAAAAATTCCGGCGTCTTGATCCGGCCTCCCGGCGGGCACGAACGCGCGGTCACACAAGGAGATCTCATGGGTATCGTAGAGCTGCAGAATGTCAGGAAAGTCTATCCACTGGGCAAAGTCCAGGTCGAGGCCGTAAAAGGCGTGTCATTCAGCATCGAAAAGGGCGACTTCATATCGATAGCCGGCCCATCGGGCTCGGGCAAGACGACCATACTGAACATGATAGGACTCGTTGACCAGCCAACAGAGGGTGAGGTGCTGCTCGGCGGCAAACCAACCTCCAAGCTGAAAGATTCCGAACTGACACGACTCAGACACGAGACGCTTGGCTTCATATTCCAGTCATTCAATTTGATTCCGGTGCTCAATGTGTGGGAGAACGTCGAGTTCCCCCTGTTGCTGGGAAAGACCCGCGTCGGCAAGGGCGAGAAGAACGAGTGGATCGACCACTTGATAGAGGAAGTCGGGCTGTCCGAGTGGCGCAAGCACAAGTCCAACGAGCTGTCGGGCGGCCAGCGCCAGCGTGTGGCGATCGCCCGCGCCCTCGTGACGCGGCCGCAGATCGTGCTGGCCGATGAACCGACGGCCAACCTGGACAGCGCGACTGGAGAGCAGATCCTGGAGCTGATGAAGAAGATCAACCGCGAGCTGGAAACAACATTTATATTCAGCACGCATGACGCGCGCATCGTCGACATAGCCGACCACATCATTCGCCTGCGCGACGGCCTCGTGATAGAGAACAGACGCCGTGAAGAGCCAGCCGGCACGATCCGGACAAACATGGTCGGCGCTTCGGCTGGCGCTGGAGCGTAATATGCCAGTAACGATGCGCATGGCGTTCCGCAACCTGATAGAGCACAGGGCCAAGAGCCTGATCGTGGGCACACTGCTGGCCCTCGGTATGCTTATCATGGTGCTGGGCAACGCCTTTCTCGACGCCTCCAAGCGGGGCATCCAGACTTCATTCACACAGAACTATACTGGTGATATCATCATTACAGGCATCGCAGATGGCCCCGTGTCGCTCTTCGGCGTGCAGTCGGTTGGAGGCATGGAGCAGACACCTACCCTGCCCGACTACGGGAAGCTGTTTGATCACGCATCAACATTGCCTGGCGTAACCGCGGCGGCGGGCATGGCCTCCGGTTTTGGCATCGCGACGAACGAGTCGACCGACATGTCAACCAACCACGAGGACCAGGACTCACGGGAAAGCATGATGGATGCCGTCATGATGCTCTTTGGCGTCGATGCGGCCAACTATTGGAAGCTCTTCAAGACAATAGAGATAGTCGACGGACACTTCCTTGCGCCCGGCGAATCCGGCGTGATGATAGCCGCTGACCGGCTGGACAAGCTGGCCAAACACCTCAAGCGTGACCTGAAGGTGGGCGACGAGGTGCTGATCCAGGGCATCAATAGCTCGGGCATACGGCTCAGAAGCGCCAAAATTGTCGGGACATTCAAGCGGGTCTCCGAAGGCGCCGGTCCGGAGCAGCTCACGTACATCGACATTGATACTCTGCGCGTATTGGCAGGCATGACCGTAGGCGCTTCAGAGAATATCAAGCTTGACAGCACCGAAACATCGATGCTCGGTAATGGCAATGTAGACGACCTCTTCAACACCGATTCTTTCGGCACCATCGACACCCCGGCACAGGCATCATCAGGCAAGCCGTTGACAGAGGCGGGCATATCGTCGCTTCTGGGCGACACGAGCGCCCGCGAGCGGCTCAACACCGCCGACACCGGCGCCTGGCACTCAATACTGCTACGGCTTGACGACCCAGCCAAGGCCCCGCTGCTCATCAAGGGGCTGAATACCTGGTTTGCGCAGGAAGGCATAGCCGCCATCGCCGGCGACTGGCAGAAAGCCGCCGGTCCATATGCCCAATCGGTCGATGTGCTGCGCATCGTTTTTACCGTCGCCATCATCATCCTGGCCATTGTCGCCATCATCATCATCATGAATACGCTGGTTGTATCGATAATCGAGAGAACCGGCGAGATCGGCACGATGCGGGCTCTTGGTGCCGGCAGGATATTCGTTCGCGAGCTCTTCGCGGCCGAAACGATTACGCTGTCGGTTGTATTTGGCATCGTCGGCATGGGGCTGGCATTTGTCGGTTCCGCGATCATAAACGGCATAGGATTCAAGGCTTCAAACCAGTTCCTGGAAATCCTCTTCGGCGGCAAGATACTGCACACCATCATCAATCCAATGGCACTCGTCGGCTCGATGGTCGTCATAGTACTTGTAGGGATTCTGGCCAGCCTGTATCCCGTCAGTGTCGCGCTCCGCATCCAGCCCGTCAGGGCTATGCAATCGTAAGGGGTTACCGTGAATACCATAGCTAATATAGCATTCAGAAATCTGAGCAGGCAGAAGAAGCGCACCATCCTGCTCGGCAGCGCGATAGCGTTCGGCGTGATGATTGTGACGCTTATCAATGGCTTTGCCGGAGCGTTTTCCAGCAATGTCGCCGAGAACTTCTCCAACCTGATGGCGGGCCACATCTTCATAAGTGGATCGGAAAAGGGCCCGAACGACAAGGACATATCGGTAATACGTGACGACAGCGAACTGACCGCTGCGGTTAAGGCTTCCGGCGCGCCGGTGCGCTACATAACGAGACGGTCGGCTTTCTCCGGCACCCTGATATTCGAGGGCAAGAAGATCCGCACGAACATAGACGGAGCCGAGCTTGAGAAGGAGACATTTCTCAGGGACCGGCTGTTGCTCAAGGCGGGCACCTGGGAAGCCGCGTCGGATCCACGCTCGCTCATACTGTCAGAGAAGATAGCAGCCAAGCTCAACGTGGGCATAGGCGACAGGATTCTGGTGCAGATGCAGACGGTGACGGGCCAGAACAACGTGGGCGAGTTCACGCTGCAGGGCATTAGCTACGACACCGGCATCTTTGGGCAGATGATGTCCTATGCCAACCTGCCGTACGTCAACGAGCTGCTCGGCCTGGCGCCAGGCGAATACCAGACTATGGGCGTCATGCTCGACGGGCTCAAGCATGTTGAATCGTCGGCGACCGCGATCTATGGCAAGCTGAGCGGCAGCGTGCAGCTGTTCGAGCGCGGCGTCAAGGATGCCAACGGTGTCGAGACGCCATTCCAGGCCCTGCTCAGCCAACAGAAGAAGGAAAGCTGGGTGGGAGTCAAATACCGGCTCGTTACCATCAACGAGCAGCTGTCGCAGATAAAACAGATAGTCGCCGCGCTTGACCTCGCCGCGGCGATAATCCTGGTCGTACTCTTCGTCATCATCATGGTGGGCATCACCAACACCTTCAGGATGGTGATGTACGAGCGCATCGGCGAGATAGGTACGATGCGCGCCCTGGGGCTGCAGCGGGGGCGCGTCCGGTCGATGTTCCTGTACGAGGCGGTGTTCCTGGCGCTCGGCGGCGCCGTGGCCGGCATAGTGCTGGCGCTGATCGCGATGGGCATCATTTCGCTTTTCAATTTTGGCATGAACAGCCCGGCCTTCCTGATCATGAAGAATGGCCACATGTCATTCTACCTGCCACCGCTCAGAGCCATTGGCAATATCATGATCATCGCGCTCTTGACGCTTATAGCGGTGGCCGGCCCCGCGGGCAAGGCCGCCAAGCTTACACCGGCTGAAGCCCTGCGCACGACAAACTAGAAAGGAATACACATGAAACGAATATTTGCCACGGCTGTCTTGCTGATGGCCGCAACAGGTTCGCTGCTCTTTGCCCAGGATGTGGGCAGGATACTCAAGGAACTCGACAGACTCGGAGACTTCTCCGGCCAGGACTTCGCGGCGGTGTACACCATCGTGTCACAGAAGCCTGGAGAGAAAGACAGCGTCACGCAGGTGCGGATGTTCCGCCGTGACACCAAGAAGCAATTCGCGATGCTTATAACCCTGCCCGAGGTGAACAAGGGTCAGGGTTACCTGCGCGAGGATGACAATGTGTGGTTCTACGACCCGACGAGCCGCAAGTTCTCGTTCTCGTCGATCAAGGAAAATATCCAGAATTCCGAAGCCAAGAATTCCGACCTTACCAAGCGAAGCTATACCGACGATTACACCGTAACCAGCACCAAGGAAGGCACGGTGGGCAAAATACCCGTCTGGATCATAGACCTCAAGGCCAGGACCAACGACGTCTCCTACGAGCGCGTAGTGCTCTATGTCCGCAAGGACAGGACCATGCTGCTCAAGCAGGAGGACTACAGCGTCTCCAGCCGCTTGATGCGCACCACGCTCTACCCCAAGTATGTCGAGCTCGACGCCCGCCTGATGCCATCACAGATCCTCATCATAGACGAACTGAACCCCGGCGAGCGCAGCCAGTTGACGATGACCGAGCAGTCGCTGGCCGGCCTGCCTGACAAGGTCTTTACCAAGGCCTTCCTCGAGCAGGTGAACAAATGACGCGCGGTGGACCTCGTCACCAACTGGCCATTGTCGTATGCTCGCTGCTGGCCGCATTCTCGCTGGCGGCCACCGTTTCCGCCCAGGATGCCGCTCCTGTCAACGAGGACGACCTCTTTGGCTCCGGCGACATGGTGGAGACCATAACCGAGTCCAGCCAGGGATCGGCGGTCAAGGACCTTCTGACCACCGATACCGTTCGCGTGGGCGGCAGCCTGACGGGCACCGTGACCACGACCTGGCAGTGGAACGACCCGTGGAGCAACGGCCTTACCCTGTCTGATTCCTATGGCCTTACGCCCGAACTGTCGGCGCTGCTGTTCTTTGACGGCCGACCGAGTGAATCGACCCGCTTCTACGGCTCGGTGAAGTCGGCTTGGCCGTTCATGGCCAAGACGGCCGTCCTTGATTCTTCGGGCACAAAAACCGGCGACACCGTCGATGTTCCCAATCTGCAGGTCTTCGAGCTGTTTTCCGACTTCTCGTGGAATGATTCGCTGTACATGCGCTTCGGCAAACAGACAATCAACTGGGGGGTCGGCTACTTCTACTCCCCGGCCAACATCATGAACCTCCAGCAGATTGATCCAACCGACCCTACGGCCCAGCTCGAAGGCCCGGTGGCGCTGCGAGCGATGGTGCCGATCAAGGGCACCCAGCACAACATCTGGGGCTATGCCGTCTTCGATTCGGCGACGATGAAGCCAGAGGATACCGCGCTGGCGGCAAAGGCCGAGCTGGTGTTTGGCGGCTGGGAACTGGGCCTTGGCGGCTACTACAAGAAGGACGACCCGATACGCGGCATGGTCACTGCGGTTGGCTCAATCCGTGACATATCGCTGTTCGGCGAGGCCACGGTATCCAGAGGCTCCAGCCGGACCTGGGTAACAGAGGTGACAACTGATCCGTTGACCAATTTCATAACCACGACGACCGATGACACATCCTTGTTCTTCAAGGGCACGGCCGGATTCAGGTACTCGAACAGCACCGACAACTGGTCGCTCTTGGCCCAGTACCTGTATGACGGTGAAGGCTACTCCAATACCGACCGCGAAGCACGGATTGAAGAAGCGTATAATAACGAAGATGCGATCAAAGCGACGCTTGGTCCAAACGCCGACACACTGTTCTCGACGTTCCTCAAAGGTCTTATTCTGAACAGCGGCCGCCACTATGCGGCGCTCAGCTTCTCAAAGAGCAAGTTCCTGACGGACGACCTCACCGTTTCGCTGTTCGCGATGGGCAACCTGTCCGACTTCTCCGTATACATCAAGCCGAGCCTGTCGTACGCGTTCTTTGACGGCCTGTCCATGTCGCTGTCACCGTTCTTCGCGTTTGGCTTTGATTCGGGCGAGTACGTGGTACTCAACGATGGCCGTGCCGTCGGCATCACCGTCGTGATGACCCTCGGTTCGGGAAGCTTCTGACCAGACCGTCGAGCATTTGTTCCCTGCGGGGACACGGAGAACTCTCTCCGCATCCCCGCACTACTTTGCCACCCACAACCCCACAACAAATTTCCGATATCGGGCAATATTCCGGTTGTGCTTTTTCTTCTTTTCGTCCTACTATTCACTATATTTGCATGGCGCGAATGCTGGGTGTGCCCGCGCTCATGTACAAACCAAAGGAGCCACACGAGGATGAAAGCCGCCAAGATCAGCGATCGAATATGGGCACTGCATGCGGACATCGAATCGGATGACCGTTTTGAGGGTATCTGGCCTATTCCTAACGGCGTATCGCTTAATTCGTATCTGATCAAAGGCCAGAAAACGGCCTTGATAGACCTCGTCAGGGACTGGTGCGGGGCGGCGGCCAACCTCAAGTCCCAGCTGGCGGAATCCGGCATCGATATCGCGGGTATCGACTACCTGATACTCAACCACCTCGAACCCGACCACACCGGATGGCTGGCCGAGTTCAAGGCGCAGAACCCAGGCGTGCAGATCATTGCCACCGCCAAGGGAATCGAACTGGTCAAGAGCTTCTACAAGATCACTGATGGCCTTCGTGCCGTCAAATCAGGCGATACACTCGACCTGGGCGACGTGACCCTCAAGTTCGAGGAAATTCCGAACGTGCACTGGCCAGAAACGATGATTACCTACGAGGCTAAATCCGGCACGCTGTTTTCATGCGACGCGTTTGGCAGTTTCGGCAAGCTGGGCAAGCGTGTCTTTGATGACGAGTACTATGCCGAGGAGCATGCCTTCTTCCAGGAAGAGAGCCTGCGCTACTACGCGAACATAGTCGGCAGCTTCAGCCTGTTCGTGAAGCGAGCCATCCAGAAGATAGCTCCACTGGGTGTCAAGGTCGTCGCGCCGAGTCACGGCCTCATCTGGCGCGAGAAGCCCCAAGCCATCATCGATCGCTACGCGAAATATGCCGGCTATATGGATGGCCCCCAGGAAAAAGAGGTCTGCGTCGTATGGGGCTCCATGTATGGCAACACCAAGAAGGGGCTGGACGCGGTGCTCAAGGGGCTGGAGGACGAGCGCATGCCGTTTACGGTGCATCGCATACCCGACGAGGACGTCTCGTTCGTACTCGCGGACGCGTTCAAGAGCGCCGGCATCGTCATTGCCATGCCAACCTACGAATACAAGATGTTTCCGCCGATGGCCTACGTACTCGATGTGTTCGAGCGCAAGCATGTCTGGAACCGCAAGGCCCTGCGCATAGGCTCGTGGGGCTGGGTTGGTGGCGCCAAAAAAGAGTATGAAGAGAAGGTCGCGCCGCTCAAGTGGACCCAGATCGACCCGGTTGAGTGGGCCGGCGCCGCTGATGAGGCGACTCTAACCCTGCTGCGTGAACGCGGCAGGGAACTCGCACGCGCAGTCAGGGCAGGCTGAATATACCAGTAAAATGGAACCGCCCGCGCTTGCAAGAAGCACGGGCGGTTGGGGGTCTCGGTTAAGGAGGTTTCCCAAGAACGGCCCTCGTTCCCGGACATGGACCTCGCCGGCTCATCCGCCCCCCGCAGACTCGTCAGCGAATATCCACCCATAGGCTACGACGACTTTCAGTATCTGTCAACAGAATCATTTCGTGCTTGCGGCCACTGCAGGTGGCCGCCTGATCAAGGCTGTCATGCAGGCCCCGGAAGCCTGAAAAGCCTGATCCAGCTGCCGGCTCGTTGGCTCATCAGCGCCGATAGATCGACAGTCTGCCTCGTTGAAGCATCGACCGTGACTATCCTGTAGGCCCCAGACTCGTCCTCGAACGGCACCATCACCAGTTTGAGCGGCTGGCTGCCTGCCCCGCCATCAAGAATTCCTATATAGACGTTGCCCGAGGCTGCACCATCGACTATCACGGCGACAGCTGATTCCACAGGCAAACCTCGATCGGGGCGGTATGGCCTGGCTGGAATGAGCCGCACGGGCATGCCGCCATCGAGCGCAAGGATTTGCGAACCCTTGAGCGCAACTTCCTCAGTCAGCTGAACCGATGCGTCCGCGCCAACCAGACCAAGATAGTCGGCTACCCTGGAGAAATCGGTGGCGCTGCGCATGAGCGCCAAAGCAGCGGAGTCGGGATGCCCGGAGGCAAGGTTGGTCGCAAGAGCGACGGCGCCGCCTGATGCACTTGAAGAGCCCATTATGGGTGTCCAGTCGATTCCAGCTCTGGTCATGTCATAGAGATACTTGAAAGGGTTGGTCAGAAACACATAGATCAGGCTGGATATGCGATAATTGCCCCTGACAAGCGAACCGGCAACAACGTAATCCACAATGGTGCGTTCGTTATTAGGTGTCAGCATAATCCAGCTCTGGCCATCATCGCTGAGGCACCATGCTATGCGGGTTATGTAACCTGTCTTGATCTGGCGGTCAATGACGATATTTCCGCGGGAACCAAGCGGGTATTCGCCATTACGCTGCAACTGGAACAACACATGAAATGATGTACTGTCCCGGACAACGGATATCCTGACGCGACCAAAGGGACTCTCGCGATATGTCGGTTGAAAAGCCAGCGCCCGTGATGGATCCGCCGTTATGGCGATGGAAAGAAACTCGGAACGTATGGACATGAAATCAGGAAAGCCTTTGAGCCCCGTTGCGGCATTCTGAGCGGCATTCTGAGCGCCGGCTCCAACAAACGGTATTATAAAAAGTGCCATAAGAACCCGCATGGCTCTCTTCGAATGATTCATGCTATCGACTCCAAATAATAATATTCCATCATTGTAGCACAACACCCATCGACCAGCTATGGTTACACCTCAGTAACAGACCAGACCTTGCCGCATAACCCGCATTCAGGATATCATTCTTCGCAATGAACAGTTCGAATCCCCCCACGCTGCGTGGCAAGCGCATCGCTGTTGGCCTTTCCGGTGGTGTCGATTCATCGACGGTGCTTGCCCTGCTCGCGGAGGCCGGCGCCGACGTATTCGGCCTGACGATGAAGATATACAACCCCGCGGCATCCCAGTTTGCGGCTCAAGCCGAATCGATGGCGGGCGACGCATGCTATGGCCCCGGCGAGGTTGAGGACGTCGCCGCCTGCGAGGCCCTGTGCGCCTCACTCGGTGTCGGCTATTCCTCGATAGACCTGGCAAAGGAATATGAAGAACGCATCCTGGACTATTTCAAGGCCGAATACAGGAACGGCAGGACTCCCAATCCGTGCGTGCGATGCAATGAGGACATGAAGTTCGGCTTCCTGCTGGAGCGGGCACGTTCTTCAGGCCTGGAATTCGACTGGTTTGCCACCGGGCATTATGCCAGGATCCAGGACAGGAACGGCATACCGACGCTCAGACGTGCGGCCGACGAGTCAAAAGACCAGACGTACTTCCTGCACCGACTGCCCAGTCAGACGCTCGCGCACGTACTCTTCCCACTCGGGGACATGACCAAGGCCGAGGTGCGCGCCGAGGCGCGCCGGCTGGGACTCTCGGTCGCCGACAAGGCCGAAAGCCAGGACTTCGTGAGCGGCGGATATGGCTCGCTCTTTGGCGAAGATGCGCCTGGCGACATAGTCGACGAGCGGGGCACGGTGCTTGGACGCCATCGCGGTATAGTGCACTACACCATAGGCCAGCGGCGCGGACTCGGCATATCGACGGGTCCGGACCCGCTGTACGTGTCGGCTCTGGATGCCGTGCGCAATCGTGTCATCGTCTCGGATGACGCGTCGCTCTTCTGCTCGGCCATCGATGGCGATGGCGCTATACTCCATGATGCAACGCTCGAAGGCACTATGTTCGAGGCATTTGTCAGGATACGGCAAAATCACAAGCCGGCCTTGGCGCGGGTCAAGGTCACGGGTACCCAGGCTTCTGTAGTCTTTGACCAGGCGCAACGCGCGGCGGCTCCCGGCCAGTCGGCCGTATTCTATGATACCGATGGCTTTGTGCTGGGCGGTTGCATCATAAAGGGCTCGGCGCGCCTTGCCGGAGCGCGCGCGGCATCGACCACCGCTTGACCCTTGCCGCCGCGGGCGCTATCTTCAACAGTATCGGGGGTGCCCCGGTTTCGACTGTTACGGTCCGGTTCGCGGGTCGCAGGTGGAGTGCCGACCTCCTACTCTCGGCAAAACTTTCAATTGCCAACAACAACGGCAATTTCGCTCTCGCCGCGTAAGCGCCGATAACGACGGACCCCGTGGTGCCCCGCTCTGAGCGCCACGAACGGTCTGTAACCCGACCAGGGCTTACCCCCCGCCATGCCCGCGGGACGGGGGGAACAATTAGCGGGATACGGAGGCGATAGCGTGGCAGCCCGCCGCCCGCCTTCCGACAACTTGAATGGCAGCCTAAACCTGTAGAAGCCTTCCTTCCGCGTAATAGGACGCGAGTTCGACTCTCGCCACCTCCAGAGTACAGCCACCGATCGGACCTGATCGGTGGCTGTTTTTTTTATTTTTGCCTGGTGCGGTTCTCCTGTGCATGAGACTCGAGGCATATATGGTAGTATACCAACCAAGCACCAAGAGTCTTGAAGCGCGAAAGGAATGGTATGGACACGATCAAGTTGCAGGCATTCTGTACCGTCGCGGAATTGAAAAATTTCAGCGAAGCGGCCAGACAACTCAATTATACCCAGCCGGCGATCAGTGCGCAGATCCGGGAGCTTGAGAACGAACTAAAGGTTACACTCTTCAAGAAATCAGGCAAGAAGGTCGAATTATCGGAAGCGGGCAAGACAATCCTGCCATACGCAGAGCGACTCCTTGGGAATTTTCAGGGCCTGAAGTCCGCCTTGCCCGATAGCGCAGAGCAGCACAACAGGACGGTGAAGATTGGCGCCAGTAGTCTGCCCGGCGTCCACCTGGTCCCGGGGCTGATGGAAAAGGCGCAGACCAGCTACCCCGGCATGTCATTCTCGCTTACCATAAGCAACAATTACCAGATAGAGCGAATGCTGTATGCCAACCAGATCGAGGTCGGCTTTGTGGGGAGGAAGAGGATGCAGCCGGCGACCGGAGCCCTGACGGAGCACTTGCTGGTGCGGGACGATCTCGTCGCAGTGTTTCCACCATCGCATCCGCTTGCCGGACGGAGCGAGCTGCGAATCGAAGACCTTGCCGGCCTGCCGATGATTCTGCCTCCACGGAACATACTTACCAGGCGACAAGTAGAGGAGCGACTACGCCAGCTGGGCCTTTGCGTCGACATTGCCCTTGAGATTGGCAACACCGAGGCTATCAAACAGCTGGTGGAACACACAATCGGCATGACCATACTCTGCCGTTCTGCCGTTCAGAAAGAAGCAGCAGCAGGACGCCTCTGCCCTGTGCCTGTAGCGGGACTCGATCTGGCCAGGTTCTTCTGTTTGCTGACCATGGAGAATCAGCGGCGTTCAAAGGCTTCAACCGAGTTCATTGCATTCGTACTGGACAAGGCTATTCCTATTCGATCTTTTCCTACCTATAAGTAAAATACTTTATACTCCGGATAAAATTCTTTTATTGGACGCCCTATGCCTCTGCTGATAAACCTCTTATGTGATTGTGCGCTCCGCATCGCCACCACCATATCACCAAGAAGGCAGAGGAGGTTCTCAATGCCAGACGTTTTTGCGAAGAACACGGCTACCAGCGCCGAAGAAGCGGCCAAGATCATTCCAAGGGCAGAGTTCCGGGTATTCGGGCATGGCGTCATAGATATAGTAAAAGACCGTATGTGGAACGGAAAGACCGTTCTGTTTCAGGCGCGCAGAATGCCGGCGGAGACTTATTTCCTGTCTGCAAAAACAAATGAGGCCAACGTCAAGGTGCGGGATGGGCTCCTGGACATAAAGGTAAAGACCGGCGAGACACCTGAGGGCTACGAGATCTTCCAGCCACGTGGCAAGTTCCAGTTTCCTGTAAAGCGCGAAGATCTGGAGACCATACTGTCACACCTCAAGGCCGACATGAAGCTTGACAAGGACACGTACACCATAGAGACCTTCATAGAGATGGCGCGCGCCTTCCCGGGAACTGCGGCGGTTTCAGTCGAGAAGATGCGCTATGGATTTACGATCGACGGCATAATTTGCGAATACGCGCAAGTCTGGTTAAACGGTGCCCTTGTGGAATCGGCATGCGTGGAAAGCGAAAACTACGCCGGCATGAAAGTTGTCATTGAGGGGCTGGGGATATCGGCCATGCCAAACACCAACTACCTCAAGGCGGCCAAGCGCGTTGTTGGAATGTGAGCATGATTCTGCGGGGTGGCCGATTGGTACACCTCGAGTATCGTTCTGAATTATCAAGGAGGTTACAGATGAAGCGCATCTTCAAGGCGGCTCTGATCGGGCTGTTCATGTTGCAGGTCTTTGCGGCTGGCGCCCAGGCGTTTCCGTCAAAGCCCATACATGTGATCGTCTATGCGGCGGCCGGCGGGCAGATCGACATCACCGCCAGGAAATTCGTCGAACTTGCGGCAAAGTATACGACGGCCACCTTCGTGGTAGAGAACAAGGTCGGAGCCGGAGGATTGATAGGCTGGGAATATGTACTTTCGCAACCAGGTGATGGATACAACCTGATGGCTGTTACGAAAACCCTCATCGCAAATCACATCAAGGATGAATTCGATGTTGATCCAATGTCGCTGGACTGGATCGCCTTCCTCATCAACGATGCTGAAGCGATAATCACTGGCACCAACTCCAAGGTGCGAAGCATCCAGGACATCATCGCCGATGCCAAGGCCAGACCTGGCAAGCAAATCTGGGTCACACCACCCGGAGTCGACGAGGTCGTGACCTACAAGTTCTGGGACAGGACTGGAATCACCGCGAAATATGTCCCATACGATGCCGGTGGACAGGCGATGGCGGCGGTCATAGGTCAGCAGGCCCAAGTCTACGTCGGAAATCCAGTTGACGTGCGCGGAAAGCCGGATCTAATGATGGCCGCAATCTCTGCAGAGAAGCGATTTGCCCAGTTCCCCGATGTCCCCACACTCAAGGAGCTTGGCATCAAGGGGCTTGACTCTGAATCATTCTGGCGCGGGTTCGCCGTAAAGAAAGGCACGCCGGACAAGGTTATCTCCTGGTATGACGACCTTTTCGACAAGATAACCGCCGACCCTGACTGGCGGCAGTTCAATGAAAAGGATGGCATGCAGGTGGTCCACTACAAGAAAGACAAGTTCAATAGCATCGTGCAGAGCGATATCAAGGATTTCACCGACTACTTCAAGAAATAATAGCACGTGGCGCGGGTTCTGCTAGCGGAACCCACGCTCCTTTCCTGGTCCAAAGGAGTACCCCAGAATGCCAAATAAACAAGTGGGGATTTTTCTGAACAGCATGAACGGATTCTGGACGATTAGTGCCGGTATCCTGATCCTGCTTTTGATAGGACGATCGATAATATCAAAATATGCAGGCAAGACGTACTTGAGTCAGGCATTGATACTGGAAACCATCTTCCTTATTTCCATTGTATTGCTTGCGCTGACATGGTGGTTTCCGGTCAGGGGCGAGGTATCGGCAGCGGTAGTCCCACGATTGTGGATAGCCGGCATTTTTATATGCCTCATATACTTGATAGCGAAAATTCTGGGAAAGACAGAAGCCCCGGACATAGTCGCCGGCGATATCGCGTTGCCAATCAAATTCATGGTGATCACGCTCGCCTATATCGTACTCATGATCCTGATCGGCTATTTTATAGCAAGCATCATCTTCATCGCCGCGGCCATGACCCTGCTGTCATACAAGCGCCGCCTGACGATCGTCGCCATTTGTGCCGGCTGGACCGCCTTCTCTTACCTGGTATTCTACCGGCTGCTCTATGTTTCATTGCCGGAAGGGATACTGATCAAAGCACTATTCGGCTGAGCCTGCCTTAAGGAGCGATTTTCATGGATACATTGCAATTCATGCTGCAAGGATTCGGCAATGTCTTGGCCATAGGACCCTTGATAGCGATTGTCACAGGCGTCTTTGTGGGCATACTGGTCGGTGCGATGCCCGGGCTTTCGCCCTCTATGGGCGTAGCGCTGCTCCTGCCGTTTACGTTTCGGCTTGACCCGCTCATAGGCTTGGTCATGCTAACCGCGGTCTACCTTGCCTCCAATTATGGAGGATCGATCACCGCTGTTACCATCAATACGCCTGGCACGCCATCAGCCGTCGCTACAGCCTTTGATGGCTATCCACTAACCCAACAGGGCAAAGCCGGCATTGGGCTGGGTCATTCCCTGGTATCGTCGGTGGTCGGCGGCTTTGTCGGCATCATAATCCTGATACTCTTTGCCCAACCACTGGCAAAGATCGCCGTGCGCATGAACCCGGCCGAGTACTTTGCGCTTGCCGTCTTTGGCTTAACGACGGTTGCCTCTCTCGGTGGCAAGAACTGGGCCAAGGCATTTGTGTCGGCGTTGCTGGGTCTCCTGATCAACACCATCGGCATTGATCCCATATCCAGTGTCAAGCGATACACCTTTGGTGTGCCAAATCTCTTTGACGGGTTTGACATCATCCCCGCATTGATAGGCCTGTTTGCCCTGAGCGAGATATTCTCGAAGCTCGAGGCCCGCGAAATCAAGAGCGTCGATGTAGGCGATGCTGAATCACGCAAGGATGTATGGCCAAGCCTGCGCGATTACTGGAATCATCGACGGGTAACATTGCAGTCATCAATTTTCGGAACGATCATCGGGATTTTCCCGGGTGCCGGTTCGGCGATAGCTTCCTTTCTGGCGTATGACCTGGCAAAGCGAACCAGCAAACACCCGGAAACATTCGGCAAGGGAAATCCCGAAGGGGTCTGTGCATCCGAGGCCGCCAATTCGGCGTCCGTCGGAGGCGCGATGGTGCCATTATTAACCCTGGGCATACCAGGAAGCGCATCGACTGCCGTGCTGGTTGGCGCCCTGATGATTCATGACCTGGTGCCCGGCCCCATGCTGTTTACCTCCAATCCAGGGCTGGTCTACGGGCTATTCGCCAGCATGCTGGTCGCCAATGTCTTTATGCTGTTCGTCGGTGCCCTCGGCGGCAAGCTCTGGCTCAAGGTTGTGAAGATATCCCCGGCGGTACTGATCCCGATGATAGTCGCCGTAGCCTTCATAGGTAGTTTCGCCGTCAAGAACTCACTCTTCGATGTAGGGGCGTGCGTTGCCTTTGGAATCGTCGGATGGCTGCTCAAGCGCAACGGGTACCCAATGGCTCCAATCGTACTTGGGATGGTCCTGGGAAAACTGGCGGAAGTCAACTTCAGAAGGGCCGTGATTATGGGCGGATACAGCATATTCTTCACGAGGCCTGCGAGCCTCATCCTGCTCCTGATCGCGGCGGCCTCATTCGCCTTCCCGTTCTGGCAGGCGGGCAAGAACAAGCGAAACGGCAGACTCAAGAACTAGTGGAAATCCGGAGCCTGTATCACAACGCTAGCATAGGGAGACAAACCGCAATGGCACAGAACACGATACTGAACACATTCCTGGAATCGGCCGCAGATGCGGCGCGAACTGGCAAGCCAGTCAGAGCATACATTGGCAATGAAGCATCCGATCTTGATTCCATGGCAACTTCGGTCCTCTACGCATGGCTCAAGGGACCGATTTCAGGGGGACTTGCGAATGTCCCGGTAATGAATATTCCTCGGGAAGACTTCAACCTGCGCACCGAGGCGGTGTGGCTATTCAAGCAAGCCGGCATCGACCCAAAGAACCTGGTCTTTCTCGATGACATCGACCTTGGCAAGATCCTTGCGGCCGGAAAATCCAGGCTCGTGCTCGTTGACCACAACAAGCTGTCGGCAGGGCAGACTGCTTGGGCCGACTGGGTCGAGGAGATTGTGGACCATCATGCGGACGAAGGGCTATACCCGGCCGCGAAGAAAAACATCGCGCCGGTAGGTTCGGCTTCAACACTCGTCGCCGAGCTCATGGTAGCGGGAAATCTCAGACTAGACCCGGCCGTGGCGACCCTGGCACTTGGTACGATTCTACTGGACACCGTGAACCTCGATCCTGAGGCCAAGCGAGTCACGCCCCGAGATGAGGCCGTGGCAAAAAAGCTTCTGGAGTCATCCAATGCCAACCGCAAAGACTTGTTCGATAGTCTGCAGTTCGAGAAGTTCAATGTAGCGGCTCTGAGCACGAGAGACATACTGCGCAAGGATTACAAGGAATACAAAATGGGTTCGATCATGTGCGGCATGAGCTCGGCGCTATTGCCCCTGGCAGACTGGTTCAAGAAGGATACTGCGCTCGAAGTCAGTCTCAAAGGCTATGCCGAATCCAGAAGACTCGATGTGCTCATCGTGATGAACGCATATACCGCGCCGGATTTTACGAGAGAAATGGCTGTACATACGAAGGACGCGGCACTGCGCGAGCGGCTCGTGAAATTCATGAATGAGTCGGGCGTGGGCCTCGTTCCACTGAAAACGTCCGCGAGCATCCCGACTGGCGCAACCGAATACTTCTCTCAGGCTGACCTGAGTCAGTCCAGAAAGAAACTTCAGCCACTGCTCTCTGATTATCTGTCCAGGATATAGGCGTACTCGCATGCCTGCCCGGCGGGCTGGATAGAAGCCTCGCCGGACAGTATTATCAAGTAATGGTCAAGGAAGCGATGAGAAAACTCGATATCCATTCCAGCTACGTCAGAATCATCAACGCCCTCAGTTTCTCTTCGGAGCTGTACAAGCTCAGGCGCGAGCTCAATGCCAAAATCGATATGCCCAGCACCATCGAGGCGGGGATGCGCACGCATGCTGTGGGTGTTTCCAGATGGTTCAAGAACAGGCGGATATCAATAGCGGAAGCGTACCTGATGGTCGTCAGGGACCTTGAATCGAAGCACTACAAGGCTCGGCTACGCGCGCTTCGTGTCATGCTCGATGCATCATTCCATGCGAAGACACTCGACATGCCACTCAATACGGCGCGCGTCCAGCTCGCGCTGATAAAGGAAGCCGTCAAGAACAGGGGCAACCGTCGCAGGCAGCTGGAGCTGCTCCAGGACTTCTCGATATCGAGCCATGGTCAGCAACAGGTCATACGAAGGTTGCTCGACGAACTGAACATCGTGGAACTGCCCGAGACGGGAGCCCGACTCAAGAACCTCGACGCAGGACGTGACGAGCACGTCCACGATGCGGCGACCTCGGGCAGGAAGAACCCGACACAGCTATTGATCGATGCCTTCATCAAGGGCATATCCGAACTGACGATAGCGTACACCTCGATGGCCTCGCTGGACATGATGAAGGAAGCCCTGGACGCGGGCAGGATCCTTGGCATACGCGTTTCCATAGGTCTTGAATTGAGCATACAGGTACATGGCCACCGCTTTCATTTCATGGCGTTGCTGCCGCAGTTCAAGAATGGAAAAGAGGCGGGATTGTGGTTTGGCGATCACGCGTCCAGACTCAAGACGCTCTTTGAAGGATTAAAGAAGAATCAGCAGAATCGAGAGGAAGCCGTCCGGGACCTGCTCAAGTACTTCAATGCTACATCGCTCAAGGAAATAAACGACGGATTTCCCGATCTGGAGCTGTACTCCGTACCCAGGCTCAGGATGAAGGACCTGACAGAATCGGTCCCCTTATCGATAGTCAATCGCATGCACCTTGGCGAATTCCTCTATGAGCGGTACAAGCCGGTGCTGTTCAACCGGGTCATGCTTGTAAAACTACAGCACGAAAGAGCGCTTCGATCATTCCGCAGGAAATCGATATCGGAATGGGAATACCGTATCATCAAGGAGCGATACACCAAGCTCAGGGCCGAGTACCATATGCTGAATCCGGATGAACTGCGCGCCCGCTACTTCACGAACACCGAGATTGGCGATTATCAGACCGTCTTTGACAATATAGACGAGATCAAGGCGCTTCTTGCTGCGAGCGGATGCAGATTGAAAGTGTTGCATCCACTTGAATATGGATTTGCTCCCGCAAAGCGCCTGCTCGAAGCCAGCCGAGGCATCATAGACCTGGTCGAGCTCTACAACATGCAGGATTCTGTCCACCGAGACCCTCAGGATATTTTGAACCTCGCAACCTTGATCAACGATCTGAACATCGAAAGCGCCAGGCGTGGAAACCCAGGCTATGTTCCGGTCTGCGGCAGCGATTCCACCGGCAGAAGCCGGACCATACCCGGGATGGGATTCATACGCGAAGACAGGATCAGTGGAAAATACAGGAAGCGCTATATCAAGCGCCATGTATCGATTCCGCCGATGATAGCGGCGATGATCGAAGCCGGTGGAAGCCCGATCCAGCCGGAGAGCGCCGCGACCGCATCAGCCATACTCAGCATGGGCAAGACCGCGGGGGCACGCTTCAACCTGCTGGGAGACGAAGACGACGGCGCAAACCAGCACATACCGGTTCCCAAGGCGTGGCGCTACCTGAACCCCGCACTGGTCAATTTCTGCTATACAGCGATAGGCTTCGTGGTGGCAAATCGGTTCATCGGCACCTTCTATGCGTTCCTGTGGCTGTTCATCACCGGGTTCAGGAACTCGATCGCCGATCTTGTGGCTGGGCGAGGAGCGCGGCTGAGCTCCTGGAACCTCAAGAGCATCAACTTCGACAACGTAGCCCGATCGCTATTCTGGACAGGATTCTCTGTGCCGATCATGGGATTCGTCAAGGCGCAGTTCGATGTGTTATGGCCGTTGGAGCATAGCGGCATCCTGTTCGATGCCACCAAATTCTTCTTCATCTCGTTCTCGAATGGACTGTACCTGGCGACTCACAATACCTTCAGGGGCTTTGACCGAAAAGTGGTCCGAGCCAACTTCTTCAGGAGCGTCCTGTCCTGGCCATTCGCGACACTCTTCTCGCCACTGGGAACAGCCATGGGCATACCAAGCATTGTGCAGGTCAAGATGTGGTCCGACGTCATAGCCGGGTTCATAGAAGGTGGCAACAAGTACCTGAAGATATTGGGGCTGCGCAGAAGAGACCTGGAGGAGATCGTACCGCAGATCCTGTCCGGTGACCGTGAGGAACGATTCTCCGCCTTGATAGACCTCTTGTTCCTGTTTCGTGAAGAACCCAGAACCGAGAGCTCGTTGCGAGCCGTGCTTGACGCAAAGTATCGGCCGATGCTTCTTCTCAAGATCGAGCGTGATACGTATTCATTCGGCCAATTCTACGCCGCGGTCATGAACGACCGCATGGACAACACCCTCGTGAGCTTCATATTGGCACGGTATACTCCGGAAATGGCGACTGAATTGATCAATCTGGTCGCCATAACGCTACCGTCGCTGCGGGAATGGCTTACGTCGCACGCAAGGCAGTTCAGGGAGATAGACCAGCCTGACTCGACGCGGGCTATCTCCCAGAATCAATACTCATCGTCGCCAACCAGCTCAACTTCCAGTTCGTCGGAAACCTCCGCCACGAAGTAAACGATGTCGGCAAGTTCCTTGGGACTCAGCGCCGCGGGCACCTTGACCGTGTAGAGCACCCAGAACTTGCCATCGTCTGCCTCTTCTATAGCCCACGCGCCGATCTTGGTTGTCGAATTCATCGCCATCAACTTCTGTATGACGTCCTGACCTGGATACTCGGTCATCACGGCTGCGACAGACCAGACTTCACGCACTTCCAGATTGCGGTAGTTGACGGTCTCGGAGACGATAAAGGCGAGTTGTGATCGGTCTTTGTCCTTGTCCATACTGTAGACAACCTTGTAGTTGTTCGACGTATTGACTGAATACTTGATGCCGATAGAATCGAGCGCCTCTTTGACACGTGGATCAGCCTTGTCCTGGGCGATGGCCGGGAATGTTGCCAGGGCCATGATCGATATGGCCAGAATCCGTCTGAAAATTTTCACAAAAGCTCCTTCCGCGCCACAAGGGCGTCATGGTATCAGTAATCGCCAGAATCACTATGCGTGGCTGGCATTGAAACAGACAGCAACCTCGAACCCGCCGAGGTTCGTTGAGTACTCGGTGGCTATAACCGGAGCGATCTTTGGCCAGGATATCTGGTGATTCTTGCCCTTGACGACGACTGGCGGCGAAATATCCAGTTCCATGCCAGCATAGGTGCCTATAGCGTTGCCCGCGATTATATTGGTCAACTCCGCGACGAGTCCAGCCGCGGTAGCCAGGCGGTCCTGCTCACCGCTAGTCTCCACGCCGGACGCCTTAAGCAACGCATCAGCCAGATCAAGCGGGAACCGCAACGCCACGACCCCCTGAGCCGAGCCGGCAATACCGAGAATGCCCGATATGCCCCAGCCATGATCCTCGGAACTATCGATGAGATGTGCCGGTTTCGGCATCGCAACCACCCCAAACATCTGCGAGAAGACCTCGCTCGCGGCACTGAAGAATGGCTGAACAATTGTGGTATCCATGCATGCCTTCCTGAAAACGGTTGTCTGTCGCGAGGATTTTCTTGTTTCCACGCCAATATCGAATTAGAATAGTCCGAACCATGCCGATTCACAAGGGTAACAAATCCAGAATGCTACTGACCGCGCTGAGGATGGCTCTGCTGTCCGCGCCCTTGGCGTGCCTTGCGGCATTTGCGCTCTCGTTGCCGATGCCGGTGCCCCGCTTCGTGGTGCCTGTCAGAAATTACAGCACGGTAACCCAGGCCGCTCTGCTAGACGCAGGAGCAAGGACCTTCAGGGTCGTACGCATAAGCCCGCCTCGCGCTCCATCGGCCAACGACATCGGCGCGGCACAGGCATTCTACGCAGCGCGCGGCATGCCGGTGATCTTTGCTCCGGAAGCCCCGCGCGGAGGCCCGCTCAGCGCCTATGCTCTGGAGCTCTCTGGAACCGGTACAGCCAGCCGGCTCAGCCTTCTTGTGGATGAACACGCTCACGATCGACCGATCGTCGTCACACTCGATGGAAGGACGGTGCTCGACGTGACAGGCGCGCCATCGGACCGGCGCCTGGACCTGCCGCTTGAGTCACTGAACAGGGAAGGCTCTACCGTGTCTCTGGAGCTGAGTTCAGGCAAGCCAGGCAGCGAACGCCACTCGACCCTGAAGCTCGCGGTGCCCGGTGCCGATGACCCGCGGATACTGCTTGCCACCTCGCCCACAGCCGGCCGGAGCGTCATCGAGGCCCTGTATCCAGTCAAGCGCGTCAGCATGGATGAACTCGGGGCAGCCGGGATGTACGGCTACCAACTTGTCGTACTCGATGGCCCCCATCTGACAGAACTAGGCGGTTCCACAGCCGCCGCGCTCGCCGAGTACGTCGAGCGCGGCGCCGGCAGCGTCATGCTTGTAGTAGATTCTCCCGACATAGGCGCTCCAGGCGACGCCCCCGCGCTTGAACGCATACTGCCCGTTGACCTGTCACCCCGGTCGCTTGCCAGGCTGCCTGACATGGCGCTGGTGGTGGCGCTTGATGTCTCGGGCTCGATGTACGGGGACAAGTTGTCGGTGGCCAAGGCGATAGGGATTGAGCTGGTGGGCAACCTCAAGCCAAGCGACATGGCAGGCATACTGCTGTTCGATGACAACGCCCGCTGGCTGTACCAGCTTGGACCGGTTGGAGCCCTGTCGGTAGCGGAAGACTCCGCGGCAAGGGCTCTGGCGTCGGTGCGCGCAGGCGGAGGCACCAGGATGTATCCGGCGCTCGAGGAGAGTCTCGCGGCTCTTGAGACTTCCAGCCAGCCGGAACGGCGTCTGATCGTGGTGTCTGATGGCATATCGGCTCCGGCTGACTTTGATGGCATAGCGGCACGGGCCTTTGCCGACAGGATTCCAATATCAGCGATGGCGGTGGGCAGTGAGTTCGACCAGGCTCTGCTGACCCGCGTGTCGAACGGGTCGGGTGGCAGATTCTACCGGGTCCGCGACGCGACGGAGGTCCCCTCACTGATAGTTGAAGACCGCAAGAACGTCTCGCGGACTATCTTTGCCCAGGAGGCAGTCAGAGTCGTCGACATCGCCGGCCAGCCAGCGGGCGCCGTACAGGGCATGGCCAGACTCGGGCCAAAACCGGACTCGGTAGTATTCTTCTCGAGCGAGGCAGGAGACCCATTGCTCGCGATGCGGCGCGTAGGTGCGCGTTCTACGCTGGTCTACGCGAGCGACATACACGGCCGGTATGGCGCTGATTTTCTTGCGCGCCCCGGTACCATATCCGTACTGAAGGCGATAATTGATGGGCTCCTCCCGGAACAACCGCCAGCCGCAATCCTGACCGAGACCTCCGATGGGCCCTCGCTTTCGATACACGGCGACTACCTGGTCTCGCCGCGCGTCGCCGTGGCAGACAGTAGCGGCACAATCACGTCGGAGTCGGCCTTCGAGCCGGTTGCGCCAGGGAGATACTGGGTCGCCCTGGATGTGCGGAGCGCCGGACGTTACACCGCGCTTATCGAGGATCGCGGCCGAACCGTGGCACGCGTGCCATTCTTCGCCAACGACAGCCCCCACGGCGTACCTGCGGGCACCGCGGCCGCCGCCGCCGAATATGTCACCCCATTCTGGGCCATGCTTCCCGGACGGGCACCCTGGCTCATAGCCTTCTTTGCGTTGTCGCTCTGTTCGTCTCTGCTCTTGAGGATGCGCCGATGAGAGCGGCATTGGTGCTGTTCATAATGCTGGCCATCGTCCCTTGGTCCGGCGCAGACACAACCGACGAGCCAGACACAGGGTATATCATCATGGAGCTTGACTCGCCCAGGGTCTTCGCCTTCAATACCGCGACCATAGCGAGCCCTCGTGGTCTTTCCGGCCAACTGCAGCTCTTCGGCATAGGCTCGGATGGCAACCGCACCCTGCTCTGTCTGACCAATGTCGGCTGGGCGGCCAGCGTGGACATGCTGTTCTACGCCGATGCCGGGACGCGCGCCCTGGTGGCCGAGGGTCGCACAGCAGATGGCCAGGAGGCACGCTTCACCGTGCGGCTGCAATCGAGCTATAAGGAAACTGTCGACGACGAGGCCGCGACACGATTATCGGCACTCGAGTTCCCATCATGGCAACGAGGGGCCGGCGCGACGACCGATTCCGTGGCCGCTTACGCGATGGCCAGGCTCTTTGTCCCCAAGCGCACCACGGCGCCACTCTTCATGCTCGCGCTCTGGTCCATCATCGCTCTGTCTTGGCCTCTCTGGCCCCGGCTCAAGGTCGCGGCAAGACACGGCTGGGAGGTCGCCGTGTTCGCGGCAGCCGCGCTATCGTTGGCGCTCGTCATTGGCATGATGGCGGTCCCTCGCACCTGGATATACTCGATAGGCGTGCCCGCTGTGGGTGGCGCCGCTTCTGCCTCGGTGCGCCATGATGCGACGACCACGATGAGCAGGGCCTGGAATGAGGTTTCCTGGAATGCAGTTGGCGCAACACATGGCGAGTCGCGGTTCATTGTCATCGATGCGGCAAGCACAGCCGGGCTACCGCTTTCGGCGCTTGACCGGTATAGGCGGATCAGGTTCAGAACTCCGCCGACGATTATCATACCTGATTCTGGAACGGCGATGCTGGCGCCGGCACGGCTGATGGCCTGGGGGTTCGATGAATAGACTCGATATTCCCGGACAGGCAGCAATAGTCGTGCCGCTCGCGCTCGAGACCTTCATCACGACATACATGCCGCCACAGACCGCGCAACCGTTGCTGATGGCGCTGATACCACTCGGATGGGCCACCTTCGTCATCATCGTTACCGATTCCAGAGACATCATGGCCGCGTATTCCTCGGCGTTGCCGTTTTCGGCCTACGCAGTCGTGGCGTTCACCGCGGCGCCGTACATGCCGGCGTTGGTCGCCGCCTGGACCAGCGCGGCGGCTTCTGTAGCTGTGGCCAGACTTGCCGGTGGCACGAGGCCGCGCGAGGCAGGCACGGGTAGGCTGTGGCGCTCCGCGACGCTTCTGGCGGGATGGGTTCCCGGCTGCGCGGCGACTCTGACCGCGGGGCCATGGTCAGGCGCGGCTGTATCCGTGCTGACGGTCCTGGTTGCTCTGTACATCAAAGCCCGGAGGATACGGTGAAAGCCTACAGCGCGCGCACCGCGATCAGACGCCTTGCCATAGCCGACGCCGCGTTCAGGTTGGGGCACAGGCTGGCTTTCTGGACCGCCGCAGCCTTGCTTGTCTGGAGCGCCGATATACTCGTAGCCACCATGACCGCGATGCCGGAAACCGTCTTTCATACCATAGTGATGACGGTGCTGGGCACCCTGCCCGCGTTCTTGCTGGCACCATGCCATGCGTCGCTGGGCCTCAAGGCGGTCAGACGGATCGATCGCGACACGGCCATAGAGTCCTGGCTTGCCTACCGGGGCGGGCCGGCCTGCCGTATGCTTGAGTCACGCGCGGCGGAGGCGCTGTCGATAGCCGACATAGCGGGTTTCGGCCGTCCCCGCATGACGAGGGCCGCGCGGGTGGCTCTGTTGTCAGTCGCCTCGACAGGGCTCTGTGTGTTTGCCCTGACTCAGATCATATCGATCAGGGCTGGCTACGGCCTGTCTTTGCTGTACCCCGACAAGTCGGTCGATGCGGTGGTGGCGAGGCGATCGCTGGCCGAGGGTCAACCCATGCCGCCGTACCTGATGCCGGACTCGATTGGCTTGCAGCCTCAAGGCCGCGACTCGCCCGGCGCCAGGAGATCCGGAATCCCCGAGGACCAACTTGATCAACAGGGAGCCAGGCCCACGTTCGGGCGCCCCGATACGCGCGACGCCATGGATGACGCGGCCTTGCCGGGCGACGGCGACTCCCGCGATGGAACCGAGCCGGGCGACACCCAGTCGAACCTGTCAGCGACCTCCGGCCAGCCGTCCAGCACTGGTTCCCGCAGACCGGCAGAGGACCAGAATGGTGACAGGGCCGGCTCGGAGGCGCGGGCTCCCGGTTATACAGGCACAGGCAAGGCCATGTCGGACAGCCCGCTTGTTGACTACCGCGCGCGGCTGGAGCGGCTCTTTGCCGAAAGCACCGGAACCGAGACGGCGCTTGGCTCGGAGCCATCATCCGCAACGGTGGCCGCGGCGATACGACAGGTGTTCTCGTCATTCGATACACGAGTCGTCGTTGGCCAGACGGACGACCCCGTTACCGCCCGCGTGCTGGAGACCTGGCGCGCGGCCTTCTCCGCCGGAGGCCTGCGATGACATACCGCGATAGCCACCAAATCGACATGGTTGTGGCGATTTCCTTCTCAATAGCCGCGGGCCTGGCTCTCTGGTTCGCCGACAGGCTGCTGGAGGCCGCGCTGCATCCGCTGATCAATCAGGCGCCGATCTGGCTCGCGCTGGCCGCCAATGCCGGCGTAGAAGAGCTACTGAGACTAGGAATGGCGCTGGCGACGATCCGGATCATCCGCAAGCTTGATCTGGAAATGGGACTGGCCACGCTGGCGGTGATGGCGTCATGCTCACTGGCCATACTCGAGAATGCCAGCTACGTGGCGGCGTTCCCGACGCTCGACGCGTACTGGAGGCTGGGGTACGCTCTGCCCATCCACGTGTGCGCGGCCACGCTGTATGCTCTGGCAACCGCGGCGCCGCGCCGCGCAGCGGCGCGCATACCCCGGTGGATGGTCGTCGCGATATCACTTATGGCAGCCTGGCTGTGGCATGCCGCCTTCAACATCGCCGCGACATATGCGCCTTTTACGCTGGTGGCGCCTGTCGGCACCATACTCAACCTTGCCCTACTAGCCGCGCTCGTCGTAGCGTCGGCCATTCGATTTGGATACTGGAGCATCTATGCAACCGGACGATTTTGAACGCGCACTTGAAACAATCAAGTCTCTTTATGATGACTATGTGGCCTATGTCGGCACTCGCGTACTCGGATGCCCTGCCATACTCGAACGCCTGTTCATAGCATTTCTCGCTGGCGGCAACGTGCTGCTTGAAGGCGCCCCGGGGCTCGGCAAGACGACGCTGGCCAGAACCTGGGCCGACTTCTTTGGCTTCGGCTTCAGCCGCGTCCAGTTCACGCCCGACCTCATGCCGCTCGATATCATCGGCTCAAACCTGCTAGAGGAAGGGCCAACCGGCAAGTCCTTCAGATTCTATAAAGGACCACTGTTCGCCAATGTCGTGCTCGGCGACGAGATCAACCGTGCCACACCCAAGACACAATCGGCATTCATGGAGGCGATGGAAGAGCGGCACGTCACGGTACTGGGCCAGCTCTATCAATTGCCCGATCCGTTCTTCGTCATAGCGACCCAGAACCCTATAGAGCTGGAAGGCACCTACCCCTTGCCGGAGGCACAGATAGACCGGTTCTTCATGAAGCTTCTGTTCTCGATGCCCGATTTTCACGCCTTGCTTGGCATCATGGATCTTGGCACCACCGCCGCGATGGGACAGGTGGCCGGCGCGGAACGCTCCGCCGCCGCGCTCGCCAGCTGGCGGCAGCTGGCGCCGCATGTGGCTGCGGTCGATGGCACCAGGTCGTACATCGCGCGCATCATCGAGCACACGCATCCCGACCGGTCGCCTGTCGACCTCGTCAAGCGCTATGTGACATATGGCGCGTCACCACGTTCGGCCATTGCCCTGTACGCGGCCGCGAGGGCGCGTGCGGCCATGGCTGGCCGGCCCAACATAGCCTTTGACGACATAGACGATCTGCTCTTCGATATCGCGGCCCATCGCATCATCCTGAATTTCGAGGCCGAGGCCGATGGCATCACCATCACCGACATTCTGGCCGCCGTACGAGCGGAAGCCGCCAGGGAGTTTTCGCGCGGCCGATCCGGCGGAACCAGCGGAACCGTTGCCGGCATGTCAGCTGGTGCGGCGCCTGGAGCGACCAGAGGCAGTTCATGACATTGGTCGACCCCGAATGCCCGTCAATCGTCTCCGCCTTCTCCCGTCGCGACCTCCGCGCGCGCCTGCCCGATTCCATTGCCGCCAAGGACCCGATGTACAGGCGGTCCGGATCGAGCTTCAACCTGAAGAGCATCAGGGAATACCAGCCTTTTGATGACCCACGCGCCATAGACTGGCGGCTCTTTGGCAGAAGCGAGCGGGCCTATGTGAAGGAATTCTTCGACGAAGCCGACGACGAGATAGCGTTCCTGGTCGACACTTCCGCGAGCATGGCATGCGCACCCGTCGAGGCATTGCTGACCTTCATAGGTTCTATGGCCTTCATGGCGCTATCGCTGGGGCTAGGAGTTCGGCTATGGACCTACACCGATGGACTTGCGGCCCGCCCCGTTTCGGCACGCTCGAGGAGCCAATTCGGCATGATCGAGCGATTCCTCGGGTCGATGGTCTTTGCCGGCCGCACCGACACAATACGTTCATACACCCAGTGGCGGTCGCGCGGCCGGCAACGGAGGGTTATGCTGTTCTCTGACCTGCACGAGGTCCAGGTTTCAGCCCACAGCGCCGGACTGCGGGCTCCGGCCTCAGGTTCGCTCTTCATCATCCGGTACCTGACGCCATTTCCAACGCTTGCGCACCATGGCGCCGAGTTCGAGGTGCTTGATCCAGAGTCGGGTGCGGTGACAGTAGTGCCCTGGGATGCCCCGGACGAGTTGCGCTGGACTGGGCAGCAGATGGAGATCGACGGCAGACTGGCCGCCCGGCCCCGGACATTCTATCGTCGGCTCGATGGTGCGAGTATCCGCGCCCCAGTCTATTGGGACATCCTGGAGCGGCTCTATGCCTGATGTGCCGGCCGCGCTCGGCCCGATTGCAGCGCTGCTCATTCCGGTGCTGGGGCTTATGTTCGTGGCGCTCAGGCTGAGGAGGCGCGTACGGTACCCCCATGAGCTGCTGCCGTTGCGCAACGAGCGCAGCCCCGCGGCGGCCCTGTTTCGAATGATCAGGCTCTACTTCGACACCATCATCGACGCGACATGCGCCGTACTGGTGGGCCTTGCCCTGACTGGTTGGCCGCACAACGCCTCGCCGAAACACGAGGCCGTGGTCATCGATACCTCGCTGTCCATGGCGAGCGGTATGCGCGGTGCCAGACCCCTTGACGAGGCCACCAGGGTGGCGTCCACGATGCTCGCCACCGGCGACGACGTCTTCGTGCTGGGATGGGATCCCGTGACACGGTCGCCCACGCTCGAGTCGAAATCCAGAGTACTCGATGAAAAGGGCGATCCGGTGGCTCTGGCGACCGCGCTCGATGGGTCAGAGTCATTCATGTCGGTATCATACGACATGCTGGCCGACTTGCAGCGACGATACCGCTCGGTAGCGCTCATAACCGACGCGGATGTCGACGAGACGCCGTGGCTGCGGGTGCACAGACTCCATGCCGCCCCGGAACGATACCTGTATATGGCCTCGTCGACCTGGGATGACGTGGAGAACAGGAGCGTGGCCCGGTTCGTCACCGCCGGTGGAGCGGCGCTTTCCGCCCTGTGGGAAGTCCTTGATGATGGTTCACTCGTCCGCGCCAAGCCGGAAGACTACCGGATAGCCCCGAGCGACAGTGGCTTCTCGCTGTCGTTCAGGCGCGCCGGCCTCTGGGCCGTGCAATGGCAAGGCCATATCCTGCCATTCGAGGCGCCTGGCGCTCCAGGCGCATACCGGGCCGATGGCGCCTTCTCCTCAATGATAGCGGCGGCGCTGTATCCGTCGGCAGGGCGGTACGGCGATTCATCCAGCCAGGAAGTCGCCGTGACCATACGTGACGGCGGCGGCCGGAACAGGCGCGGCACGATTTCCATACTGCGGGCAGAGCGCGAAGATTGGGTACTGGACCCGGCCAATACGCTCGGAGCGGCCGTCGCCGCCGGCTATGACAGAAGAGCCGATATGGCGCTGGGGCCAGCAGCGCTTTCGGCGCCGCAGACGGCCATGCCGTTCTGGCTGGCTCGGGCCGCATCGACACGGCGCATAGCCGGCAACACCGTAGTGACGGGACGGACGGCCGCCACGCGCGTAGGAGATGGCTTTCTGTATGTCCGACCTGGTCAGGCTCCCATCGCATTGATAGTCCCGCCAATCGCGGAATACGCGCATGATCCGCGCCCTATAGTCGTGCCGTCGAAACGAAGCAACGACGCACGGCTCCTGCTGACCCTGGCACTGGCGCTCCTTTTTGGCGCTAAGCTGCTGGTGGCAAGGTACACGGCGGTGGCCAGGCGCACGGCTGTCAGGACCGGCCGCGTGTCCCCAGGTAGCGCTCCACAAAATCAAGTTTGATGGCGCGTATGCCATCACTGATCGATACCTTGTACAGGTGTGGATTGAGGAAGCGCTTGTACGTATGATCGAAGGCCGCCATCGACTCGACACGGCGGACTCGTATGGTTTCCATGGGCTCAGGCGATCCGATGCGCAACCCACCCTTCATGACAGGCTTGAGCATCGATCTGATCTGACCACATGGCATCCAGGAGAGGCGCCGGGTATCCAGTGAAGGATGGTGCAGGGTTATCGGCTTGCTCGGGTCCAGTCGTTCGTCGCTCAGTGCCATCAGGTCAGCGATCGCCGAGCCAGAATCGTCATACAACCGGTACAGGTCCTTGATTCCAGGGTTGGTTGTCTTCTCCGGGTTGTCGGAGAACTTCATCGTAGGTTCCAGCACGCCATTGCGCTCCACCGCCGCCAGTTTGTAAACGCCGGAGAACGAAGCCTCGTTGCCGCCGGTGACCAGGTTGGTGCCAACGCCCCAGACATCGATAGGCGCGTCCTCCGCCACCAGACGTTCTACAATTTCCTCGTCGAGCTCGTTGGATACCACGATGAACGCATCCTTGAGCCCGGCCGCATCAAGTCCGGCACGCACCTTGCGGGACAGGTAGTCGATGTCGCCCGAGTCGAGCCTGACGCCGAAGCGCTTGCCCTGGGCTGCCAGACGCTTGCCTACCAATATCGCATTGGGAAGCCCCGACTCTATCGTATCGTAGGTATCGATCAAGAACGTCGCGGAATTCGGGTACAGCTCCGCATAGGCCTCGAACGACTCAAGTTCCGATGGAAACGCCATGACCCAGCTGTGCGCCATCGTTCCCATCGCTGGAATGCCGAGCATCTTGGCGGCCAGAGCGTTTGACGTGGCGGCGGCGCCTCCGATGAAGGCCGCCCTCGACGCCGACATGGCGCCGTCGTAGCCCTGCGCCCTCCTGAGACCAAACTCCAGCACGCGCTTGTCTCGGGCGGCAAGCGATACCCGGGCACTCTTCGTTGCTATGAGACTCTGGAAATTGAGCGTGTTGAGGACGAGCCCCTCTATCAACTGCGCCTCGATGAGTCCCCCATGCACACGCAGGATAGGTTCCTGCGGAAAGATGAGCTCACCCTCAGGCACCGCGTATATGTCACCGGAGAAACGGAATTGCTCCAGGTAGGAGAGGAAAGCCGACTCGAATCCACCCTGCCTGCCAAGCCAGTCCAGATCTTCGACGCTGAACCGCATGCCTTCAAGCTCGGAAAGAAGCGTATCGAGGCCGGCGAAGACGGAGAATCCTCCCTTGAACGGCTGACGCCTGAAGAACACGTCAAAGACAGCACGGGCGTCGAGCCCGAACTTCCAGTACCCCTGCGCCATGGTCAGCTCGTAGTAGTCGGTAAAGAGGGCGCTGATATTCACCTGAAAACCTCCATTGATTCGATTATGGACACGCCATGGAGACGCAGTTCGGCGAGAGCCCGCTCTGCCAAACCGGCGGGAGAACCGACGGCGCGAGTCGCGTCTCGGATGATCAGAACCCTGTATCCAAGTCGTGCGGCATCGAGTGCGCTGTAGTACACGCAGTAATCGAGAGCCAGACCGGCTATGTACACCGTATCGAGCCCCAGCCCACGCAGGTAACCATCAAGGCCAGTCGGAGTCGTTGCGTCGTTCTCGAAGAAGGCCGAGTAGCTGTCGAGATCGGGGCGAAAGCCCTTGCGTACGACCAGCCGGTACGGGTTCTGGTCCAGGTCTGGATGGAACCAGGCTCCAGTGCTTCCCTGCACACAGTGATCAGGCCAGAGCGTCGCGTCCCGACCATTGACCAGAGCGGCGTCGTACGGCTCTGCACCTGGGTGCGATGACGCGAACGACACTTGGCCTGAAGGGTGCCAGTCCTGGGTAAGGATGCATGTCTGGAATCGCGCGGCAAGCCTGTTGATGATGGGCACCACTGCGTCGCCATCGGGCACGGCCAGCGCTCCTCCCGGACAGAAATCGTTCTGGACATCGACGACGATGAATGCCGAGGTTCTGGTATCAATCATGGAGCTGTAGTTCCTCCGCCTGTATGCAGAGTAGCCTATTTACCGGAGCTGGTAAAGTCGAGCCGTGTCCGGACGCTGGCCCAGTAGACCAACGCATCGATCAGGCGCTCGCTTGTGCCTGTCCAGTCCGACGTCCTGGCTCCAAGTTCGACGACAAGAGAGCCAAGCGGCATGCAGGCAGCGCAGGAAGCCTTGGCGCATGGCCCTTCCGCCAGAAAGCGGACACCACCACCAAGCGCGACACCACCAAGCGCGACACCGCCAAGCCGAATATCCGCCAGTATGTCGAATCGTTGGGACTCACCGGCGCAAGCCACCCAGGAGGTACCAATACTTGCCCATGACGCGAAGCCGGGCCGCCACGATGTGGCTACCGAAACATCCGGCAGACCACCGGTGGATTCCGTATCTATCGTCCCCGCCACGCACAGCCGCCCGACCGAGCCGACCAGCTCCGATGAACCCCGGTACGTGAATATCGGGGGCGCATGATCATCGCCCTGCACCATGCGCCAGCCTATGGTCGCGGCGAATCCTCGGCACGCATACCTGGCTTCGATATCCACCCGCCACGCTGAAGAATCCACTCCATCAGGCGCCCGCCATGACGCGCCCGCGGTGGACGCAGCGGCCGTCAGGCATAGGTGTCCCAGTGACAGGCGCCCTTCAGCCCTGCCTGCCGCGGCATCGGGCCCCGGGTAGCCGGACGTGGATGCTCCAGCCAGCGCCCAGGCCCAGCTGCGGCCTGAACCGCCGAAGCCGCCCGCAGACCACAGCCTGTCCGAGGCCGGCGAAGGAGGGTCATACCAACTGGGCCCTCCTTCGTCAGCTGGTTCCACCGCCCCCGCAATCAGCAATGATAGCGAGCCACCACGAGGCGATATCCAGGCGCCATAGGCGGGCCTGTCTGACTGCGACTCGGGCGCCAGACCAAAGAGACCAAAGTCATCACCCAGGACAATGCCCTGATACCGCGCATATTCGGGATTGTCGAGCGCCAGGACAGGACCATCAGGCTCAAGCAGCATCAACCCCGCGCATGCAGGCCGGTACAGAAACGCCGCAAGCCCCGAAGTCCTCACGGTGCCGGCCGTCAGGAACGGCGCGCGCAAACCCATGCGCCCCAGCGGCGCCACCGCATCAAGGCCATCTTCGCCGCACCGAAGCGGCCAGTCGAGCCATAACCTCATGTCCAGGCTTTTGTTTCGCAGCCACAGCGAACAGTCCGCGCCATCCGCCGTGGTAACAGCGGCATTGATGTCGAGGCAGACATCGGGCCGCAAAGGCGCGGGCCCGGCACCCAGGATCCGCGGAAATAACAGAAAATAGACAAGAAGCAGGGCGAGGCACCGACCGCACCCCGACCCAGGAAGGCGCGGTCGCCCGGATGGCGCGTAGTATTGAAACATGCCCGCCAAACGACCATGCGAGCACCGGCGCTTGACGATTCGACATCGACTTTGTATTATACATAGTGAATTCTATATATTGGAGGATAGCAATGGCGATAGCCGTATACTCGACCCCGAGCTGCTCATACTGCAGGATGGTAAAGGACTGGCTCAAGGCACGGAATGTGAAGTTCGATGACTACAACGTAGCCTCGGATCAGCGCCGGGCAGATGAAATGGTCCGCAAGTCGGGCCAGATGGGTGTTCCCGTAACCGACATCAATGGGCGCATCATCATTGGCTTCAATACCGCTGAGCTGGAGCGCGCCCTTCGCTGAGAGTAGTTCCTCGAAGCTTGTTACAACATCGATATAGCTCCCATATCTTGTAGCAGACAGGGAACTCCGGTACCGCCTATTCTAGTTCGGGCGACCTGCAACAAGCTTCGTGAAACTAGCCTTGCCGTGCATCCTCGATTGATCTATATTTCTGATTCATGGAAGAGTGTATTGGCCGATTGTCTCCACAGCTCTTCTGGGACGTCGATCCTGAAACAGTCGATACAAAGAAGAATGCTCGCTGGCTGATAGAACGGGTCGTGCAACGCGGCACATGGGAAGACTGGTTGCTTATCAGTGAACTGTATGGGAAAAGCGGGTTGCGGGCCATCGTGCCCGCGCTCAGGCTTGACGCAAAGAGCGTCAATTTCCTCAGAATCTATTGCCAGCCATGATTGCCCACCCGGAAAGCGTTTCAGCCGAGCTGCTTGATAAACTGCGGACACTCTCATCGATGGATACCTTGAGCAAGGCTGCGCTCGGGGGCGGCACATCGCTGGCTCTCGTCTTCGGCCACAGGAAATCAATCGACATCGACTTCTTCCTCACCGACTCATTCGATTCGATTCTTCTGCAGGAATCGCTTGCCCGTCGGTTTCATGACTTTTCCCTTGTCAACAGGACCGCTGGAAGTCTGAGCGCTATACTAGGTTCAGTTAAAATCGACATTATGCTCCATTCCTACCCGTTACTTCAGGAATACTCCACGTTTGACTCTGTGCGCTTTCTGTCCTTGCCGGACATGGCCGCTATGAAAGTAAACGCGGTAACAAATCGTGGTTCCAAAAAGGATTTTTCAGATCTGCTTCTATTAGATGAAAATGGGATACCGCTGGGGAAGTCTCTCGACTTCTTCTGCGCCAAATATGGTTCCGCAGGTCGGTTCCTGGCCATCCGAAGCCTCAATTGGTTCGAGGATGCAGAGGGGGAGCCGGATCCATACTACTTGAACGGCTGGACCTGGCCAGATGTGCGCGAACGAATGTCCAGGCTTGCGGAAACGCTGGTGCATCAATAGCCGCGACTCATCAACTGCTCGTGGTGCTTCTACCACTGCAAATCCGATACTATCCCGATATGGGGATGGTCTACCTCAGGGCAAGCGCTGGAAAGCCAAGTGAACCGGGTCCAGGCCGGTAGAAAATACCAGTGTGGGTGTCAATGCTCCGGTACCAAGCGCAATTGAGTACACTGATGCATTGTTCGAGTTGCTGTTGGCCACAACCAGATAGGTTCCGGTCAGATCGACCGCAACTGAATTGGGATACACGCCTGTACCATACGAGGAATCGGCAACTGACCCATGTATCGGCGAAAGCAACCCATCCACATCTATCGTATAAGCCGTTATGCTGTTGCTTCCGCCATTGGTAACGTATGCGTAGCGCTGCAACGAGTCGATCGCAATGCAGGTTGGTCCGGTTCCAGTCGAATACGTCCCTACCAGCGAAAGCGCTCCGGTCGCCGAGTCGATGGAAAACACCGAGACGCTCGCTCCATTCACATTCACCACATACAGGAACTTGCCATCCGGAGTGACAGTGCTCTTGTACGGGCAATCTCCAGTGGAATGGTTGTCGACGAAGGTCAGGGCTCCGGTCGCTGGATTGATCGAGAACATTGATATCGTGTCGCTGGCAGAATTGGAGACGTAGAGGTGCTTCCCCGAAGGGTCGACGGCGAGCCATCGTGGGTAGCCAGTAGCACTAGAGCCATCGCTCCAATAGACCAATGTTAGTGGTGGAGGAAACCCGCCTATTGGCGACAACCACCCGGTGGTATTGTTGATCGCGAAAACCCCGACCTGGTGGGCGCTCCGGAACGTGCAGTACACGAACTGTTGGCCCGTCGGTCCGTTTGGGGATGCGACCACAAGGCCTTCCGTAACGGTGTCGGGATAGACGCGATTAATCAGCCCGACAGTGCCGTTTGTCTGGTTGATCAGGTTCCCGCTGATGCCCAAGACGAGGGGATTGGTGCCGGTGTTGGATTCATAGAGGAACTTCCCGCTCGCGTCAACCACGGTGCAACTGGGTCCGTCGCCTACCGCGCCATAGCCGGATTGACTCTTGGACCAGGCGTGGGTGTCAATGAAATCGTAGTCCAGATACCCGCCAAAATTGGCGACGTACAGAACCTGCTTTGGCTCCAGGGTCATATTTTCAATTATGAGTGAAGGAGTTATTGAATTGAGGCCGGTATTCACCGCATAGACCCGGTAGTAATACATGGTTCCTGGCATGCACGTGGCATCGGTGAAGGTGGAGGTGTCACCACCTTCCACGGGAAAGACAGTCGTATAGGTCCCATACTTATTTGTATCCCGCTGCACCTCATACCCGGTGGCATGTGCACTAAGAGTCCACGTCAGCACCAGTTTTGTCCAGTCGCTCGGCTCTGTTCCAAGGCGTGCCACCGACAGATTGGCGGGTACTTCCGGGCGCGCGAGATCAGTAATGGTCGAACTCATTTTAAAAGAATAATTCGGATTATTGATGTCATTGCTCGGGACAAGCAATGCGGCTTCCAAAGTCCCCACGGTTCCACAAATAGACTGCTTCATCCGCAAGGTGCTGCTGCCTCCGGCGGGAATGCTGGCTGCCGGCATTTGTGTAATAGTAAAATAGCTGGCACTGGTGCCAGTTATTGCAATATCGCCGTCCGCAATAACAAGCGTTGTCTTTCCGTCGTTCTTTATGGTCAGTTCCACTTCAGGGGATTCGATTGTCGTAACATAGCCAATATCGAGCGTACCGCCGCTGCCCAGTAGCGTCCCATCAACGAGGCGCAAAGAAAGCACCGGCGTCACTGTCTGGGCCTGGAGTTCTTTGGCTGTATCAAACAGGGCATTGTCGCAAGCGCTCAGGGCAAGAATCACGCAGAGCGGGACAAGCGGCTTGATGGTAGCTACTATTCGTTCGAATGGTGCGCTTTCATTCCTGTTCATGTATATGCTCCATGTATCGATGCTAATGCGAGAGGCCTGTCGATCAAGGCAAGCTGACAATCGTCATATCCCAGACATGGGACCCGTTGTCGGTAGTCGCGAGCCATGACAGCGCACCGGTAGTCTGGTTTATGGAATAACTCTCAACAAAATTCCCATTCGCTACATACAGACAATTTCCTAGAGTGTCCACAGCCATGCTCAGCGGATAATATGGAACCATCATTGAATCCTTGGTTCCTACTTTGACAATGCTCAAGGCACCAGCATCGACTTTAAATACAGTGATTGAATTTTCATCCGGGGTTGGATACGGGTCAGTTCGATTGCCGACAAACAGGAATCTCCCTCTCGCATCCATAGCCATACAGTAGTTGAATGGGTAGGTTACAGTCCCTAGCCAGTTAATCTTGTTCAGTACCTCTGCTGCAAATACACCTGTAATAGCGTTGAGCGTGTAGGAATACAGATCGACATACTGCTGCTCGCCGCTCATGTTCGCCGAGTACAAGTAGCCGCTGCTCGGATCGAAAGCCATATTGCCCGGCGTATAGGTGGTTGATTTCGGTGAACCGCTGATTGCGGTCAGCCCTCCGGTACTGGTATCAATCATGTAGCCATATAGCTGCTTGCCCAGCGTTGAAGCATAGAGGAACCGTCGGTCGGGCGAAATGGACAATCCATTGATCTGATCACCGATGATCAAGGGGAATCCAGACAATGCCGAGAGGCTGCCATCGGCATTGACCTTGAAACCGGAGATGCTGGAATCACCGTTCAGGTCATTTCCCACGTAGACAAAGCTCGAATTGGAGTTGACCACGATGAACCCGGGCTGGCTTCCGCATTGGGCCGATACCCCGAATGGTGTGAGTGATCCCGTGTTTGGATCAATTGAAAATGACCACACCTTGCCTGGTGTCGTCGTGTGGTCAGTCAAATATGCGTACTTGCATGCTGGATCAACCGTGAAAGCCAGATTGTATCCAGTCCCTGGCACATCAGCGGGAGTGCCCAGGATTCCAGTGCTCTGATCAACTGGATAGATTTTGACCCCTCCTACGGAGTTTATATACGCTACCAGCTGCATCGGCATCGCGGTGATGACGGCGGACGATCCGGACTCAGTGTCAGCGCTGACTGCTGTTATGAAATAATAATAATTAATCTTGTTGCTCAATCCCGAGTGGACGTACGGGCTAGTTACCCCTTCGATTTTTGTTGCAGAGGCCTTGGTCGGATTTGGGCTCGTTGACCAATAGAGGTTATAGCTCGTTGCGTCAGGCGTATCAGCCCAGCTGAGTGTCACTGAATGATTGGCAGCGACTTCCGTGGCTGGTAAAGCGATGACCTTGGACCACACAGCCGCGTTGCGTGCCACTATGACTGAACTTACCAATGGATTGCTACAACCCATCAGAAATACAACGATGGCCGAGGCGATCAGCAAAATGCGTGCTGCCTTCATTTTGCTGTTCTTCAGAACCATGTTACATCTCCCGTGCTTATGTCGGCGGCGCGGCCGCTCGATGATGATGTCTGGATCAACGACGCATAGCGGTCGGCAATCTTCGGGTCAAGCTTCTTGACGCGCTCGAGCGTGGCAACAACTTCGGCGGTCCTGCCCAGCGATGCGGCGACAGTGGCGATGCTCACAAGGAGGCGCGGATTGTCGGGGTTCGTCTTCGCGGCCTGGGTATAGTAACCATAGGCAGTCTGGTAATCCGATTGCATGAATGCGACATTGCCCAGATTGATTATGGCTGGAGTGTATTGCTCCCTGGCGGCTGCCTTCAGATCGCGCTCGGCTTCGGTGTACATCCCATACTTTGCGTACAGCACGCCGCGGTCGTTGGATGCCTTGGCAAAGCCTGGCCCCTTGGATGGCAGAGGCCCGAGGCCATCAATGCGTACGTTCAACTGGGCGTTGACGACTTTGGCCAATTCGACTCTGAAGGCGCGCAGTACGTCAGAGCGCGGCGGCAGGGCAATCGTCGAACCATCGGCTGGCAGGCCTACCGGCGCGTACTCGTTCCAGGCCTCGTGGATGGGGAGCACGGCCGCCTTGCCAGCGGTCGAGGCGTCCCGCCATTCGCTGGCGGCCTTGCGCCAGGCATCGCCGAAGCCCGAGCTCCTCAGCGTCGTCTCTATGGGAACCCAGACCCGCTCGCCCTGCACGATGCAGTCACGCAGAGCGAGCCCCTGGGCCTTGGCTTGAGTCGGGTTCAGGCCCAGATCCGCAGCCATGAAGATGTGCCCGGGTACTGTGACAAAGGCGGTTTCGATACCAGCCGCCTCGAAGCACGAAGCGTACAGCACCGAGAGGTCGGCACAGTCGCCGGCGCGGAAACCCAGGGTCTGCCTGGGAAATTTGAGTGTATCGACGGTGGCCGTGTCGACAACAGCCTGGGCAAAGGGGCGGTTGGGGCTCAGCATGTAGCTGATACCGTATGCCCGCAGGCCTTCGTGGATGGCTATGGCAGTCTGGAAATTCTTTGGAACTTCGGGGTTGCGGTCGGCCATGACGGCGGCCATGATGTTGCCGGTCAGGTCAAGGACCCAGGGGTCCTTGCTGGAGACGAAGGCAGCGGCCATGCGGTCGTCCCTCCATGTCAGGGCATTGCGGTCATAGACCAGCACCGTTGATGTCCGGCTCTGTTCAAGTCCGCCGTACTCCACGGTAACCTCGCCCGTGGCCTTGGTTGCCTCGGTTATGCCAAGGATACTGTCATTGAACAAGGCGAAAAGCGGCACTTCTACAGACGCTCCAGGCTCGAGACGGCCTATGGTCATGCTGTCTTTGGGAGCATCCATATACTGCTTGACCATGAACCTGACACGGATGTCTGTCGCGGCGGTTCTTCCGGTGTTTCGAATCGTAACCGTGCCGACGGCACGTTTATCGTAGCTGGATCGCAGGCTTGGAAACACGTTGGCAATGGCGAGTGACGAAAAGTCGAGCAGTTGGCGCTTCGTGGTGGATGACAGGGGCAGACGGTATCCCATGCCAAGGCTTATGCCCACGCCGCCGTATAGTCCGAATTTATACAGGAATGAACCATCGAGGCTGGCCGACAAGGAGTCGGTCAGTCTGAAGTCAACGCCACCGCCGGCCCTTGCCGCTCCGTAGGTTGAGCTCGTTCCGGTAGAAAGCATGCCATAGGTGAGTCCGGCGTCAAGAAAGCCTGTCAGGGCAAGCCGCGGCGCGAGCCTGAGACTGGTCGATGCCCCGGCAAGCACGGTCGCCTCCGACAGGCTTCCGGGCACGGCCACACCAGCGGCCGGCAGCAATCCGCCGCTCGAATAGATCATGCCGACACGCAGCGCAAGCGGCATCGACGAGGCGATGTCGTACTGTGCCCCCAGCGAGCCTCCCCAGGCGGAAGCAAACAGGTCATTGGCCGAGAAGTCGCCGGCCGAAAACGGTATGGCGAGCGTTGGAGACATCGACAGGGTCCAGGACGAACGATCGACTGGCGCCGCCTGGGCAACTGAGGTCATGGCAAACAAGGCGTTCACCACCGCTGACATGGCAAGAGCGCGAAACGGGCGGGAGAACGTCTTGATGCGCATAGCGTGGCCTCCGGGGCAGTATCGAGTCTAGTGACCCATACTCTTACCACGTCAGCGGAATGCAAGCGTCCTGTTTCGTCAAAACAGAACCAGAAATCGGCAAGAGCCTACTTGGCTGCGCTTCTCCGATACTCAGTCGGACTCATCCCCACCCTTCTCTGAAACTGGCCGTTGAACACGGTCTTGGAGGCATAGCCAGCCTCCATCGATACCTCGAGGATGTTCAGTTCGGGGCGCTCCATCAGAAGCCGACAGACAGACGCAATCCTTGTCGCGTTGAGCCATTCAGAGAAGCTCAGGTGCAGCACTGAGTTGAAATAGGAAGAGAGACGATACGATGGGATGCGCATAGCGGATGCAAGCGACTTCAGATCCAGGTCCGGATTCACAAAGACGCGGTCTACGTCGACCAGATGCTTGAGCCGATCGGCTATCCTCGCCGCCTCCTCCGGGCCTATCATCTCTCGTTGCGAGTGCCGCTGCTCGATCTCCTTGCGGGCCTCCAGAAAGGCGTCTGGCCGTGCCCTGTAGAAGAAGAACCATGCCAGCATCATCAGTTCGAGGGCAGTGTGGCCCGCCCGATACAGGGTCGCCGATGATATGATGAGTCCGACTCCGATGGTGGCCAGAATGACCATGAGGCCCGCGAACCCATGCAGCATCGCTCTTCCGGCTCCAGGCCCCCGTGGAATATCGGCCAGATGCCATCGACCAGCGCGGAACGACAGCACCGTAATCGCTATGGGCCATGCGTAGACCGCCGTCATGCTGATCGACTGGAAGAGGGCCATCTGCGCTCCGTCTTCGACACTGACGCCGAGTCTGGGAAGCCTGAAGACCAGATCCAGAAGCGGCAGAAGCCACAGCAGAAGGGACCAGCCCGCCCCAACCAGATACACGACACGGCGCGATCCTTTGACAGCCTCGTCGCCAAACAGGTATAGACTTATCTCAAAAAGCGACTGGCTGATGGCAAAGACGATTGAGACGATCAGCAGATTGTCAATCATCTGAGGTAGTTCCCAGTATTCGCTCAGCCAGCTGAGCAGAAAAACCATGCCGAGAGCCATGAACAAGGTGCCGAACGCACGCCTGACCCGTTGCCGGCCTGGTTCGACGAGAAAACCTGCTCCTAGTATCAGGAATGAGAATCCCGTCGCGCCACGCAGAAAATAGTAGAGCGTCTGAACCACGAAATACCCCTCAAACCGATTCGACATTCTATACTGCGGGTGCCATGCATGCAAACCGCGTGGCGTCTATATTCGTCACGATGTACAGTCTGCCAATCTTGCCGGCCCCCTCGTCGGCGGGATAGAGTGTGCCTCCGGAGGACCATGATGAACCAGGATCAGGTCAAGCAGATATTGCTTGGCATCGAGGCATGCGCAACCGACTTCAGCGTCATCTTTACCGGCAAGAAGAGCGGCATGGTCAACGGGCTATACAAGCCGATGACACACGAAATACTCATACACAACAAGAATTTCGAGAACGATGGCCAGCTGGTCTATACAGCCATCCACGAATATGCGCACCACCTGCACTGCGAGAAGGGTGCCTTCGTTCCTGGCGCGCGCGCGCATACCAACGAGTTCTGGTCCATTTTTCATGAATTGCTCGAGAAGGCTGAAAAGCAGGGCACATACACCAACAACTTCGCGACGGAACCGGAGTTCATGGCGATGACCAGGCGCATCAAGGCCATAATGCCGGAGAACGGCAGGCTGATGCTGGAATTCGGCAAGTTGGTCGTGGAGGCAGAAGCCTTATGCCGGAAGCACTTCGTCCGCTTCGAGGACTACCTGGACCGCGCGCTTGGTGTGCCCCGGACCAGCGCCGGTGCCGCTATGAAGGCGTTTACCCTGCAGGTGCCCGCCGACCTCGGCTGGGACGCTATGAAACTGGTCGCCGGCATAAAGAAGCCAGAAACCCGCGCCGCAGCGATAGACGCCTTCATGGCCGGCAAGAGCCCCGAGGCGGTCAAGGCACTCGTCAAGACCGACAAGCCATCGGACGACCCAAAGTTCAGGCTTGACAAGGAGCGGGACCGACTCGAACGGACAATCCACACGCTCCAGGAGCGTCTGACCATGGTGGAGAGTGAGCTGGCAAAGCTGGGAGATTGATGCGAGGAATGGATCGTCCACTACAAGTCGGTCTAGGCTGGGAAAAGAACGCTAGCCCTCACTGCCTCATCCTCATCTCTGACCCAGCTGCCCCCGAGTTGCTCCACAAGGGCATCGACTAGCGTGAGTCCGATCGCGCGATGGGTGCCATTGTCCTTCATCGGCTTCGCATTATTGCTGCCATCATCGCGTATGGTCAGGGAAATCAAGCCATCCTCCCGCCGGTGCATTCCTATCCTCACCGTACCAGTCGAGTTGCCAGGGAATCCTTGGGAGAGCTCATATGCGACAAGCTCATTGAGCAGAAGTCCGCATGGAATGGCCTTATCCAGCGATAGTGAAATATCCATCACGGCAATTTCAATATTGATACGGCGAGGATCAACATTGTATGTCGAAAACAGGTGATTACACAGCTGCTTTACATAGCTCGAAAAATCAATATGGGAGAAATCATCGGACTCATAAAGCGTCTCATGCACGATCGACATTGACCTGACACGGGATTCCATATCGACCAGCAAACGAGCAGCAACCGCATTTTCGCCTGCATCAAGAAGCTGCAGATTGATAAGGCTGCAGATGATCTGCAGATTGTTCTTGACGCGGTGGTGCACTTCCTTCAGCAGTATCTCCTTTTCTCTGAGCGAAGCGCACAAAGCATCGGCGGCCTTGCGCTGCGACGTTATATCCCTGATGATGCCTCCAACCATGAGCGTTGGTCCCATGGAAATCGGAAAGAGTGTGAGTTCGATTATCAGACGATTGCCAGCCGCTGACTCGACGGCTGTTCCGAACGGACCCACAGGCAATGCGGGACGTCCATCATGAAGCGCTGACTTCCAGGTCTCCACAGTGCGCAGATACTCTGTCTCCGACAATTCATCGCCCAGGAAACGCTTGAACCATGGTTCAAGTATTCCTGACCCAAGCAGCCTTCTTTTATCCTCGCCAACCAGGCGCTCGAAAAACGGGTTGCAGTCCTTCAGTACGCCTCCATCATCCAGAAGGATGATCCCCTCTGATGATTGCTCGACTAGACCGCGGTACTTGGCCTCGCTCTCTTGCATAGCGCGCTCGGCATTGCGGTACTCGGTCATGTCCACGTGCGATACCAGGACACGCGACCAATTCGCCTCGGAGCCCGGCACGATAGTCAGCCTCAGCTGAACGAAGATGCGTCTGCCCGATTTGGCTATGTTCACGGTCTCGCACTCGAAATGCGTCTGCCCTGATGCAAGCGCGATCATTTCGTCATGGAAGGCGCCCAGCAATCCATCATCGAGGACACGCCGGAGGCTCCCGACAATCTCGGTCTTGTCATCGTACTCGAAAAGCCTGAGCGTGGCATGATTGACATCGATCACCCTAACCAGCGCGGCGAACTCCGCCACTCGTTCACGGGAACCGAAGAAGACCGTCCAGTCGCAGATGCCGGCGGCTGTCGCCTCGTCAATGCGACGTTTCACGTCCGAAAAATCATCCTCCCAAATCGAGATGGGAGAATCCTCAAAGAGGCTCCTCAGCCTGTATTCGCTCTGGCTCAGGGCTAGTTCCGCTTTTTGCTGCTCCTCCAGGGTCAGTTCGAGCCGTCTGACCTGTGCCTCAAGTTTCGTTGCCATGACATTGCTGTACTGCTTGAGGTATTCTGCGTCATCTTCGGCCAGTGATGGCATCACTGGTCCCTTCTGAACACGAGCCTTGAGCAGCGCTTCGATCCTGCTCCACAATTCTTCCGGCTCAAGCGGTTTTAATATGTACGCATCGGCGCCCAGAGACATCGCCAGCCTAATGTCCTGGCTCTCCTTGTAAGACGATGAATAGAAGACGAATGGTATAGAGGCAAGCACTGCATCCTGCTTCATCGACCTCAGAAACTGAAAACCATCCATAACCGGCATGAGCACATCGGATATGACCAAGTCAGGAAAGAAGCTTTCTGCTTTTTCCAGTGCATCCGCACCGTTCCATGCTTCAAATACCGTATGACCATATCGTTCAGCCATGTAACGGAGGACCTGTCGATCATCCTTGTTGTCGTCAACAATCAGTATTTTCATGATCCCACCTCTCGATGATTGAATGGATCTGGTCGACAATGACGAGAGGATCTATCGGTTTCTCAATATATCCGTTGCAACCAGCAGCCAGTATTCTCTCGCGATCTCCGACCATCGCGAATGAAGTGATGGCAATGATCGGCAATCTCCCGTCGATGTCTGATTGCCTGATTCGTCTGGTTGTCTCCAGACCATCGATAACAGGAAGGTTGATATCCATCAGGATCAGGTCCGGCTGTTCCGCATGAGCTAGCTCCAAGCCGTCTTCCCCGCTGGTGGCGGTCACCAGCGCATATCCGGCTCTCCTGAGTGCATAGGAGATTAGCTTCAGGTTGTCCTGATTGTCCTCCACGATGAGCACCTTCTTCATTTCCGCCTCCGCCATATGGCCATTGGGAGCCTCAGCGCAAATCGACTGCCTTTCCCATATTCACTATGGACATCTATGTCGCCCTTCAGGACTTCTCTGACAAGCTTCTTCACAAGGTACAACCCGAGCCCCGTGCCCGGAACCAGAGGCCGCCGGGGAAGTACGATGCGGACAAATGGAGAGAACAACTTTGGCATATCTTCCGGCGATATTCCGATGCCGGTATCGCTGACGCTGCATTCCAGCGTCTCTTCCCCATCGACCAGATCGACGCGAATCTCGATGCTTCCGCTATCGGTATATCTGACAGCGTTACTGGCCAGGTTCAGTAGACATTGCAGAAGCCGCCGGCGATCGCCATATACCTGCATGTTTATTGCCTTGACTTCGATGGCCAGATCCTTCTTGCGAGCATCTTCGGAGACAGCTTCCGCAGCCTCGATTGCCACGCCGGCGACATCGAACTCCTCTTCGACTGATTCCATTTTTCCCGCTTCGATCTTCGATACATCGATGACGTCGTTGATAAGGGCCAACAGATGCTTTCCGGATCGCAGTATGGCCGCAAGGTCGTCCTTCTGCTCCGTAGTCAAGGCACCGACCCACTCGTTGAGCAATACGCTGGAAAATCCAATGATGGAGTTCAGCGGCGTCCGGAGCTCGTGGCTCATTGTTGCGATGAAGAGCGATTTTAATCTGTCAAGATCTTTTAGCCTTTCGTTGGCCGATTCGAGTTCTTCCGCCTTCTCATTCAAGTCTTCCACGATATTCATGAGCGCCATTTGGCTATCCCGCAACTCATCACTCTTCTTCCGCAGCTCCGAGGTGCGCTCCTTCACCCGTTTCTCGAGGTTCTCGTTGAGCGCCCGAATTTCTTCCTCGGCACGCTTGCGATTGGCAGTGTCCTGGAACACTATGACCGCTCCGGTCGTACGTCCACCATCCATGAGCGGGGCGCTGGTATACTCGACGGCGATCATCCTGCCATCGGCTTTCCAGAATACATCGTCTCCCCTGCGGGACATCATCCCGCTCTTCAATGAGACATGCAATGCGCATTCACCAAGAGGATACGGTGTCCCGTCGCTCTTGCTGTGGTGAAACAACGCGTGGCTGTCCTTACCCAGAATGTCGGCCATCTGAAAACCGAGCATCGACTGAGCAGCCGCGTTCATGAACAGAATGGCTCCATCGGAGTCTGTACCGAAAATTCCTTCACCGGCAGAATTCAATATCATCTCGTTCCGGAGGGTCAGGCGTTTCAGCTCCTGTTCTGCTCTCTTGCGCTCGGTAATATTCTGGGCGGTTCCACGCAGGCCCCATATCGCTCCTGTATCATCACGCTTCGCTTCGCCCCTGGCGACGATCCATTGGGTGGCAGCGTTTGGCCGTGCAAGCTCCAGGTCGAGTTCGTATGGCTCGCCTGTCTCCATGGCATGCCGTACCACCGCATCCAGCCTTTCCTTGCTCTCAGGCGTATATACTTCCAGATGTTCCAGATACTCTGGTGGCGGTTCGTCCGGATTGCGATCAAAAATGCGGCAATACTCATCGGACCACCATATGGTGTCGCGGACCGCATCCCAATCCCAGCTTCCGATCTGCCCAATGCGTTGCGATTCGCCAAGCAGCTCCTCGCGCTTATGAAGGTCCTTCTGACTTCTCTCCAGCTCTCTGTCGCGAGCATCGAGCATATCGAGCATTGCATTGAACTCATGAGCGATGGAGGCTGCTTCGTCCGTCCCGCCTACGGTGGAACGGGCTGTCCGAACACCGCTGCGAATTTGGGTGATTGTGTCCTGGATGGCATAGAGTCTGCGAGTGAAGTTGAAACTTATAAGCCATGCCACGAGCGAGCCAGACGCGATGGCCGCAAGGAGATAGAGAAGGCCAGCGCGAGAAATATCCATCAGCTTCCGGGTAGCCGCTTGCTGGCCCATGCCTATCCTCGCCCACCCTACACACTCGGCGCCGAGCATCGCTGGAACCGCAACGTCCACAATAGTGATAGATTGATTGAAGATGACCAGGCGAGCTGCCTTGGGCAAGTCCAGCAAGTAGGAACCAATGTGCGGTCTATCGGTGCTTGCCAGAATGCGGCCATCTTTGTCAGTCAGCATGGCAAAAATCATTTCGGGATAACGCCGCTGCGCCTCCACCAGCTCCTGTAGCCCGGAGATGTCATCGGCCGCGAGCCATCCCGCAGCCGATATGGCAAGCGATTGCGACAGTGCGACTGTCTCCTCGACCTTGCTTTCCAACAGCAATGAATGCAACAGCATCGTCGAGCCAAGGACCACGAGGGATATCATAAGCGCATGGACTGTCGCCATTCCGAGGACGAGACGACGACGCAGTGTGCCACCAAGGAACTCCCTGATTCTTGGCAGCATGCCGCTCATTCAACACTCCTCACTTCACCCTCGAAGCGCGATATATATGTTCGCACGATGTCATAATCGCTGTCGTTCGAGGTGATGAACCGAGCGGTCTCCATCCCCTGCAATATCACCTTGCCTTCCTCAGTCTCTGCCAGACCCGCCAGCAAATTCCGGACCCGCACCTGCAGGGTCGCTGGTAGATCATCCCGCGCCATGACCGAATTGTTTATGAGAGACTCAGTCTCCCATGCTATCCTAAGGCACAAGGCCTCCTGCGGGTAGTCGTGCTGAAATGCTCGCCATGGTGGTGGCCATGTAGCCCCAGCAGCGGCAAGCCCGAGATACACGTTCATGATCGATGACTCCTGCGAGCCGACATATCGGTTTACTATTTCATGATTGACATCGATGCCATTCCGGTGAAGAAACCATTGCGGCATGATGCATGCCGCCAAGGCAGTCGGTGCGGGGTAGCTCACGGTCTTGCCTTTCAAGTCCACAGGGCGCTCTATGCCACTATCGACGCGTACAATAAGAATACCCCTGAAATCGGAAGGCTCGCCCGCCATCGCGATGACATGGTACCCAAATTTCATCGCCTGCACTGTCTGCCACGGGTTCGCAAGAATGAGGTCTGGCTTGCGGGCACGATACTTTTCTTCGAATGCGCCATAATCTCTCGAAGCCTCGAGAGCAATGGTGCAGGTATGCATTCTGGCGTTCAGGTACCTCACAAGCGGTTGGTATGCCTTGAAGAGCTTGACTGGATTGAAGAGCGGGTGGACCGCAAGAGCATATGAGGTCGACGCTCCATCTGCCGTATGCGCGCCATACTCTGGTCCAGAATAATCCTGTCTGTGAACGAAGCAGCCGCACAGACATGAAGTCAGCGCAATAAGCATCACTATCGCAGAGCCGAGCCTACGCATCGGATCGATCACCAGCATCACGGGTTTCCAGTAGACGGACGTGCTCCTTCAGCTCGATCATCTTCTTTTCCCTGCCAACGAATATCCTGTTCAAACGTTCGAGCTCCGCATTCATCTTCACCAACTCACCTGTCCTATCATCCACCCGGCGCTCGAGTTCGGCGTTGGCCTGGCGAAGCTTCTCCTCGCTCTCGAGCAACTCCCTGTTTGCCAGCACACCGGTCAGGGCATCGCTCAGCCGCATCCCTACTTCCAGATAGCGACGCTGTTCTTGCGCCGACCATGTTCTGTACGAGTCATGACGCATGATTCCGAATAGCCAGGGTTTGCCTACTCGTGGGCACAGGGCCATGGCCATGAGACTTCTGGATCCAGAGTCAGTCAGGACGGCCCTCGGTATCTCCCGCCCGGAACCGGGCCCGAATAGTTCCGGCTCGCCGGATGCCAGAACCGCACGAATCATCCGAGCCAAATCCGGATCAATGGCAATGTCAGCCGAGGCGGAATCATCTTCAGCCGACGATGGCAGGCGCAGGTCAACCCGCATGGTCAGGAATGCTGCGCCAGGATCACAGGGGTACAAGAGAAACACCCTCTCGCTGGCGAAGAGCGGCAGAAGGACTTCGAGAATATCATGTAGCATACTCTCGATCTCATCGTTGCCTTGTATGATGAAGTTGATCCTGTCCATGCTCTCCAGAAAACCCAGATCAGCAAGACGGCCGGCACGAGAGCGCAGAATCGCGATGCCAACGGCCAGGTTGTCGGCCAGACCTTCTAGCAACCTCACCTCATCAGTATTGAAGGCACCCGCATCGGCAGAGTAGATGCAAAGTACGCCGAACGCCCTGCCATGCTCATCCTTCAAGGGTGCAGCAATGCTGGAACGATAGCCATGCTGCATGGCATTATCGCGCCAGGGCGCAGCCTGCGGATCAGCCTCAAAGTCCTGAATCCAGGCACTGACTCCGGTGCGTATCGCGGTACCGCTGGGTCCATGTCCGCGCTCGGTATCGGCCCAGGAAATATTGGCGAGTGAGAGGTACCCATCCTCGAATCCTGCCCAGGCAACCGGTCTGACTGACTTGTCATCATCATATTCAGCATACCCAACCCACGCCATCATATAGCCAGCCTCGTCGCAGACGATCCTGCATATCTCGGAAAGCAAGGAGTGTTCATCATGTGCCCGCAAAACGGTCTGGTTGCAGATAACGATGGCTTTCAACTCCCGATTGAGGCGGATTAAGTCCTCCTCTACCCGTCTCCGATCGGTGACATCTTGGGACAGCACTGCCACACCAATAACCACTCCATCTGGACTCACGATTGGGCTGTGCGCTACACGAAAGTAACGACGATTCAGGCCAGACTCACCGGAATACGCTTCTTGCTCAAAGTGCTCCCCTGCCAGGGACCGTTCCAGATTGAGTCTAGCCGTTTCGCGATCCTCGGCGACTGTCATGCAATCAAGAAGGCTTCGGCCCATATCTATATCTGTTCCATAGATCGACTTCATCATGTCGGCATGCGCCTTGTTGAAGCTCGTATAACAGCATGATCCGTCCACCGAGAACATGATCGCGTCGACGCTCTCGATAATTCCGCGCAGCATAGCGTATTGATCCTTCAGTCTCAGCTCGGTGAGCTTGCGTTTCGATAGTTCGCGATTCAGCGTGATTGTCCACAGGGTCGCAACGATGGATAATAACAGGAGCACCCCGGCCACGATCGCGAGGGTACGGAGCCGAATCTGTTCACGGGTCAGGTAGAGTACATCCTTCTGCTCCCATACCTTTAGAATGTTATCGTACGTCCCATCACGCTTGATCTCCCAGAGAGCCCTGTTGACCGCAGACAGCAACTCAGCATTGCCTTTTCTGACGGCTATGGCAGAGTCCGAGAAGGCGACTGGCTCCGGCGCGATACGGATGCCCTTGATCCGATTCTCGGCGAGCGTGTTGACGCCAACAATAAGATCGACGACAACAGCATCCAGCTCTCCACTGGCTAGCATCTTGAAGCCCGCCAGAAAGTCCGTTATGGCTATGAGAATGATCCCTGAATCCACTCGCAGCACCTTTTCGGGAAAGCCGCTTCGCTCTACACCTACCCGCAGACCGCGCAGACTCCCAGCACCAACGATATCTGTCCGGTCATCCTGAGTGAATATGGTGAATTTTGACTGGATGAAGGGCTCGGAGAAGTCGTAAAGACGCATTCGTTCTTCCGTCGGATTGATCTGGATCAAGGCATCTGCCTCGCCGCGCGCTACCATTTCCTGCGCCTTCGTCCAATCCATGCATGCAATCGTAATGTGACGCCCCATTTTCGATTCAAGAGCCCTCACGAGTTCGACAGCAAGGCCTGCAGGCAAGCCTTCACTCTCGTAGATAACAGGCTTCAGGTTCTGGTTTCCGAGAAAGAGAAGCGGTCGTTGATCGATTTCTTGCGCACAGAGTGAAGGGGCTATCAATAGCGTAATGGCCAGAAGCAAGATGGCAACTTGAAGTCCTGCAGTGGAGGATCTTGCACGCGAAAAATCCGGCTTGACGCGCATCCGTGTATTCATCGTGCTTCGCGGCATTGTCGCTCCATGCAAGTCTGGCGGTATTCTGTCCCACCAATGCTCCCAGACCACTATGAGGCCACGGGAGGGAGTCGGTCTAACCCTGAAGCTGATCCCCAGCTGTATTCTCGCTGATACTAGACTGAGTCTAGTGCGGAGCCAGGCACAAAGAAAGAGGAAAATCGGTTGAATTTCTGGACACGGTTGTCTCAGCCCGGGCTGGTGCGCGCCCTCAGGCGCCTATCACGCGCAGGGAGTGTCGGGAGCCTTACCCAAGCCCGTAGAACAGCGGCACCAGCAGTGGAACGAGCAGCGACAGTATTGCCCCTGAGGTAAAGCTGACCGGTACCGCCTCGGGACCCAGGCATTGCTCTATCAGAGGCAACGTCACATCCATTGCGGTGGCTCCTCCACAGGCTATCGCTGCGTACGGCCGCCTGGTCATGGCAAGGATTGGTATGAGGATGAACGCTATTGATTCCCGCGCCATGTTGGCAAGAAAGGCCGCGGAGCCGAGCGCAGGATCGCCGAGGTCGGATATCAGGACGCCTGAAAGCGTGTACCAGCCGAACCCCGCGGATAGCGCCAGCCCCTTGCCCACAGAAAGCCTGAAGACGGCGGCTACGACGAGCCCGCCGGCTAACGTACCGACGATAGTCGCGGCAGGCACGAGGATGGTGTCAATCCGCACAAAGGCTGCCTTCAGCGACAAGCCAGACTGGGCAAACTGCAGGCCTATCATGAACAGCAGCGCGTCGAGCACCCATCCGGTGACCAGGCTGTAGTCGAAGGCCGCGCCGGGCGACGCCATGCCAGCCAGGAATCCGGCCAGCACGATGCCGAGCAGCAGGCCCGGCCCCCTGAAATGCGCCGGCGAGAAGCCTGTGCCGGCCCGGTCTGCCCGTGCGGCAGTCTGACGCGGCTGTCGAAGGGTTCCCTTCTTGCGGAGAGCCTCGTATAGAGCGTAGCCCGCCCAGACCGCGAGTATCGTGCCTGCGAGAGAGGCTACGGCAGTGCCTAGACCCAGAAGGCCGATTTCGCCAAGGCGACCGCGCAGCTCCCGCTCGTTGCCGAGACGGAAACCCATCACGAACAGCAGCGACCACAGCACTATCCTGATGAGCATATCGGTGACACGCGATGGAGGCGCCAGCCTGATCCAATACAGCACGGCGCCCGCCGCCATGAAACCGAGGAGCACCGCTATCTGTATGAATGATCCCATCTCAGACGACACCGACAACGACGGCTGACGACGCGCCGCAGCAATCGCGCAACAGCGATGCAAAACGCTCGCCGACCTGAGCAAGCGATGCCGGAGAATGCGGGCCGAGCGGCGCGTACACGAAGCCAGCCAGCCGCCTCGTGCCATCCTTGAGCTTGCCTCGCATCGAATCCTTGACCGGGTTGCCCAATGGCGTCCCATCGGCGGCGCACGCGCAGAGCAGACCGGACAGATCCATTTCCTGCCCCGACGCATTGAAGATGTAGCTCTCGCCGGCCGCGCAAATCCTGATGACGGCCCCGGCCCCAAGCTCATCGGCGTCGAGAAGGCTGATTGGAAGCCCTGTCTCCAGCGACAGCAGGTTGTTGCAGTCGACCGGCCCGTTGATGGCAGGGAAACGCCCTTCGCGCGCGGCTTGCGCGAGGTACTCGCTGGCAGGCTTCTGCCGTCCTGCCGGCTTGAAGCCCCCCGCCCGGAGCATTCCCCTGACCGCGTCCTTCAGGCCTGCGGAAGGAAAGTCCTCGGCCGAGCGAAGCCTGACCAAGGCCGCCAGTTCGGCGGCCAGCGCCGCACAGGAAGGAGCGACAGCATCAACAGTCGCCGTCACCATGCAAACGAGGGCGCCAGCGAGCCGCGGGTCGTCGTCTTTCCGAATCGTCAATGAATCATCCATGATCCGCCGACGGTAGCATGAAGCGGCCTTCACGGCAAGCAAGGCAAGGAGCATTTTCGACTTTCGCCCACGATCATCTTGCACTATACTCTGGGCAAACGCGGGAGGACACCATGTGCAAACGGCTTGGCATCGTCTTTGCTTTCTGCATCGTCATCGGTTGACCGCGACGGTACCATTTCGGTGCTGATAAGCATGGCTGGCGAACTGGGCCAGAAACTGGTTGCAGCCTCGATGGGCCAGGAGGCGCCGAAGTCGAGCGGCAGGCCAGTCGTGCAACCGACCCAATCGGCATCGCCGGTTCAGGTCGCCGAACCGCAGGCAGCGCGGGAACCAAAGCCACGCACGGGAAGGTTCTCCACTGTTGCATTGGAAATCGGCGTCGGAGCGACTATCGCGACTCTGCTTGGGAATTCCTATGATGAGGACCTCTATACCTACAGCGATACCACTAGCGGTTTGACATACGACACCTACACTGAATCCATCGTCATCAGCCTCGGTTGGGTATAGACGTACCAATCGGTCCGATACTTACCTATGCTGGTATACGGGGCAGCTACCTGTTCTTCGACTGGGTCGAGGATGGCTTATCTTACTACGAGGGAGACTGGTCCGGCTTGTGCTACGGTCTGGAGGTCGGCGGAGATTATCGCTTTGGAATGTTCGACATCGGCGTCCGTTACACCTTTGACATGGGCACCATAACCGACGCCACAGGCACCTGGGTAGACCTCGACCTCGCGACCGGGGCCCTGTCAATGCGGGTTGGCATGGCTTTCTGAGCTTGACAATGTGATCGGGCCGCGTTTGAATAGCATTCAGTCGCTATTGAATGTTCTTGAAATGCAGGTGCACGGAGTATACTGGGAGCCGAAGCTTTATAGCGAAATGACTTGAGCATCCAGAGTCGCCACATCGATGCCATAACGCGCAACGAGGCAATTCGATGAGCAAAGTCGTGGTGCTGCCATTCTCCCTCTTGGTGTTCTCAACCTCAAGCATCAGCGGGCAGGACTCGGACTCAAGTTTCTCGCTGTGGCCCGGCGGGTCGATGCCCCGAGGCTTCGGGTGGCGGCATACCGTACACCATGGGCGGCGGCGCGGAGTTCCTCGGCATGTGGCGTCCGCCGTTTGCCGAGTACCTGAGACTTGGCGGCATCGTCGGCTACACCAGCGCACCCACGGTGGGGTCCGATCCGCTGTCGATGGTGCGCCTTGGCGCAGACGTCTCCGTACCAATACCAATCGCCGGCCCATTGAGCTTTCAGCTCGGTGGCGAGGGCGGCTACAACCTCGGGCTGTATGGCGGTTCCACGGGGAGCTATCCGTGGGCGGGCGCGAGGGCTGCTATTATGTTCAGTTTCAGTCCCACATTCGGGCTGGGCCTGGGTGCTTCCTATAATGAAGTGTTCGGACTATACCGCGGCGTTGACGTCTCGGTCGGCGTCTCGGTCGGCGTGTCGTTCGTCCCTGGCGCCGGCGCGAGGACCGCCAGGCTCGAGTATGCCGAAGCCGAGCTCGGCTCCATATATCCCGTGTTCTACAAATACTACGATGTCAACCCGATAGGCACGATATCCATCACCAACACTGAAATGACGACTATCACTGACGTCCGGGTAACCCTGTTCGTCAAGAGCTATATGGACGCCCCCAAGACCTGTGCCATCATCCCTCGCATCGCCAAGGGTAAAACCGCAAAGGTTCCATTGCTGGCGCTGTTCAACCAATCCATCCTCGCCGTCACCGAAGGCACCAAGGCGAGCGCCGAGGTCGATGTCCGCTACCACGCAGGACGCACCGAGATGACATCGAAGTATACGGTATCGCTCAATGTCCTGTACCGCAACGCGATGATCTGGGATGACGACCGCAAGGCTGCCAGTTTCGTCACGGCCAAGGATCCAGCGATCCTCACCTTCGCCAAGGGAACAGCGGGCTCGGTACGCGAAGTCGATTCCACCGGCTTTATACTCCAGTTCCGCCAGGCACTGGCCCTCTTCGAAACGCTGTCAGTATACGGTCTCAACTACGTCGTCGACCCCTCTTCATCCTGCGCCGCACTGTCCGCAACATCAGCGTCTCTCTACTACCTGCAGTTCCCGGGGCAAACCCTCACCTACCACGCCTGCGACTGCGACGACCTTTCGGTACTGTACCGCGCGCTTCTCGAGTCAGCCGGCATCGAGACAGCCTTCATTACCGTGCCTGGACATATCTACGCCGCCTTCTATCCTGGCATCGACCCGCAGGTTGCATCGCGCTACTTCTCCCATCCTGACGACTACATCGCAAGAGCGGGACGGCTGTGGATTCCGGTGGAGATCACCATGATCCACGACGGCTTCCTCAAGGCCTGGCAGGAAGGGGCCCGCGAATGGCGCGAGGCTCTGCAGAAAGAACAAGCGGCACTTCTTCCGGTCCGAGACGTGTGGAAACTCTATGAGCCTATAGCCTCGTCCGACGATGTCCGCGGCGTTGAAGATGTACCAGAGCGTACTCAAGCTCGACTCAAGCAATGTTTCCGCGCTGATGGGCGCCGCCCGCGCTGAATACAAGCGGGCGAACTACGCATCGGCCAAGTCCCTGTATGAAAAACTCCAGGTCCTGTCCCCTGCCGTAGCCACCTCATGCGCTTACATCATCCAGGCTTCCAGCAGCGAGGACCGCGCCACCGCCGCAAGAGACAGAACCAGGGCGGAGTGGAAGGAATAGGGGGGGATGACAGCATGAAAAAATCGCTGATACGCGTTTGCGCGGCTCTCGTCTTTACCCTTGCTAGTTGCGATTCATTGCTCTCAAATATAGAAGCCGATTCCTCGCTGCTCTCGAATGCAAATCTGAGTCTGCTTGAAGTCAATGTTGGTCCACGGTCCCCGACTTTTGATCCTTCGGTGGCAGGATACAGCATCACTGTGGGGAGCGATATAAGTACCGCAAGAATTACTGCAACCAAGGAAAAAGCTGGAGCGCGACTGGACACACGAATAAACTCGGCTGGATGGCTGGAGTTGTCATCAGGGATCGCTTCGCCGGACCTGGATCTTGTCATTGGAGGCAACACCATATATGTCCGGGTGACAGCGGAGAACGACAGCACAACAAAATTGTATACTATTCAAATCAATAGGCTGAACCCGGATTCAGCACTGAGCGCGCTCTACTTGAGCGGAGCGATTCTAAATCCCGTTTTTAATGCCAATACACTCAAGTACTCAGCAAGCGTCGCAAATTCCATCGCCTCGATCACGGTCGGAGCTACGACGGCGAGTCCAAACGCAACTGTTCAAGCCCGGTCGAACAACGAATCAACCTGGCATTCGTTTGCTTCTGGTGGCACTTCACCCTCACTGACGCTCGATATCATTGGCGACAATCTGGTCGAGGTCTCGGTACTAGCTGAAAACGGCATCGACAGCACCACATACGAGATATCCATACATCGGAAAAACATCGATTCAAATCTACAGGTACCCGTTCCAAATACTGGCAGCCTCAGCCCGGCATTCACCCCGGGAACAATTAGCTACAGCCTACCTGTGGGCAGCGCAGTGAACGCGATCTCATTCACTCCGACAGCTTCCAGCCAGTATGCGTCAATAGAGATCAGGATTGGAGCCGGTGGATGGGCGGCATGCGCATCCGCGGAACTATCATCATCGTTTACATTGCCATCGGATAATAGTGTGGTCGATATCCGGGTGACGGCCGAAGATCGCAGCCCACAAAAAACGTATTCCATCTCCGTGCACAGGAAGAGCGGGAATGCTGATCTGGCTGCACTGAGCATCACTCCCCCTGTTTTCTCACCATCCTTTTCTTCCGTTATCACAACTTATTCTGCTGGGGTAAATACGGCGACAACCAACACGAGCGTTACGCCGACCAAAGCACACTCGCTCGCATCAATTAGCGTCAGAATCGATAGCAGCGGATGGATCTCGGTCGCATCCGGAAGTGCCCAGGACTTGAGCCTTGTCGCCGGCACCAACATCATCGAGGTGCTCGTGGTAGCTGAAGATACAGCGGTGAACAAATATTATGCGGTGAAGGTTGTCAAACCATGTGCAGGCGCCATCGATCTTGCTTTCATGGCAAGCGGCACATATGCGGGCGTCGGAGGTTTGGTGGTGGTGAGGGCGATACGCGTACAAGCTGATGGAAAGATCCTCATCGCTGGTGATTTTGCATCATATAATGGCACGGGCAGGGGAAATATTGCACGTTTGATCAGCGATGGCGGTCTTGATACCACCTTCCTCTCGACAGGAGTAGGGGCAAATGATGACATATTGGACATGGCCCTGCAGCCCGATGGCAAGATACTCATTGCCGGATTATTCACCTCATATAATGGATTAGCTCGAGGACGGATTGCTCGTCTCAATGTTGATGGCAGTCTGGATACGAGTTTTCCAACTTCAGGATCGGGCGCCGACAACTTGGTCGCAGCAATGGCAATTCAGGTTGATGGAAAGATCCTGATTGGCGGCCTATTCACGTCTTATAATGGGACAAGCTGGAGCAAGCTTGCCAGGCTGAATGCAGATGGTACAATCGATAGTACATTCTTGGCGGCTGGAACTGGCGTTGGAGAAGGCTCAGGCGGTACCGGCACGGTCGGATGCATCGCAATCCAGAGCGACGGGAAACTGGTCATCGGCGGATACTTCGCTACATACAAAGGAATAACGAGAGGAGACATCGCACGGGTCAACTCCGATGGAAGTCTGGATACGACCTTCCTCACTACCGGCGTTGGCGCGAACGAATCGGTCAGCAAGGTGGTTTTTCTGCCAGACGGGAAACTGCTGATTTCTGGCTGGTTCTCGACTTTCAATGGACTGACGAATAGGGGTCGCTTCACAAGGCTCAATTCGAATGGAAGCGCGGATACTACGTTTATTTCAAGCACCACTTCAGGGATGGATATAAGTCAAGTATACTCGATAGTAGTACAAGCAAGTGGCAAGATACTGATCGGAGGACCATTCACCGTATACAATGGAGTCAGCCGTATTTGTTTAGCACGGCCGAACGCGGATGGGACGATAGACTCCAGCCTCGCGGTTTACGGCGCCAAGAATGGTTATGACGCTGTCCTGTCAATAGCTGTACAAGGAGACGGGAAGATAATCGCAGGAGGATTCTTTATGCAGTTCAACAAAGTGGAGACAGGAAATTTGATGAGGATTCTCATTGAATGAGCAAGGGGTAAGCGAGTTTCAGTGGAATAATCAAACATGCTCTTGATCAGCACAAATGGCACATCTCGAACTGTAACTGCACTCGGCAATGCCACCACGACGTTGCAGGTTATGTACAATGGCTGAAGCAAGTCTACTGAAATGAACAGGACAACACCCGGGGTGAATCCTTGGTTTGCCCGGGAGGATTCTTCTGGACGCCTGCAATTCAACTGATGGATTCCCGCGATTCAGCACGCTCGCTTCGTCCCAGCCATTGACGAACACATCGCTTTCCCCATAGATCGCGCTCATACGCAAAATAATCATAGCCACTGTCCGCTGCGGGCAGCGACGTGTCGATCCTGACCTATCGCAGGCTCCTTGGGGCCGGAACGTCATCACTCGACTTCAGTACGGCGGAATTCGCCAAGCAACCCGATTAATTCGCCGCATTCGGGTACCGGTTTGGCCTGTCTTCACCCGAGGCGGAGCATCTTCTGGCAACACAAGGCTATGCATTTGCCTTTGCCACGGGCAGCGTCCTCGCTCCCGTCGATTCCTTGTCACCGAGTCTGGATCACTATGCAGTGCCACGGACGATAGTCTATCGCTGGAATCTCAAGTTCATTCTGGCCAGAATGGCCAAATGGATGCAGGCTGCTCAGGTGGATTCGAAGAAACCGCTGACTTAACCAATCTCTAACAAGACGTTCACCAAACGCGCATGAATAACCTCTAGATTCCTGTCAGACGCGATTGACAGACGCCGCGTCCCGGCCATGGAGCCGGCTACAAGAACCAGGAGGAAACGACATGAAGAAGATCGCCTTTGCCCTGATCGCTCTCGTCGCCGTAACCGGCGCCTTTGCCCAGCTCAGTGGTACGTACACGTTCGGCGGTTCGACGACCGTCGCCCCGATAGCATATCCTGCCATCGAGCAGTTCCAGAAGGAGAATCCCGGAGTCAAGATCTCCTATGAAGCCGTCGGATCCGGTGCAGGCCTGAAGGGTCTGCTAGCTGGCCAGTTCACCCTCTCCGGCTCCTCGGCCGAGTTCTCCGCCGACCAGCTCCAGGGTGCAGTGGTCACGCCGATAGCGCTTGATGGCCTTTCTGTTATCATCAACAAGAAGGACACGGGAATCAAGAACATTTCCATGGCCGACCTTGCCAGGATCTACCACGGTGATATCACCAACTGGAAGCAGGTTGGCGGAGTGAACAAGCCCATTGTGGTTGTTAACCGTGACGAATCATCAGGCACCTACGCCGCGTTCTGGGAGTTGGTCTGCCAGGCGCCATTTGGCAAGGCCATCGCGTATACCAAGAACACGATCGTAACCAAGGAAAACGGCGAGGTCGCGATCAAGGTGCTCTCCACTCCGGGAGCCATCGGCTATGTCGGCATGGCCTTTGCCCAGGAAGTGGTCAAGGCCGGCGGACTCGAGCTGAGCATCGACAAGGTGCTCCCGACGACCGCCAACGTCATCTCCAAGAAATACCCCATCTCTCGCTTCCTGTACCTCGTGACCAAGGCCGCCCCCGTGGCAGGATCGGTCGAGAAGGCCTTCATCGACTTCGTGCTCTCCCCCAAGGGACAGGCGATCGTCAAATCCGCCGACTATATTCCGCTCCCCAGGAAATAACGGTATAGTTTGATGTAATGAGCCGGTCACTGATTCCAATCAGCGACCGGCCTCATTCTGTTCCAAGGAGTCAGCAGTGAAGAGAAGGAAGCTCTTTGAGAGCATGGCCGAGACCATACTGTTCAGCTCAGCATTCCTGTCCGTTGTGGCTGTCATCTTCATAACAATCTTCCTCTTCAAGAGCGGCTTGCCGCTCTTTCGCAAGGTTTCCGTATTCGAGTTTCTGTTTTCAACCCGTTGGGAACCAACCGCCACGAATCCCGGCTACGGGATACTGTCGTTCATCGTGGGCTCGTTCCTGGTTACGGGACTCGCTCTCCTCATCGCGGTTCCGGTGGGTCTTTCCGTAGGAATCTACCTGGCTGAACTGTCAGGCAAGAGGTCATCCAAGACAATACGATCGGCGGTGGAGCTGCTCGCAGGCATTCCATCGGTCGTCTACGGCCTCTTTGGCATAGCGGTCATATCATCTATATCCAGGACACTGTTTGGCGGCACCGGTTACAGCGTCATATCCGCCTCGTTCATACTGGCGATCATGACCCTGCCCACGATAATAAACGTGACCGAGGTGTCGATCAGGGCGATCCCCAGGGAGCTCAAAGAGGGCTCGCTCGCACTTGGCGCCACGCACTGGCAGACCATCGTCAGGGTAATGATCCCCGCCGCACGTTCCGGCATACTCGCCGGTGTCATACTCGGCATGGGCCGCGCCATCGGTGAGACACTGGCCGTCCTTATGGTTGGTGGCAACGCGCCGATCATGCCCACCAAACTGAACGGCATGGTGAGAACGCTGACCATGAACATAATCACGGATATGAGCTATGCGACGGGAGACCATCTGACGAGCCTCTTTGCGACCGGCATGGTGTTGTTCGTGTTCATTCTCGCCCTCAATCTTATCGTGCAGCTGGTACTGAAGCGTTCCATAAACGAACTGGAAGGAGGCGCAGGTGCATAAGCCCATGACTCCTACTGGAAGTTCCGGCCACAGGCTCGCTCTGGTCAGCCAGAATATGGCCTTTGGCGCAATTCGCGTCATGTCGGTGCTGACGATCATCATACTGGGAACGATACTCGGATTCATACTCTACAAGGGTCTGCGATATTCAAACATATATCGATCGACATTCCTCTCCTATGCGGAAGCTTCGCCTGACGGCTTGGCGGTAGTGGTCAACGGCAAACAGGACATAACAGAGGCGGACTGGGAACAGCTCTATGGGATGTTTACCGATGAGTATATAAACTGGGCAAAACTGGACGAATCAGACTTTGACCTGGTGCCAATCGCCATTGATCCGGCCACGCCCGATGGCGCGCTAGTCCAGTCATTCCTGTTCGGGGCAGAAGCGCAAGGCGGGGTGCCGCAATGGGGCGGGCTCGTCGAGTATGCCGCATCGGCCAATGCGGCTGTACAAGCGATAGCGGATAGACAGGGTGCGATCACCATAGTCCCGGCCAGCGCAATCCAGTCGGTCACCGGAGTCAAGACCATTCCGCTCAGGCGCTTGTCGCTTATCCTCAACCCTGATGTAACCGCGTTCGTCGGCGAATCCTATATCGAGGACCTGACGACGAACAATGTGCGTGACATCCTTATGGGACAGATACACAACTGGAAAGAACTGGGCGGCCCGGACCTGCCCGTGCTTCCAGTATCGCCGCCAGCTGATGCGGCTGTCGTCTCGGCCATCAAGAAGGCGGGACTTGCCTACCAGTCGGCAACCGGGATTTCCCAACCGACCGACACGGCCTCATACCTGACGGTACTGCAGGATACAAGCGGCGCGGTGGGGTTGGCCTTTGCAGGCGATGCGACGAACGCAGGATTGCCGCTGGCATCGCTGACCAGTGTGCGTACAGGCTGGAACCTGACGTTCAAGTATCTGGTCGAAGCCCCGAGGCTGTCAGGCAAGACTGGCGGCATATCAAGCATCATAGCAAATACCGTGTTCATGCTCCTCCTGACCATCGCGTTCGCCGCCCCACTCGGGGTAGCCGCCGCGATATACCTGGTGGAATATGCCAGGCAAGGCCGGCTCCTGCGACTGCTCCGGCTAGGCACGGAAACGCTTGCGGGAATACCGTCGATAATCTTCGGCCTTTTCGGGTTCCTGTTCTTCGTTGGCATAATGGGCTTCGGCTTTGGATTGCTTTCCGGATCGTTGACGGTAACGCTGATGATATTGCCGACCATCATCCGTACCGCCGAAGAGGCGCTCAAGTCGGTGCCCCGCTCGCTCCGGGAAGGCTCGCTCGCCCTGGGGGCGACAAAACTGCAGACCATACTGCGTGTGGTAGTTCCCGCCGCGTCACCAGGTATCCTGACGGGATTGATCCTGGCCGTCGGCCGCGCTGTTGGCGAAACGGCTGCCCTCCTCTTTACCATGGGTTCCGACTACAAGCTGGCAAAGGGGCTTTTCTCCTCGGCGCGGGGACTTTCGGCCCATGTATACCTGCTGTTCGCCGAGGGCATTTCATTTGACAAGGCATTTTCTACGGCGACGGTACTCGTCGTCGTAGTACTCCTGTTCAATTTCATCGCCAAACGGGTCATCGGCAGGATGAACCGCTCGGCGACGGCATAAAGGAAGCGCTTGATGCAAGAACCGCATTCCAAGTTCGCGATCAGGGAGCTGGACCTCTGGTATGGCAAGACCCAGGCCCTGAACAAGATCACCATCGACATCGAGCCCAGAAGCGTTACCGCGCTGATTGGACCATCGGGCTGCGGGAAGTCGACATTTTTGCGGACACTCAACCGCATGAACGACCTGATAGACAGCGTTCGTGTCGAAGGTACCGTCCTGTATGAGGGCGCCGACATCTTCGCACCCGAGACCGACGTGATCAACCTCCGGAAACGCATAGGCATGGTTTTCCAGAAACCCAATCCGTTCCCGATGAGCCTCTACGACAACATAGCCTATGGTCCTCGTGTCCATGGCATAAAGGACCGATCGACGCTCGACGACATCGTCGAGCGCAGCCTCAAGCAGGCTGCGCTGTTTGATGAAGTCAAGGACAGGCTGCACAGCTCCGCGCTGGGTCTTTCGGGTGGCCAGCAGCAACGGCTCTGCATCGCACGTGTTCTGGCCGTCGAGCCCGATGTGGTGCTGATGGACGAACCCACCAGCGCCCTCGACCCCATATCGACAGCCAAGATCGAGACTCTGCTTGACGAACTCAAGCAGCAGTATACGATAATCATCGTGACGCACAACATGCAGCAGGCAGGCCGCGTCTCGGACAGGACGGCATTCTTCCTTCTGGGTGATCTTATCGAGTACGCTGGCACCAAGGAACTGTTCTTCAATCCCAAGGATGAGCGAACCGAGAATTACATCTCGGGCCGCTTCGGCTGAGTCACGGAGGCAACACATGATGCGAATACAGTTCAATGAAGAACTCAACCGACTCCACCACGACATCCTGGCTATGGGCAGCCGCGTTGAAGAGGATCTGCGCAAGGCACTCCTCGCGCTCAAGACTGGCGACATGGAGTTGGTAGTCGAGGTCAAGGCAAGCGATCAGATTGTCAATGCCATGCAGGTGAAGATAGAGGATCAGGCGGCCATGCTCATAGCGACCCAGCAACCAGTGGCCAAGGATCTTCGCCAGCTCGTTACCATCTTCAAGGTTACCGACAATCTTGAACGCATAGGGGACCATGCGGTGCACCTGGCCAAGACGGCAAAACGGTTGTCGGACGATCCGTACCCCAGACCACTGGACAGGCTGGAGAATATGGCTACCATCGATGTGGCGATGGTCCACGACGCCGTCGCTTCGTTCCTGAACCAGGATGAATCCCTGGCGCGCGCTACGGCGGCCAAGGACGACCAGGTGGATGCCGAGCACAAGGCCTTTGTTCAGGAGGTCCTTGCCTATCTGGCCAAGAACCCTGGCAAGGCGCAGCAGGCTACAAAGCTGATAGCCACCTCGAGTTATCTGGAACGACTTGGAGATCACGTTACCAATCTGTGCGAGGCGGTGGTATTCATGACAACCGGAGCGCACACGGAGCTCAACGACTGAAGGATACCATCATGGCAAGAGCCGTCATCCTCGTCATAGAAGACGATCCGGATATCAGGGAATTGCTTGTATATGCGCTGGGCAAGGAAGGTTACCAGACCCTGGAGGCTGCCAGCGGGGAGGCGGGGCTGAAACAGGTCAAGGAGAATCCGCCCGACCTGGTAATCCTCGACATCATGTTGCCAGGCATTGATGGCCTCGAGGTGCTGCGCAAGCTCAAGCATGATCAAAAACTGCGTCCGATTCCCGTGTTGATCGCCAGCGCCCGGGGAGAGGAGACCGATATCGTGGCCGGCCTGGAACTGGGAGCCGATGACTATGTCACAAAACCATTCAGCCCGCGAGTGCTGGTCGCGAGGGTGCGAACGGCGTTGCGGCGCGCGTCTGAAGCGGCTGCTCCACAGTCAGACGAGTCGCCTATACTGACGATACATGATTTTGTTCTTGATGTGCCCAGACATGAGTTGATGCTGGGAGGCCGCGCGATTGACCTTTCGGCGACCGAGTTTGCCATACTCGAGCACCTGGCCCGATCGCCTGGCAGGGTCTTCACGCGTACGCAGATGATAGACGCCATCCGCGGGCACGATTATCCGGTCACCGACCGATCGATTGACGTGCAGGTGCTGGGCATACGAAAGAAGCTTGGCGACAGAGCCGACCTGCTGGAGACCGTGCGGGGAGTAGGCTATCGCTTCAGGGACGAACAGTGATCAGATCCCGGCTGGCCTTCAAGACATTCTGGGTCTTTGTGACTATCGCGACAGTCTCGATGGGCATAGCGATGCTGGTATCCGGTCTCGTGATGAGACGGCTGGCAATGGATGCCACCCGGGTTGCCCTGGAGCAGTCCGCGGTCGCACTGGCGCGTGTCACCGCGATCGACGACACCGGCGTGCCAACTGCGTCGGTTGTGCCTTCAGGTTTGAGTTCGGGCGATGACATGCGCATCACTATCGTGCTGGCCAATGGCACGGTGCTGGCTGATTCCGCGTCTGACCCATCAACCATGGAGAACCACGCAAGCCGCCCCGAGATTCGGGTCGCTCTGGAAGGAAGGTTCGGCACGAGCGTCAGGCGATCACCCACCCTTGGCAAGGACATGGTATACGCGGCGGCGCCTGTCTACGCCGGAGGCCGGGTTGCCGGAGCGCTTCGCGTGGCGATGAGCGCACCCGGTCTCAACGCGCTCCTCGCGCGGTTCATCGTCGTCGATACACTTGTGGCGCTCGTCATGACGGTGTTGATGGCTTGGGCCAGCATTGCCTTTGGCAACCGCATCACCGAGCCCATAACCGCGCTGATGGATGCAGCCGGTGATTGGTCGGCGGGCCGCCTCGAGCGCAGGGTCAGACGATTTCCCCATTCGGAGCTGGCGCCGCTTGCGGAGACGATGAACGCGATGGCGGCGCGGCTTGCCGATCAGGTGGTCGCGATGCGACACCAGCAGCAGGAATTGCAGGCCATCCTCGAGGGCATGGGCGAAGCGGTGATATCGGTGGACACCAACCTGACCATCATGCTTGCCAATTCCAGGGCACGTGAGCTTCTGGGACACATGGGGGCATCAGCCGCGATGGAAGGCCACGCATTGCTTGAGGCGAGCGGCAATGGGGCGCTTGAAGCGCTGGCACGATCGTGCGCGGCCGATGGTCAGTCCCACGAATCGGAGATAACACTCTATGGCGATACAGCCCGTATCATACTTGCGCACGCGGCCCCGCTGTCATCAGATGATGGCAGCCGCGGCGTCGTGCTGGTGCTGAATGATATTACAAGGCTCAAGCGCCTTGAGCGAATAAGGCAGGATTTTGTCGCGAATGTGTCTCATGAGCTCAAGACTCCAATCACCCTGATTACCGGCTTTGCCGAAACGCTCGAAACCGTCCAGGATCCGGCAGAAACTCGCCGTTTCGTAGCCATCATCAAGCGACACGCCGACAGGATGACCGCGATCATTGAGGACTTGCTTACATTGGCAAGGCTTGAGAGCCCGGTACGCGGAACGCTCGCGCTATCGCAAGTCAGGGCCGACAGTCTCGTGGCCCATGCCATTGAGTCTCTGGACAACCGCCCGGCGCAGCGGCGCATCACGATCGAACAAGCCGTAGACCCAGAGCTGGTAGCACAGGTCAACGAAGGCCTCTTCGAACAGGCGCTTGTCAACTTGCTCGACAACGCCATCAAGTACGGACCTGAAGGCGGTATGGTGCGCGTCGCAGCCACGGTCGATGGCGTTTCCTTGGTATTCTCCGTTACCGATCAAGGCCCCGGCATTCCCGCCCGTGATCTACCGCGGCTGTTCGAGCGCTTCTACCGTGTCGACAGGGCGCGCAGCAAGAATCTGGGCGGTACTGGGCTAGGTCTGGCCATCGTCAAGCATGTGGCGATGGCTCACGGCGGCGACGCCTCGGTCAGCAGCATCGAGGGCTCGGGTAGCGCCTTCTTTATAAGCATACCGCTGCAAGCCTGCGCCAGCGTCCAGGATGCTGCACCGGACGCCGAGACCCCGACAGCCAATTCGTAGCCTCCACCATACCACCGTCTGATTCTGCCACACGCTATCCGCACCTGCGCCTGCCCCGACCTATCCGGGATGGCCGCCCTGCCCCAGGGGCTGTCCGATGACATGGCGCATACCAGGCCGTCGATAACCACCTCGACCATCTCGGGTTGGCGCAGGTAGTCGACCGAGAAGCGTTGCTCCGCTGCGATGAAAGCGAGGCCCGCCGGATCGATATCCCAGGGATCGAGCAGGCGCGCGACGGCTTCCGAGGCAAAGCGGCGCAGATCGAAGCAGCAGCATAGGCTGGAGGCGCGATAGAACACCAAGGCCAGTGCTGCGGCATATCCGCCGGCAGCGCTCACCCGTATCGAGCCATCCTGCTCGCGGTCGAGTGGCCAGACAGCCCCATACGGCAGCGATCGTGATGACCCAAACCTGGCTGAACACAGGATCGCGGCTTCATCCAGCCGTGGCAGGTAGAGGTCAGCCCGCGATCCTGGAGGGAGTGTCATCGGCTGTCCGCAGTCTTCGGCCGACACCCACGACAGCTCCCACGCGTCCGCTCCGGCCCATCCAGTGGGGAAATCAGGCAACTCGACGACCGCGTGCATATACGCTCCGCCGCCAAGACCAACAGCAGCTGAACAAGATCCCATCAAGGCGACGATCAGGGCAAAGGCAGTCAGCGGCACGCGTTGTCTCATGCAGGATACACGAGACGGCGCGCACCAGCGCTTGCGCCACTCGCGTATTTATTCCATACTAGCTACGTAATGGAAGACATCGCAACCTATGTGGACAGACTCGATCAGGCTCTTACAGCCAAGATCGGGCGCATCAATGCCGTGGAACTCAAGCAACTCAAGGATGAGTACAAGCTGTTCCAGTCGGCGTTTCAGGGAATTTATAGCGTACTGCTCAAGAAAGGTCTCATTCATGAAGACCCCTACAAGTACGACCTGAAGATATCAGAGGTGAGCAGCCCTCCTGAGGGTCCTTTCGCAGAGAGCGAGAAACTGGATCAGATGTGCGTACGGCTTTCGCAGTACGAGTCGTACCTTGACTTCCTGAACAACTACTATGAGTTCAGCGTCGACTTCCTGACCATGGGCAGAATCAAGCGATTGGCTAACTTGACCAAGTATTTCAACTTTGCGCAATATTCCGAGAACAGCCAATTCGCGAATACCAGATGCCTCGCGGAATTGACCTCCCTCGTCAAGAAGGGCTCTGATCCCTTGTCATCGGGCATTATCAACGAGAGCCTCCTGCAACTTGAAAAGACTAGCCGCAAAGTATTCAAGACACTCAAGGATCTGACCTTCATCCATAAGGAACGCTACAAGGTTGAGATCAGGCGTCTGGTGATGGGGGAACTGACCCTGGATCGTGACTTTGTCATTACACACGAAGACGATGTTGTCCGCAGGGTCAGGCAGAAATTCGGCGAAGTCGCCCCTGACCGTCCATTCTATCCGGAGCTGGTCGTCGAGATGCTTAAGGAAGACTACTCATCAGAGGCTGAATCACTTCGCGATGCCGTACTCAAGCAGCTCGAGGTAGCTGAAGAGAAGCAGCGTGACGCGATGACTGACAGGAATTTCAAAACCGTGCTGATCGATGGCACCAGGGCGATAATCGGGGTGGGTTTTCAGCTTGAAGATGCCATCCGCAAGCTTGAGGAGAACCAGGCACTCCTCGAGGCTATGGACAAGTCCTTTTTCACCAAGGCAAAGCGGGTGCTATGGCAGATGTTTGGCAGGAAGAGCGAGCACGTCGTTCACGAGGTGGAGTATCTCGACCCAGTTTCAAGCGAGCGAAAGCATGAAGCCATCGATGTCACCGCCTTCTGCGCGGATGCGACGAAACGGGCGCAGAGCCTTTCTGCCATGGTTTCAAAATCAAGCGCGTCCTTCAAGCGCATGGAAGGTTCTTCCGAAGAGATAATCTACAAGTTTCTTGCAAGGAGCATCGAGGAATTCCAGGCGTTTCACCGCAAGTTGGCCGCCCTCGATGACTTCTACCTTGGCGCCATCACCGATCCCGAGAGCAAGGGCAAGGTTCGCAGCGTCAAGATTGAACTGGGTTCCCTCAAGAATGCCATAATCAAGGCCAACCAGAAACGGCATGAATACATAGCCCAAAAAGATGAAATGGAACAGATGAAACGGCTCGGTATACGGGACGTTTGAGCCAACGGGCCCCCTGACCCTGTGGGCACCAAGAGCCGAGGAGCAACGATGAAACGAACACTCGTCCTGTCAACCGTACTTGCAGCATTCTTGGTCTCTGCATTCGCCCAGTCTCAAGATCTGCCACGTGCCCTTGTCGTGGGCATGGGCACCTACGAGATAGAACTCAACCCCTATAAGTCCATCTATGCCCACGAGATGCAGATATTTACCGGACTGTATGAGGGGCTCTTTACCTACGATCCGCAGAGCCTGGATCCGGTTCGGGCAGAGGCTGAATCGTTTACCAAATCCAAAGATGGCATGACCTGGACTTTTACCATACGGGATGACGCCCGCTGGGCCGATGGCTCCAGGGTGACCGCTACTGACTATGTCGAGTCATGGCTGTACCTGCTGTCGCCGACGACAAAAGCCGAATATGCGGTATTCTTCGATATAGTCAAAGGCGCCAAGGCCTTCAGAACCGGCAAGAGCAAGAACCCCAATACGGTCGGAATCAAGGCCGAGGGCGACAGGACCCTGGTTGTCCAGCTCAATGCGCCGGCTGCGTACTTCACGCGCTTGCTGTGCCACAGCGCCTTCGTGCCGGTCCATCCATCGTTGCGCGGCACGAGAATCTGGAAGCCGATGGATATCATAGGCAATGGCCCGTACCGGATCGAATCCATGGATGCCACAGCCCTCATGATGACTCGTTCCAGCACCTATTGGGACGCCGCGAATGTGGCTATCCCGACCATACGCGTGGCTTTTCTAGGCAGCGATGACGAAGCCACGCAACGATACAACGATGGCGAAATAGACTGGCTGACCGATATGGCCAATCTTGACACACTGCTTACCCCTGATTCAATTCAATTCTCGCCTATGTTCGCAACCGGATACTATTTCTGGAACACATCACTGAAACCATGGAACGATCCACGGATCAGACGAGCCTTGTCACTGCTCGTCCCATGGGAAAAGATCCGGACCGAGGACAAGTACTATGCCCCGACCAGTGTGCTCATCCTGCCATTCGCCGGCTACAAGTCTCCTGATGGCATCAACAATACCGATGAAGTCGAGGCCCTGCGCCTCCTCGCCGCATCCGGACACGCGAAGGGCAAGGGACTGCCATCGATAAAGTTCGTGTCCTATGAATCGAAGCTGCACGACGAGAATCTCGACATCATGGCAGAAGCCTGGAAGAAGGTGGGCATTTCCATAGAACGTGTCGTGGTCCCGGACGGCGCCACAATCAGAGATATCCGCCAGCAGGGCTATACACTGTCCTTTACCAGCTGGATAGGGGATTTTGCCGATCCGGCGGCTTTCCTCCTGATGTGGACAAGCGACTCCGGCCTCAATGAAGCGGGCTACAAGAGCCGCACGTACGATGCCCTCATAGAACGATCGATGCGTGAAGAAGGTGCCACCAGACTGGCCACACTGGCAGAGGCCGAGGGGGCCCTCCTCTCCGATGCCCCGCTGATACCGTTGTACCATTCCATATCGTTCAATGTGATTGATCTGGAGTCCATAACCGGCTGGTATCAAAACCCACTGGATGTCCACCCATTCAAGACAATGGGATTTGGAGTTCGCAAGGCCAAGCCTTACGTCGCCTCCTCGACACTCCAAGGCTACTCGACACTGGAGAGCCGGGATTGAACAAAGACGAAGCGACGGGCTCATCGGCGGCGCGGGAGCCTGGGGAATCATTTCTCCTGAGCCTGGGGTTCCCCAGCATCAAGGTACACCGCTCGTTTGATCACTTCGATTTTACCAAGCCGGGGAGACGCATCCTGGTGATAGGCCCGATGGGATCGGGCAAGACCGAGTACAGCGCCCGCGTCTGGCGTGATTCACGTGTCGCACTGAAGAAGAGCGCAGCAGTGGCCACAAGAACGACGACCACCGGTGCTGATCGCCGGATCATGCACTTCGTGCGGTTCGGCATCGACAAGGACCGCTTTGCCGACTATCCGGACGATGCGCTACCCTATCGCGGCGGCTATGAACGGTGCGGCGATTCGATCAGCGCCGCGGTGGATTCGTTCGGACTGGAGTCGATCATAGCGGAACGTCCGGAAGCAGGCACCTGGATACTCGATGAAGCATCGTTCTATGACGAGCGCGTAGCCTACTTGATTCGAAACGAATCAGACGCGCGCGGGCTCGTATTCATACTGCCGACCCTGGTGCTCAACTTCCGCAAGGAGATTTTCAACCAGGCCGCGCGGCTCCTCCTGGAGAACGCCACCGATGTCTTTCCCCTGACGGCGTACTGCGAGCATCCTGACTGCATTGCCGACTCACTGTACACCTATAGATACTATCTGGTTGACGGCAAGGAATGCCCGGCCCTGTATTTTGACCCGCTAATCATCATTGGTGGTGACAGACTCAAGGATGACCCACGCGAGCCGAACTACTGCACCAGGTGCGATGAGCACCACTACTTGCCGGGCAAGGAGTATACCTTCTTTACGCTCAAGCCCCTTGGAGAATCAGCTTCACGCGGCGATATCAAGCCGCTTCTGGCGGAACTCGCAGCCATAGCGGGCGATATCGAGCATTCCAGGCTCCACGCAAGCCTCAAGCGCTTGTACCTCGACGGCTCCAAGCCGCGGCCGGAGAACCTGGCCTCCCTTGCCGTGCCATGCATAGCCGAGAAGGCGCTTTGCTATCTCTATGCGGAACAGAATCTGTTGTCTGCCGAGCAGCTCAGACGAATCGTATCGGACCTGGGTCTCGACCGGGACTACATACGCAAACGGCTGGCAGACAACCGCCGGCCTCTCGACCTTTGAACAATGTCTTAAAGCAACAAAAAGCCGCCCTTGCGGGCAGCTTTGCTTGTATCTGAATCAGATGGTTCAGTATCGGTCGTTGTCGCGACGGGGTTTGTCCATCGCCTCATTGACCTTGAGCTGACGGCCATCAAGTTCCCTGCCATTGACGCCGGCGATGGCTGCCTGAGCCTCGCTGTCGGAGCCCATCTCCACGAATCCGAATCCCTTGGAACTGCCGGAGTCCCGGTCGGTGATGATCTTCGCGGAAGCGACTGTGCCATACGCCTGGAAGATGGCCCGGAGGTTGTCCTCGTAGGTGTTGTAGCTGAGGTTGCCGACGTACAATTTCTTGCCCATGAATCTTTTCCTTCACCCGAAGTCTTGCTTCAGGTCTAATAAACCGTATATCCGCGATAGGAGCGGATAGAGCAGCACCATGGACTGTGGGTATTGTTTCGCGTCGAAAAATATACGTTCAGCTCCAAGCTTTTGTTCAAGAATAATATAACACATACCACAAAACAAAGATAGGGGGTAATCACGAATAATGCCTGAGTAGTTTCACGAAGCTTGTTACAAAGCCAAATTCCATACAATTAGCGGCTTTTCTGCATACAATCGACACCAGTGATGGTACCCTGGATCCGGTTGTAACAAGCTTCGAGGAACTACCATAAGACTAGACAATGAACTTGCCTATAACCCCCTTCCATGGACTTAATACCATCCTTGGTGGACTCTGCAAGCTGGGAAACCGATTGCGCAGCCTTGTTGATCTGCTCTGCCACAGCGCCTATCTCGTCCATGCTACTGCGAATTGTCACAGTGGTGTCGAGAAGCATCGTAATGCCCGTCCTGGCACGTGCGGCATCGAGGGCCATGGATTGAGCTTTGAGTCTGACAGACTCGGCAGCATCATTCATGTCTCGCAAGGCCTCCAGAATCTGGCGCGAACCTTCCCGTTGTTCAGCCATGGCGTGATCAACCTGCCGGACGAGTTCATCGGCGCTGGCGATGCTCGATGAAACGAGATTGAACGACACCTCCGATTCCACTGAGGCAGAGACGACCTCGGTGATGGTCTGCTTGATGCTGGATAGCTCCAGGCCAATGCTGAGCGACTGTTCGGTGGCAGTCTCGGAAAGGCGCCTGATTTCATCAGCCACTACCGAAAATCCCTTGCCCGCATCACCCGCGTGGGCAGCCTCGATCGCGGTATTCATCGCGAGCAGATTGGTCTGCTTGGCAATGCCAGCAATGATGGCGTTGGCGTCCATCAACAGCTCCGACTGGGATGCTATGGCACCGACCTTTCCGACAACAGCTTCCCGCTTCTCCCGACCAGCAATCACCGTCCTGATCAAATTCTGGAAGCGTTCAGCCATGTGGCCTATCGACGTGCTGACAGAACCGATATTCCCCATCATCTGTTCGATCGATGCCGAAGGTTCGGAAATACCAGCGGCCTGGGACTCTGTCAATTCATCTAGACTCTCTATGCCACTTACAACCGCGCTAACCGATGATGTTGCCTCGCCGGTGCTCGATTCCTTATTGGCAGCGAGCCTGCGGACGCCCTCGATATTAGCCAGAATTTCTGCTGTTGCGCTGGCAGATTCGTGGGAACTGGTTGCCAGCTCCTCTCCGATACCGCCAAGCTGTTCCTGTGCTGTCTTCAGCGTCGACATGATTCCGCGCAGTTTGCCTACAAACGCATTGAAACCGGCCACCAAGTCACCTATCTCGTCATTGCGCTTGAGCTCCATGACTTTTGTAAGATCAGCATCGCCGGTGGCAAGTTCTCCAAATGCAGCCGCCGTTTTCGCAAGAGGCCTGTTGGATAATCCAATTACGAACCAAAGTGCCGCAACCGATACCAGAATGACGGCGCTCGCTATTGCGACAACAAGCAGTATCATCTGACCTATCGATCGAAGGAGGTCATCAACCGGAGTCACGACGCCGACCCCCCAGTATTGATCAGTGCCGGAGATCTGGATAGGTTGCACCAGGAAATGGGCACGCAAGCCATGTGGCGGCTGCATACCCAAGGCCGTATACGTCCATCCTTGCGTATACGAGTCCATGATCGCAATCTGAGTCTGCGTGTCCGCTATCGAAGCATATGGTTTGCCAACAAGCGAAGCCTCTGGATGAGCCACTATGGTGCCCGTGCCAGATAACAGAAACGCGTATCCGAGTCCCAGAGGATGCATGGCGGGTATTGACTGCCCTATCGATTCCATTGAGACATCGATCCCAGCCACTCCTACAGACTTGTCACCGATCTTGATTGGAACGCAGTATGATACATACCATCGTCGACGCACCGGATATCCGGAAAACCGTGGGTTCTGTTACGAAGGTCTTGCCTGTTGATAGCGGCTCTTGATAATGCGCGGACGATGGACCATTCTGATAATCAACACAAGATTCCAGAAGCAATGAGCCTGAAAAGCGGTTCCAGGTCGGCACGAAGCGGCCAAGTGAAGCGTCCTTCCCATCGAAGGCATCAGGCTCGAATATGAACCACGCGCCGCCGACGTCTGTGTTCGCTTCCATAATAATCGTGCAAGTATTCAATAGCACCGGTTCTGTCCAATCCGATTTACTTAATGGAAGAGACACCGATGGCAAGTTGCTCGGCAGCACCAATCGCTCTGTCTATGAAGCTGGCAACCTCTGCTGCGCAACCCTTGCCGGCAATCTCGGATGCAGAATAGCTGGCAGCTGTCAGTTGCCCATGGATCAACAATGCAAGGACAGTTACCATACCGCCAAAACCAAGTGATGTTATACCGATGATCCAGAGCGCCATGGGACCTCTGTAACCAAGTCTCGGTCTTTGTTTCATAAATGAACCAACCTCTTTTATATGAGCAACTATTGTAGTACAGGCATCGGCTGTCAAATTCAGTTATCATCAGAAGGTCCGCAAGAGGTGCTAAATTCTAACAGGAACAAATCTGGGTGATTCTACAGCGTATCAGAGCGTGGCAAGCGAATCGACGAAAGCTTCCATGGACATCTGGTCTTGAAAGGCTGCCTGAAAGAAAGTCTTGCCACCACCGCCCTTGCCGAAGTTAGCCTTGGCCAAGGGCCCAAGAATCGCTCCAACATCAAGGCTCGATGCAGCCACACCGGTCGATGGTGATGCGGCCACAACCCTGAGCTCGGCAGGGCACGAGACAACGGCAATACGGCCGCGAGCCGCGAGGAACCGCGCGAGCCTGGAGCCGGCATCAGTGCTTTCGGATGATGCATGGACAATGCTGCCTACAGCGGTTGCGGCATCCAGCGCAGCTGCTTCCAGCGAAGCAAGCCTATCATCGGCATAGCTCAATGCCCGCTCAAGTGCCTTGATCCTGTCACGCCAGCCAACAATGGCAACCGGCAATGCGTCTTCCGCCATCGAGCCGGCAGCGGCCGAGTCCCTGGCCAGTGCCGCGAGCCTCCTATAATCATTATATGCTCGGCCGCCAGCGATAAAATGAATTCTGGTACCGCCCTTGAACTTTTCAATCCTTATTATCCTGAACGCCCCAATTGCTCCCGTATTGGGGACGTGGGTGCCGCAACACGCCGAATACTCAATCCCGTCTATCTCGACGATCCGCAACACCTGCGCTTCAACAGCAGGTTCCTTGCGGAGAGGGAACCATGCCGGATCCTCTGGCGGACACCGGTGCGTTATTACGGCATATCCGTCCCGAATGATTCTCAGAACTTCATCTTCGACAATATCCGCATCAGCACGATCAAAGGACGAAAGATTTATGTCTATCGATGACCATGTGTCACCCAGATGAAAAGACAGTGTATGCGCATCCATCATCCGTAGCAGTACCGCAGATAGGAGGTGTTGCGCCGTGTGCTGTTCGCTCCTGTCAATCCTGATTTTCAGTCGCACCATGCAGGGTACCAGCGCGTCAGTTGCCAATCCCGCCGCACACGCCTCGTCAATTTTTGCGCAAACGCGATGCAGTACTTGGTCTCCACGTTCCTCAACATTATCAACCGCTAACCCCGCTATGGTGCCTGTGTCACATGGTTGGCCACCGCCTTCGGGATAGAAAATGCTGTGGTCAAGGACAACACGCAGATGAGACTCATCTATCGGATCGATCGAGACTACCCGAGCCACGGTCTCTTGAAGATAAGGCTCGTCATAGTAGGTGAGAATAGTAGGCATGTTTTCATGATATCACGAGGTTCAGAATTGTCGCAACACTTGACTAGTTCCCCGAACCTTGTGACGTGAACGTGCAAGCGTCGAGGCTCCCGGTGGCGTGATGCCGGTGGAGGCCTCACGATGCAACCACCCTTCTGTCCCAACCCCCGCTGCTCCCATCACCGCGACAGCCCTGAATCGTATCTGCCCTACTGGAAAC